>Ga0207421_10005778_pt1 | contig 13718 bp, 13 predicted proteins | sample SodLakKL_010_SED_4_FD_187542 | JGI IMG/M metagenome (GOLD analysis project Ga0207421, IMG submission 187542) | Alkaline sediment microbial communities from Lake Tanatar, Kulunda Steppe, Russia - 8KL_010_SED (SPAdes) (version 2) | ecosystem: Environmental > Aquatic > Non-marine Saline and...
CCCGTCGCATTCAAGTCACCTGCCGATGCCATAGCCCATGGCATCGGCATGGTGCATCAACACTTCAAACTCGTGCCCAGCCTGACCGTTTGTGAGAACGTCTTGTTGGGCATCGAGGAGACGAGGAATGTGAAACTGGGCAAAAAGACCTTGAAAACACCCTTCATCGATTACAAGAAAGAAACCCGGCGCGTACAGGAGATCATCGACAAGTATGGATTCAACCTCTCGGCCGACACGCGGGTCCGAAACCTCTCCGTGGGCGCCCAGCAAAAGGTCGAGATTTTGAAGATGCTCTATCGCGATGTGGACATCATCATCCTGGATGAACCGACATCGGTTCTCACCCCGCAAGAGATCCGCTCGCTTTTCGAGACGATGCGCTGGATGAAGGAACACGGTAAGACAATCCTCTTCATCACGCACAAATTGAAAGAGGTCATGGATGTGAGCGACAGTGTCGTCGTCATAAAGGACGGTGAGATTGTGGGCGACATGCCCAAAGCCGAGACCGACGAGGTCGACATCGCCCGACGCATGGTCGGGCGCGATGTGTTGCTCGGAGTGGAAAAGTCCCGCAAAAAACGGACAGAAGATGTGCTCATCTATGAGGTCGAGAATCTCTCGACGGTGAGCGACCGGGGCGTCGAAGTGGTCAAAAACGTCTCTTTCGGCGTCCGGCGGGGAGAAATCTTAGGCGTCGCCGGTGTCGAGGGGAACGGTCAGACCGAACTGCTCTATCTTTTGATGGGGCTCATGCGCGCAACCCGGGGACGTGTCCGTTTCAAGGGCAAGAATATCACGAACCGCTGGCCCAAGGACATCCGCCGTCTCGGTATCGGCATCATCCCCGAGGACCGTTACCTCCACGGTGCCTGCAAGGAGCTCACCATCGCCGACAACATCATCGCCGGCTACCATAACACACCCGAACTCTGTTCGTGGGGGTTTTTGAAAAAGAAGAGTATCGAGGAGCGGCGGGACAGTCTGATCGAGAAATTCGACGTCAGGATTTCCACAAAAGAGGGTCTCGTGGACTCCCTTTCCGGCGGCAACACCCAAAAGCTCATCGTCGCCCGGGAGTTCCATGCCGACCCCGATCTGCTCATCGCCTCCCAGCCCTCGCGGGGAATCGATGTGGGCTCGATCGAATACATGCATCAGTCCCTCCTCGATTTCGCCGCTCGCGGAAAGGCGGTACTCCTCATCTCGAGCGAACTTTCGGAAGTCATGAGCCTCTCGGACCGGATCATCGTGATGTTCCGCGGTGAGATCATCGGCGAGCTGGATGCGGCCAAAGCCTCCCGGGAGGAAGTCGGCTTGTTGATGGCGGGAATCGAACAGAAAGGAAGTGCGAGCCTCCATGGATAGAGACGGCAGAATCATGAAGGTCCTGAACGTTTTGCTTCCCGTGTTTCTGGCACTGCTTTTCGGAGCCGTCTTCATCGCCATCGCCGGCGAAAACCCGCTCACGACGTATGCCACACTTGTCCAACGGTCGCTTTTCGATTTCCGCGGTCTCATGCAGACATTGCATTTCGCCGCGCCCCTCATCCTCACGGGATTGGCGATCGGCATCAGTTTCAAAGCGGGACTCTTCAATCTGGGAGTCGAGGCCTGTCTGCTCATGAGCGGCCTCTTCGTGGCCGTATTGGGTTTCCGTCTCGGTCATCTGCCCTCACCGGTCCTCATTCCCCTTTTGCTCGGCGCAGGGATTTTGGTCGGTATTCTCACCATCATCATCCCCGCACTTTTGAAGGCCTTCTTCAACGTGAGCGAGCTGGTGGTGACCCTGCTCATGAACTATGCCGTGATATTGCTTGTGATGTATCTTGCCACCTATGTCTTCCGCGACCCTTCAAGGGGCTACATCTCCACGCATGTCATCAGCAGCAACGCGATATTCAGCCGGCTTTTCGGCACCCGTCTGACGCTGTTTTTCTTCGTGGCGTTGGCGGTTTTCGTCTTGGCCTTCGTCATATACAAATACATGCGACTCGGTTACGAGATGAACGCTTTGGGGAAGAATCTCCAGTTCTCGGAGGCCGTCGGCATCAACGTCCGTTGGAAAATCGTCACGATCATGTCGATAAGCGGCGCTCTCGGTGGACTCGCGGGTGCCGGATGGATGATGAGCCACGCATATGCCTACACGCCCTGGTTCTCCACAAATCCCGGCCTCGGATGGGAGGGTCTGCTCATCTCTCTCCTCGGCTCGGAATCACCGCTTGGGATCCTCATCGCCGCAATCTTCTATGGCGCCTTGAAATACGGCGGTTACACCATCGCCCGCTACACGAGCGTCCCGAGCGAGATCATCGGGGTCATCCAGGCCTTCCTCATCTTGTTCCTCTCCATCCAGTTCATCCGTCGCCATCGCCTTCTCGACAGATTCAAGGGTTGGTTCAAGACGGATAAATCCCATACCGAGGAGGGCGCTTGATCATGGATTTCCTCATGAGTGTTCTTGAAAGCACCATCCGTTTCGCCGCGCCCATCATCCTTTGTACCCTGGGGGGCATCTTCACCTACAAGGCCAACATCATCAACATCGGTCTCGAAGGGATCATGCTCTTCGGGGGATTCGCTACGGCCTTGATTCTCTATTTTCTCGGTTTCTACTGGTTGAGCGTCCTCGGCGCTGTCATGGCCGGTGTGCTCGTCGGCCTTCTGTTTTGCTATTTCGGGATCACCCGGAAAGGGAACTTCATCATCACGGGTTTCGCCATCAATCTCCTCGCCATGTCCTTCGGTTTCTACACCCTCGCCCTTCTCGGGCGCACAGACATCCCCGTGGTGAGACACCGGGCGACGATGATCCGCCTCGACTTCCCCCTCATCCGGGACATCCCCTATCTCGGAAGACTCCTGAACAACCACCCTCTTTTCACTTATGTGGCCTACTTCAGCATCTTTATCGTCTTTGTCATCCTCTATCGCACGCGTTTCGGCGTCCATCTCCGGGTGACCGGAGAAAGCCCGGAAGCCGCAAAAGCCGTCGGGCTCAAAGTGGACCGCATCAAATACATCGGGGTGGTCATCGGTTCCATCTTTGTCGCATTGGCCGGTTTCAACGTGACGTTGGAACATCTGGGCACCTACACCCCGGTCATCACCGCCGGTATCGGCTTCATCGCCATCGCCGCCATATATTGCGGACGCGGCTCCCCCGGGGCCTCTTCGCTCTATGCGATCCTTTTTGGACTCATGCGGGCTCTCTCGGTGCGGCTTTCGCTCATGATCGGAGCGGTGGCGGGCCTCTTCCAGGCACTGCCGTATCTGACGGTCATCATCATCTTGGCGGTCGTGGCCATCATCCGCAACCAACGAACGAATGTGAGGAGTTATACCCATGAATGACACCGCCTTGATTCTCGTGGACTATCTGAAAGATTTCACCACGCCGGAAGGGCGGGTGTATTATCCGGAAGCCGAAGCCGTCATCGATAAGACGGCAGAGCTTCTTGCCGTCGCGAGAAGAAGCGGTTGTCTCGTCGTTTTCATCCGGCACAGCTACCGCAAGGACAAACCGGATGCCAACCTCTCTTCCATGCGTCCTTGTTGCATCGAGGGGACGGCCGGCGATGAGATCGACCCCCGGCTTCCCATCGACGAAAAAAAGGATTATGTCCTCGTCAAACGCCGCTACAGCGCTTTCTTCGGCACCGACCTCGACCTCGTTCTCAGAGAAAGGGGCGTCAAGAACCTCATCGTGGCCGGCCTCAAGACGAACAACTGCGTCAATGCGACCGTCCTCGACGCCCATTATCGTGCCTACAACACGACTGTGGTCGCCGATTGCACGGCCACGAATGACAAGGAAGCCCATCGCATCTATCTACGCGACATGGAGCGCTACCTTTGCGAAGTCGCCTCACTCGCCGAAGTCAAACAAAAACTCGGGGAGGGATGACGATGCGAGAAAGCGACCTTGTGGCCGGGGGATACCCGAGCATCGACCGCATCGTCAAAATCCGGCAGAAAGCGCGCACCGGCCACACCGCGATCATCGAGAACAGGGAGAGTTTCCACCCCTTCTTCGGGGGGTGTGCGGTGAATGTCTGTGTGCTTCTTTCCCGCCTCGGTTGGCGTACCCTTCCCCTGATCCGGGTCGGGGACGACTATGAAACGAGCGGATACAAGGAACACATGGAAAGCGCGGGCGTCCACACGGACGCCGTCGAGAGGGTCGAAGGCGAAATCACGAGCTACACCTATCTCATCGAAGACGCCGAAAGGGAACACATCACCCTCTTCTATCCCGGAGCCATGGACGAGCGTCATGCCCGTCCGTTTCCCGAAGGACATGTCCGTTCGGCGCGCTACGCCTTGACAACGGCGAACTCACGGACGGACAACGCCCATTTCATCAAGCAGTGCCTCCAACACGACATACCCCTCGCTTTCGGGATGAAGGCCGATTATGACGCGTTTCCGAAAGAATTTCTCGAAGAGATTCTCGCCACGGCGGAAATCATCTTCATGAACACGGAAGAAGAGGCTTCATTGAAAAATCTTTTCGGTCTCTCCGACATCTGCGACCTCTTCACCCATGACAGGTTGAAGACGCTCGTCGTCACAAGAGGTGCGGAGGGAAGCCTCTCGTACAAGCGTGGCGATGAAGGCATCGGCAGTTTCGGGACTCCGGCAGTCGCCCCGCAAAGGGTCGTCGACACCACGGGATCTGGAGACGCTTTCATCGCCGGTTACCTCCACGGCGTCCTTTCCGGCGCTTCTGCGAGGGATTCCGCCCTTTATGGAAGTGTCATGGCCTCCTTCATCATCGAGAAGACGGGATGCACCACCAATGCCCCGACGAAGCAGGCCTTCATGAAACGCTTGAACGAGAACAAAGATAGGAGGATTCCATGAAAGAGACACTGTATATGAAAGCGTCTGATAAGACTATCGCCCCCTATGTGGTCCTTTCCGGCGACCCTTGGCGGGTGGAAACACTCAAAGAACATCTCGACAATCCCGTCAAAGTGGCCTTCTCGCGTGAATACAACACCTATACGGGCACCTACAAGGGGATGCCCGTGACGGTGACATCCACCGGCATCGGCGCTCCCAGCGCCGCCATCGCCATGGAAGAACTCTACGCATGCGGTATGGAAGTCGCCCTCCGTACCGGGACGGTGATGGGACTCACCGAGGACCTCCTCGGGAGTTTCTTGGTGCCGCACGCCTCCGTGCGGCGTGAATCGACATCGGCGACCTATGTCGAAGCGGGCTATCCCGCTGTCGCCGATACCGATTTCGTCAAAGTGTTGAACGACACTCTCGCCATTTTCGGTGAGAGGCACTCGAACGGTCTGAACTGCACCGTGGACGGCTTCTACAGCCAGATGCGTGAATCACGCCTCGCGAAAGAGCGCGGCACCGATATCGAGAAGACTCTTGCCTCCTTCCGCGAACTGGGTGTGAGCGGCATCGACATGGAATCGTCCACACTGCTCGTCCTCGGAAAGCTCATGGGCGTGAAAACCGCCGTGTTGACCGCCGTGACAGTGCTCGGGAATCTCGAAAAGACGATAGAGGGCAAACCACGCGATGAGATGGAAAGAAAACTCTGCCGCATCGCTCTCGAAAGCATGCACCAACTCCACCTCAGAAAGGGTGAGTTATGGCATGGAGATTGAGAAACGCCGCCACACTCCGCCCCGTCTCATCGGCATGGTGCATTTGCTGCCTTTGCCGGGAACGAGCGGTTTCGACGGGGACATGGCAAAAATCGAAAAACGGGCCGTTGCCGATGCGCTGGCATTGGAAAGGGCCGGATTCGATGCGGTGATGATCGAGAACATGGGAGACATGCCGTTTCATACGGAACTCGAAACCGCCCAGAAAATCGCTTTGGCGAGCCTTGCGACTCTAGTGAGTCGAAAAACGTCCCTCCCCTTGGGCATCAACGCCGCGTTCAACGACTATGAGACAGCGCTCGCTGTCGCCAAGTGCGTTGGAGCCGATTTTGTCCGTATCCAAGTGTTTGTCGACACGGCCGTCTATCATGGCGGCATTGTCCTTCCTTGCGCCCGCGAAGCGCTGGACTACAGGAAGAGCATCGGTGCGGAAGATGTCTCCATCTATGCCGACATCCAGGTGAAGCACACCCATCTTCTGGCTTCCGGCATCCCCTTGGAAGAATCGGCCATCGAAGCCGAGAAGGCCGGTGCGGATGCCGTGGTCGTGACAGGCTTCGCGACCGGAAAACCCGTCTCGACAGAACTCCTCGAGAAGCTGAAAAACCTCTTGCGGCACCCTCTGCTCGTCGGCAGCGGTGTCAACGAGAAGAACATCACCGAACAGCTCGCGTTGGCGGATGGTGTCATCGTCGGTTCCAGCCTGAAAGAGGGCGGTCTCTTGAAAAATCCTGTGTCTTTGGAGCTGGCGGCGAGATTCGTCAAAGCCGCCCGGAAGAAAGGGGAGGATCGCGCATGATGCGACCGATGCGTCTTGGTGGGAAAGAACTTCTCTTCGGAAGAGGGACGCTCGCTCACTTGGCGGATGTGAAGGCGAGAAAGGCCGTTGTTGTCATCGGCGGCGACGCGCTTGTGAAAACCGGACTTCTCGACAAGGCTCTGGCCTATCTCGATGCGAGCGGTGTGGAACATGCGACCTTCAACGGCGTCGAGCCCGAACCGGGACTTGCGACCGTCCGGAAGGGCGCTTCCTTCATGTGTGAACATGAGCCGGACCTCATTGTCGCGTTGGGGGGCGGCTCCGTCATGGATGCGGCCAAGGCGATGTGGATCTTCTATGAGAATCCCGAAATCGAAGGGCTCGAAGCCCTGCAAGACAAGGAGAAGTTCCCGAAACTCCGCAAAAAAGCACGCATGGTCTGCATCCCGACCACGGCGGGCACGGGCAGCGAGGTCAGCCGCTCCATCGTCATCAAGGATGACGAAACGGGAATCAAACACGGCATCGGCAACATGGAGATGATGCCGGACATAGCCATCTGCGACCCCGAGACGACCCTCACTCTGCCGCCGCGTCTCACCGCCGAGACGGGTATGGACGCACTCACCCATGCGCTGGAAGCGCTCGTTTCCAACCGGGCGAACATGTTGAGCGACCTCTTGGCCGAAAAAGCTTTCGTGGACGGTTTCCATGCCTTGCCAAAGGCTTGTACCGACCCCGAGAACCTCGATTATCGCGAAAAGATGCTCAATGCGTCCTTGCTGGCGGGCATGGCCTTCACCAACGTCTCGTTGGGCATCGTGCATGCCGTGGCGCATTCTCTGGGCAGCATTTTCGATCTGCAACACGGACTCACGAACGCGGTGTTGCTCCCTTATGCCGTCTCCTTCAACAAAAAAGACCAGCATGCCGCTAAAATCTATGAGCGTCTCGAAAAACAACTCGGCAAGGATAATCTGGCGAAAGCGCTCATCGATTTGAACCTCGAAGTGGACATCCCGCTTTCTCTTTCCCGTCTTGTGCCTGACAGAGAAAGCTTTTTGGCAAATCTTGACCGGCTAATCGATTTGTCTTTGCAGGACGGGTGCATGAAGACGAATCCCGTCATACCCGGCGCATCCGCACTTTCCGATTTCATCATGAGGGCCTATGACGGTCCGGAAAGGTTGTGAGGACATGAAACTCATCTGTTATCTCTCGAACGGATACCCTTCACTCAAAGACACCCGCCGGCTGGCCGATGTCTATCTGGAGGCGGGAGCCGACATGGTGGAGATCGACATCCCCTGCGACCATCCCTTTCTCGAAGGCCCCTTCATCGCCGACAGGATGCAAAAGGCGCTCGCGGTAACATCCGATTACGAGGATTATTTGGATTCTTTGGCCCTGATCAGAGAAAAACACCCCGACGGGGCTTTCCTCCTCCTCGTCTACGAGAGGACGGTGAAGAAGATCGGACCGGAGAAGTTCATCACCTTCTGCCGGAAGAACCGTTTTTTCGACATCGTCCTCGCAGGCGCCAAAGACGAACGACTGAAAGCGGGCTTCATCGAGCGCGGGCTTCGCATCAGCACCTTCGTCCGTTTTCATCTTCCCGAGGAGGACCTCGCGGCGATACCATCGGTGAACGGTTTCGTCTATCTGCAGGCGAAACCGAAGGAAGAAGTCCCCCTCCCCTTCGCCACGATTGCGGAGATCATCGGTCATCTGCGCGACACGCATAACGTTGAGCTGCCGATCTATGCCGGGTCAGGAGTCCGCGATGAAGATGACATTCGCTGCGTCAAAGAAGCGGGGGCCGATGCGGTCTTCGTAGGTTACACCGTCCTCAAGCTCTTTGACGATGAGAACACTCTCAAAGAGAGGATCCGCTCTTTGAAGCAAGCGACCCTCTGAGTGCAAAAAAAAAATCTCCGGCCGCCGGTCGGAGATTTCTTTTCTATACTTCGATAATCGCGTCCACGGGGCAGACGACCTCGCAGGCGCCGCAATCGATGCAGACGTCCTCGTCGATGACATAGATCTCATCCCCTTCGGTGATGCAATCGACCGGACATTCCTCGACGCAGCTGCCGCTCGAGATGCAGTCCTCGGTGATCCTTCTGGGCATGGCTCTTCCTCCTTCGCGATGTTCCTTGTTTTCTTATATGTGTATTGTAAAAGAGAAGGCGGGATTTGTAAACCTTTTTTCGCACCGATAAGGCTTAATGAAAAAATTTTCGTTCAAGGACGAAAAAACGCGGGGCTTCCCGCGTTCTTTCAACCTCAGACTTCGATGATCGCGTCCACGGGGCAGACTTCCTCACAAGCCCCGCAGTCGATACAGGCATCTTCGTCGATGACATAGATATCGCCCTCGGAGATGCAGTCGACGGGACATTCGTCGACGCAGGAACCGCAAGCGATGCACTCGTCCGTGATGCGTCTGGCCATGTCCTCACTCCTTGATATTTGTGGTTTCCGCCAATAGTCTAACCGACTTCCACCAATTTGTAAACCACCTGTAAGACAAATTTCTTCTTTCTTGTAATTTGGCGGCGCATGCCCTATAATGATAGAGGAACAAGAAGGAGTGGTACTATATGGCTTGGTATGCATATCTCTTCATCGTGCTGGCGCTCCTTGTCGGAGCATTGATCGGCTTTTTCCTCTCTCAGCGCTATTTCAAGCGCTACCTCGAGAAGAATCCCCCGGTGAACGAGAAAATGGTTCGGGCGATGATGACCCAGATGGGCCGAAAACCTTCAGAAAAACAGGTCCGTCAGGTCTTGAACGCCATGAACCAGCACAAATAGCCCATCGAAAAAAAATCACTTCCCGCGAAGTGATTTTTATTTGCCGGAGGCATCCTTCTTTTGAAAGAACGTGCTCTTCGGTTCCGTGCCCGCTTTCAACCGCTTGAAGTTCTCCCGGTGGCGATAGATGATGAAAGCGAAAACCAAAAAGGACAAAACGAGCATCCAGTAATCGTGCCTGGAGCCCAAAACGTAGGCAGCGGCGCTATCTTGCACGGGACCCGCGAAAAAGGCCGATAGGACCGCTATCAACATGAAGGTCGCGCCCGTGCAGGAAGCCACACTCACATAGTGGGTGACCCGCAAGGCCAGGACATAGCCGAAAAGACCGAAAAGACCGAGAACGGGCACATAGGCCAAAAAGGCGCCCGCGCTCGTGGCGACGGCCTTGCCGCCCTTGAAGCCCAAAAACAGAGAAAAACTGTGTCCCAAGGCGGCCAAGACGCCATAGAAGAGCGGATGGAGCAAGGGGTCGAAAACGCCCGTGGCGACAAGCACCCGCACAATCACGACAATCACCGCGCCCTTCAAGACATCGCCGAAGAAGACGATGAAACCGAGTTTCCTCCCCAACACCCGGATGGCGTTCGTCGTTCCGGGGTTGCCGGAGCCGTGATCGCGGATATCGACACCTTTGGCGACCTTGCCGACGATGATCGACACGGGAATCGAACCTAAAAGATAGGCGAGGACGGAAAGGCCGATCGAGCCCAAGAGTTCTGCGGTTGTGAAATCCATTCCGAATCCCCCTTGTTGTTGGTTATTTGGATTATATCATAGTCCCGCCGAAAATGACACTACAAATGGGGTTTCCCTTTTGATATAATGAAGTGACGGTTATCAAGAAAAGGACGTGTGATCATGACCCAGCAGAAAACGACCGAAGAACGTTACAACGCGGAAAGCATCCAGATCCTCGAGGAACTCGAGGCGGTCCGCAAGCGTCCGGGGATGTATATCGGTTCCACAGACGCCAGGGGACTGCACCACCTCGTCTGGGAAATCGTCGACAACGCCATCGACGAGGCCCTCGCGGGCTATGGCAACGAGATCACGGTCACCATCAGGGAGGACAACTCCGTCGTGGTCGAAGACTACGGACGCGGGGTGCCCATCGAGGACCACAAAAGCGGCAAGAACACCATCGAGGTCATCTACGGAAAACTCCACGCCGGCGGCAAGTTCTCCAAATCCGGCGGCTACAAGGTGGCCGGAGGTCTCCACGGTGTGGGCGCGAGCGTCGTGAACGCGCTGAGCGAATTCCTCGATGTCACCGTGACCCGCGACGGCATGCAATACAACATGACCTTCAAGAACGGCGGCGCCGAAGTGAGCGGACTGAAAAGAATAGGCAAACGCCGCCGCCGCGGCACGAAGGTCTGGTTCAAGCCGGACGCTTCCGTCTTTTCCACGACGGTCTTCAACTATCAGACCATCGCCGAAAGGCTCAAAGAGAGCGCCTTCTTGATCAAGGGACTGAAGATCGTCTTGGAGGATGAACGGAGCGAACAACGCGAAGTCTTCCAATACGAGGAAGGCATCCTCTCCTATATCGATTACCTCAACAAGACGAAAAAGACCATCCACGACCCGATTTTCTTCCAGGGCGAATTCGAAGGCATCCGCGTCGAGGTCGCCTTCCAGTTCACGAAATCCTACACCGACCAGGTGCTCTCGTTTGTGAACAACGTCCGCACGATCGACGGCGGCACGCATGAAGTCGGCTTCAAGACCGCCTTCACGAAAATCTTCAACGAATACGCCCACAAGATCGGCGCCATCAAGAACGGCAAACTCGAAGGCGCCGACATCCGCGAGGGCCTCACGGCCGTCGTGAGCCTGCGAGTGCCCGAGAACCTCTTGCAGTTCGAGGGTCAGACCAAGAACAAGCTCGGCACTTCCGAAGCCCGCGGGGCGGTCGAACAGACCGTGAGCGAGAAGATGACCTACTTCTTCAACGAGAACCCGAAACTCGCCAAGACCCTCATCAATCGCGCCACCCGGGCCCAAGAGGCCAGAGAGGCGGCCCGGAAAGCGCGCGAAGAGGCGAGGATGGAAAAGAAACACAAGAAAAAGGAGCCCATCCTTTCCGGCAAGCTCGCCCCGGCCCAGTCGAAAGACAAGACCAAGACGGAACTCTATCTCGTCGAGGGCGATTCCGCGGGCGGAAGCGCCAAACAGGGGCGCAACCGCCGCTTCCAGGCGATCCTCCCCCTCAGGGGGAAGGTCATCAACACCGAACGCGCCCGGATTGAAGATGTGTTGAAAAACGAAGAGATCAACACCATCATCCACACCATCGGCGCCGGCCTTTCGAGTGATTTCGACCTTGATGCCTGCAATTACAACAGGATCGTCATCATGACGGACGCCGACACGGACGGCGCGCACATCCAGGTGCTTCTCCTCACCTTTTTCTTCCGCTACATGCGGCAGCTCATCGAGGCGGGAAAAGTCTATATCGCTCTGCCTCCCCTCTATAAGCTCAGCTTCAAAGAGGGCAGGAAACAACACACCGTCTACGCTTGGAGCGACGAAGAACTCCAAGAACTCCTCGAAGTGAAAAAGAACGTCCATATCCAGCGCTACAAGGGGCTTGGCGAGATGAACGCCGAACAGCTCTACGAGACGACCATGGACCCCGAGACCCGCACCCTCATCCGGGTGACGGTGAACGATTTCGCCGACACCGAGAAGCTCATCAAAATCCTCATGGGCGACCAGGTGGAGCCCCGGAGAGACTGGATCGAGAACCATGTCGTGTTCACCAACGAAGACAATTTCGAGATAAAGGAGTAGACCTATGGCCGAGAAAATCCAAGACATCATCGACAAGTTCGTCGAAGGGAAAGTCCTCGACGAGAATCTGGAAGAGATCGTCGGCGACCGTTTCGCCCGCTATTCCAAATACATCATCCAAGACCGCGCCCTCCCCGACGTGCGCGACGGTCTGAAACCCGTGCAGCGGCGCATCCTCTATGCCATGCACACACTCGGACTCAACCATGACAAGCCCTATAAAAAATCGGCCCGCATCGTCGGGGATGTCATCGGCAAATACCACCCCCATGGCGATTCGAGTGTCTATGAGGCTTTGGTGCGGCTTTCGCAGGATTTCAAGATGCGCGCGCCGTTGGCGGACATGCACGGCAACAAGGGCTCTGTCGACGGCGACAGCGCCGCCGCCATGCGTTATACCGAAGCGCGCCTCTCCCGCGAGGCGAGCTTCATGTTGCAAGACATCGACAAGCGCACCGTCGACTTCGTCCCCAACTTCGACGACGAAGAATACGAGCCCGTCGTGTTGCCTTCGCGTTTCCCGAACGTCCTCGTGAACGGGGCCACCGGCATCAGCGCCGGCTATGCGACGGAAATCCCGCCCCACAACATGGAAGAGGTCGTCAAAGGTGTCATCAAACGCATCGATTCGCCCAAGTGCACCATCGATGACATCCTGCGGATCATCAAGGGCCCCGATTTCCCCACGGGAGCCATCGTGCAAGGCGAAGAAGGCATAAGACAAGCTTTCGAGACCGGAAAGGGAAGAATCATCATCAAATCGAAGGTGGAAATCGAAGACCAATCGATCATCGTCTCCGAGATCCCCTACGATGTCAACAAAGCCCTCCTCGTCCGTCGCATCGACGAGATCCGTTTGAAAAAGAAGGTCGACGGCATCAAGGAAGTCCGCGACGAATCGAACAAGGAGGGCATCCGCATCGTCATCGAGGTCAAGGACAGTTTCGACCCCGAGGCGATTTTGAACTTCCTCCACAAGAAGACCGACCTCACCAAGTCGTTTTCCTACAACGTGGTCGCCATCAACAATAAACGCCCCGAGACCATGGGCGTCCTCGCCATCCTCGATTCCTACATCTATCACCAGAAGGAGGTCGTCACGAACCGTTCGAACTTCGACCTCCGCAAAGCGGAAAAGCGCCTCCACATCGTCGAAGGGATCATCAAGATGGTCGATGTGCTCGACGATGTCATCACCGAGATTCGCGCCGCCAAAGACCGCAAAGACGCCAAGACACGTCTGCAGAAGCGGTTCGACTTCACGGAGGAACAGACCGACGCCATCCTCTCGTTGCAGCTCTACAGACTTTCGAGCACCGATTTGCACGCCCTCAAGAACGAGAAGATAGAACTCGAAGAGCAAATCGAGTACTTGAACGAGATCCTCCAAAACGAGAAAGTCCTCGAGAAAGTCATCAAACAAGAGCTCCGCGACCTTTTGAAAAAAGTGAAGGCAAAGCGTCTCACGAAAATCGAGCAAGAGATCGAGAAGATCACCGTGGCCGAGGAGGAACTCGTCGAGACCGAGCGCGTCGCCGTCGGCATCACCCGCGAGGGCTACATCCGCCATTCTTCCATCCGGAGTTTCAGGGCCACCGAAGATGTGGAACTGAAAGAGAAAGACGCCTTCCTTTTCGTCAAAGAGGTCGAGAACCTCGACACCCTGCTCCTTTTCACGGACAAGGGGCATTACGTCTACAT
>Ga0207421_10005779_pt1 | contig 13717 bp, 13 predicted proteins | sample SodLakKL_010_SED_4_FD_187542 | JGI IMG/M metagenome (GOLD analysis project Ga0207421, IMG submission 187542) | Alkaline sediment microbial communities from Lake Tanatar, Kulunda Steppe, Russia - 8KL_010_SED (SPAdes) (version 2) | ecosystem: Environmental > Aquatic > Non-marine Saline and...
GCCCGCGCTGACGGCGTCGAGGAGGCCTGGCGGGTCGTCGCCCCGGTGCTCGACAGCCTCGAACCGGTCCATCCCTACGAGCGTGGCACCTGGGGACCGGAGGAGGCCGACCGGCTGCTGCCCGCGGGTGGCACCTGGCACGTCCCGGAGGTCGGAAACGATGGGTGACACCCTGGCCGTCGATCTCGGCGGCACCAACATGCGCGCCGCGGTGGTCGCGGCCGACGGCCAGCTCCTGCTGCGTCGCTCGCAGCCAACGCCGCGGCAGGACGAGTGCCCGGATGCACTGCTCGGGTTGGTCGGTGGCGTCCTCGACACCCAGCCGGTCACCGCGGCGGTGATCGGCGTCCCCGGCCGCATCGATCACGGTCACGGTGCGCTCGAGTACGCACCCAACCTCCCGCCCCACTGGCCGCAGGCCCTGCGCGAGGACCTGCTGACCGAGCACCTCGGTGTGCCGGTGTCGTTGGCCAACGACGCGGACCTCGCCACCGTCGGCGAGGCCTGCTTCGGTGCGGGGCGCGGCGCCGCCGACGTCGTCTACCTCACGGTGTCCACCGGCGTCGGCGCAGGCGTGCTGCTCGGCGGCCGGCTGGTCCGTGGTCGTCGCTCCGCAGCCGAGCTCGGCCACACGATCATCGACACCTCGGCGCACGCGCGGGCGGAGCCGGCCACCGTGGAGGACCGCGGCTCCGGCACCGCGCTCGGTCGACTCGGGGCGGCGCGGGGTCTGCCGGCCTCCGGCGCCGAGCTCGCCGCGCTGGTGCGCGCAGGCGACGCGGCGGCGACCGAGGTGTGGGACCAGGTGGTCGGCGTGGTGGCGGCGGCCGTCGTCAACGTCGCGCACCTGTTCGCGCCCGAGGTGGTCGTCCTCGGTGGCGGGATGGGGCGTGACCCCGGGCTGATCGCACCGGTCCGTGAGGGTCTGCGCCGGGACGGCCCGCGCGACCTCGAACCACCCATCGAGGTGCACACCGCCGCGCTCGGCGACGACGCGGGCCTGGTCGGGGCCGCCGGCTGGGCGCAGGTCACGGCCGCGCCGGCGTCACGCTCGGCGCGGGACCACGAGGGGGTGGCATGAGCTCCGACGCGCCGCTGCAGCGCATCGTGCTGGTCCGCCACGCGGAGACCGCGTGGAGCCTGACCGGCCAGCACACCGGGTCGACGGACCTGCCGCTGACCGACACCGGTCGGCGCAAGGTCGCCCTGGCGGGGCAGCGCCTGGCCGGGCAGCGCTTCACCCGCGTGCTGACCAGCCCGCTCAGCCGGGCGGGGGAGACCTGCGAGATCACGGGCTTCGCCGGCCAGGCCGAGGTCCACGAGGGTCTGCGCGAGTGGGACTACGGCGCCTACGAGGGCCGCACCACGCCCGAGATCCGCGGGCAGGAACCCGGCTGGGAGCTCTACCGCGACGGCGCACCGGGCGGCGAGTCGCCCGAGCAGGTCCGTGGTCGGGTCGACGCGCTGATCGCGGAGCTGATCGAGCTGTGCCGCGAGGGTGGACACGCGCTGCTGTTCAGCCACGGTCACCTGCTGCGCGCGCTCGCGGCCCGCTGGGTCGACCAGCCGATCGCGCTGGGTCGCCACCTCGGTCTGGGCACCGGGAGCCTGTCGACGCTCGGCTGGAAGCGTGAGCTGACCGTGATCGAGGTCTGGAACGACCGCGCACACCTGGGGGACATATGACGCTCGAGGTGCTCGCGACCCCTGATGCGCTGGCCGAGCGCGGCGCGGACGTGCTCGCCGAGGCGCTCCGCGACGCGATCGCAGTGCGTGGCCGTGCGACCCTGGCCGTCTCCGGAGGGCGCACCCCCGGTGCGATGCTGGCGGTCCTGGCCCGGCGCGAGATGGCCTGGGAGCACGTCCACGTGCTGCAGGTCGATGAGCGGATCGCCCCGGACGGCCACCCCGAGCGCAACCTCGTCCTGCTGCGTCGCAGCCTGCTCGGTCAGCTGCGTGGGCCGGCGCCGATGCTCCACGCGATGCCGGTCACCGCCGCGGACCTCGAGGCAGCGGCCGCACGCTACGCCGGCCTGCTCGTCGCGCTGGCGGGCGCCCCACCGGCCATCGACGTCGTCCAGCTCGGGATGGGCGCCGACGGGCACACCGCTTCCCTGGTGCCCGGCGACCCCGTCCTCGACGTCACCGACCGTGAGGTCGCCGTGACGGCGCCCTACCAGGGGCGCCGGCGGCTGACCTGCACGTTGCCATTGCTGTCCCGCGCCCGCCGGCGGGTGTGGCTGGTCACCGGTGCGGACAAGGCGCCCGCGCTGGCCCGGGTCCACGCCGGAGACCGCTCGTTGCCCGCCGCCCGCCTGCCGCAGCGGGACTCGCGCTGGCTCGTGGACCACGCCGCCGCTGCCGAGCTCGACCGACCCCCAGCACCGATCCTCGAGGAGGAACGACCATGAGCGTGTCCACGGACCCAAGCCTGCGCGACGACGTCATCGCCGTCGCCCACGGCACCCCGCAGCCGCTGCCCCCGGGAGCGCGGTGCGACGCTGTCGACGCGATCCGTTTCCTGGCCGCCGACGCGGTCGAGCGTGCCGGCTCCGGGCACCCGGGTACCGCGATGGCGCTGGCACCGGTCGCCTACGAGCTGTACGCCCGGCAGCTGCGCCACGACCCCGACGCGCCGCACTGGCCCGACCGGGACCGGTTCGTCCTCTCCGTCGGCCACGCCTCGATGCTGCAGTACGCGGCGCTGCACCTCTCGGGCTACGACCTCGACCTCGAGGACCTGCAGGGGTTCCGCACCCTGGGCTCACGAACCCCGGGGCACCCCGAGCGGGGGCACACCGACGGCGTGGAGGTGGGCACCGGCCCGCTCGGCCAGGGCATCAGCATGGGGGTCGGCCTCGCGCTGGCGGAGCGGATGCTGGCGGCGCACTTCAACCGGGGTGAACACCGCATCGTCGACCATCGGACGTGGGTGATCGCCGGGGATGGCGACATGATGGAGGGCGTCACCAGCGAGGCCACCTCGCTGGCCGGCACCCTCGGGCTCGACCGGCTCACCGTCCTCTACGACGACAACCACATCTCGATCGAAGGCTCCACCGACCTCGCCTTCTGCGAGGACGTCGCCCGCCGCTTCGATGCCCACGGCTGGCAGGTCCTGCGGGTCGACGACGCGAACGACCTCGAGGAGCTCGCGGCGGCGCTGGACGCCGCCCGAGGCGACACCGAGCGACCCACGATCATCATCGTGCGCACCCACATCGGCTACGGCTCGCCGAAGCAGGACGACGCTGCGGCCCACGGTGCCCCCCTCGGTGCGGACGCGCTGGCGGCCACCCGTGAGAAGCTCGGGTGGCAGCACGCCCCGTTCGAGATCCCCGAGCACGTCTACGACCACTGGCACGAGCAGGTGGCCGAGCGTGCGGGTGCCCACGCCACCTGGCAGGACGAGCTGGAGCGGTACCGGGCGTCCCATCCGGAGCTCGCGGCGGAGTTCGAGCGGCGGATGGCCGGCCGACTGCCCGATGACTGGGCGCAGGACCTGGTGTCTGCGGCTGCCAGCGACACGCCCGTCGCCACGCGGGCCTCCCTTGGGGCCGTGCTGAACGCCGCTGCCGCGCGGCTGCCCGAGCTGGTCGGTGGCAGCGCCGACCTCGCGCCCTCCACCGTCACCACCCTCGATGGCCAGGGCGACGTGAACCGGGCCGACAAGGCCGGACGCAACCTCCACTTCGGGGTGCGCGAGCACGCCATGGGGGCCGTGCTCAACGGCCTGGCAGCGCACGGCGGCTTCCGTCCCTTCGGCGCCACCTTCCTGGTGTTCAGCGACTACGTGAAGCCGGCGATCCGCCTGTCGGCACTGATGCAGCTGCCGGTGCTCTACGTCTTCACCCATGACTCGATCGGCCTCGGCGAGGACGGGCCGACCCACCAGCCGATCGAGCAGCTGGCCAGCCTGCGTGCCACGCCGGGGCTCACGGTGCTGCGCCCGGCCGATGCCAACGAGACGGCGGCCGCGGTGCGCACGGCGGTGGAGCTCGACGGTCCGGTCGTGCTGGTGCTGTCCCGTCAGAAGCTGCCGGTCCTGGCCGGCGACGGAGTGGACATGGCCGGTCGCGTCGTGGCCGAGGGCACCGAGGCCGTCATCGTCGCCACCGGCTCCGAGGTCAGCGTCGCGCTCGCTGCACGCGAGGTGCTCGCGGGTTCCGGCCGCTCCGCCCGGGTGGTCTCCCTGCCCTCCTGGGAGCTGTTCCGGGCCCGGCCGCCGGCCGATCGGGAGCAGCTGCTCCCGTCGGGCCTGCCCACCGTGGCCGTCGAGGCGGCGTCGCCGCAGGGCTGGCGCGAGTTCGCCGACGAAGTGGTCGGCCTCGACGGCTTCGGCGCCTCCGGCGCTGCGGAGGCGCTCTACGAGCACTTCGAGCTCACCCCTGCAGCGGTGGCGGAACGGGTCCGTACGCTCCTGGACCGCCGCTGATCCCCCGGAGGTGACCAGGTGAGCGATGTCGCGATCGAGGATCACGCGTTCCTGTCGGACTGCCACTCGGCAGCCCTGGTCACCCGGGAAGGCTCCGTCGACTGGCTGAGCTTCCCCCGTTTCGACGCGCCGAGCGTGTGCGGTCGCCTCCTCGACCCGGATGCCGGCCACCTCGCCGTCCGTCCGAGCGGCGAGGTGGAGGTGGCGCGCCGCTACCTCGAGGACAGCCTCGTGCTCGAGACGACCTTCGACACCGCAGGCGGCAGGGCGGTGCTGACCGACGCCCTGGCGCTGCAGCCCGGTGACAGCGGTCACCAGCTCGGCAAGGACGCCCCCCACGCGCTGTTGCGCCGCCTCCGGTGCACCGAGGGCAGCGTCCAGGTGGAGGTCGACTTCTCGCCGCGGCCGGAGTACGGCCTGACCCGGCCGTTGCTGCGCGCGGTCGATGGCGGGGTGCTGACCCAGGGCGCGCCCGACGCCCTGGCGCTGTGGACGCAGGTCCCGCTCGAGCTGGACCACAGCCGGGCTGCCGGCACGGTCACCCTCGCCGCTGGTGAGGAGGCGACCTTCGCCCTGCAGTGGGCGCGCGCCTGGGAGACCGCACCGGCACGCTGGCACCCCGAAGCGGTGGTCGAGCGTCTCGAGGACACGACCGCCGCGTGGCAGCGCTGGGCTGCCGAGCACCAGCGTTACGACGGTCCCTGGCCGGAGCTGGTGCGCTGCAGTGGTCGCATCCTGCAGGGACTGACGTTCCAGCCGACGGGTGCGGTCGTAGCGGCCGCCACCACCTCGCTGCCGGAGGAGATCGGCGGATCACGCAACTGGGACTACCGCTACGCCTGGCTGCGTGATGCGTCCCTGACGCTCGATGCACTGTGGATCGCGGCCTGCCCGGACGAGGCGCGAGCGTTCGTCCAGTGGCTGGTCGGCGCGGCCGCTGGCGATCTGCGGGATGGGGCGACGACGCAGATCATGTACGGCGTCGCCGGCGAGCACGACCTGACCGAGCGCACCCTCGACCACCTCGCCGGTTGGCGCGACAGCCGACCGGTCAGGATCGGCAACGGCGCGTATGACCAGATCCAGCTCGACGTCTACGGCGAGGTCCTGGGAGCGGTCGCCCGGCTGCAGGACCAGCTCGGCTCCTTCGACGAGACCACCCAGTGGTTCCTGCGCCAGCTCGCTCAGGCTGCCATCGACGGATGGGAGCAGCCCGACCATGGCATCTGGGAGGTCAGGAGCCGGCCGCAGCACATGCTCAACTCGAAGCTGATGTGCTGGGTCGCCCTCGAGCGGGCGATCGACCTCGCCGAACTCATCGCACCCTCCGACACCGAGTTGGAACGCTGGCACACCGAGCGGGACCGGATCCGCGATGCGATCCTGGAACAGGGCGTGGATCCCGAGACCGGCGCCTTCACCCAGGCCTTCGGCTCGACGCTGCTGGACGCCAGTGCGCTCCGGCTGCCGATCGTGGGGTTCCTGCCCGGTGACGATCCGCGGGTGCTGGCCACGATCGCCGCGGTCGAGGAGCGGCTGATGGACGAGGACGGGTTCGTCGCCCGGTACGAGGGCGGCGACGGGCTCGAGGGTGCTGAGGGCAGCTTCCTGCTGTGCACCTTCTGGCTCGCACATGCCAAGGCCCTGGCGGGCGACGCTGCCGGCGCGCGCGCGACCTTCGAGCGCGCGGCGGGCGTGCGCAACGACCTCGATCTGCTCGCCGAGGAGTACGGCGGCGGTGTCCTGCTCGGCAACGTGCCCCAAGCCTTCAGCCATGTCGGCCTGGTCACCGCCGCCGCCGCGATCGCGGCGTGCGAGGCGGGGTCGGGGTAGCTCGTCCTGCTCCGGCAGGTGGACCGGCTCAGCTCGCGGCGCCCGAGCGGCCGGCCTCCGCGGCGGCCACGACCGGTACGAGCTGGCGACGAGCGCCGTGGAGCACCGCCGCCGCCTCGTGCCGGCTCGTGCCGAGCACCCGCGCGAGCCGGGCGTAGGACAGCCCCTCGACGTCGACGAGGTGGACCGCCGCGCGCGCCGCGGGTGACAGCGCCGTGACCGCCGCCCGCAGGCCGGGTGGTGGCGTGGTACCCGCCGTGGCGTCAGCGGTGGCCAGCGGCTCGTCGTGCAGCTGGTGCTCCTCGAACCTCGCCCACAGGTGGGCATGGAGCCACACGAACGGGTCGTCCTCCTCGGCCGGGTCGGCTGCCGCGGAGCGCAACGCGTCGCGGACCAGCAGTTCGGCCGCGGGCCCGCTGTCGGTGTAGGCCATCGCTGCGCCGAACAGGCTCGGAAGGTGAGCGCGGACCGCTGCCCACTGCCGAGAGCCCAAGACGGGCTGATCGGGCGGCTGCTGCCGGGTTCGACGCTGCATCGGCTTGCCCCTCGTTCCCTGTGGACACCGGACCATCTGCGACACCAGCAACGGTAGGCAGCCGCCTTTGGTGCACCTTTTGGCGGCTGGCGTCGGCGTGGTCGGTACGGTGGTCGCGCGACCTGCCGACGACGCGACGGACGACGAGCGATCCCGGGACCGTGGTGATGCCCCAGCACGAACTCCTCGAGCGTGCCCACCGCGCGGTGCTGGAGTCCTCACCCTTCGCGGTCGTGGCTTCGGACCACCGGGGCCGTCTCGTGGTCTGGAACCCCGCAGCCGAACGGCTCTTCGGATGGGCTGCCGGGGAAGTGCTCGGGCGACCGCTGATGGAGCTCGGGATCGTCCCGCCGGGCGAGGAGGCGGCCGCGTACGAGGCCCAGCGCCGACTGGCCCTGTCCGGGGTCGGCAGCGGCCACTCGATGGAGGCGGTCCGCGTCCGGCGTGACGGCACCGCCTTCGCCGCGCGTATCTGGCCGACGCCGCTGCGCGACGCCGAGGGCGAGCTGACCGGGTTCCTCGGCTTCATCATCGACATCACCGAGGAGCAGCACCGCGAGGAGGCGCGCCGGGCCGACGAGGAGCGGTTCCGGGCCATCTTCGCGCGTTCCCACGACGCGATCCTGATCTTCGACCCGGAGCGGGATGAGTTGCTGGATGCCAGCCCCAGTGCCTGTGACATGCTCGGCTACTCCCACCGTGAGCTGTTGCGTCAGCGTCCGTCGACGATCCATGCCCACGAGCCGGGCGCCTTCCGGCAGTTCGTCGAGCGGGTCCGCGACCTTGGGGTGGCGCGGTCGGATCACCTGACCTGTGCCGACAACCGCGGCCAGCTGGTGCCCTGTGAGATCTCCGCCTCCTGGGTGACCGTCGCCGAGCGCCCCTGGGTGCTCGCGATCATCCGCGACGTCCGGGACCGTCGCCGGATGGAGACCCGGCTGCGCGCTGCCGAGCAGCGCTACCGGGACCTGTACGAGCAGGCCCCGTTCGCCTACTTCTCCGTCGCCGTCGACGGCCGGATCCGGTTGGCGAACCGAGCTGCCACCGAACTGCTCGGACGCGAGCACCTGGTGGGCCATCCGGTGGCCGAGCTGTACGACCCGGACCGGCCCGAGGGGCGAGCTCGGGCCGAGCGGGTCCTGCAACGCTTCCGTGCCGGGGAGGACATCCACGGGGAGGAGCTCGCGATGCGGGCCACCGACGGACGGACCGTGTGGATCGAGCTGTCCGTCACCCCCCTCCACGACGAGCACGGCACGGTGGTGGCCAGCCGCTCGATCGCACAGGACATCACCGCCCGCAAGCGCGCCGAGGAGGAGCTGGCGGCCTCCCTGACCGACCTCGAACGCGTCAACGCCGAGCTGCAGCAGCTCGCCTTCGGGGTCGCCCACGACCTGTCCGCGCCGCTTCGGACCGTCATCGCCTACACCCGCCTGCTGCGCGAGCACTACCGCGACCACCTCGACGAGGAGGCCGAGGAACTGTTCGGCTTCCTCGACGACGGGGCCTCGCGACTGCGGCTGCTCTCCGGGGGGCTGCTCGGCTACGCCCAGGCCGGGGAGGAGCTGCACGAGCGGACCCGGGTCGCCGTCGCCGAGCTGGTGGAGGAGACCCGAGGGGCACTGGCGGCCCAGATCGACGACACCGACGCGCAGATCTCGGTGGGGCCGTTGCCGACGGTGTGGGCCGAGGAACGTGGTCTCGGCACGGTGCTGCAGAACCTGCTCTCGAACGCGCTGCGGTTCCCCACGCCTGGGCAGGCCCCGGTCATCCACCTCTCCGCGCACCGGGAAGCCCACGCCTGGCGTTTCGAGGTGGCCGACCAGGGTGTGGGGATCGATCCAGCTGCCCGCGACCGGGTGTTCCAGATGTTCCACCGGGCTCGTGACCGCGAGCGGCGTCACGGGGCAGGGATCGGGCTCGCGATCTGCCGCAAGGTGGTGGAACGCCACGGGGGGCGCATCTGGCTCAGGTCGGCCCCCGGCGCGGGCAGCACCTTCTGCTTCACGATCCCGGATCCGTCCCCGACGCGGTGAGGGGCCAGAACGCTTCGAGGGCGCGAACCACGTCGCCGAAGTCGTCAGGGTCCGTCGGCTTGGTGACGTAGCTGTTGACGTGCAGGTCGTAGCTGCTCGCCACGTCCTGCTGTGCGGCGGACGAGGTGAGCATCACCACCGGCAGGCGTCGCAGCGACGGATCCTGCTTCAGTTCCGCGAGGACCTCGAGCCCGCTGCGACCGGGCAGATGCAGATCGAGCAGGACCAGATCAGGTCGGGTGCCGGCCTCCCGGACGTACTCCAGCGCCGTCTCCCCGTCGAGAACGTGGTGGACGTGCATCGGCACCGTGCCCGACTCGAGCGCCTCACGGATCAGGCGGGCATCCGATGGGGTGTCCTCGACCAGCAGGACGCGCAGCGACCGTCCGCGGCGTGCCGCGGCACGCGACGACGTGGCGGCCGGTTCCTCCTCGCCCTCCTCGAGTGCAGCCGCGAGCTCGGCGGCCGCACGGCCGCGCAGGATGGCGACGTGCAGGTCCTCGGTCTGCTGGCTCGGATCGGCCCCGAGCTCCTCAGCGAGCACCTCGCGGCAGCGCTCGTAGGCGCGCAACGCGCCGGAGCGCACCCCACCGAGATGGTGGCCCAGCATGGCGAGCCGGTGAGCCCGCTCGTCGAGCCGATCGCCTTCCAACACCCGCTCGGCATGCCCGAGGGCGCCGGCCCCGTCACCGGCTATCACTGCAGCGCGACCAGCCTCCACGCGGAGGTCGAGCACCCGCCGCCGGTAGTGCTCCCGGGTCTCCTGCAGCCAGTCGGCGTAGGGCTCGTCCTCGAGCACCTCGCCGCGGGCCAGGCTCAGGGCATCCTCCAGCACGGTGCGCCGCTCGCGCCCACGACGGCGCGCCGCGGCCCGGCCTGCCAACCGGTCGAAGCGGTCGAGATCGACCAGCAGCTCCGACCGCGCGAGCCGGTAGGCCTCGCGCTCGGTCACGAGCAGGTCCCGATGGCGTCCCAACGTGCGTCGGAGAACGGAGACGTAGGTGTCGATCGTGCCGGACACGTTGCGTGGAGGGTCCTGCTCCCAGAGCAACTCCGCCAGCCGATCCCGGGAGACCGGGTGCCCATCGGCCAGCAGCAGGATCTCGAGGATGAGCTTGGGCTTGCGTCCACCGAGGTCCGTCGGACCCAGCTCGCGGCCGTCCACCTCCAGCCGCAGGGGCCCGAAGGCCTGCACCACCGGTTGTGGCATCTCCACGTCCTCAGCTGCGACCGAGACCGCACGCTCTGTCGGTGCGCAGCGAGGTCGGCCGGGCCTCGGGCGGTCGACCCACTGGTTCCTGCGCCCACCGTAGCCACCGTCTGTCGCCACTGAGTCCGGCAACGGTCAGGGGATGGGATGGCCCCCGGTGCCGGCGCCGACGCCGGTGAGTACCATCGTGGCGAGGAGCCCGAACGCCACCAACGCGCCGCCGACCCACCACAGGCGCATGATCATGCGCTCGCGCCGGGCGCGGGCCCGTGCGGCCGCGTTGCGCTGCTTGCGGCCTGGGGTCGGTCGGCCTTTCGGGGCGCCGGGATCGCGGCGTCGGCTGGTCCGGTCGGTGTCCGCCATCGAGGATCCTTCGTTGCCTGCTCCAGCCGGTCATCCATGGCAACCGTCGGCGGGACGACCCTCTTCCGTCGTGTTGGCCTCGCCGGACTCACGCGAAGCTGACGTGGTCCTCGAGGTGCACACCCTTGTCGAGGGTCTTGTGGACCGGACAGCTGGCGGCGACCTGTGCCAGCCGCTTGCGCTGGGTCTCGTCGAGGGCGCCGCGGATCGTGACCTGGCCGACGATGCGGTCGATGTAGCCGCGGTGGTGCGCCTCGCAGTCCGCGCAGTCATCGACGTGGATCCGGTCGTGCTCGTAGCTCACTTCGATGCCGTCGACCGACCAGCCCTTGCGCTGGGCGTACATGGACACCGTGATGGTGGTGCAGGCGGCCAACGCACCGAGCAGCAGCTCGTAGGGGTTCGGACCGGTGTCGGTGCCGCCGACCTCCGTCGGCTCGTCGGCCGCCCAGGTGTGGCCCGAGGACGTGCGCAGGGTGACGGCGTAGCCCTCGGTCAGCTCAGCGGTGATCGTGCTCATCAGGTGCTCCCTGGTCGGTGATGGTGGTGGCCGGTGCCCGCTGGGTCCGCAGCATGCCGGACGCCGGCGTCGGCCGTGGGTTGCCGTGCCACACACGCGGGGTGGACGGTCATCGGACCGTCCACCCCGGTGTGGTGGTTCGCGTCGGCTCAGGTGCCGCCGGAGCGAGGTGCGGCGCCGAGCTCACCGATGCGCACGGCCTGGAACCGCAGCACCTCGATGATCGTCGCCAGGCCGAAGGCGATGGCGACGAGGTGGAGCGAGACCCCGATCCGGCGGACCGCTTCCAGGGTCACGAACGCCTGCTCGGCGGCCAGCAGGTCCGCGGTGGCCGTCGTCTGGGCGGCGACCACGAAGTGGCCGATGACCGCAGCGATGATGGCCATCATGCCCATCATCATCAGGGCGATCATCAGCTTGGCGCTGGCCGGCATCTTGAGCGTCTGGACGTGCCCGCTGGTGGCCTGCTGGAGTTGGCCGCCGCCGTCGCGGAAGACGCCGAGGATGCGGGCGATGGCGAAGGCGATAGCGGAGAGCACGGCGGTGAAGCCGATGAACATCACGCCGGCGGTGACGTGCTGGAGCTGGGCGAGCCGCACCGCGTCGTCGGGGGTGGTGGCGACGACATCGGCGCGCAGGACGCCGAGGAGCATCGCGGCGGCGAACGCCATCAGTGCCATCACCAGCATCGGCGCCCACAGCAGCTCACCCATACGTTGGGGGAGGTTGGTCCCGAGGCTCGTGTCGGAGCCGTCGACGGCGAACCCGTCGCTGCGCGGCTCGGGCGTGCGAGGGATGCGATCGGTCTTGGTGGTCCTGGTCGGGGTGTTGGTGCTCATGATCAGACCTCTCAGTGGCCGTCAGACGGCGAGTTGGCGGAGACGGTGGAACTGGAAGCCCAGCGCCCTGGCGATGCTGGCCAGCGCCAGGACGATCCCGGCGAGCAGGACGCCGAGGGCGACCTCACGGAAGGGACCGAGCCAGCTGACCCACACGGCGTAGGCGGCGGGGTCGCCCGCGGCCGTCGCGGCGACGCCGTACAGCACGAACTGGACGATGGCGGCCATCATCCCGATGGCCATCAGAGCGATGAACGCTGTGGCGGTCGCGGGCATCTTGAGGGTCTGTACCGAAACCCCCAGGGACTCCTGGACCTCGGCGCCACCTCGGCGCAGCGACGAGAGGACCGTGCCCAGCAGGAAGGAGATCCCGCTCAACAGCAGTCCCTCTCCCAGGAAGAGCGTGCCCTGGCTCCAGGCGGACGCCACCCGGAAGGCTTCCGATCCACCCGCCAGGGACGAGGTCCACAGCCCGAGCAGCAGGCCGACGGTCAGCGCCATGGCACCCATCGCAAGGACGGGCAGCCACAGCAGCTCGGCCATCCGGTGGATCGACAGGGGCTCCGGCGGGCGGGTGGTCGCACTCGCGGGTCCGTACGGAGTGTCGACCTCGCCGGTCGCCGGACGGGGGCCGCCGGTCGTCGTCCCTGCCCTGAGCGCCGGCAGTGCCACGCCGACGGCGTTCACCCGCCGCCACAGGCTGAGGACGATCCCGATCAGGATGATGGCGATGCCGATCTTGGTGACCCCCAGACCGAAGGTGGAGGCAGCGAAGGTGCCGGCCAGGGTGCCGGCGGTATCGGAGCCGCCACCCACGGCGGGTGCGGTCGTGAAGTTGACCGCGACGGCGACGGCGACGATCACGAGGCCGAGACCTGCGATCGCCACACCCGTGTTGCGATGCCAGGTCTGCGCATCCGGGCGCTCGGTCAGTGGTGGACGTTCGATCCATGCGATTGTCGTCATCGTTCTCTCCTCCGGTGCCAGTCGGTGCTGGCCCGCTATAGGAGGGAAACCGCGGCGCTCGGAGCGGCGTCCACGAGTGTCGTATCGGACACACTTCCCACCGACTCAGTGCAGCAACTGCTCCAGACCCGCGGGATCGAGCACCTCGATACGCCGGTAGTGCAACTGGAGGTGGCCGGCCTGCTCGAAGGACCGCAGGACCCGGTTCACGCTCGGACGGGTGCTGCCGAGCAGCTCGGCGATCGTGCTCTGTGACAGCCCGACGACCCCTGGTCGTGGCCCCATCTCGTCGAGCAGCAGCGCCGCGACCTGGTGGGTGAGATCGCCAGCGGTGACCGTCAGCAGGCGACGCTGCATCCGTTCCAGGCGGGACGCCACCGAGAACAGCACCCGGCGGCACACGTGGGGCCGTTGCTCGAGCAGCGCCCAGAAGCGGACCGCGTCGAGCTCGATCACCCGCACGTCGCTGGCGGCCCGGGCACCGAACAGCGTCGGCAGCGAGCAGAGCACCGCGATGTCGCCGTAGACCTCGCCGGCGTGCAGCACCTGGAGCACCTCACGTCGACCTCGGCGTCGGTGGGTGAGCTCCACCTCGCCGCGGGTGATGATGCCGATGTGGTCGACGGTCGCTGCCTGGCCCAGCAACGGTGTCCCGGCGGCGGCGTGGCGCACCCCGACCAGCCGCTCGAGCTCGGCCAGCTCCACCTCGGAGAACGGCGCCAGATCTCCCCGGCCGACGCAGCGCGCCATCCAGGCTGCCTGCCGGCTCTCCATCGCCATCGGTCCATCTCCGCTCGCCGGGTGCTGCTGGCGACGTGTGCCGATCGGCGACGCCGCCACCCACGGTTGGCTCAGGGTCGCTCGCGTTCGGTCAGCTGCTCGGTGCTCTCGACGAGCCGGGTGTAGGCGGCCAGGTCCATGTCCGGCCGGAGCCGCTGCAGCGATGCGATGACCCGAGCGAGCACCTCGGCCTCGACCTG
>Ga0207421_10005781_pt1 | contig 13717 bp, 12 predicted proteins | sample SodLakKL_010_SED_4_FD_187542 | JGI IMG/M metagenome (GOLD analysis project Ga0207421, IMG submission 187542) | Alkaline sediment microbial communities from Lake Tanatar, Kulunda Steppe, Russia - 8KL_010_SED (SPAdes) (version 2) | ecosystem: Environmental > Aquatic > Non-marine Saline and...
TCAATTTCAATTCCGTAGAACTGATCGACATTAATCTTGCAGTAATCGGTAATATCCATAACCATCTGGCCACCGGTATCGACCAGCATTTTAAGCACTTCAAGTTCTAACAGGCGTAGTTCCTTGTAAGCGATAATTAAAAAGTTACCGCACCCGCAGGCCGGATCAAGGAAGGTTATTTTACTCAGCTTTTCATGAAAATATTGCAGCTGTTTGCTATTACCTTTCACCCTTTCAAATTCTTCCCATAGCGCATCTAAAAAAAGCGGCTTTATAACCTTCATAATATTTTCTTCACTGGTGTAATGCGCTCCGAGTGCCCGGCGTTCCTGCGGGTTCATGACTCCCTGGAACATGGCTCCAAAAATAGCAGGTGAAATGTAGCCCCAATCAAAAGAACAGCATTCTAAAAGAATTTGTCTCATCTTGGGGTTGAAGTCAGCAAAGGGTAGCCGCTCTTGAAAAAGGGTGCCATCGATGTAAGCAAACCTTCTCAGCTCATCAGGCAGCATTGTCTGCTGTTCTCTTTCTTTTAGTGGAGTGTTTAATACTTCGAACAAACGGGCAATGCGTGCAGATAAATCAGAACCGTCTTCCCTCGAGCTTTTAATGTAGTCAAGGAATATGGATTTTTCAAAGATACCGGTGTCGTCTGCGAAGAGACAAAACAATAGTCGAACGAGATAAACCTCCAGGGCGTGGCCAGTATAGCCATGATCGCGCAATATGTCGTGTAGTTTGGCCATTTTTTCTGCGGCATCAACATTAACCTCTTGAACGTTTTCAGAAACTGTGGTTGTTTTATAGCCAGCAAGATCAGCAAAGAGTTTAATGTGTTTATGAAGCTGTGAGGTTTTAAAATCCCATATTTGGCCGGTGCTTAGCCGGTATAGTCTTATATTTTTAAAATCACATACCATGATGTAATCGGGCAGATCTTCGTCTTCCAAATGAAAGGCATAATCATTTGCCTGAGTGTAGGCCCTGTCAAGACTTTTGCCGGCCGATTTCATTTCAATTAGTATTTCTCCCTTCCAGAGTAAATCAATATAACCGGACCGGTCTTCGCCCATTGGCACTTTAGTTTCAAATGTCCCGACTCTTTTGCGGTCTATGCCAAATACACTAAAGAAGTCATTTAAAAAGCTCTGTGCTTCAGATGCTTCGTCTGTTGCATCTTTCCACTTTTTTGAGAATGCTAATGCATTTGCTTTTATATCCGCCCAAGGTAGTGGCATTGTGTTAACTCCTTAATTATTAATGAAAAGTATGCTTAACATGTTACTTTTAAATTGTAGTGAGCCGATTATGACATCTTTTATGAGTAATTTTTATTCATTCATAACTGTTGACAAATAACAACAATGTGTTACTATTAAATTAATCTGAAGTATTCGGAGAGGATGGGCGGAAGGCCCATCGGCAAACCAGGCTAAGAAGCCTGGTTTGTTTTTATAAATAAATAATTCCATAACCAGCGATTCTCCCACTATAATAATGATGGTTATATTTTCTTCGAGCAATTGAACAAAGCTGCTCAGCAAAAGGAGTAAAATCTGATTCTATTTTCCCTTTGTCAAGTAAACATTGTTTTTTTAAAGGATTTGCTAAGAGGTCTGACATTTGCAAGCCATTAATGTCATCTTTTTTGGGCCTTATTATTAATTTATCCCCTAAAACAGTATTAAAAAAAGACGATTCCCTATGCATAGTTCCTTGTTCGTAAATATTATTGTAAGCTCCCATCAGCTCTTTGTTCTCATTCCTTCCACGACTTTCTGCTAAAACATCACCTCTGCATCCCCAAAAGTTTAATAACCCACAATACCTTTCCAATAATGCAGCCAAACAATAATGATAAGGATGGAATGCATTGTCGCCATATGTTTCTATATGCTTTAATTTATCAATTACTACGATTATAAGTATATACTCACTTGAATTGAAAAATTCTAGCAAATCATTATTATAAGCTTTTTCCTTTTTTGGATCGAGTAAAGCAGCAAATGGCCCGGTACGGTTAATTATTTCTTTTCGGTGCATAATTATTGGCCCGGGATTAGAGAAAGGACGAAAATGACGTTCTTTCAAATCATGAAAAGAAGGATCAATACTATCTTCATATATTTTCAGCTTGACAATTACACCTAATAAAGCTAAATATCTTTTGTTATCATCAACAAGTAACGGGTAATCGTTTATAGGCATTTCCAATTTATGGTCTTCTATTTTTAAACTAAAATATCTTTGCAAGGCTTTTCCATAGGCATGATCTCCGGATTCATCAACAAACATTCGGTAATAGTGCTTCAATAACTATACCTCCAAAAAGGGGTTGTTTGTTTTTGATTGTAAAAAATGATTAATTGCCATAGTTTTAAACCATAAAGTTAAAGCCGACATTAATATCTCTTTAAACTATGACAGTCCAATTTTTCTTTTATGTCCAGTTTTATATGTTTATATTCTTTAAATTACTACAATAACCTTCTATAAATTAAGCTAAGTTAATAAAAAACTGTAGCCGTACCGTTGCCGTATCAGAGCAAAAATTAAGGGTTTTCAAAGAGTTGTTGTTCTCTGAAAACCCTTATTCTATAATGGTCGGAGCGAGAGGATTTGAACCTCCGGCCTCTTGGTCCCGAACCAAGCGCGCTACCAAACTGCGCTACGCCCCGTTTCTGTCTCAAAATTATAGCATAGAGCCTGCTAAAGGACAATAGGATAAAACGATTAGCCGGCTTGATGTTAAGCCGGTTTGGAAAAAAGATAACTGGTTTTAAGCGGCAGATGCTTAAGTACCCACAATAGGTTTGGGTGCTTGCGAAAAAACGTATAATGAGTAAAAATACTTGAGAGTATGCATCATCCTGACCATGCTCGCTCATATTAGCTCAACTTAATTCATGCTTTAGCTTGGGAAAAAATGAACTTATGTAAATATTTGCAATCTTGTTGACATGTCCGAAGATATTTTATATAATAAGTCTACCAAATTTCTGAGTTTAATCTAAAACAGGTTAAACTGAAAACGAGTCCCACAAAAATTATCCCAGAGTTAATTATTAACCAGTTTTATTTAAAAGGTAGCATTATTTGACCCATACATTAAGGATTAAGCTGATTGTGTATAAAATTAAAAATTCGTTGACAAGTTGCTTTGAAATAGGTATAATGTCAACATACTCTTCGAACTAAAAATTGCAGCAAAGCTGGCACCAACCTGGCTCTAAGAGAGAAAGCGAGGTTTTGATTATCGAATATGTAGTTATAGTAGGTATAATATTACTGATATCCTGGGGTGTGCGTTATTTATCATTTCGCTTGCTCCAAAGTGAATCCAAAAAACGAAACGACAATAACCAGGTGAGGGAAGATTAGAATCCAATCTAAGGAGGAAGAGTAAATGGCCAATGCAGTATTGTTTATTGGAGCTTTTTTGACAGCAGCTCTCCTCGTGGTGCAGATGATTCTTAAGGATGCACGGAGGAAAGCAGGGTAATATAATTTGAAATATGTTTCTGCAGGACTTATTTACAGGTCCTGCAGTGATAATAAGCATAGATCTGATCATGAATGTGAAGGAATGAACAAGCTGAGATTTACTATAAGTAGCTACCCGCTTTTGTTGCAGGTAGTTGTTTTTTTTTTTTGCAGGAGTTCCGGTAAAACAGGCGAATAATTTATACTATAAAAAAAGAGTAAAAAAAGAGGGGAGTATGGATGCCTCTCTTTGTTTATATTGTGCTATATGCTATTATACTTATGTCATCATAATCATTAGGGGTGAGGATAGTGAGGCGACGAATTAAGGTCGGTATTCCAAGAGCCCTCTCGTACTATACATTTTACCCGCTTTGGCGAGTATACCTGGAGAAACTCGGTGTTGAAGTAATAGTTTCTAAGAAAACCAATCGAAAAATTCTCGAAGATGGAATAAGGGAAACTGTAAACGATGCCTGCATCCCGATCAAGGTATTTCAAGGCCATGTGCTCGATTTGATCGGTAAGGTCGATTATATTTTTGTCCCTCGCATGGTCAGCGCGGATGGAATAGCAACGTTCTGCCCCAAATTCCTGGGCTTGCCTGACATGGTCCGCTATTGCGGGGTTTCCATGCCCACTCTGATTGATACCAGGTATAATTTAAGAAAATTGCCGGGTGGCTTGTTTCGCTTTTTCCGTTCTGTTGCCCTGGCGATAGGAATTAAAAATCCCCTGATCCAGGCTCATGCCGCCATCAGTGCTGTGCTAAAGCAGAAAAAATATCAGCGGCTGTTGTTGAATGGGCTTAAGCCAGTGGACGCATTCGAAGTTATTTCAGGTTCGAAAGAACCTCCAGCCCCTAAAAAAGATGAAAAGAAACCGGTTACAGGCCTACCGGGAAGGACCAAAGTAGCCCTGCTTGGTTATCCCTACGCAATATTTGATCCTTTTATCAGCGCAGGTGTGTATGACAAGTTGGAAAAACTGGGTGTAGAAGTGATAACTTTTGAACAGATCCCCCTGCGCGAAATGCGCCGCTATTCCAGGGTCTTGCCCCAGAATTTTTTCTGGTACTACAGTAACCAGGTGTGCTGGGCCGGATTGTACCTTCTTGACCGGAAAAATGTTGATGGTATTATTCATGTTACTGCCTTTGGGTGCGGGCCCGATGCCATGGTGGATAAAACCCTTGAACTGGAGGCAAAAACTGCCGGTGTGCCTTTTCTCAGCTTGACCATAGACGAGCATACCGGTGAAGGAGGTGTGCAAACCCGCCTGGAGGCTTTTGTCGATATGCTTTGGGCTAAGCGCCAGAAATACAGGGCGGGTTGATTAATGATGAAATTATTTTTAGGTATAGATGTCGGTTCTGTCAGCACCAACCTGGCTCTTGTGGATGAAGAAAACAGGATTCTTTCTTATGAGTACCTGCGCACCAGGGGGCAGCCGATTAAGGTGGTACAGGAAGGGCTCGGTCTACTGGCTTCTAAAATGCCTCCTGCAAGTGCTATCAGCGGGGTGGGGGTAACTGGAAGCGCCCGTAACCTGGTTGGTGTGGCCGTAGGCGCGGATGTGGTCAAAAATGAAATAACTGCCCATGCCATTGCAGCAGACCTGTTTGTGCCCGAGGTCCAGACCGTCCTGGAAATCGGTGGCCAGGATTCCAAGATTATAGTTCTTCGCCATGGTGTGGTGGTTGATTTTGCTATGAATACAGTTTGCGCGGCCGGCACGGGTTCATTTCTGGATCACCAGGCGGCCAGGCTCTGCATCCCAATTGAAGAGTTTGGAACCCTTGCTTTAAAGAGCAGGCACCCGGTCCATATCGCGGGGCGCTGCTCTGTATTTGCCGAGTCGGATATGGTCCATAAACAGCAGATGGGGCATAGTTTAGAAGATATCATCAGCGGCCTGTGCGATGCCCTGGTCCGCAATTACCTCAACAATGTGGGTAAGGGTAAGGAGATCCTGGGCCCGGTAGTTTTTCAGGGCGGGGTTGCCGCCAACGAAGGCATTAAAGCCGCTTTTGAAAAGGCACTTGATCTGCAGGTGATAGTTCCCGAACATTATCACGTTATGGGGGCTGTTGGAGCGGCTGTGCTGGCCCGCCTGGTCATGAAAGACAAGACCGCGACTTCGTTCCGGGGTTTTGCTCTCAGTGAACTGGAATACCAGGCCGAGACTTTTGAATGCGACGGTTGCCCTAATATATGTGAGATTGTCAACCTTTCGCTTGATGGTGAATTACTGGCCCGCTGGGGCGGCAGATGCGGTAAATGGGAGGATTCGCCTGTAGCCCCGGCTCCTGGCGGCAATTAGGTTGTCATCGTCTTTTTGTGGTAAACTTGGTATAATAATTTTCCCAGAGGGAGGTAGAACTATGCAGCACTCTCCTGAAAAAATTCTAAGCGATTTGATCCGTATTGACAGCACCAACCCACCGGGCAACGAAACGGCGGTAGCCCAGTATTTAAAAGACCTTTTTAGTAGTGTCGGCGTTGAAGGTGAGGTAATTGAGCCTGAAAAAGGAAGAGGTAGTTTTATTGCCCGCGTTGGCTCCGGCCCCAGGAAAATCCTTTATTTGTCTCACTCCGACGTAGTTCCGGCCGGTGAAGGCTGGGATTTTGATCCCTTTTCAGGGGAGATTAAAGACGGGGTAGTTTACGGCCGCGGTGCTCTTGATTGCAAAGATTTGATGGCCGCCCAGGTATCTGCTGCCATGGAATTGATAAAAGAGGGAGCTCCACTTAAGGGAGAGTTAATTATTGCGGCTACGGCTGACGAAGAAAAGGGCGGGATGCTGGGGACCAGTTACCTGCTTGAACATTACCCGGAAAAATTGAAAGCTGACTTTGCCGTTAATGAAGGTGCGGATCAACCCGTGCTAAAAAACGGTAAGATCCTCTATTTTCTCCAGGTTGGCGAAAAGGGGACTGCCTGGTCTACGATAAAAGCCAGCGGTAAATCCGGGCACGGTTCGGTTCCGACCCTGGCCGATAATGCTGTTGTTAAAATAAGCCGGGCTGTTACGCGCTTAAACAACTACTGGGCGGAAAATGTTTTGATTCCTGAAGTAGAAAAGCTGTTTAAGGACCTGGCCGGCCTTTTTGGCCTGGACAAAAACCTAATCAAGCCCTCTGAAATCGACAATTTTCTGGAGCAATTGCCCCTGGAGAAAAACTTCGTGGAGGCCCTGCGCTCTATGACCAGGATGACCGTATCCCCCAATATGATTAAGGGCGGAACCAAGACCAACATCGTTCCTGATTACTGTGAAGCCAGCGTCGATATCAGGATTATGCCCGGGCAGGATTGCGAATACGTCGAAAGCCAGCTGCGGCCGGTAATCGGCAAGGATGTTGAAATTGAATTTGATGAATACCAGCCGGCTACATTTACCAGTTCTGAAGAACCTTACTACAAACTAATGGAAGAAATTACCCTGAAGATGGCTGGTTCTGAAGCCATCTGCCTGCCGGTTATCTCGGCCGGGTCCACTGATTCGAAGTTTTTGCGTGCCGCCGGGATTCCTTCTTACGGTGTCGGCCACATGGACAAAAATTTTGATGGTGAAGCCAGGACTACAGTACACGGAAGGAACGAAAGAATTGATGTAGCCAGTCTTAATTTCAAGACCGCTTTCTTGAAGCAACTGGCCCGCCGCTACCTGGCCTGATAGCCTGGGGGAGGTTTTATAACGTGCAAGCCACCTATGGACACATGGGAACATTAACCCCGGTAATTGAGCTGATCTTAAAAGACCTGGGTCATGAACCGGTTACTCCCTACCGCCCTACCCGCCAGACCCTGTCCAGGGGAGCCAAGTATGCTCCTGAATTTGCCTGTATACCTTTTAAGATTGTTTTGGGCACCTACCTGGAAGGACTTGAACGCGGGGCTGATACCCTGATCAGCGGTGGAGGTTACGGGCCCTGCCGGGCCGGATTGTACGGTGAGCTACACCGGAAAATCCTTAAAGACCTGGGCTATGACTTTGATTTCATATTTTTCTGGCCGCCATTAAGAAAACCGGCCCATTTTTACAGCCAGTTGAAAAAACTGAAAGGGCCCCATTCCTGGAGGTACCTGTGGAAGACAATAAAAAAAGCTTACAAAAAACTGGCCGTATATGACGACCTGGAACTGATGGCCCAGAAAAAAAGGCCGCGTGAATTAACACCCGGTTCAACAACCAGGGCCTTTGAGCAGGCTATGGCTGTTATGAATAAAGCCGGGGAAGAGCCCGAAATTGAAAAGGCCGGGGAAGAAGCCCGGGAACTGCTTCGCAGTGTGCCGGCTGATGAAAATTTCCAGCCTCTTAAGGTTGGAGTGATCGGTGAGATCTATGTCCAGCTTGAACCGTTTGCCAACTTCTATGTTGAGGAGCAGCTGGGGCACCTGGGGGTGGAAGTGCAGCGCAGCATTTACCTGACCAGTTACACCCGCCATGATGTGCTCTCTACTAAAGGTGACATGGGCAGCCGCCGCCTTGCTATGCCTTACCTGGCCCAGAAGATAGGCGGGCACGGCCAGAACAGCGTAGGAGATATCATCCGTTATGCCCGTTCGGGTTTTGACGGTGTGGTGCAGCTGGCCCCCTTTTCCTGCATACCAGAAATTGTGGCTAAAAGCATTGTGCCCCGTCTCAGCAAGGAATATGGCATCCCGGTTTTGACCCTGTTTATAGACGAGCACACCGGTTCGGCCGGGGTGCAAACCAGGTTGGAGGCCTTTGTTGACTTAATGGGCCAGCGCCGCTCCCGGGGCCTGACAGTTGGCGCTTGAAGGTGAGAAACCAGGCTGCAAAAAGCCTTTTTCTCGTTTTAGTTTTTTCTGGTTAAATGCGTCCGGCCTGTAATGAGAACTATGGTCGCAGGTTGTTGAGGCAGGAAATTTAAAAGGCCCAGTTTGAGCTTATTTTTAACCGGAAGGCACCTGTGCTGCCTTCGTTTGCTGTACATAAATAAAAAAGCCTCATAATAAGATGATGATGGTGATTCAGGTGATGCCGACGGAACAGGTTTTAAAAATTGGCCCTATTGAAGTGAGCCCCGCCCTGGCCCTGGCCCCAATGGCCGGTGTAACCGATCACCCTTTTCGCCTGCTGGCCAAAGAACAGGGTTGTCCCCTTCTCTACTCGGAGATGATTAGCGCCAAAGGCTTTCTATACAACGCCAGCCGCCAATACAACCTGCTTTATTACACCGAAGAAGAGCGCCCCATAGGGTTCCAGCTCTTTGGAGCAGACCCGCAAATCCTGGCCAGGGCTGCGCTTAAGCTTGAGGAGCACGGTGTTGACTTTATAGATTTAAACCTGGGCTGTCCTACGCCCAAGATTACCCGTAACAATGAAGGCGGAGCGCTCCTTCGCAATCCTGTCCTGTGCAGCGAAATATTCAATGCGCTGGTCGGAGCTGTGTCTTTGCCGGTAACTGTAAAACTGCGCAAAGGGTGGGATGAAACTTCGCCCAGTGCAGTTGAGATCGCTCGCCGGGCGGAAGCTGCCGGCATCAGCGCTGTTGCCGTCCACGGCCGCACGGTTGCTCAAGGTTACAGTGGCAGCGCCGACTGGGAAATTATCAGGCAGGTGCAAGAAAATGTTGCCATTCCCGTAATCGGTAACGGTGATATCGATTCGCCTGAGAAAGCTGAAGAGATGTTATCTTACTGCGGTTGTGAGGGAATTATGATCGGCCGGGCGGCCATGGGTAACCCGTGGATTATTTCTGCCACCCTGGCATTGCTTAAAAACAAGGACCAGCCTACCTCCCCTTCTTTAGGACAGGTTGTTGCTATGGCGTTGCGGCACCTGTCCCTGCTCTGTGCTTTAAAGGGAGAAAGGGTTGCGGTAAAGGAAATGCGGCAGCATGCTGCCTGGTATATTAAAGGCTTCCCGGGTGCTGCTTACGTCCGGCAGCAGTTAAACCGTGCTTCCAGTTATGAAGACATGGAAAAAATACTTCACGATTACCGCCGGTCCCTGGGTAGATAAAATAAAGCTGTGTCTGCTAAGGCCTGTGCTCCATTTTGGACTGGTTGAGGGCCCACTAAAGGCAATGGCAGCGGCTCAGCTGCAGGCTTCCTCTCTGGTTGCTTCGGTATTCGCCTTCTAATAAATTCGTTGATACGGGGCTGCTTTAGTGCTAAAATTATAGCGATCACAAACTTGTGCACAAAGGGATGGACTTATTTTGCAACCTGAACGAATATTCCGGGTCGGTGAAAAAATGATCAGCCTGGACAAGGCCACCAGGCTGGTGGAAAAAGTGCTGGACCTGCGGGAGAAGGGTGTTTCCCAGCAGGAAACGGCCAGGCGCCTGCACCTGGACCGCAGCTTCGTGTCCCGCCTTGAGGCTACAGGTGAAATCCGCAAGGGCAACCGGGTAGCCGTAATTGGCTTCCCCCTGGAAAACACCGAGCAGCTATCAGATATATGCCAGTCTTATGGGCTTGATTTTTACCTGCTGCTTAACAACCGGGACCGGTGGGAAATGGTCCGTGATCAACAAGCCCTTGATTTCTTCAACCGGATGTTTGATTTAATTGCCCGGTTGCGTGAATTTGATACCTTGATTATGATATCGTCCGAAAGGTGGCACCAGCTTGCAGAAGCCCTGCTCGATATCCAGATTATCTATATCAACCTTGGCCCAACCCCGATCCGGGAAGACCGGTTCCTGGAGCCGCAGCAGTTGAAAAAGACCCTGGACATGGTCATAGAAAAGAAGAGAAAGGAGAACAACAAACTTGAAACGCATAGTGGGAATTAGCCTGGGATCGTCATCAAGAGATCATGTCGTTACTATTGATTTAAAGGGAGAGCAGTTTAAAATTGAGCGGATTGGCACCGATGGTGACATGAACAAAATGATCGATATCATCAGGGAACTGGACGGCGAGGTAGATGCTTTCGGCCTGGGTGGAATGGACCTCTATATTTATGCCGTTGATCGCCGCTATGAGTTCAGGGATGCCAGGCGAATTTCGCGGGCTGCCCAAAAAACACCGATTGTGGACGGGTCCGGTTTAAAAAACACCCTGGAACGCCGCTCTATTGAACAGCTTATGGAGGATACGGATCTTTTTGATGCTCCCAAAAAGGTCCTTTTGATGTCCGCCATGGATCGCCTCGGGATGGCCCAGGCTTTTGAGAAAGCAGGCTGTACAATGACTTACGGCGATTTGCTTTATGTCCTTAACGTGCCCATCCCCCTTCATTCACTGACCGCCTTAGCAGCGATTGCCCGTGTTTTTGCGCCCCTGGTGGGACAACTGCCCTTTACAATGATTTATCCCACCGGCAACAAGCAGACCTCAACTAAACCCCGCTATGTCCGCTACTTCATGGAAAACGATATCATAGCCGGGGACTTTCATTTTATCCACCGCTACATGCCGGCCATGCTTCCAGGCAAAATCATCGTGACCAATACTGTTACCAGCAGTGACGTGGAGTTTTTAAAAGAGCGCGGCATCAAAACGCTGATCACCACCACCCCGGAAATGCAGGGCCGTTCTTTTGGTACCAATATTATGGAAGCGCTGCTTGTTTGCATGGCCGGCGGAAAAGAAGAGCTCAGTGAGGCTCATTACTACCAGTTACTCGAAGATTTGGACCTGAAACCGAGAATTGTTCATCTCCAGTAAACAGGTGATGGCAATGGCCTGAATACGCTTTTTTTCTCCGCTTTATTTTCTTGACAACCGGGGGTAGACACCTTATAATATAGCAAATATTTAAGATTGACCTGAAAAAGTGTCGAGGCGTCCTTGGCACTATCTTTATCTTTATGGGCTTCGTTAGGTTATGAAGCCGTAATTTATGTTAACATCCCGGATCAATCAGCTGATGCAGCAAGATGTATGGGGTGTGGTAAAGTTAAGTCAATAACGCGAGGGGGAAACCAATTATGGATAACAGGAAAAATACTGAGCACGTTGATAATGAAAAGATGGGAAATGAAAACATTAACGTCGAAGGCATGGAGAACCAGGGTGAGTTGCTTCTGACCAGCGATGGGATGGAAAAGCTGGAAACGGAACTGGACCACCTGAAAACGGTCAAGCGCAAGGAAATAGCCGACCGGATCAAGGAAGCAATTTCCTACGGCGATATAACCGACAATGCTGAATACGAGGATGCAAAAAATGAGCAGGCCTTTATTGAAGGAAGGATTATTACCCTGGAGAAAATGCTTCGCCGGGCCAGGCTGCTCGAAAAAAGCGATGATGATGACCATCATGTGGTGCTTGGTTCGACGGTCAAGCTCAGGGATGTAGGGCTGGATAATGTAGAGGAATACACTATAGTCAGCACTGCCGAAGCGGACCCGACCGAAAAGAAAATTTCCAATGAATCACCGGTAGGAAAAGCCTTGATAGGGCGAACTATTGGAGATCAGGTCGAAGTGAAAGTGCCTGCAGGCACTCTTAAATACAAAATTGAAGCAGTGGATTGAGATCAAATAAACCAGGTCCAAAACAAAGTATAGCGGGAGGTTAACTAATGGAACAAGAACAGCCACTACATGAACTGATGCAGGTCAGGCGCAGCAAAATGGAAGAATTAAGGCGAAGAGGAATTGAACCTTTTGGCCCTAAATACGAAGCCTCCCATTATTCGACAGAGATAATTGACAACTTTGATTCCCTTGAAGGGCAGCAGGTGACCGTGGCCGGACGCTTAATGAGCATCCGCTCGCACGGCAAAGCTACTTTTGCCCACCTGCAGGATTTCCGGGGCCAGATCCAAATATATTTGAGCCTAGATCAAGTTGGCGAAGAACAGTACCAGAACTTCGAACTGGTCGATATCGGCGATTTCGTCGGGGTATCCGGCGAAGTATTCCGGACCAGGAGGGGTGAAGTTACGGTCAAGGTTTTTCAATATACCTACCTGGCCAAAGCCCTGCGCCCCCTGCCTGAAAAATGGCACGGGCTCAAGGATGTGGAACTGCGTTACCGCCAGCGCTATGTTGATTTAATCGTCAACCAGGAAGTAAAAGAAACCTTCATTAACCGCAGCCGGATTATCCAGGCTATGCGCGAAATCCTGCACCGGTGGGGGTTTTTGGAGATGGAGACCCCGATCCTGCAGACCATGGCCGGCGGTGCCCTGGCCAGGCCTTTTGTCACCTACCATAATGCCCTTGATATGAAGCTCTACATGCGCATTGCCACCGAACTGCACTTGAAGAGGCTCCTGGTGGGAGGGCTGGACAAGGTCTTCGAAATCGGGCGCATCTTCAGGAATGAGGGTATCTCTACCATTCATAACCCTGAATTTACCTCCCTGGAGATATATGAAAATTACGCCGACTATGAAAACATGATGGAGTTGACCGAAAACCTGATTTATGAGATAGCACAGGCTGTATTTGGAAGCGCCCAGATAGTTTTCCAGGGTAAAGAGTTAGACCTGACCCCGCCCTGGCCGAGAGAAAGCATGGTTGAAGTGGTCAGGAAATATTCAGGAGTAGATTTTTCCGCGCTTGAAAGTGATGAGGAGGCTTTCAAAGCCGCCAGAGATGCGGGTCTTGAACTGGATAAAGGGCTTTCCTGGGGAGAAATACTGTATATGTTCTTTGAGGAATTCTGTGAAGAACAACTATTTGCGCCTATATTCGTTACCGGTTTTCCCATTGAAGTGTCGCCGTTGGCCAAGAAAGAGGAAGATGATACCCGCCTGACCCTGCGTTTTGAGGGTTTTATTGCCGGCTGGGAAATAGCCAATGCTTTTACCGAGTTGAACGATCCGATCGATCAGCGTGAACGATTTGAACAGCAGCTGGCCAGGCGCGAAGCGGGCGATGATGAAGCCCACGTGATGGACGAGGACTTTATTAACGCCCTCGAACACGGAATGCCGCCGGCCGGGGGGCTTGGAATTGGGATTGACCGGCTGGTGATGATGCTCACAGACAACATCTCTATCCGGGATGTCATTCTTTTCCCTACCCTGCGGCCGAGAGCGGACCTGGAGCAGCAGCCGGGCTAAAGGGCAGTCACCTCTTTATTGCAGCAAAAAACAGCCCTGACCAGGGGGTTTTGACACCGCTGCAATAAACTTAAAAAAACCCGTAAAAAAACCTCAAAAAATGCTTGAAAAGGGTTTGACAAGACAGGGGGGCCATGCTAATATATAAAGGTCGTGCTTAGGAGTTAGATTCTAAGCGGCAGCGTTCTTTGAAAACCGAGCAGAGTAAGGAAGGGTCTCTTGAGCGAAAAATTT
>Ga0207421_10005782_pt1 | contig 13715 bp, 12 predicted proteins | sample SodLakKL_010_SED_4_FD_187542 | JGI IMG/M metagenome (GOLD analysis project Ga0207421, IMG submission 187542) | Alkaline sediment microbial communities from Lake Tanatar, Kulunda Steppe, Russia - 8KL_010_SED (SPAdes) (version 2) | ecosystem: Environmental > Aquatic > Non-marine Saline and...
CCGCCGTCAACGTCGTCTTCCCATGATCAACGTGACCGATCGTCCCGATGTTCATATGCGGCTTCGTCCGATCGAACTTTTCCTTGGCCATCCTCGTAACACTCCTCGTGGTGACCGACGTCTGGTGCGTGCGGTGCAGGTGGGTGTCGTACCGGTCGGGCACGACGGTTCATGACGCCATGTTCGATGGCGCGAAGCCCGGTGTCATCCTGGATCGTCGTGGACGCCACCGAACGGTCGAGCCCAGACTAGTCAGCGGGCCCGTTGGCCGCCCGATCGGACGGCCTGGGCCACATGAACCCGTAGCGGCGGGTGGACTCGAACCACCGACACAGCGATTATGAGCCGCTTGCTCTACCTCTGAGCTACGCCGCCTGGCTTACGTCGAGCTGTACTTGGGTGGATCACCGAGCTGCGGTGGTCCACCACGGGCCGACCACCGTGGTGGTGACCCCGAGCCCTGGCGCGGAATCGAACCGCGGACCCCATCCTTACCATGGATGTGCTCTGCCGACTGAGCTACCAGGGCGTGCGCCGGCGCAGCGTAGCCAGCACCCCCGGGCGCGTCGAACCGGTACGGCCCGGTGCGCGCTGGGGTGCTGACGAACGCCGATCTGGTGGAGGGAGCAGGATTCGAACCTGCGAAGGCGAAGCCGTCTGGTTTACAGCCAGATCCCTTTGGCCACTCGGGCATCCCTCCGGGTTCCCCAGCAGCAGCTGCGGAGGCGGCAGAGTAGGCGTCCCGAGGTCCACCCGGCAAAACGACACACGCATCGTGTCCCTGCCGGTCGTCAGCAACCAGGCGATGCCGCCCGGAACGGCGCCATCCGTGTCCCCAGGTTCACGGTCCCTCGACCACGGATCCGGTCGGTCGGGATGATGTAGCGCTCGTCACCGTCGGTCAAGACGTAGAGCAACTCGGCCGATCCCGGATCGAAGGGTTTCGAGGTGTGGAAACTCTGGTTGCCGCCACGGGTCGCCAGGGAAACCACGTAGATCCCGTAGGGCGACCGGTACGTGGTGGTCTTGACCTGGACCCGCTGCAGGCGTTCGCCGTCGTCGACGATGAGGTCGTAGGGCTGCGCGTCGATCAGCGGCAGGCTGATGCTGTATCCGTTCACGCCGAACCAGTGGATCGCGTCGGTCAGACCAAGCAGGCCCTGCTCGCGGGGGTTGGCTCGCCAGATGGTCGCGTCATCCCGACAGGCGCCTTTGGCCAGGTGCCGCTCGACGGTTCCAGGGATCCCGCCGCCAGCGGCGCCCGGAGCCGTGATCCGAAGGGTGGGGTGGTCGGGCGGACCCGACGGGCGATGTTGGTCAGCGGTCGACATCCAGGATCTCCGGATCTGGCACGACGATGCGCATCGTGCGACGCCCGCCCCGGACGAACATCATGATCGCACGTCGATGCGACACGAGCGGGAACCGGGTGGCCCTCCGGTGGACGAAGTAGCCACACATCCCGGCCAGTAGGCTTCGAACAGGATGGGTGACCGACGATCACCCGATCGACGGTGAGGAGAACGACCATGGCGGATTCCAGCTTCGACATCGAGGCGGGCGTCGACCGGCAGGAGGTCGACAACGCGATCAACCAGGCTGCCCGCGAGGTGGCGACCCGGTTCGACTTCAAGGACACCGACACGAAGATCGAGTGGTCCGGCGACGAGGCGATCCTCGTCGAGTCCGCGTCCGAGGAGCGCGTCAAGGCCGCACTGGAGGTCCTGCGCGACAAATGTGTGAAGCGCAAGGTCTCGCTGAAAGCCCTGGACATCGGCGAACCACGTGATGTGGCCCAGGGACGCTCGCGGATCGACGTCGGCCTGGTCACGACCCTGCCTGCGGACCTGGCCAAACAGATCGTCAAGGACATCAAGGCCACCAAGCTCAAGGTCACGCCGACCAACATGGGTGACCGGATCCGAGTGGCCGGCAAGAAGCGCGACGATCTGCAGGAGATCCAGGCCATGGCCAAGGGCAAGGACTACGAAGCCCCCCTGCGCTTCACCAACTACAAGTGACCGGCTGACCAGGATCGGGGTTCGGTGTCTGACCGGATGGTCCGGACCGGCCGGGGCCGGGTTCTTGGCTCGCTTCCTCGAAGACCACGGACCATCACCGGCGTGTCTTGCCACGAACAGCTCATGACACACCGTCGACCATCCGTCTCGCCCGCCCTGCGGATCCCGAGGTTGCCGTGCCCGAAGGCCACACGATCCACCGGCTCGCCCGCGACCATGCCACATGGTTCGCGGGTCGTCCCGTGCGGGTCGAATCGCCGCAGGGGCGCTTCCTCGCCGGGGCGTCACTCCTGAACGGAGCGACGCTGGAGTCCACCGACGCATACGGCAAGCACCTGTTCCACCGCTACGACGGTGGCCGCACCGTGCACGTCCACCTCGGGCTGTTCGGGCGGTTCTTCGTCCACGGCCTGCCGGCTCCGGAACCCCGGGAGACCGTCCGGTACCGGATCATCGGGGAGGAACGCGCGACCGACCTGGTCGGAGCAACCGCCTGCGAGCTCCTCGACCCCGAGGAGATCGATGCGATCCTCGCCCGGCTGGGACCGGATCCGATCCGCAAGGACGCGGACCCGGAGCGCGCCTGGGCGGCGCTGCAACGGCGCTCGATCCCTATCGGGCGGGCACTGATGGACCAGTCGGTCCTGGCCGGGGTCGGCAACGTCTACCGGGCCGAGGTGCTGTTCGTCCACGGGATCCATCCCGAGACTCCGGCCAAGCAGATGACCCGCGAGCAGTGGGACGCGATCTGGGTCACACTGGTGTCGTGGTTGCGACGTGGTGTCCGTCAACGACGGATCATCACGGTCGACCCGGAGGAGGCGGGCAAGCCCCGCAGCCGCATGACACGGGCGGAAGCGACCTACGTCTACAAGAGCGACCAGTGTCCACGGTGCGGAACCGACATCCGCCGGTGGGACCTCGCCGGTCGTTGGGCCTACGCCTGCGAGTCCTGCCAACCGCGCCCCCGGAGCAACCAACGATGACCACCGTGGAACCGACCAGCAACGCGCCGGGCGTCCCGGCGTCCTCACCGGTCCCCAACCGGTGGCGACGCCTGTCGCTGCTCGTCGTGGTGCTGCGGTTCGCGATCCCGCTGGCCGCGATCCCCGCGATCCCGTACCTGCTGATCAACAACATCTCGTTGCTGGTCCTGCTCCGACCGCAGAAGGAGTTCCTGTTGGTCGGTGGCGGGCAGAGCCGATTCCTGGGCGAGCCGGAACTCGCGATCCTGTTCCTCGCGTTCGTACCTCTCGGGCTCCTGAGCATCCCGGCCTTCTTCGTCATCGGGCGGGCCTACCAGGGCGCACTGCGGACCGGTGACGGACCGGACTGGCTGCACCGGGCCATCCGACCGAGCCAGCTGGAGATCGCGCAGCGTGTCATCGCCCGCAAGGGCCCCGCGATCGCGATCCTGGGGCGTTTGGCCGCCCTCCCGCCGACCGTGTTGGCCGCAGCCGCCGGGGTGTCGGACGTGTCGTGGCGCCGCTACCTCGCTGCAGATGCGGTCGGTGCCGTGCTGGCGATCAGCCTCACGCTCGGCGCCGGGTACGCGCTCGGCCGCACCTACCAGGAGGGCGGCATCTGGCTGACGGTCATCGGCGTCACGCTGTTCGCCGTCATCATCCTGCTGCTGACCTACTGGATCCGCCGCGAGGCGAACCGGCCGGACGCCCCGACCGACGACGAGGGCTGAGAAGGTCGCCAGCCGCGCCGCCGTCGAGGTTCGGCGGTCTGTTGGTCAGCCGGCGGCGACCAGGCTGGTCAGTGAGGTCGCGCCGCTGATGAGTCCGGGCAGCACACCCAGCACGACCGTGCCGATCATCAACACGGCGACGACCGTGGACAGGTTGAAGCCGGGCTGCAACTGCACGTCGAGTTCCCGAGCCTCGTCCATCCACATCGTCTTCACCACCTTCAGGTAGTAGAAGAAGGCGATGACGGAGTTGAAGACGAGGAACACCATCAGCACGACGCCGAACGGCGTGACGTCGGTCAGTGCGGCCTGGACGATCGCGAACTTCGCCCACAGACCAACGGTCGGCGGCGCGCCGCCGAGGCTCAGCAGGAAGACGGTGAGCGCCATCGCCAGCAGCGGACTGCGGGCGCTGAGGCCCGCGTAGTCGGCGATGGACCGAAGGCCGGTGCGGCGGTTGACCGCGATGGCCACACCGAACGCACCGATGTTCATCACGGCGTAGGCCACGAGGTAGAACAGAACGGCCTGCACGGCCGCCTCGTTGACGACCGCGCCGTCGGCGCCGGACCGCGCCAGGCCGAACGGGATCAGCATGTACCCGGCCTGAGCGACCGACGAGTAGGCCAGCAGGCGGATCAGGTCGCGCTGCTGCAGGGCGACGAGGTTGCCGAGCGTCATGGTCAGGATGGCCAGCACCCCGAGCACCGGAGCCCAGACCTCGGCGAGCGGCTCGAAGGCGATGAACGCGATCGCGATCAGTCCGGCGAACCCGGCGGCCTTGGAGGCGACCGCCAGCATCGCGGCGACCGGCAAGGGTGCGCCGGCATAGGTGTCTGGCGCCCAGAAGTGGAACGGCACGGCCGAGATCTTGAAGCCGAACCCGACGATCACGAGCATCACGGAGGCGAGCAGCAGCGGCTCCGGATCTCCGGCGGCCGAGATCGCCGCGGCGATGCCCGCCAGATCCGTGGTCCCGGTGAAGCCGTAGACCATCGAGATCCCGAACAGCATCAGGGCGACCGACAGCACCCCGATGAGGAAGAACTTCAGCGCCGCTTCGGACGAGTACAGCGACCGCTTCCGCAGGCCCGCCATGACGAACGCGGGGATCGACACGGTCTCGAGCGCCACGAACAGCAGCAGCAGGTCACGGGCCGAGGGCATGATGAGCATGCCGATGAACGCCGTCAGCAGCAGGAAGTAGTACTCCCCCTGGAAGTAGCGGCCCTCGGCGAAGAAGCGCCAACTGATGCCGAGGATCGCGAGCAGGCTGCCGAGGAACAGCAGCTTGAAGACCACCGCGTACTCGTTGACGACGAAGCTGGTCCCGAAGGTGGTGCGCTCCTCGCCCCACAGCAGCACGGTGAACACGATCGCGACCACGGTCCCGAACGCGGCGAGGGGGTTGACCAGCTGCTTGGCGTCCCCACGCAGGTTCAGGTCAGCGAGCAGCACGAGCAACGCCGTGACCGTCAGTGCGATCTCTGGAGCGATCGCGAACCAGTCGATGGCCATCTGGGTCGTGTCCTTTGCGTCGTCGTGCGGTGCGTGGGCTTCGGTGCGCTGCCCGCCGGGCCTGCCGGCGCGGAGCACCTCGATCGGCTAGCCGCCGAGGTAACCCATCAGGTTGGCCACGGCGGCATCCTGCACCCCGAAGATGAGGACCGGGAAGATGCCGAGCGCGAGGATGAGAACCAGCAGCGGGGTCCACGACACCCACTCGATGGTCATGATGTCGTCGAGCGGTTCCTTGGCCCACTTCTCGAGCGGGTCGCCGAGGTTGATCCGCTGCAGGAGCCACAGGAAGTATCCGGCGGTCAGCACCGTGCCGATCGCCGCGAAGATGACCAGGCCGAGGTACAGCCCGCTGTAGGTGTCCGCGATGCCAAGGCCCGGGTTGATCGCGGCCCACATCGCGGCGAACTCGCCCCAGAACCCGGCCAGACCCGGCAGCCCCAGCGACGCGACCGCGACGAAGGTGAACACGACCCCGTACCGCGGGAGCTTCTTGAGCATCCCACCACCGATGACCGCGATCTCACGCGTGTGGTACCGCTCGTGCATCGATCCGGCGAGGAAGAACAGCATCCCGGTGATCACGCCGTGGGCGATGTTGCCGAACAGCGCCGCCTGGATCCCGGCTTCGTTCATCGCGGCGATCCCGAGCATCACGAAGCCCATGTGGCCGACCGAGGAGAACGCGATCAGGCGCTTGACGTCGGTCTGTGCGAGGCAGCAGAGCGACCCGTAGATGATGCCGATGACCGCCAGGATCCCGATCAGGGGCGCGAAGCGGATCGCACCCTCGGGCAGGATGGGCAGGGCGATGCGGATGAAGCCGTAGGTACCCATCTTCAGCAGGACGCCGGCCAGCAGGACCGAGCCGACGGTGGGCGCCTCGGTGTGGGCATCGGGCAGCCAGGTGTGGAACGGCCACATCGGCACCTTGATCGCGAAGCCGAGGAAGATGCCCAGGAACGCCCAGGTCTGGAAGGTGGTGGAACCGAACGGCGCCATCTCGGAGAGGGCCTGGATGCTCCACGTGCTGGCACCCGCCTGGAAGTAGATCGCCAGGAAGGCGACCAGCATGAAGATCGACCCGAACAGGGTGTAGAGGAAGAACTTCACGCTGGCGTAGTCGCGCTTGGAGCCACCCCACATCCCGATCATGAAGAACATCGGGACGAGCACGAGCTCCCAGAAGATGAAGAACAGCACGAGGTCGAAGGCGACGAACGTGCCGGCCATACCGGTCTGCAGCATCAGCATCAGCCCGAGGAACGCCTTGGGCTTGCCCGGCGAGGGCAGATGCTTGGTCGTGTAGATGGCGCAGAGGAACGGCAGGAGGTAGGTCAGGAAGAACAACGGGAGCGAGATGCCGTCCATCCCGAGCTCGAACCGGGCGTCGATCGCGGTGATCCAGGCGACGTCGGTCGTGAACTGCAGCTCACCGCTGCGTCCGAAGTCGAAACTGGCGGTGATCGCCACCACCAGCGCGAACGCGACACCGGTGATGACCACGCCGGCCTGCCGGATCTGCCGATCCATCGAGGAGGGCATCATCGCCAGCGCGCCTGCCCCCACCAGCGGCAGGAACAGCGCGACCACCAGGGCCCACCCTGCGGTGTTCGGGTCCATCCTCGTCTCCTCCAGCTCGCCGACGGGGCGGTGTCGCCCGGGTCGAGTCGGTGTGTCCGGCCTGACGCGGCCGTCGTCGTGGCGCCGTCGGATGACGACACCGGTCGGTTGGTCTATCTCGCGGCGGCGAAGGCCAGGATCAGCACGATCGTTCCGGCCACCAGGGCTCCGGCGTAGCGCTGCACGTCGCCGGACTGGATCCGCTTCAGCCGGTTGCTCCACCATGCCGCGCTGAACGCGGCGCCGTTCACGCCGCCGTCGATCACGCGTTGGTCGAGCACCCGGTAGGTCGTCATCGCCGCGGTCTTGGTCCCGCGGCCGACTGAGGCCACGATCCCGTCGAGCACGACGTTGCTGGACCAGGACGCCCACTTGGCGAACGTGTCACGCACCGGCACCACCACGAAGCGGTACCCGAAATCATCGAAACCGTACTTGGCGACCAGTACGCGGCTGAACGCGCCCATCTGCAGGGTTGGATCCCGTTCGGGGAGTCCCTTGCCGTAGAAGCGCCAGGCCAGGAACACCGCGATGCTGAACAGTGCCAGCACGATCGCGAGCAGGTCCGGGTGCCAGGTTGGCACCCCGTGCAGGATGGAGAACTCCCCGCCTTCGGCGGCCAGGGTCAGTGACGAGGCAGCGGCCACGACCGTGTCGCCGCCTGCGGCGGTGCCCGCGTCGAGGAACGGGTAGGTCGCGTCCTCGACGAACGGGGTCGCGGTCCAGTTCTCGAAGTTGAACTCCTGCGAGGAGAAGGGGCTCAGCAGGTAGCCGGAGGCGATCGACAGCACCGCGAGCAGCATGAGCGGCCCGACCATCTGGGGCCCGGACTCGTGGGGCGCGTGGTGGCTGCGGTTCTCGCCGGCGAAGATCAGGAAGCAGGCCCGCGCCATGTAGAAGGTCGTGACGAAGGCAGCGGCGAGCCCAACCCAGTAGACGAGGCTGCCCGTCGCGAAACCCTGCCCCGCCCACAGGTCACCCGCGATCAGGATCTCGTCCTTGGAGAAGAACCCGGCGGTCAGCGGGAACCCGGCCAGGGCCAGCGACCCGACGATGAAGGTCCAGAAGGTGTGGGGCATGGCCCTGCGCATCCCACCCATGTCGGACATGTTGTTGGAGTGCACCGCGTGGATCAGCGAGCCTGCGCCGAGGAAGAGCAGCGCCTTGAAGAACCCGTGGGTGAACAGGTGGAAGATCGAGGCGGTGTACCCACCGACGCCGATGGCGGCGATCATGTAGCCGAGCTGCGAGACCGTGGAGTAGGCCAGCACCTTCTTGAGGTCGTCCTGCACCAGCGCCAGCAACCCACCGAAGAACAGGGTGATGACCCCCACGATGGCGATCACCGCCATGACCGTCGCCGACTGCGCGAGCACCGGGAACAGGCGAGCCAGCAGGAAGATCCCGGCGGTGACCATGGTCGCGGCGTGGATCAGTGCGGAGACCGGGGTCGGCCCGGCCATCGCGTCGGGGAGCCACACGTGCAGCGGCATCTGCCCGGACTTCGACACGCAGCCGAGGAAGATCAACAGCATGCCGAGCACGATCGTGCCGGTGGACAGCTCGCCGGCCATGGCGGCCGCGTTGGTCTCCTGGATGTTGAAAGGTGTCGAGGTCCCGGTGCCGAACATCCCGGCGGACAGCACGATCACACCGACGACCAGCCCCACGTCACCGAACTTGGTGGTCAGGAACGCCTTGTTGGCGGCATCCTGGTTGGACTTCTCCTCCCAGTAGAAGCCGATCAGCAGGTACGAGCACAGCCCGACGAGCTCCCAACCGATGACGGCCTGCAGGGTGTTGTTGGAGATCACCAGCACCAGCATGGAGAAGGTGAACAGGCTCAGCATCGCGTAGAAGTAGGTGAAGCGCGGCTCGCCCTTCATGTACTCGCGCGAGTAGATGTGCACCATCAGCGACACGGTGGTCACCAGCAGGAACATCATCGCGGTCAACCCGTCGACGAGCATCCCCAGTTCGAACACGAACCCGCCACCGAGGGGGGACCAGTCGACGGCACGCTCGAACGGCTCGGGCGTCCCCGCGCTGAAGGTCTCCCAGGCGATGCCGATCGACACCACGAACGCGGCGACCAGTGTCAGGACCCCGATCTCGCTGCCCTTGCCGGGCAGGTTCTTGCCGAAGGACGCGATGGCCACAGCGGACGCCAACGGCAGGACCGGCACCAGCCAGGCGAGCTCCACCCACGAGTTCATGACGAGCCTCCCTACCAGCGCATGAGGTCGACGTCATCGACGTTGACCGAGGCTCGGTTGCGGAACATGTTGAAGATGATCGCCAGACCCACCCCGGCCTCGGCGGCCGCGACCCCGACGATGAACAGTGCGAACAGGTGTCCGCTGACCGCCACTTCCGTCGGGAACAGCAGGTTCTGGAAGGCAACCAGGTTGATGTTGACCGAGATGAGCATCAGTTCGATGCTCATCAGGACGAGTACCGCGTTGCGACGGGCGATCACACCGTAGACGCCCACGCAGAACAGGAACGTCGCCAGCAGCAATGGACCGGTGAGGCTCATCGCTCGCCCCCAGCCACCGGTTCGCCAGCCGGCAGCTCCCCGGCGGTGTCAGCAGCGGGAAGTGCCTGCGCACCCGCTTCGGTCGACGGTTCATCGCCGAAGTCGATGCGGCGTTCGACGCTCTCCTCGCCGGACTCGCCGGACTCGCGGCGTGCCAGCAGGATGGCCCCGATCAGCGCGGCGAGCAGCAGCATCGAGAGCAGCTCGAAGGGCAGCACCCAGTGGGCGAAGATCGCGATGCCGATCTCACGGATGCCGGGACCGGTGACCTCCGCTGCGCGGACCCCGCCGAACGACTGGATGATCAGGCCCGACAGGACGACGAACAGCGTGCCGGAGACGGCCAGTGCCAGACCCCGGTTCTGCCCGTCCAGGGCTTCGCGACCGATGGGCGCACGCGTCACCATGAGGCCGAACAGGAACAGCACCGCGACGGCCCCGACGTAGACCACCAACTGCACCAGCGCCAGGAAATCGGCCCGCAGGACGAGGAAGACCCCCGCGATGCCGGCCAGGGTGGCGGCCAGGAACAGCGCCGCGTGGAACAGGTTCTTGGACGTCACCGTCAGGAGCGCCGCCCCCCCGGTGAAGAGAGCCACCAGGAGGAAGACCGCGTCGTGGCCGGTCATGCGTCACCACCCTCGTCGATGATCCGCTGCTTCTCCTTGCGGACCCACGCGGCCTTGGCTTTCGACCGGGCGATCCGCTCGGACTTACCCTCCGCGATCAGCCTGTCGAACGTCTCCTGATCGATCTCGCCCGTGCCCTCGACGTGGACATCGGCAACCTTCTGCGCGGGAGCCGGCTCAGCGTCCGCCCCCTCGACGGCACCCGCGTCATCGGCCTGAGCGTCATCGGTGGCCGGCTCGGCGGATGCGGTCTCCTGCTCGGCGGTCAGGCGGGCACGTTCCTTGCGCACGTAGGCGGCCTTGGCCTTGGCCCGCGCCATACGCTCGGACTTGCCCTCCCCGATCAGCTTGTCGTAGGTCTCCTGATCGATCTGGCCGGCTTCGACCTCGACCTGGGCGGCCTTGGGCTTCGCGGCAGCTTCCTCGCCAGCACCCTCACCCTCCGCGCCGCCCTCGGCGGACTCCTGCTCGGCCCGCAGGCGTTCCTTCTCCTTGCGGACCCACGCGGCCTTGGCCTTGGACCGGGCGATCCGCTCGGACTTACCCTCCGCGATCAGCTTGTCGAACGTCTCCTGATCGATCTCGCCGGCGCCCTTGACCTCGACATCGGCCTTCTTCGGCGCACCGCCGCCGCTCTCGACGGCCTTGCTCTTCGGCGCTTCGGCGGCGGCGCTGGCCTCGCGCTGCTTCTCTGCCTCGGCTTCGAGTTCCTTCTCCTTCTTGGCGATCGCGTCGGTCACCTCGGCAGGTGCGACGGCCCCCTCTTCGAGCATCGGTGGCGCAGGGACGGTGTCCATCCACTCGCGCAGTTTCTCCTTCTCATGGAGGAGCTTGCCCATGTCGTACTCGGCGTACTCGAACTCCGGCGACCACCACAGCGCGTCGAACGGGCACACCTCGACGCAGATACCGCAGTACATGCACAGCGAGAAGTCGATCGCGAACCGGTCGAGGACGTTGCGGGTCCGGGCCCGACCGCCCTCCTTGGCCGGCGGCACCGTCTCCTTGTGGGACTCGATGTAGATGCACCAGTCCGGGCACTCGCGCGAGCACAGCATGCAGACCGTGCAGTTCTCGTCCATCAGCGCGATGACCCCGCGGGTGCGCGGCGCCAGGTCGGGCCGCTGCTTGGGGTACATCTGCGTGGCCGGCTGCTTGAACAGGTGCTTGATCGTGACACCGAGTCCCTTGAGCAGCCCGACGCCGGGGGCTGAGGTCGTGGCCATCTAGAACACCACCTTTGCGACCGTGACAACGGCCAGGTTGAGGAGTGCGAGGGGGACCAGGACGATCCATGCCATCCGCTGCAGCTGGTCCTCGCGCAGTCGCGGGTAGGCGACGCGCAGCCAGACCATCACGAAGACCAGTGCCATGATCTTGCCGAGCGTGATCCCCACGCCGGCCAGCGTTCCGAGCCATCCGCAGTCGAACAGCCCACCGGCACCATCGCAGCCGGGCAGGGGTACGCCGGGCAGCAACTGCCAGCCGCCGAGGTAGAGCACGACCATCAGCGCGGACATGATGATCATCCCGCCGTACTCGGTCAGGAGGAACATCGCGAACTTGATACCGGTGTACTCGGTCATGTAGCCGAACACGAGCTCAGAGTCCGCGATCGGCATGTCGAACGGCGGGCGAGACAGCTCCGCCATCGCGGCGATGAAGAAGATGCCGAACCCGATGATCTGCGGGAAGACGAACCAGACGTTGATGTCGGTACCCGGCAGCATGAAGGTCGACTGCGCCTCGACGATGCCGACCAACGAGAGCGTCTGCGCCTGCACGGCGACGGTGATCGCCGCCAGGATCAGGGGCAGTTCGTAGGCGATCAACTGGCCACCGGCGCGCAGGCCACCGATCAGCGAGAACTTGTTGGCGCTGGCCCAACCCCCCATCAGGATCCCGAGCACCGAGATCGACGAGATCGCCAGCGCGTAGAACAGGCCCAACTCCAGATCGAGCGCGAAGACACCCGGGCCGAGCGGGATCACCAGGAAGATCAACATCCCCGGCACCAGCGCCACGCCGGGCGCGGCCGCGAAGACCCACTTGTCCGCGGCCCGCGGGATGATGTCTTCCTTCTGGATGAACTTGATGCCGTCCGCCACCAACTGCAGCGAGCCGAACGGCCCGGCCTCGACCGGTCCACGGCGGTGCTGCATGCGCGCCATCACCTTGTGTTCCATGTACCCGCCGACGAGCGGGACCACGAAGAACAGCCCGAGGGCGAAGGCGATCTTGGCCGCGACCGACAGCAGGAAGCTGTCGAAGGTCAGCAGCGAGGCCGACTGTGCCGCGAACGTGACGGCCTGCTCGAGGACGAGGTCGGTCATCGGTCGATGTCTCCGACGACGAAGAACACGCTGCCGAGCACGGCCACCGCGTCAGGCACCAGGACACCGTTGAGCAGGTAGGGGATCGCCTGGACGTTCGAGAACGACGGCGTGCGCATCTTCAGCCGCCAGGGTGTGCGCCCACCATCGGACTCCAGCCAGTACCCGAGCTGGCCGAGCGGGTTCTCGGTGCGCACGTAGGTCGATCCCTCCGGCGCCTTGACCATCTTGGGGAGCTTCTGGTTGACCGGACCAGCCGGCATGTGGTCGTGGATCTGCTCGATGATGTCCAGTGAGGCATCGATGCGGCCCAGCAGGCAGGAGAACCGGTCGAACGAATCACCGTTCTCGCCGAGCGGGACGTGGACGTCGACCTCGTCGTACTTCAGGTAGGGCTCGGTGACCCGTGAGTCCTCGGGCACCCCGGTGGCGTGCAGGGTCGGACCGGTCACCCCGTAGGACAGGGCCACGTCGGCAGGGAGGGGACCGACCCCCTTGGTGCGCGCCTGGAAGATCTCGTTGCCGAGGATCAGGTCCGTGAAGTCCGGCGTGCGCTTGCGGAGTTGCGCGAGCAGATCGACGGACTGCTGCATGAACCCCTTCGGCAGGTCGATCTTGAGCCCGCCGGGCTGGTTGTAGGTGAAGTGCAGCCGACCGCCGGTCGCTGATTCGAGCAGGTGCTGGATGTCCTCGCGTTCGCGGAAGGCGTAGAACATCGGGGTGATGGCACCGAGCTCGATCGCGAACGATCCGATGAACATCAGGTGGTTGAGGACACGGTTCCACTCGGCGATGAGCATGCGGATCCACTGGGCGCGGTCCGGGACCTCCATCTCCAGCATCTGTTCGACCGCGAGCGCCACGCCGAGCTCGTTGGAGAAGCCCGACAGCCAGTCGTGCCGGTTGACCAGCGCCATGATCTGGCGGAAGTCCCGGTACTCGGCCAGCTTCTCGAAGCCACGGTGCATGTAGCCGATGACCGGGCGGGCGCCGATGACGCGTTCACCGTCCATGTCCAGCACGATCCGGAAAACCCCGTGGGTGGCGGGGTGCGCGGGACCGATCGACAGTGACATCTCGGCGGTGTCGAAGTCGCCGTCGCCGATGATCTCGAGGTGGAAGTCCTCACCGGGAGCGGTCCCCGGGTGGATGCGTTCACGGGTGGACAGATCGCTCATGCGTCACCCTCCTGAGCGGCGCTGTCGCCGGCATCGTTCGCAGCATCCTCGTCGTCGTCGGCCGCACGCTCGGCGGCCTTCTTGGCCCGGGCCTCGGCCTGGGCCTTGCGACGCTCATCCGCCTTGGCAGCTGCGGCAGCGGCGGGATCGTCGTCGCCGGCATCCGCACCCGCAGCGG
>Ga0207421_10005783_pt1 | contig 13714 bp, 12 predicted proteins | sample SodLakKL_010_SED_4_FD_187542 | JGI IMG/M metagenome (GOLD analysis project Ga0207421, IMG submission 187542) | Alkaline sediment microbial communities from Lake Tanatar, Kulunda Steppe, Russia - 8KL_010_SED (SPAdes) (version 2) | ecosystem: Environmental > Aquatic > Non-marine Saline and...
GATCACGGGGTCGACGCGAGCCTCGAGCAGCGTGCACACTGCGTGACGGACGATCGGTTCCCCCTCGAGATCCGCCAGGAGCTTGTTTTCCGAGCCAAAGCGGCTGCTCGTGCCCGCGGCGAGTAACACACCGGCCACCCGTTTCGGTTCCCGCCGACCCCGCCCGTCCGGCGGGGTGAGGAGGGGGAGACCGGCCGACCCGCGTCCGGAGCGGTGATCTGTCTCCCTGTCCGGCCGACTGGCCCCGTCGTCATCGCCCGTCATCGTTCGACGACCTCGTACGGAACCACCGAGACGGTTTCGCCCGCGGACAGTCCCCGTTCCGTGAGGACGAACCCCGCTGCGCGCGTCGCACGGCTGCTCGAAGAGAGGACGCTCGGATCGAACGTTCCGTCGTACACCGACAGCGGTGACTCCACGTGGCCCAGGGGCATCGCTCTGCCGGCCGAGAGCGTCACCGGAACCGCGTAGGTGAACCCGGGGGTGGTGACCTCGAGGTCGACGTCGACGGTCGCCGTGACGGTCGGTAGAGACGAACTGGCGGTGAAAAACGGCCGGACGACGAGAGCGGTGACGGCGTGGGCACCGACCGGTTTTCCCGGGATGGCGAAGACGACGGCGTCGTACTCCTCGAGGCGGGCGACGGCGATCGGCTTTCCCGGCCGGAGCGCGACGCGGTGAAAGATCACCTCCCCGAGGTCCTCGAGTGCGCGAACGACGTGGTCTTTCTTCCCGACGCTCGTTCCCCCGGTGGTTACGACGACGTCGTACTCGTTCGCGACGTCGGCGATCACGTCTCTGACCCGGCCGAACTCGTCGGGGACCGTCCCCTCGTGGGTCACGTCGTGGCCCCAGTTTCGGACGAGTCCGGCGAGCATCGGCGAATCGAGGTCGCGCTGGCGGCCCTCGTGGAGTTCCGTCCCGGTCGCGAGGGTGGCGACGTCGAACGGGCGATAGACGGTCACGTCGTCGATCCCGAGATCACCCAGCAACAGGGCGTCTTTCGGGCTCAGACGGTCGCCGGCCGAGAAGAGACGCTCCCCCTCGGCGACGTTGCTCGCGCGTTCGTAGACGTACGTTCCGGGAGCGATATCGGGGCCTCGCAGGCGATTTCCCTCCACAGTCGCGTCCTCACGTCTCAGTACTGCGGTCGCCGATTCCGGCAGCGGTGCGCCCGTCGCGATACGAACGGCCTCGCCGTCGCCGAGGTGCCCCGGCGTGTCCTCGGGAAAGACGCCGTCGACGATCCGGAGCGGGTACTCCTCGGCCGCGTCGAACGCGAACCCGTCCATCGTCGCGTAGCTGTGGTTCGGTATCGACTCCGGCGCGTCGATGGACTCGGCGAGCGTCCGACCGCCGATGTGATCGATCGGGACCCGCTCGAGGCCCTGGTGCGGTAGCCGGTCCGCACGGAGTTCGTGTACGTAGTCGGCCGCCCTCTCCCAGTCGAGGGGGTCGGCGTTCGATGGGTCGCTCTCGTTCATGGATTCTCCTGTGTCTCCGTCGGTTCGGACTACGGTGCAGTCGGGTAAAGTCCTAGCCGATCGGATCGTGGTCCACCCGTTCGTGGATGTGGCCACCGCGTTCCCGAAGGTGACGTGGCTGCCGGCCGTTTGCGACCGCGAGGAGTTCGGCGACGATGCTGTGTGCGATTCCGTACGGGGAGCCGTCGCCCAGGTCGAGACCGACGGGCGTGTACACCGCCTCGAGGGCGTCCCGGTCGACGGATCGTCCGTCGGCGTCGAACGCCTCGAGCATCCGCTCGAACCGGTCGTGGGGCCCCATCAGCCCGATGTAGGGGACACCCGCGTCGAGCAACGCGTCGACTGCCAGCCGATCGTCGAGGAAGTTGTGTGTCATCACGACCGCGTACGTCCCCGGGCCGAGGTCGACGTCGTCGCCCAGTCGGCCCGGCGACGTCGTCACCGTCCGGTCGGCGTCGGGGAACCGGTCTTCCAGGTCGACTGCTCCACGGAAGCCGACGACGGTCACACGGAAGCCGGTTTTCGCTCCGAACTCCGTGACGGGTGCGACGTCGTGGCCCGTACCGAACACCACGAGTTCCGCCGGCGGCGCCAGCCCATCGACGAAAACCGAGAGCGTCGTTCCGTCGTGTTCGATCTCGAGGGCGCTCGCGTTCTCGCGTGCGGCGAACTCACCGGCCGGGGCAGCGAGCAGGTCGGCCGGCCAGGCCGATGTGGGCTCGTCCGCCGGCGTCGAGAGCCGATCCTCCTCGGGGTGGTAGTACGCTCGATCACCCGGGGAGAGCGTGTGTGCCGTGTCGCTATCGAGAACGGTACAGACCGCGATACTGTGGCCCCCGGTGACCGCGTCGACGACCGGCCGATAGGTCACAGAGAGGGGTTCGAGGAGGACGTCGATGATCCCGTTACAGCCGACCCCGAGACCCCAGCCGTCCGATTCGTCCTCCATCAGGTCGTAGGTGACCAGTTCGGGACGGCCGGACTCCCTGACGGAGTCCGAAGCGGCACGGATCTCGTCCTCGAGGCAGCCGGGGGTGATACTCCCGACACCGCTCCCGTCGGTCCCGAGAAGGCTCTTTGCCCCGGGTCGACGGTACGCGTTGCCTTCGACGCGAACGATCGTGGCGAGGACGTCCGTGTCTCCGCCGTCATCGAGGCGTCGCTCGATCTCCTGTAGAAGTTCTGTCTCCGGTACGCTCCACGTATTGACTGTCATGTATGTTCGTCTGTCGCGTTCGTTTCGGTCCCGAGTTCGATCCCCGCCGGGTATCCGGCCGTGACGTACCCCTTCGTTACCCCCGTCTCGTGCAGTCCTGTTCCACACGCACCGTCTTTCAGCGCCGCTCGAGCGGCGTCGACGTCCGTCACGGAGCCACCGGCGAGAACGTCGACGCCCGCCTCGAACGCCGGCGCCGGGAGAAACGAGGCGGTCGCCCCGATGAGTACCACCGTCGCCGACCGGTCGACTGCATCGAGATACCGGTCGACGCCGCCGTAGATCAGAGCGGAGCCGGTGATAAAGACCACTTCGGCTCCGGCCATCGCCGCCCGCGCCGACTCGGGGGCGTGCATCGAAACGCGGACGCCCGGTGGAAGCGCGTCCGGCTCGGGTGGTTCCCGGTCGGTCCGTCGCTCGATCACCCGGACGTCGACGTCTGAAAACTTCCCGAACGCGGGGCGAAAGAGCCCGACAGTCGCGATCGTCGAGACGTCACGGTCGAGTAACGCCATCGGATCGCCGGGCGTCCACCCGATATACGGTGCCGAGAAGGCGTTGCATCCTGCGATGGCGACCGCCCGCCGGACGGCACCCGCGGGGGAGTCGCCACCCTCGGCGGCGGCTTCCAGTAACGCGTCCGGCTCCTCCGGCAGTTCCCGGATGGGCCCCGGCGGTCTGTGAGCGAGTCCGGCCACGGTCCCGGCGTCACCGACGCCCTCGAGTTCGACCATCACGGCCGCCTCACCGACCGTGATGCGATCGACCCGCGCGTCGGTAACGTCGACCCGGCTTCGAACGGCCGTGATGACCCCCTCGAGGAGACGCCGGCTCATCGACCGTCCACCGCCGTGGTCGACTCCTCCGAACGCCGGCGGGGGTCGTATTCGTAGCCGACCGGACCGGGGAGCCCCCGGTGTTCGAGCTGTCGCGCTGCTTCGACGAGGTCGTCCGGGGTCGCAAACCCGAACAGTGCGTCGACGTACGGCAGACACGCTGCCATCCCTCGTGACCGTGGCTCGTACCGCGGCGAACTCGCGAGCGGGTTGAGCCAGACGATCCCACCTGCCCGGCCCGCGAGCCAGGTTATCCCCCGCTCGAGCGCCTCGGGGTCACCGACGTCTAAACCGTCGCTGACGAGTACGACCGTGGTTCGCTGGTCGACGCGGTCGCGGTGGCGATCCCGGAGGGTCTCGAGGGCGGCACCGATCTTCGTTCCGCCACCCCACGTGACCTGTGCCTCGCGCAGGGCCGTCGCGGGGTCGCCGTCGGCGCGTTCGAACTGGGTCGTCACGTCGACGAACCCGTCGTCGAAGGCGAAGACGCGACCGGTCCGTGCGGTCGTCTGGAGCCGCTCTGTGAACCCGAGTAGTAACCCGCGATCGACGGTGTCCAGGACCGACCTGCTAACGTCGACCAACAGACAGACGCGATGTTCGTCGACGACCGGCGCTCGCGTCGGGAGTTCCAGGGGCGTGCCACCGGTGGCCAGGCTCGCCCGGAGCGCCCGCCGGGCGTCGACGAACCGTCCGCTCCCGGGGTGTCGGCGACGGCCGGAAACCGCCGCGATCGCGCCGGCAAATCGGTCGATCGCTGCCACGTCCCCGGGTTCCAGGGTGACTTGCGTGTTCTCGACGTGCTCGCTCACCCCGACCGGACTGTACTGTCGGGCCGTCACGTCCTCGAGTTCGGGGTCGCGCTCGTCGGTGAGCCGTCGTCGGTCCGTTCGAAGGCGAACGCTCCGGTCGTGCTCTTCCCCGTCGGGTTCCGCCCGCGGGACCGCACCCGTCTCCTCCGGGCCGGTCTCGAGCGACGGTGGGTGCTCGATCGGCGTCTCGCCGTCGGTGCTGGCTGTCGAGGACTCGATGGGCTCCCCGGTGATCCCTTCGATCCCAGTACGGAGACGACGCCAGAACGACGGGAACTGCGCGTCGAACAGTTCGGCGTCCCGATGGTCGGTGAGGAACGTCCCACGGAGGGCGTCCGCGACCCGGCCTCGATCGGACAATCCGACCAGACCGAGCGCACGCGCCGCATCGAGACTAGCGGTCGCCGAGACCGTTGCACCCCCACTCCGAAGCCGCGTCTCGAACGCGATCACCTCGACGATGACGTGTCGGCGCACAGCCGAAAAGTCGGGGACTGCACCACCATCGACGTCCGCCCGCGCCCCGGGATCGTCGACCCCGCCCCTCGAGGAGGGAGTGGACTGGTCCGCGTGCCGGTCGTCGCCGTCACTCATCGGTTTCGGTGTGTGGCCTCGTGGGTCGCCGGTCGGCCGGGGTGACGTCGCGGTGGTTCGCCTCCGAGGCAACCTCGTAGAGACGCTCGAGGAGCTCCGAATCGATTCGGTCGACGTCTTCGGCTTCCTTGAGCAGGCAGCCGATCGTCGACTCGATCACGTCGGGGGTGATCCCCTCGAGGCTGCCGTCGGCTCGTAACGCCGCGACCGCACGGGCCCAATCGAGCGTCTCGGCGACACCGGGTTGCTTGAGGAACGGTTCGTCGCGAAGCCGCTGGGCGACCGCACAGACGTCCGCGGCCACCGGCGCATCGAGTTCCGGGACCTTTCGACGGACGATCTCGTACTCCGTGTCGAACGCCGGCGGTTCGACGTGAAGGTACAGACATCGACGCTTCAACGCATCGCTCAACCCGCGCGTCCGGTTCGAGGTGAGGATCACCACAGGGGGGTGGTGGGCCGTGATCGTTCCGAGTTCGGGGATCGACACCTGAAAGTCAGAGAGGATCTCGAGCAAGAACGCCTCGAACTCCGTGTCGGCCCGGTCGACCTCGTCGATGAGCAACACGGGTGGGCGGTCCCCCTCCGCCGTGAGCGCACGCAAAAGCGGCCGCTCCAGGAGAAACTCCTCCTCGAAGACCGAGCGGTTCGGTGGCTCGCCCGTACTCGAGTCGTGCGGTTCTTCGGCGGCGACAGTCCCCTCTTTCGACTGGACGGCCAGCAACTGTTTCGTGTAGTTCCACTCGTAGAGGGCGTTTTCGGCCGTCAGTCCCTCGTAACACTGCAGCCGGAGCAACTCGGTGTCGAACCCCGCCGCGAGTGCCTTTCCGAGTTCCGTCTTTCCGCTTCCCGGTGGCCCCTCGACGAGCAACGGGCGATCGAGGCGGAGTGCGAGGTACGTGGTCGTTACGAGCCGATCGTCGGCGATGAAGTCCGTCTCCTCGAACCGATCACGAAGTTCGGCCTCCGTCACTGACCCGAACGGGTTTCCATTGTGCGGTTTTTCGCCCGGTGGATCGACGGTCATCTTCGGGGGCGAGCGGAGCAGTCGGTGACCGGTCGAGTACCGCACGCTCTCTCGTACGGATCGTGTCCGACACTGTGGCTGAACCCGCCAGAGGGGGCTAGTCCGTCAGACATCCTGTTCGTCCCGCAACCGCCCCGACGTGACTGCTTCCAGCACGTGGGGGGACGGCTCGGTCCCATCGCTCCCGGGGCGATCCCCACAGCTCGTGTCTATTGGTACCACTACGTACCGCTAGGGGGTGGAAGCTATTGTATTTTGTGTAAAAAACCTCGTTTATTGACAAAAAGGCAGTGTGGTATATGTGTATTGGACCCATATCCCGTGTCATGGTGACTGGTAGTAAATGACGCCATACTGTAAACTCGGGATCGCGAACGTGACACCGGGAGGCGGCAGGCTGGCCCCGTCCGAGCCGGACGCGACCGGAGAGGCGGTGCCCCGTTGGCCCTTCTCCACGTCGAGGTCGGTATCGAAACGAGTACACGAAGAGTCCGGGTGTAGCGTCACCCGGGAGCACAGACCAATAGCGGACACCCCTGTAAGAGGACATTAGACATGGACGAGAATGCGGTAACGATCTCGCTGACGGTCAACGGAACTGAACACGAACTGGACGTCGAGCCACGAACGGTGTTACTGGGCGCGCTTCGGGACCTCGGCTACACGGGCGCGAACGTCGGTTGCGATACGGGACGATGCGGGGCGTGTACCGTCCGCGTCGACGACGTGACGATCAAATCCTGTCTCCGGTTCGCCGTCCAGGCGGACGGAGCGGCGATCGAGACCGTCGAAGGACTCGCCGAAGACGGCGAGCTGTCGACCCTCCAAGAGCAGTTCCAAGAGCACCACGGCCTGCAGTGTGGCTACTGTACCCCGGGCATGCTCATGAGCGCAGACACCTACCTGCGAGACGCCGAGGACCCGTCTCGAGCGGAGATTCGCGACGCCCTCGAGGGGAACCTCTGTCGGTGTACCGGCTATCACAACATCGTCGACGCCGTAGAGTCGACGGCGGAGGAGCTGGCACGGGGTGAGCAGCGATGAGCGAGGGCGACTCCGCGAGCGGGGCGTTCGGCGCAGCGATCGAACGCGACGAGGACGTGCCGTTGCTCACCGGCGAGGGGATCTACACCGACGACGTCTCCCTCCCGGGCACGACTCATCTGGCGATCAAACGGTCGGGTATCCCCCACGGACGGATCCTGAACGTGGACACGAGCGAGGCCGAGGCCATGGACGGCGTCATCGCCGTGTACACGGGCGAAGACGTCGAAGAAAGCGGTGTTCCGAACACGATCCCGACGGCGTGGGACCTCCCGGGTCTCGTCCAACCACAGTACCGAATGCTCGCCGTCGACGCGGTTCGACACGAGGGGGACGCCGTCGCCGCCGTCGTCGCCGAGACCGCCCACCAGGCACGCGACGCACTCGAGGGCGTTCGCGTCGAGTACGAGGAACTCGAGGCGTACGCCGATCCCGTCGAGGCCGTCGAAAAGGACGTCTCGCCGGTACACGAGGAAGCCGAGGATAACGTCGCCTTCGATTTCGAACTCGGAGACGCTGCGGCGGTGACCGAGGCGTTCGCGGCTGCCGACCGCGTCGCGACGGTCGACCTCCGACAACCGCGTCTGATCCCGAACGCGATGGAACCCCGCGCCGCGCTCGCCGATTTCAACGACACGACCGGGAAGCTTCGGCTGTGGATGACCAGTCAGAACCCGCATCTCCACCGGATGCTCCTCTCGGCGGGCACGCTCGGACTGCCGGAGAACAAGATCCAGGTCATCGCGCCCGAGGTTGGCGGCGGCTTCGGGAGCAAGATCTATCACTACCCCGACGAGGCGGTCACCTCGTGGTGTTCGATGCAACTCGGCCGACCGGTTCGGTGGCGGGCCACACGCGAGGAGGGATACCTCACCGACTGTCACGGGCGCGACCACGTGACGACCGCCGAAATCGCCGTCGACGACGACGGAACCGTTCGCGGCGTCCGCGTCGAAACCCACGCGGGTCTCGGTGCGCACCTCTCGCAGTTCGGGACGGCGACGCCGTCGTACCTGTACGCGACGATCATGTCGGGGCAGTACGCGATCCCGGCGATACACTGCCGTGTGATCGGCGCGTTCACCACGACCACGCCGGTCGACGCCTACCGCGGGGCCGGCCGCACCGAGGGGATCTACGTGATCGAGCGGCTGATGGACGTCGCGGCCCGCGAACTCGGACTGGACCCCGTCGAGTTCCGACGTCGAAACCAGATCGATCCCGACGAGTTCCCGTTCGAGACGGCCGCCGCGCTGGTGTACGACAGCGGCGACTACGAGTCGACGATGGACGTCGCCCTCGAGCACATCGGCTACGACGACCTTCGCGAGCGACAGGCTGCCCTCCGCGAGGAGGGGCGGTACCTCGGTATCGGCGTCGCGAACTTCGTCGAATCGGCCGGGCTCTCCCCGTCCGGGCTTGCGGGCCAACTCGGCGCGGCCGCGGGCGGCTGGGAGAGTTCGATCGTCCGCTTCGATTCGACGGGAACGCTTCGCGTCCTCGTCGGCACGGCCGACCAGGGACAGGGCCACCGAACGACGTTCGCCCAGATCGCAGCCGACGAACTCGGCGTCTCGATGGACGACATCGAAGTCGTCGAAGGCGACACCGATCGGATTCCACAGGGCATGGGCACGTACGGCAGCCGCAGCGCCTCCGTCGGCGGTGGCGCGATCGCCCGTGCGGCCCGGGCCGTCCGCGAGAAGGCTCGCGAGATAGCAGCCCACCAGCTCGAAGCGAGTCCCGACGACCTCGAGTTCGAAGACGGCGAGTTTCGGGTCGCCGGAGCGCCGGATCGCTCGCTGCACGTTCAGACCATCGCCCACGAGGCCTACCTCGGCCACGACCTCCCCGAGGACGTCGACCCCGGTCTCGAGGAGACGAACTTCTACGACCCGGAGAACTTCACCTATCCCTTTGGTACTCACGTCGCGGTCGTGGAGGTCGACCCGCAAACGGGGGACGTCGAGATCCGACAGTACGTCGGCGTCGACGACTGCGGTGAGATCATCAACCCACTGATCGTCGAGGGACAGGTTCACGGCGGCATCGCCCAGGGGATCGGCGCGGCGCTCTTCGAGGCGGCCGCCTACGACGAGGAGGCACACCTCCAGACGCGGCGCATGGACGAGTACGCCGTTCCCCACGCGACGATGCTCCCGGATTACGGGACGGAAACGACGGTGACGCCGAGTCCGCACAACCCCCTCGGGGTGAAAGGCGTCGGCGAGTCCGCGACCATCGCGGCCGCACCGACCGTCGTCTCGGCGGTCGTCGACGCGCTCGAGCCCCTCGGGGTCGACCACCTCGACATGCCGATCACACCGGCGTCCGTCTGGCAGGCCACCCGGGGTGAGCACTGATGTACGCGAACGAGTTCGACTACTACCGCGCCGACAGCGTCGACCACGCACTCGAGTTACTCACGACGAACGAGGGCGCACGACCGATCGCGGGTTCACACGGGCTGGTGCCGCGTATGCGGACGGGCGAGGAGTCACCGCCGACGCTGGTCGACATCACCGATCTCGGGGCGCTGTCGGGGATCGACCGATCCGACGACGCGGTCTCGATCGGTGCACTCACGACACACGCCGAGATCGCCGAGTCGGAGGCGGTCTTCGAGGACGCGACCGCGATGGCCGAGGCCGCGAACGAACTGGGCGACCCGCAGGTGAGAAACGGCGGCACGATCGGTGGCAATCTCGCCCACGGCGACGCACGAGCCGACCTGCCTGCGGCCCTGCTCGCTCTCGACGGCGAACTGGTCCTTCGAGGGGCCGACGGCGACCGAACCGTCGGTGCCACTGACCTCTTTCGGGGACACTTCCGGACGACAGTCGACGCCACCGAACTCGTCACCGCCGTGCGACTTCCGGTAGCCGACGACGCCGCGAGCGCGTACGTCAAGCGTCGGAACCCGCTTTCCGGGTACGCGCTCGTCGGCGTCGCGGCACGTCTCCACCTCGAGTGGGGGGCCGACGACGGCGGCGGAAACGACGACCCAACGGTCACGACCGCGAGGGTCGCGGTGACGGGAGCAACGACACACCCCACCCGACTCCCGGGGGTCGAGGACGAACTCGAGGGGGCGACACTCGCCGGCGCTTCCGACGACGACGTCGTTCTCGACGCCGCGGCGCGGGCGACCGAGGGACTCGACGAGGGCGACTACCGGGTCGACGTTCAGACGTCGCCGGAGTACCTCGAGCACCTGCTCCCGTTGTATACCGAACGGGCGGTGAGGCGAACGCTCGAGAACGCTCGAGAACGCTGACCCACCGAACGAGCGGTTCGGGAGCGGGTCGTCACTCCGTCCGGAGGACCAACGACTCACAGAGCGCGTCGACCCCCTCCTCCTCCCGGAGCCGACGCTGTCGGTTCGACCCGCTCTCGCGTTCGTAGACGTCTTTGATCCCATCGACCCCCAGCCGTTCACACTCCCGGTCGACGACCTCGCCCAGGGAGACGGTACCCTCGAGGTCGCGATCGATGAACGAGGCGTCGTGGCCGTAGCGGACCGCCCGCCACTTGTTCTCGTCGAGCAGTTCCCGGCGGTGGTCGTGATCTGTGGTCCCGTCCTCGTACTCCGCCGCCAGGGCCTCGACCAGCGCGTGGGAGTACTCGACGAACGCCATCACGACGTCGGGGTCGGCCTGGGAGTCCGGCGTGCGGATCTCGACGGTGCCGTGGCTCGTGTGCGGGCGCACGTCGAACCACAGTTCCCCGCGGTCGTTGATCGAGTCGGTCTCGAGCATCGTCCGTTCGAACCGATCGAACGCGTCGTAGTCCTCGAAGTGGGTGGGTATCCCCGTGTTCGGCAGCCCCTCGAAGAGCTTCGCGCGGGCTGACTCGAGGCCGGTGTCGAAGCCGTTCCAGTACGGCGAGTTCGCCGAGAGTGCGAGCATGATCGGGACGAACCACCGCAGTTCGTTCGCGATCCAGACCGCCTTGTCGGCGTCGTCGACGCCGACGTGGACGTGGACGCCCGCGGTCGTGTTGCGGTGTTGTGGGTACTGGATGCGGTCGAGTTGTGCCCGATAGCGGGGCTTTTCGACGTGTTCGAGTTCGCGCCACTTCGCCAGTGGGTGGAGGCCGGCCGCGGCGATCCGGAAGCCGTGGGTTTCGGCGTGGTCGACTAACGCCCGGCGGATCTCCACCAGCGCCTCGCGGGCGTCACCGGGGTCCTCGATCGTGGGCGTCTGTGTCTCGATCACGAACGTGAACAGTTCGTGGTCGAGACGACCCTCGAGGACCTCCGGTGGGTCGTGTTCGTAGACGAGTTCGTCGGTCCCGCTGGTGGGGCGACCGCGCTCGTCGACGACGAAACACTCCTCTTCGATGCCAAGCGTCCCCATTCGGGTGAACGATTCCGGCGACCCGCGTTCCATCGTCTCCCCGTTTCGTCCCCGGCGATAAATACGGTTTGGAGTCGGCAGCGACCGGTCCGGCCGTGGGTACGACGTCGCCGACCGTCCCGACGACCTGCAGGTCCCCGTCGACGATCTCGAGGAGCGACAGAACGACAAGGGGCTGTCTTCCGTTACAGGCTGACGGACCTCACCGGGCTAAGTGAGTGGTCGTGTATCGACCTCGTGTCCAGCCCCTACGTCCCCGTCCGTACTCGAGGTACTTGGCCCTGTGGCTGTATTCTGAAGCGTACAAGTATCCACCACTCGAGGCCGGTCAGTTCACCGCCAGAGTTATCTGAACGTGTGTACAAATACTGCACGATGGCGGGGAGCGCTAATCGATCACACGGGTCACGGCCGACCGGCAGCCCGGGGAACGGAACCGCCGACCACCACGCGGCGGACCCCGGGGAACCGATCGAAGACGTCGTCGCCGACGACGTGACGGTCCTCTCGGCGCTGGCAAACGAGACCAGATACGAGACGCTTCGGGCGCTCGTCGGCGCCGAGGACGGACTCTACGTCAGGGAACTCGAGGAACGGGTCGGCGCGAGCCAAAGCGCAATCAGTCACGGGCTGGCCGCCCTCTACGACGTCGACCTCGTGAGACGGTCGAAAGACGGCCGGCGTCGGCTCTATCGACCGACGGAGAAGGCGACGACCATCGTGTACGCACTCGACGCGAGTCGGTGACGGTTCCGGGGACTGCCCCGACCGGGGGACGTCAGTTACTGATACTACTGGATAAAACGGTTTACACTCGATCGCACTCGAACAGCCGCCACCGCCGGCGGCGCGCCGTGAGACGCGATCGAGTGTTCACTGACTGTTGTCCGGTAGTATGACCGCGTCACTGGAACTCCGCCTCCTCGAGAACGTCGTTTAGGTCCTCGCGGACCCGTTCACCCATCTCCCGATCGCGTGCGGTCGTGACGATGCGGTTTTCCTGAACGCTCGAGCCGTCGCGGATGATCATGCGGACGTTGCCGCCGTCGTCGGAACGGGTCACCTTTGCCCGAAAGCCCGACTGGGAGCCCCTGCCGCCGGCGTCGATCGGCCCCGGGATCACCTTCTTTACGTGTGGGTGCCCCGCGACGGTCCGGATCGCACCCATCCCCGTCCGCCCGCCGATCAGGGTCGTGTGACTGCCGCCGATCTTCTCCGCAGGTGGGGTCTCGACCACGTCGAGCGCCCGGTCGCCACGGCGCTCGAGGACGGTCCCGACGGGGTCGTCGCCGTCGACCCGGTAAAAGGAGTGATGGACGTCCGCCCTGACCGCCCGGACGACGTCACGCGCGCCCGCGGCGTAGACCTCCTCGGGGCGTTTCCGTCGGATCTCGTCGGCAACGAGGCCGGCGAAGTTTCGCAACTCGACGACCGCCGCCTCGCCTTCCTCCTCGGGCGTCGTCGTGATCGTCGTCTCGCCGGCGACCTCCTCGCCGTAGAGCATCGTGATCGTCGCCCGGTCGCGGGCGGCCTCGAGGACGACCGTGTCGGCGTTCGTCTCCCGACAGACCAGACAGAAGTCTCCGGGTTTCGCGAGCGGCGAGGCACACTGCCGACACTCCATTGATCGTGGTTCGTCCCCGGCACCTAAAACGGCCGTGTTTTCGGCGGACGACTCCCCGAAGCCTTATCCGGGCTCGCCGGCCACAGTCGATCGATGGACGACCGCGTCGAACGCGGCCTCGCGCTCCTGGCGCGCCTAGAGCACGAGCGACTCCCCCTCGCCGAGGCCGTCGACCGCCTCGAGTTCCTCACGAGCGACCCGGCCGTCGTCCGGGACACTCTCGACGAAGCGGAGCTCCGGGGGATCATCGACCGCGAGGACGGTATCATCCGCCCGAAAAGCCGCGCGTCCGTCAGCTTCGAGGCGGACGTGGTCATCAAAGAGGGCGATTTTCGGTGCAAACGCTGTGGCTCGAGGCTCTCGACGGGACACTTCATCGACCTGGATGCCGGGGAGATCGGCCCCTTCGGCTCCTCGTGTATCCGGAAGGTGACCGGCAGGGAGTGATTACCGTCCCCGCCTGAGCTCTTCGATCAGTTGCTCGATCGTCTCGCTTTGCCGTTCGAGGAGGTCGTTCTGGCGTTCGACGGTCGCCTCGAGCGCCCCGATCCGCTCGAGCAACTCCGGGTCTGGAGCGGTGGCTGCGGGTTCGAAACCGCTTCCCTCGAGGGAGCCCTCGGACTCCCCGGGTGCGTCCGCGATCGCCGTCGCCGCCCGACCGCCGGAGGCCGACTCCACCGATCCCCCGTCGGACGACCCGACGGCCGCGAGTGGATCGT
>Ga0207421_10005784_pt1 | contig 13707 bp, 10 predicted proteins | sample SodLakKL_010_SED_4_FD_187542 | JGI IMG/M metagenome (GOLD analysis project Ga0207421, IMG submission 187542) | Alkaline sediment microbial communities from Lake Tanatar, Kulunda Steppe, Russia - 8KL_010_SED (SPAdes) (version 2) | ecosystem: Environmental > Aquatic > Non-marine Saline and...
ACTAGTGACCCTGTATATTGAATCAAAACTAGGTCATAAACGAAAAGTAATAGTTTTTCACGAAGATATAACCGAAAAAATACTTACTGAGAAGAAACAGGTTTCAGCGGATAGTTTTTTGAATAACACATTAGATCTGGTTGCCTATCTAGATACTAAATTAAACATTGTCTGGGCCAACCGGGCTGCAGGAAGCTCAGTAGGTAAAACTCCAGCAGATATAACCGGAAAGAAGTGCTATGAAATATGGCACCAGCGCGAAGCACCCTGTGAAAACTGCCCTGTACAAAAAGCCTTAAAAGCCGGCCAGCGAACAACCGGGGATATTGTAAATGACTCGGGCCAGAGTTTTCATATAACAGCTTCACCTGTTAAAGATGAAAAATCAAGCAAAATAATAGGTGCTGTAGAAACTACCATTGAAACAACTGAAAAAAAGGAACTTGAGCAGGAGCTGTCTCTTAAGGAGAGAGCTGTAGAAGTTTCCTTTAATGCAATTGCCCTGGCTGATCTGGAAGGAAACATAATTTATGTAAATCCTTCTTTTTTGAGACTTCTTGGTTATGAAGACGAAAAAGAAGTCCTGGACTTTTCACTTCAGAATTTTTGGCACGATTCAGAAAAGGCAAAAGATATATTTAATACTATTTTGAGCGAAGGAAAGTGGAGTGGTGAACTTTCTGTTAAAAGAAAGGATAATGAGCTGATAGAGGCAAATCTTTCGGCTAGTTTGTTTCACGGTGAAGATAATGCGTACATTACTGTTGTAACCTCTTTTGCTGATATTACAGAACAAAAAGAAACAGAACGCTCCCTTGTAAGGTTTAGAAATGCTTTAGACAGTTCAGCCGATAGCATTTTTATAATCGACTATCCAAGTTTCCATATTTTTGATGTCAATAAAGCTGCTTGTACAGAACTTGGGTACTCTAAAAAAGAGTTTATTCAAATGACGCCTTTTGATATAAAGCCCTTTATTTATAAAGAGGAGTTAAAGGAAAAATTCTTCCGGGCCGTGGAACGTTCTCCAGCAAGGAAAGATCTACCCCCAAAAACTCTTCACCCGGAAACTTTTGAAACATACCATCAAAGAAAAAATGGCTCTATCTTTCCAGTCGAGATATCTCTTAGATATTCTGATATCCCCGAAGAACAGTGGTTTATTGTCTCTGCAAGGAATATAACCGAGCGAAAAAAGATAGAAGAAGAACGGGAGAAAAACGAAACCCGCTTGCAGAGCCTTGTTGATTTATTTAGGTATGACGCAAAATCTGTAGAAGAGTTTATATCTTATGCCTTTAAAGAAGCCTTAAAACTAACGGAAAGTAAACAGGGGCATTTTTATAGTTACGATGAAGAAAAAGAGGAGTTCACCCTGCTAAGCTACTCCGAGGGAGTGAAAGGAGAATGTTCTGTAGAAAAATACGGCGATATTCGCCAATTAGATGAAACAGGGATTTGGGCTGAAACTGTTCGCCGGAGGGAACCTGTTACTATAAATGATTTTCAGGAGGACAATCCTTTAAAGATGGGGCAGCCAGAAGGCCATGTTGAAATTTACAGGTACCTGAGCATTCCTGTATTTAGAGAAAATAAAATAGTGGCTGTTATGGGAGTTGCCAATAAGGAATATGATTATACGCAGACTGATAAACTGCAGCTTTCGCTGTTTTTGGATAATCTATGGAAGGCTTTAGAAAGGAAATGGGCAGAAGATAAAATTCGCTATATAAGTTTTCACGACAGACTTACCGGGCTTTATAACCGTGCATTTTTAGAAGAAGAGATAGAGCGCCTGGATGCAGCAAAGGAGCTTCCAATAAGTATCATTATGGCTGATATTAATGGATTAAAGTTAGTTAACGACACCTACGGCCACAAAGTGGGAGACAAACTTTTAAAGAGTGCCGGGCAGATTTTAATAAATTCTACGCGCAGGAAAAATAGTACACGCAAAAAAGATATAGTAGTGCGCTGGGGCGGGGATGAATTTGTGCTATTCCTGGTTAATACAAACAAGGAAGAAGCGCTAAAAGTAAGCAGAAGAATTAAACAAGAATGTGCTAATTTTGAGCTAGAGCCTGTGCCCGTTGAAATAGCTGTGGGAACCGCTACTAAAGAAGACCCTGATGAACCCCTGGAAATAGCTTTTAAAATGGCAGAAGACAGGATGTATCAACAAAAGTTAACTGATGCTAATAGCGCCAGGAGTAAAATTATTTCTGCTTTACTGGGTACTCTTAAAGAAAAAAGCGATGAAACGGAAACTCACGCTTTAAGAATGACTGAAATGGGATATTATTTTGGAAATATCCTGGAGTTGGATGATGAAGATATGGACAAACTATCTTTGCTTGCTACCATGCACGATATCGGGAAAGTTACTATTGCAGAAGAAATTTTGAAAAAACCCGGAAAACTTACAGAAAAAGAATGGGAAAAAATAAAAGAACACCCTGAAACGGGACGACGTATTGCCCGCACATCGGAAAACCTAATCCATATTGCAGAAGAAATTTCAGCCCATCATGAACGCTGGGACGGTAATGGTTATCCCAGAGGTCTCAAAGGAAAAAACATCCCTTATCTTGCCAGGATGATAGCGATTATAGATACTTATGATGTTATGACCCATGACAGAAGCTATAGAAAAGCATTGTCAAAAAAAGAAGCCTTAGAAGAAATTGAAAACTGCGCCGGGACTCAATTCGACCCTGAACTAGCGAGGATTTTTGTCAGGATGGTTGAGACTCAGGAGTAATAGCGAAAGGGCACTTTGATATGATTTAAGTAACAGCCCAAAACAATCAAAGATAGCTTCAAGAAGGGCACTTCGTTAAGGAAGCGAAAAAAACATGCCGAAAAACGGAGCAAATCAGCGTAATATTGCGTCACTGAAATTCTACGCATCAGGGGACAAGCTCCTATTTGATGATATGTGGGATTTTTTTCTTACCACCAGCATAGCCTAAAAGAGTTGGAAATACTTTTCTTTAGCTATTCGGACTTTAACTCCCTTAAACAAATTTATTATTGCCAAGCCTTCCAGTAGAGGGTAAAATAAAAGTCAATTCTATTGGAATATCTGAATGTATAAAGGAGTGACTGTTTTTAGGAATGAAGAATAAAATGATTGACCGTTTGTTAGTTTTTAAGATACGGCAAATCATTGCCAGTAACAAGCATATTGCTTCCATAATAAAGTACATGCTTTTGGCCTCCGTTCTTGTGACTGCATCTTTATACATTTCCCATTTGCATCAAGTTAACATCGCTCTGGAGCAAAGCAAAGCTGAGCTAGAAGCTGAACTAGAAGCTGAGCTAAAAGAGTTTGAAGCTGAGCTTGCTACGCTGGAAAATACCGAAGACTATGAAATCCGGGAAATGAACATAACGAAATACGCTCCCTTGGATCCTGGCGCCGTTGAAGGATGGGATTATGCCGGAGACCCCAAGATTACAGCCAGCGGCAAAAAAGTTGTCCCTGGAGAGTCTGCAGCGGCCGGCCCTAACATCCCGTTTGGCACCCGTATCTATGTCGAAGGTAAGGGGTGGTATACCGTGAAAGACCGGGGAGGGGGAATAGGTGTAGATGACATTGATTTAGCCGTTGAAGCGAAGGATGAATCGCAAGCCTGGGGCGTACAGGAAAAATTGGTAATTATTGACAAGCCGTGAAACAATGTTGTTTCTAGTGACAGCAAAGGAGGGGAGATCTATGAATAAAGAAAAGATTAAGGAATATATGGTTTACTTGGGGGCAGATGATGCAGGGGTAGCCTCAGCAGAAGACTATAATAGCCCTACTTCACCGGCGCTGGAAAGCATTTTTCCGGGAGTAAAATCAATTGCGGTGGGTGTTTTTAAAGAACTATCCAACTGTGAAAGCGATAATATGCAAGTGGCTATGGGAGGGCGGTTGGATATCATTGAGTTTGTTCGTCATTTCAATTACAAGCTGGCCCGTTTCATAGAGAGGGAATTAGGAAGCAAAGCTATGAGTGTACCGCCTTCCTACCCGTTATACATGAGCCTTGAAACAAAAGGGGTAATAGGTGACGTCTCCCTTCGGCATGCTGCTTTAGCCGCCGGGCTTGGAAACTTTGGACGTCATAATTTAATTATTCACCCAAAGCTTGGAAGCAGGGTGGTTTTTACAGCTGTGCTGACAGACCTGGAATTATCTTCCGATGCTCCAGTTAAAGAAGAGCTTTGCAGCGACTGTGGAATGTGCGTAGACAATTGTCCGGGCGGTGCGCTAGACGAAAAAGGAAAGACTCATTCCTTCAAATGTTTGAAAAACAGCCAGCCGTACGGAATCGCCAGTAATATCAAGTTCTGGAGTCGCTTTGCAGAAGCAGAACCAGAAGAAAAGAAAAAGATGGTTAAAGACGAGGAGTTCTGGCGTCTTTATCAGGCTGGCTTTATCGGTTTCCAGTATTATTGTTTCAACTGTATCAAGGTCTGCCCGGTGGGAGTATAAGTGTCGCTTTGCTCCGCTTACTGAATGGAAAACAATACTTTTGTTAAGTAATAAAGAGGGGATAGTATCGTGCTAAGCTATGTGGTGGCTGTTTCTAAAAATAAAGTAATTGGAAATGATGAAGGCCTTCCCTGGCACTTAACAAATGATATGAAATTTTTCAGGCAAATAACGCTTACTGGGAGCAAGACGATGATAATGGGGAGAAAAACCTTTGAATCTTTGCCAAAAGTGCTTCCAGGTAGGAAACATATAGTACTTACACAGAATAAAGACTACAAGGTAGATGATGAAAATGTGCAGATCATTCACAGTAAAGACGATCTTATGCCCTATGTGAATTCGGATGAAGAGTATTTTATTATAGGGGGAGCAGAGGTATTTGAAGTGATGTTCCCGTATACGAAAAGAATGTACATAACAGAGATCCACGAAGATTTCGAAGGGGATACTTTTATTCCAGATTACAATCAATCGGAGTGGAAAGTAAAGGAAAAAAAAGAAGGGATCGTTGATGAAGTTAATAAATATAACCATACGTTCTTGATCCTTGAAAGAACATAAATACAGGAAGTTGAGCAGTTTGATCAGGAACAATCTTTGGAACTACATCCATCCCGAGTCAAGGAATTTCTGAAGAATATTGTAAAGAAAGCATAGAGAGTCCTGGCTTTATAGAGCAGCTGGAAAATATAAACAAACTGAGGCTGGACGGCACCTCTTTAACGTGGTTTTCGTTGTTCAGCTTTTCTTTATGTACTATCGCCATCTTGAAGGAAATTCAGCTGCCCACATCAAATCATCAATTCAACAGGTGATTGTATCTGAAGGCAGACTATACCTGGGGACATGGCAGGGGTTTTCCTGTGTGAATTTGATGGACCTAGACAACGAAGACTATAATTATGCAGTGGTAACAAGTAGAATAACTGCAAAAACTACTGGCGAGGAGAAAGGGAATGTATTATTTAATTTTTAGCATTTTCTTTGCAGTATATGGAGGATTAAACTACTATATCGGTCTTCGGGGATGGCAGTTTTTTTTCAACAAAATCTCGTCTCTGAATATAGAAATCTACTGGGTTGTTTTTGCCCTTGTAGCGTTGACCGGTATTGCTTCAACTGTAGCGAATCAATTTCTCCCGCATCCTTTCCGGAGAACGATCTATCTTGCCGGTTCTTACTGGCTTGCTGCCATGACTTATTTCATCCTTATGATTCTTTTTTTTGACCTTGTGCGGCTAGTGGATAGCTGGACAGGCTTTTTGCCGGAGGCGTTAACGGGTAATGGTGCTTTCTCTTTCGTTCCAGGGTTAATTATTATTATTACCGTGTTGCTTTTATTGGTTTATGGGACCTTCAAGGCTAGGAAAGTCAAAGTAACATCATATGAAATTGATATTCCCAAACAAGCGGGTTTTTTAGAACAGCTTCGTATTGCCATGATATCCGATCTACATTTGGGCCCTGTTAATGATCAGAGACATAAAATGATCATTGATACCATGAACAGATTAAACCCTGATCTTGTTTTGATCCCGGGAGACATCGTTGACGATATTAAGCTCTTTGAAGAACGGAAAATGACCAGCGATTTCCAAAAGGTTAAAAGCAAATACGGGATGTATGCATCTTTTGGAAATCACGAATATTTCACTAAAGACTTGACCCTGGTCACGAAACAACTAAAAGAAGCGGGAATTCGAGCGCTTCGAGACAGCAGCGTAAAAGTTGCGGATAGTTTTTATCTCATCGGGCGCGAAGATAAGTATCACGAAATAAGCAGCGGGAAAAAAAATGCGATAATATCGAAGCTGACGAAGGAAATGGATCTTGAATATCCGGTTATCATGCTTTCCCACCAGCCTGTAGAACTCGAAAAAGTCAAGAATGCCGGGGTTGACCTGCTACTTTCAGGGCATACCCATAAAGGCCAGTTCTTCCCTTTTAACATTATCACGCGCAAAATTTTTGCCGTAGATTATGGATACCTAAAAAAAGAAGGCTTGCAAGTGATTGTGACCAGCGGGGCAGGTACATGGGGCCCACCAATTCGTTTAGGCAGCACATCGGAAGTGGTTGATATAAGAGTTACTTTTAAACCAAACAGAAGATCATAAAGAAAAGGGTATGCCGCTTGCCCAGCTGGAAAAGAACAGGGACCCGCCCAGGGGATACGGCCAGCTGCTGGATGAGAGAATGGCAGCGCTGTGGTCACCAAGCTGAAGGGAAGCGGCGGGGCGGTGATAACCTGCGTACCTGCAAGGATCCGCCTGCTTTGTTCCATTGCGAAATAGTTGCAATAGCATGAATTTTGTTGACTCTTTAAGGACAAATTGATATGATCAGTTAAACCATTGTTTGAGATACTGCATTTTACGGGAGGGAATGATCCTTGCAGCCAGCAGAAAATTTGAGAAGTAAACTGGTCGTCAAAGCGGTGCGCAATGTACAGAGAGGCTATACTGCAGACGAAGTCTCAAGAGGCATGTTTCGTCCGGAGGTAAAACTGGACCTTCAGCGTTCCCGCTTGATGACCGAGTCCTTTAAAAGTACAGATGGACAACCCATGGTGCTGCGAAGGGCCTATGCGTTGGCCCATGTTCTGCGCAACATGGACATTTTTATCCAGGACTGGGAACGCATTGTCGGATATCAGACTTCAAGCCCGGAAGGTCTTTATCACCCTATCGACATGAATTGGAAGTCGGTCCAGAGACTGGTACACAGCGAGGCCGGAAGCACCCTTTTAGATCGGGAAGAAAAAAAAGAACTGGATGAGCTGTGCGAATACTGGAAAGGGAAAAGCATGAGCGACAGACAGCAAAATGCTTTTACCGGAGATTTGGAAAAGTACTGGCAATATGAAGGGACGTTTCTTTGGACCCACTGGTCTGAGCTGGGCTTACCTGACTATGAGTCACTGTACAAAACAGGCTTGCAGGGGCGCATAAAACAGGCAGAAATGAGACTTGCAGAAATAGACCGGGAAATACCCCCTGATTACTTGGACCAAAAACATTTTCTGCAATCCGTTATCATTGTGCTGCAGGCAGTTATAGATTTTGCCGGGCGCTATGCCCGCCTGGCAGAAGAAAAAGCTGCGCAGGAAAGGAACCCTGACAGAAAAAAGAGGTTGGAAGAAATTTCACATACCTGCTCCAGGGTCCCCGCGTTTTCGCCCAGGGGGTTTCTGGAAGCTGTCCAGTTTTTCTATTTTATCCATCTTGTCCGTTACCTGGAATATTCAACCCTTGGCATTGGCATCCGGGTGGATCAGCTCTGGGGCCCCTACTATGAAAAGGACCTCCGGGAAGGGAGCATAAGCAGGGAAGAAGGCCTGGAAATTTTGCAACTGCTCTGGATTAAGCTGCTGGAGCTGGGACTGGTTTATTCTCCTCTGGTAACTTCCATCTATGGCGGCGTTGCTTCCCTGCAAGCTGTGACCCTGGGTGGAACGGACAGGGATGGTCAGGATGTCACCAACGAACTGACCTATCTGGTGTTGGAAGCAGCAAGCTCCATGAAAACCATCGAACCCAGTATAGCCTTAAGGATCCATGATCAGACCCCGCACGATCTCTGGTCGGCGGCTTCAGACCTTTTACGGGAAGGGCTGGGATATCCATCGTTTTTCAATGATAACTCCCTGGTTCCTCTGCTGGAAAAATGGGGTGTCCCTGCCGATGATGCTCGCAGTTACGCCGTATCAGGCTGTGTTTACATGGAGATTCCCGGGAAAAACATCACCCGCAGTGTGCTGGGCTATTTTGTCCTGGCCAAATGCCTCTGGTGGGCACTGCACCAGGGAGTCCATCCTGAAACTGGCGCGCAGTGGGGTGCAAGGACGCCCGTCCCGGATCGCTTCAAATCCTGGGAAGATATCCTGGAGGCGTACCTGGAACAGGTGCAGTTTTTCCTTCACAAGCTGGCCCAGGTAGAAAATACCAGCCGCGAACTTTACGCCAAGTTTTGTCCCCGCCCTTTTTATTCCGCCATCGTTGACGGTTGTATCCAACGGGGCAAAGAATGCAAACAGTGGATTTACCCTTCCATGGTCCACGATTTTGTGATTGTGATCAGCTCTACCAATGTTGCTGATTCGTTAGCAGCTCTCCAGAAAGTGGTTTTCGACGAAGAACAGGTTAGTCTTCAAGAACTAATTGAGGTCATGGACCGAAACTGGGAAGGTAGAGAGGATCTGAGGCAGGCATGCCTGGATGCTCCCAAGTACGGCAACGATAACGATTATGTCGATCTGATTGCCCGGGAAGTCCACCACCGCACACAGGCGGCTATGGAAACAGTCAAAGACCGCTTCGGTTATTCCATGCGGGGTGACGGTAGTGCTGTTTCTGCTACTTACGGCCTTTCCGTGGATACACCGGCTACTCCTGATGGCAGGGAAGACGGAGGGCCCTTTGCCGACTCTACCCTGGCCCCTCAGCCCGGCATGGATCGCAAGGGACCTACAGCCTTACTCAATTCCTGTGCCAAAATAGATACCCTGCAAAGCTATAACCACCTGTTAAACCAGAAGTTTTCACCCCGCTTTTTAGAAGGGGAGATGAAAGACCTTTTTATCAGTTTTCTTAAAACCTGGAAAGACATGGGTATTCCCCACATCCAGTTCAATATCCTGGACAAACAGACCCTCCTGGAAGCCCAGGAAAACCCTGAAAAACACCAGGATTTGATCGTCCGGGTGGCCGGTTACAGTGCCTATTTCGTCGATCTTACGAAAGGCCTGCAGGATCACATTATCGCCAGGACAGAACAAAACTTGTGAAAAATGTAAAGCATAGATGTCTAAGGAGATGTGAACATTGTCAGGGAGCGGGCATATTTCTCCTAGCCGATTAACGGGGTACATTTTTAACATTCAGCGGTTTTCTTTACACGATGGGCCTGGAATTCGGACCACCGTGTTTTTCAAAGGCTGTCCCTTAAGCTGCTCCTGGTGCTCGAATCCCGAGTCGCAGGATTTTTTCCCTAACCTTGTGGTTCGGGAAATCAATTGCAAGGATTGCGGGCAATGTCGGTCTGCCTGTAGCAGGGGAGCTATCAAGATAACTGGAGAAGGTAAACGTGTTATCGACTGGAAGCGGTGCGACCACTGCCTGGACTGCGTCAGTTCCTGTAGCTATGGCTCTTTAAACAAAAGCGGGGAAATGGTCAATGCAGAAGATGTGCTGCAAGAAATCTGCAAGGACCGGCAATTTTACAATAACTCGGGAGGAGGGCTCACCCTTTCGGGCGGTGAACCCTTGTGCCAGGACGATTTTGCCGCTATCCTGTTAGAAAAGAGCCAAAAAGAAGGTATTCACACGGCAGTTGATACCTCAGGGCATGTTCCCTGGGAGGCCTTCCAAAAAGTAATACCGTACACGGATCTGTTTCTGTTTGACCTGAAGCACCTGGATCCAGAAGAACATAAAAAAGCTGCAGGTGCTGATAACTCCCTGATCAAGCAAAACATCAGCCAGCTTTCAGGAAGGTGTAAAGTTTGGCTCAGGGTGCCACTGATTCCCGGATTTAACGATGCTGAGGGGAATTTGCAAGCAATAGCCGAATTGGCCATCCGTATCCGGATTGAAAAAGTATCGCTTCTACCCTACCATGAAGGAGGCAAGTCCAAGATGCTGCAAATGGGACGCTCTTTCTCTATGCCGGACATCATGCCTTCAAGTGAGGATAGCGCGAGAAAGGCAAAAACTATCATGGAAGAAAAAGGACTGAAAGTTTCCATCGGTAGTTAAAAGTAAACTTCCTGCAAATCAGGGTGACAATCTATTATGTCATTTTGATTTTTTTGGTTAAGAATTAATCTAATTGCTCCGGCTATGGACAACATGCTTGTAATGAAGGTGTAATATTATCCTGGAACAAAAAATGTGAACGGGTAACAGGTTGCAGCTGAATACTGTTGATAATAATAAGAAATCTGGTCGTTTGGGGGAGTGTAAAACTTTTGGCATGGCGGAATTTTTTGGCATTATTATCCCATCATCAGCTTTTGTGCTAAATTTAAATACCTATTAGAATTCTCAGCCTGTCTTCTATTAATGCCATTTTTTCTGCCGATATCGTGCCTACACGGTTCTTAAATCTTTCTAGGGAAAGAGATCTTACATCCTCACATTTGATATAGCTTGTTTCTGCTAGACCTCCTTCAGGAGGGATTATTTCAACATGAAAAGGAATCCCTTTATGCTTTGTTGTTATGGGCAATACGACAGCAAGTCCTGCCGGGCCGTGGTTAAATAAATCAACTGATATAACCAGGCAAGGCCTGACCCCCGCTTGTTCATGCCCTCTGACAGGATTTAATTCTACAGTCCATATTTCTTTCCTGGAAGGTTTCATGATTCGTTCTTCAGGCTGTCTTCAAGGGTAGCGTCCCATTCTTGCCTTTCCTGAATTTCCTCCTGCCATTTTTCCTGGTTGTTTCTTAGTGCGGAATAAGCTTTATTGGCTTCCATTAGAAAAAGCTTTCTACGGTATTCTTCAACTGCGTTATCCAGTATTTCCTGTTTGGATTTCCCGGACTGACCGGCAATTTCATTTATTACTTTATAAGTTCGCTCATTTATTCGAACGTTTACACTGGACAACTTAATCACTCCCCATTCGTAGTTACATATTAGTATACAATATTGTAACGTTTACTGCAACTGCGCTCTCTTTGTTGCAGTGAAATCATTGAAAGTATCAATATAGAAATTGAGTAGTCGTTTGCGCTTCCCGTGGGTTTGAATCCCACTCTCTCTGCCATTTTTAGTATTTAGTTTTTCCTGTGTTACATTAAGTGCCATAGGAGAAGTTTTATAGCGAAATTAATGCCTGCACAATGAATATCTTGACTATTTAGAAATAGTTGTATTAAAAAAAAAACAAAATCATATTTTGATATATTGCAAACCATTAATTTAACAGATATACCAGGTATTGCTATATATTTTGAGTAAGACTCAAGAGAGAGGTTTATGCTTTGCGTTTTAAAACAAAGGCATCCTCTCTTTTTTATCTTAGTTGCCAGGGTATTCTATAGAGATATTAATGAATGTTCTAATGCTTTATCACGAAAAAAATCATTTGCATCCTAAATTCCCGCAAGTTTATACCTAGAATACCTTAAAAACATAATAAAATAGCCCATTTTAGCAATATTATACCTGGTAATTCCCCCAAAAATAGTTATAATTATAACTATGAGGGGATGTTTTGCATGGCATATCGCAGTCATCAGACAAACAAGAAAACTGGTGTCACTTATGTCTATGAAACAACTTCTTATTGGGACAAGGAAAAGAAACAGCCCCGTAACACAAAGGTCTGCATTGGTAAACTTGATCCTGAAACAGGGGAAGTCATCCCCTCCAAGCAGCTTGACCCGCTGCAGGCAGCGGCTCTGTCTCCTCTTATGGGGAGTTAAATGAATACATCAAGCACGGCTACAACCGGGACGGGGAAAAGGGGATTCCCGCTGGATTTCTAAAACACACCAACATGGGGTCAATCCGCATGACTAAGAAGGTAATGTCATCATCACCCTGCAGGTGGCCATCGTTGTAAAGCTTAAATTCATCGTTGATGGCCTGGACAATGGCTTCCGGGGAGAGGTGGCTTTTTTCCTGGAAAACGGTATAAAGTCGTTCTTCAAAGGGGTCTTTGGGAGCCTGCTGTTCCGCCAACCCGTCCGTGCTAAACAGGATGGTCGTACCCGGATCAAGAATCGCGGTTTTTTCCGGGAACTCCCGTAAAGTTTCTGGAATCATTGCTGAAACAGGTAGCCCCTGAACGACCAGTTCACCCGATAAACCTTTGCCATATCGGACCAGGGGAGCTGTATGGAAGCCGGCACCGGAATAGTGAAGCTCCAAGCTCTCCAGATCCAGCACAGAGATAAAAATGGAAATCAGGTATTCCTCGGGAAAGTGTTCCCCTCGAAACTTCTGGTCCAGGTGCGCCAATATCTCCGCAGGTTTTAACTTGTCCCCTCTCAGGGTTATATAGCTGTTAATGACCTCTTTGATAAACACGCTGAGCAAAGCTCCTTCCAGGCCGTGACCGGTAACGTCGGAAAGGTAGATGATCAGCTTGTTTTCTAATTGAATCAGATTATAGAAGTCACCGCCAAGCTTGCGAGCCGGCTGGTAATGGGCTGCGAAGGAAATGCCTGCAATATCAGGAAAATGCTTGGGAAGTGTTCGTTCGTGGACTTGGCGGGCTTTGTCCAGCTCAGCATCCAGCAGGCTGTACATTTGTTCAAGTTCCGCGGCATAGTCGGCTAGTTTCCGTTCGGATTCCTTACGCTCAGTGACATCTTTGGCAACACCCTTAAAGCCGATAGGGTTTCCTTCATCATCCCAGCGCAAAGATATGGACACTTCAATATATCTTGTCTGTCCATTTTCAGTAATAATTTTTAAGTCTGCAGCTTTTTCTGGTTTTGCTGTGCGAAAGACCCGGTTATATATTTTAAATACTTCCTTGGGGTACTTGTAGAGATTCTTATAGGTTATTTGCTTTAATTTCTCACTGGTGTAACCAAGGATGCTGCAGAGGGAATCATTGAAAAAGATAAAATGGCCAGCCAGATCAACTTCATAATAGCCTTCTTCCATGGTGGAAAGTATTTCCCGGTATTTTTGCTCTGACTCTTTTAAAGCATTTTCTGCTTGCTGGCGCCTGGTTATATCTTCGAGCAGTAAAATCACTTCCTGCTGATTAAGATTTGCAATTCGGGCTTCAAAGTGCAGGTAACCCGCAGGAACCTCAAGGGAGTAACCAAATACTGTCAGGTTCCCAGAATATAGTGTTTGGTCGATGGCATCCTCAAACTTGTTTGCAACCTCAGCAGGTAGTACATCTCGAATCCTTTTTCCCGGGAACTCTTCTGAAGGCAAGTATAAGATACTTTCATCAGGGATGGCGATAACATCCAAAATCATTCCTTCCCGGTTGCAACGAAAGATCAAGTCGGGAATGGATTTTAATATCGAATCCAAGTAATGCACCGTTGTGTTTAAATCTTGTTCTACTTGTTTCCGTTGAGTGATATCTTTAAACGAGGCAACAGCCCCGATAATTTCTCCTCCCTTTCCGTAAATGGGGCTGGCGTTAAAGCTGGCATATTTTTGTATTCCATCCTCCCAGAGAAGCATTATTTCCTCGTCTTTCACTTCTTCCCCTTTCCAGCAAGCACGCTGGATGGGCATTTC
>Ga0207421_10005786_pt1 | contig 13706 bp, 14 predicted proteins | sample SodLakKL_010_SED_4_FD_187542 | JGI IMG/M metagenome (GOLD analysis project Ga0207421, IMG submission 187542) | Alkaline sediment microbial communities from Lake Tanatar, Kulunda Steppe, Russia - 8KL_010_SED (SPAdes) (version 2) | ecosystem: Environmental > Aquatic > Non-marine Saline and...
CGGACAACGAACCTATATATCTCGGCTACAACGTCCGTGTATGAAACAAACGCGACGGACGTATCTCGCCACGGCAAGCGCGCTGGCAGTCGGAACCGCAGCGATTGCGGGCTGTCTCGACAACGGTGAGGACGCCTCGGCGGCCGCAGACACGTCTCATGAGTGTGAGATCACCGAACGCGAGCCGGTCGACGAACTCGCACAACCTCGCCTCGGCCCCGACGAGCCAACAGCCACTGTCACCGTGTTCGAAGATTTCGGCTGTCCGGGCTGTCGGGATTTCGCACTCGGCGACCTCAGCGATCTCAAAGCGGATTTCAGCGACGAGGTGGCGTTCGAACACTACGACTTTCCGATTCCGGCCAACGAGAACTGGTCCGAACCGATTGCCAACGCTGCGCGCAGCATCCAAGACGAACACGGCGACGAGAGCTTCTTCGAGTTCAGCACTGCGGCCTACGAGAACTTCGACGACTACAGCTGGCAGCTCATCGGCGATCTCGCAGAAGACGTTGGCGCAGACCCCTGTGCCGTCTTGAGTGATGCCGCCAACGAGACGTACGCGCCAGTGCTCGATTCGAACGTCGAGGAGGGCCAACAGCGCGATATTCCCGGCACTCCTACGGTCTTCGTCGACGATCAAGAAGTCGACGCCAGCTACGATGCGGTCCAGACCGCCATCGAAAACGCCGAGTAGCTACTCGCCTGTCGGTGTCGGAAACGCCCGCAGCGACCGCGGCGGCACCAAGAAGTTCCCCCGGCTTTCGGTGAAAATGTAGTTCAGAATACCGTTGTTGAGCCGGTCTTGAACTGCCGTGCCGTCAGCGAGATCGCTCCCGTTCATCGCCTCTCGGACGGCCACGAACTGGCTGATCTCCTGTTGGAGGGTCGCAAAATGCAGGCTCGCCCGGTCGTTGTCGGTTGATTCGACGTGTCGACGGAGTAACACCACGTTGCCCTCCTCGTCGCGGTTCGCACGGGCGGCCTTTGCAGTGTGACCGACGACGCCGCGTGTTTCGGCGGTCTCACGGATCTGCTCGAAGACCTCGGACGTAATGCCGTTGTGATCGCCAAGGTTCTCGCCAACGCCCTCGACGGCGTTTTCATCCGCAAGCAGCGGGCTGAACATGCGTGCGACCATCTCGGTATGGTCGTGATCGCTGAACCATTTATCAAGCGACTGTCTGATTGTTGAGACCTGTTTGGTTGTCCCACCGGCAAACGGCCCCTCGTCGATTGTGACGTACTCCTCGGTCGCCTGATTGCCCGAAAAGCCGGCTTTGAATCCCATAAACAGCGGCGACTCTTCGGGCACGGGACCGTCGTTAGGAATCCCACTTACGTCGCCCTGTTTGTCGGCTGGCAGCCCGGGGCCAATAAAGCCGGTTCGGCGATCCGCGATGTCGAACACATCGCCCAACTGGCCTTCGACGTCGACCTCGTTGAGCATCTCGCCACCCTCGAACAGCGTCTCTTCGATTTCAAGCAGCGCGTCGACGCGATCCGACGCCAGATGCAGGAGGGCGTCCTGTTCGTCGAGGTCCTCGTTTTCGACGCTCCACAGCGATTGGGGAGCCGGCAGATCCAGCGAGTCGGGGAGTTGCTCGTCGAACCGCTCAAAGTACGCCGGCGAGTAGGCCAGATCGAAAACGACGCCACGGTTCGACCACTCATAGGCGCGTTCGATCGTTTCGAGACCTGCGTCGAGCGTTTCGCGGTCAGTTTCGGTCGGCACGCCGTCGCTTGCCTCGCCGGTGTAGTCGAGATACAAAAACAGGTGATGTTCCGGGAGAACCACGTTGCCGTGGTCGTCGCGTTCTAGGGATTCGTTCCAGGCGAACTGGCGGTCGGGGAGGTCCTGGTCGCCACCCTGTGGAATCGGCTCGTCGCCGAACGCATCCAGACAGGCCGCCAGCGCGCTCATCCCGCCGGCAGCCAGCGCCGCCTTGCAGAACTGTCGACGTGACTGTGACCCCAATCGCTCCATACCGGACAGAGGGGAGCCGGACGAATAGGCGTTCTGATGAACGCACAAATCCGGTGTCGAACCGGCCACTGCTGGCAAACCAGAACCGGTATGAGGCCGAAACCACTACGGTAGGTATGGACAGACGGACGTTTCTCGCTACAACGACTGCCGGGCTGTCGGCCGCCGCGGCCGGCTGTGTCGAGGCCTTCGAGTCGCTTGAGGGAACGGAGTACGGCCGCGAGCCGCCGCTGGTCGACCCCCGGCCCAACGCGATCTACTGGCCAACGCACACCGAACAGATGGTCCACGGCGAGGTCGCCGAAACAAGCGACGGGCTGGCGGTCCATCTGATGTACACCTTCCCGCACCGCTTTTGGCAGGTCAGATCCACCGACGACGGCTACGGCACCGAGAAGTTCCAGGTCGGCCCCGACGATGCGGTCCACATCATGGTCGGCGTCTGGGAGGCCGAAACCGAGGTCGTCTTGCCCGTCTCAAGCCTCGAAATCGCCATCACCGGCGGCGACGGCGTCGACGAGCGCGAAACCATCTATCCCATGTTGTCCCAACGTATGGGCTTTCATTACGGCGACAACTACCATCTCGACGGTGACGACAGCTACTCGGTCGAGGTGACCGTCGGCGGCGTCGACGTCAACCGCTTCGGCGAGTTCGAGGGTCGTTTCGAGGAAGCCGAGACGGTTTCGATGGAACTCGAATACAGCGAAACCGAGCGCAACGACCTCGATTTCGAGCTGTACGAGGACCGTCAAGGCGAGCGTGGCGCGGTCGCTCCGATGGGGATGGAAGGCGACGACGGCGAGATGGACCATGACGAGATGGATCACGACGAGATGGACCATGACGGCGACGACATGCACCACCAGATGCCGCTCGGCTTTGTCCACGATCTGGCCGAGGCTGGCGGTGAACCGATGGGTGAGGCGGTGCTCGACGACATCCGGTTCCGGGCCGCGCTGTTCGACGACGACCGGTTCGGCGACGAGCCGTATCTCGCGGTCACCGCCGCCACCAGATACAACGAGCTGTCGATTCCCGACATGGGACTGTCCGCACACGTCGGGTCGGCCGACGAAACGGTCGAAATCGATGTCGTTCCCGAGGATCTCGACGACCTCGCTGACCTCGCCGGCGATGACGACGACGAACCGCTCGAAGACGCCCAGTCGCCGACCGAACCCCGCGAAATCCAGGTTGTCGACCCCGAGTCGGCCGTGCTCAGCGAGCAGCTCCAGGCGGGTCTCGATCCCGAGATCGGCTTCCACTACGGCGTCTCGGCGCCCGAACTCGACGGCAACGAGGACGTGACCGTCGACATCTCGACGCCGACTCAGGTCGTCCGCCACGAAGGGTACGAAACGGTGTTTTTCGACACCCAGCAGATCACCCTCGAGTAGCGCGCCAAGCCACGATCCCACGTCTTCAAGCCACAGACCTATTTCTCACCGACTCCAACCGTCGGGCATGCGACGAGCACTCAGCCAGACCCGCCTTCGCCTTGCGGTGGTCGTCTGGGCCGTGCTCGTCTCGCAGGTGTTGGTGTATCCGGGCCTCGACGGGCTACTCGTCGCGCTCGGTGCGGCCGGCGAGCTCCAAGCCGGGATGTGGTTTCTGCTCGCCGAATTTGGAGCCTTTGTCGCGTTTGCCGTTGTGTGGGGGGCGGCCAGCGACGCGCTGGGTCGACGGACCCCGCTGGTGGTCGCCGGCGCGGTGGGCGGGGCGGCCAGCTACCTCGTTTTGACGCTGCTGCCAACGCTCGGCGTTGGCTTTCAGGGCGCGCTCGTCGTCCGTGCGGTGGGTGGGGCGTTCAGCATCGGCGCGTTTTCGCTGGCGATCACGATGCTGATGGACCTCTCTGGCGGCAATGGCCGCAACATGGGTGCGGCCGGCATCGCCATCGGGCTCGGGGCCGCCCTGGGGTCGGTTGTTGGCGGCCAACTCTCGACGATTGATCCGTTCGGTCCGATCTACGCGGGGGCCGTGATGCTCGCAGTGGCTGGGCTGCTGGCGGCGACGGTCGACGAGACGACCACGTCGACTGCCTCCGACCCTGCCCGCGGGTTCGGTGCCGCTGTCAGCACGCTTCGGGCGCGGCCATCGCTTGGCGTCCCCTACGCGTTCGGCTTCGTCGACCGACTGACGGCCGGTTTCTTCTCGCTTGTGGGCGTGTTTTATTTCGGCGAAGTGTTCGGTCTCGATGCTGCTGGCGTCGGCATCGCGCTGGCGATGTTCTTTCTGCCCTTCGCGCTGTTGCAGTATCCGCTTGGCTCGCTGTCGGACCGAATCGGGCGGTTCGTCCCGGTTGTCGGTGGCTCGATTGGCTACGGGGTGGCGATTGTGGGGGTTGGTCTCGCCTGGCGCGTCGAGATAGCGATGGGGATGATGGTCGTCGTCGGCATCTCGGGGGCGTTTGTCGCGCCGGCGACGATGGCGCTGGTGACTGATCTGGTCGACCCCGACGAGCGCGGCGTGGCGATGGGCGGCTTCAACGTCTTCGGGAGCCTGGGCTTTCTGTCGGGGTTCGTGATCGGCGGTGTGGTCGGCTCCACAACCGACTACCTGACGGCGTTTCTCGTCGTCGGTGGGCTCGAAATCGCTATCGCGCTGCTCGCGCTGCCGGCGGTTCGGCGGCTGGCGCGGGCCCAAGCCGATTCGGCGGTCGAACCAACAGTTGAGTAATCAGTGGACGGGCTGGTCTTTGAGCCGGTCGGCGAACTGCTCGCGGACCTTTTCGAGTTTCGGCGGGATGTGAAACGAACAGTACGCCTGGTTCGGGTTCTTTTCGTAGTAGTCCTGGTGTTTGGCTTCAGCCTCATAAAACGTCTCCAGGCTTTCGAGTTCGGTGACGATTTCGTCGTCGTAGACGCCCTCGCGTTCGAGTTCAGATATAAATGCCTCGGCCTGCTCGTGCTGCTCGTCGTCGTGGGCCAGAATAATCGACCGGTACTGCGTGCCGACGTCCGGGCCCTGGCGGTTGAGCTGGGTCGGATCGTGAACGGTGAAAAAGACCTCTAAGAGGTCGACGTAGCTCACCACGTCTGGATCGTACTCGATCTGGACGACCTCGGCGTGGCCCGTACTGCCCGAACAGACGGCTCGATAGCTCGGATCGGGTGTCTCGCCGCCAGCGTAGCCGGAGATGACGCTGTCGACGCCCTTCAGTTCTTTAAAGGGGGCTTCGATACACCAGAAACAGCCGCCGCCGAACGTCGCGTTTGCCGTGGACATACACCCAGTACGGCCGCCAGCGGCTAAGACCCTGCGGAGCCGTCGACCAACACGGCGGGTTTATGTATCCTGTCCAGACACGAACAGGTGAATGAAGTCGACGCGTCGAGTTGCCGTTGTCGGGCTGTTGCTCATTGTGGGTGTCGGACTCTGTGTGGCCTACGCCGGGGCGGATCTGTGGGCGTATCCGGGTTCGGACGACGTTGCAGCCGATCCAGGAGGCCACGACGGCCAGCAGGTGTTGGCGTTCGTGGAGGTGCAGTCGGTCGACGGCGACCGCGTCGTCGTGGTCTGGGGGAGCGATCCGACAGTCGAACTCACTGTCGAGGGTGTCTCAGGAGAACTCAGGGAGCGACTCCAGCCAGGAGCCGCGATACAGGTCTACGGCCAGCTTGACGATCAGTCGACAGTGCTGGTTGCCGACGAAGTAGTCGTCGACTACCATGGGACGACCGACCGGCTCTACACGTACGGGACCTCGATTCTCGGTGGGCTGATCGCCGCCGGTGTATTCCTGTGGTACTGGCGGATCAACTGGCGCGAGCTGCAGTTCGAACCGCGAGGTGATCGCTGATGGCCGAATGGCTGAGTCACGTTCTGCTGGCGTACGCGCTGTTTACGGCCGCCAGTTGGTACATCGAGTGGCTCGACAGAAAGTGGGTTGCGGTCGGGCTAGTTGGTTCGATTCTGCCGGATCTCAACCGGCTTGGTCTGCTGGTTGGATCGGAGCAGATTACGGCCGTCGTTGGACTACCGTTCAACTGGGCCGGACTGCACACCCTCGGCGGTGCGGTCGTGCTGTCGACCATCGGCGCGGTGCTGTTTGCCACCCGCCAACAGCAGTACCGGGCGTTTCTGCTGCTGTTCGCTGGCGCGCTGTCGCACCTCATTGTCGACCTCCCACAACAGTACGCCGACGGACTGATGGTCACGAATCTGTATCTGTTTCCACTGCCTCCCTGGCGGTTTCCCACCCCTGGCTGGTACGTCTCGGCCGACCGCTGGGTTGCGGTCGTCTCTTTGGCTATCGCGCTCGTCGTTTTCGGCGTCGACTACTACCGCCGCCAGCAGGTAGAGCAGGTAGTCGACTCCTAACAACAGTTAGAAGCCGGATACCGCGTCGACCACCGTCTCACTGTCGACGACCAGGTTGTACGCCTCGTTGTCGTCGTTCCAAAGAACAAGGACGTTCTCGAACTCAACGACGGCCCCGTACGGTGCGTCGGACAGATCGCGGTTGAGCCCCGATTCCTTGGTGAGCACGGCGTAGTGGTCGACCTGCTGGCTGCCGTCGCCGATCAAAAACAGTGGGTTGTCGCCCTCGCTCAGATTGTGGCTGAGCTTGACTGCCAAGAGGTTGATGCGTTCGGTGACGTGCTCGCCCATTGATTCCATCGGCGCGTACCGCTCGCGGGTGGCCCGGAACGGGTACCGGCGTTCGCCATCCCTTCGCAGGAGGCTGTAGGCGAACTGGACGTCGACGTTGACGAATGTCCCCGGCTCCGTCTCGCCGTCGTCTGCTGATTGGCCCTCGTCAAGTCGCTGTTGGAACGGCGGCACCGCCAGATCCTCCCGGACGTCGAACGACCACCCACGGTCGGCGGGGGCTTTGTCCTCCCAGAGTCGGAGCGTCGGCGCGTAGATCGTCACATCGCTGTCTGGCGGTGCAACGTCGCGTTCGATTGCTCGGAGTCCGGTTGCAGTTTCGAGATCTGCTGGTTCAAGCGCGAGAATCGTCCCGTCGTCAGCAAGCAGGTCAAGGCAGTCGTCGACAACGTCGGCTGGCTCGTCGAGTTCGTTGAGCACGTTGCCGAAACAGATCAGATCGAACGCCTCGCTTGGTTCGTCGTCGAGATACGACTCGACGGTCGTCCGGTGGATCGTCGACCGGAAGTTCCGGGCGGTCTCGTCTACCATTGCCTCAAGCACGTCGGCGGAGGCACTCGGCTCGACCGCGTGGTACTCAACGAGCGCGGCTTCGGGATCGAAGCCATCGGTTTCGGGTGTGCCGTACAGATAATCGTGCAACCCCAGCGCGGGGCCACCGGAGCCGGCACCGACATCCAGCACGCGCAGGGTTCGATCCAGCAGGCCGCGTTCGGCCAGCGTATCGAGGACGTAGCCCACCGCGGCGTAGTAGTCGGGCAGATGGTAGATCCCGTAGCCGAGCGCGGCGGTCTCGTCGTACTCGACCGGCGCGCCGGCGAAGTAGTCTTCTTTTAACTGGCTGATCGCCTCGCGGAGCTGGCGGCCCGACTCGCCACGGTGCCAGTTCGCGCCGTAGCCTCGGACTAACTGGTCTTCGAGCGCGAAACTGTAGGCATCGGGAAACGCTTCGGGTTGCCAGCTTCGGTACTCGACCGGACTGTCGTCGACCGGGACAAACGTGCCGTCAACGCGTTCGACCAGCTCCAGCGCGAAGGCTTCCTCCCGCAGCGTCTGTTTGACGACTGCCGGATGGGGTTGGCCCTCGATATACTCGCAGATCTCGTCGGGGTCGATGGGTCGGACTTCCCGCAGATAGTTGGCGTTCGAGCGGACGTCCTCGCGGTCGATCACTGGTGTCGCTCCCGGCTGTCGGTATTTATGTTAGCCTTCGCCTGTTTATATAGCTCGACGAACGTCTCGTCGTCGGCGTTGGCGATCCGTTCGGCGGCCTCGGCGACCGCCTCCGCACCGTCGAACGTCGACTGGATCTCGGCGTACACGCCGGCATCGCCCTCCGTGACGGTGGTCGCAACCTCTTCGAGCTGCGCCGAGACGGGGGTGGCGAACTCCTCGCGGACCGAGTCGGCGGCCAGCGCGTAGGCCAACACGGCCGTGTGGGCGCTGGCCTGGACGGTCTCCATCGCCTCGTCGTGTTCGGCGGCGGTGGTCTCGAAGACGGTGTTGCCAGCCTCGCGCATGGCCTTGCGGACTGCGTCGAGTCGTGGGCCGTCGTTGGCGGTAACAACCGCGACGTTGCCCGGCACGCGGGGCGGGGCGAAAAGCGGGTGGAAACTCGCCCGTTCGAGATCGGCAGCGTGATCGACCATCGCCGCCAGTGGGTCGGCCATCACGCCCGAAACATCGAAGATGGCCTCCTCGGCAGCTGGTGCGTAGGTCTCGACGGCCTCTGGGATCGCAGACATCGGGACGGCCAGACAGACGACATCGAAGGGTTCGTCGGTGGCTGGCGGGACGCGCCGAGCTTGCCGGGTGGCCGCGGCGTCGGCGGCGACCGAGGAATCGGCATCGCAAAACGCAACGTCGGCCTCGACGGTGTCGGCCACCCACCGACCCATTTCGCCGGCACCGACGACGAGTAGCTTCATACGCGGTGTTTCGCTCGATGTCTCAAAAGGGGTTCGATGCCTTAGGCGATGGCGTCGAACCGGAGCGACTCGCCCGGTACCGTTTCGCCTGCGTGGTCGATGATCGTCTCGAAATGGAGTCGGATCGACTGGGGGTCGACCGGCTCGGCGAACCGGACCTCAAAAAGGGCAGTCGGTTCGTCGATGTGTCGGGCCTCGCCGGTCATGTCGACGGCTCGCGCGCGGACGGCCTGCGATCCCGCGCCGCCTTCAACGATTTCGAAGAACTGTTCGAGCGCGCCGGCCTCGACGGCGGCGATTTCGCCGTCGGTGCAGGTGACGCGAGCGGTGTATTTTTGCACGCCCTCGGGGCTGGCGTCGACGACAACGCTGACCGCACTGGCCCGATCTGCAGTACTCATAGGTGTGTGTTCGGGGCGAGCGTCGTGTGGCTTTCGAATTCGGTGATCGATGGCCAACCGGTCATGCCAGTTGTCTGTCGGCGAGGTCGACGAACGGTTCGGCCAAATTGCTGTGCTGGTTCGGTGATGTGACAAAAAATGTACCAGGGGCTGTTTTGTCTGTGACTGTTCTGTGGTAGGCACCTGTTAACGAGTTTTGGGCTAGGCCGCCGCCTCCGGTTACGCTACCACTGGCGTTTTTGCGGGCTCTGTATATCTTGCGAGTTGGTAGTAGTCGCCACGGTGAGTCAGGTAGCCGTCCTCGCACAGTTCGTCAAGGAAGCTGTCGACGATTGGATACGAGATCCGCACGTCGAATTCGGCGTCCAGCGCGCGTCGGATGTACGTTTTGTGGACGGGATTGTCGGCTGTTTTGATTTCGGCGAGAATCAACTGCTCAATCCGACTGTGATCAGTCATCACCTACTGGTACAGACCATGGCGTAATAAATTTACTCTGATTCGAAATTGAGTGAACAATGGGGCTAGCATTTCATTGATTGAACAGTACAGCAGCCGGAGACGAATCAATCAGTGGTGGTTTCAGGGCAACCTGCGCCAGTAGCACTAATTCGGAGCTGTTTCGCCGGTTGGGTCGGTCCCATCGATTTATGATGCGAGCCGGCGTCGACCCCTATATGACAGCCACATTTGATTTCACGGACCGTGTTGCAGTCGTCACCGGCAGCTGCGGCGCGCTCGGGAGTGCGGTCGCCGAAGCGTTCGTCGAGGCCGGAGCCACCGTCGCGGCCTGCGATATCGTCGACATCGAAAGCGAGGACTCGCTGCTCGAACCCCAGGACGGAATCAGCTTTTATCAGGCCGACTTCACCGACGAGGCGGCCGTCGAGTCGACGATCCAGCAGGTCGTCGACGACCACGGCCGGATCGACTACCTGTTGAATATCGCCGGCACCTGGCGCGGCGGTGACCCAATCGAAGAAACCGACGTCGGGCAGTTCGAGATGCTGTTCGACGTGAATCTCAAAACCATGTTTCTGGCCTCGAAACACGCGCTGCCCGAACTGCAGGAGACGGAGGGCGCGATCGTCAGCGTTTCGGCGCGGTCGGGTCTGGAGGGTGGCGAAGGCGACGGACTCTACCGGTCGACCAAAGCCAGCGTCAAGATTCTGACCGAGACGATTGCTGAGGAGAATCTCGGCACCGTCCGGGCCAACTGCGTGCTGCCGAGCGTGCTGGATACGCCGATGAACCGCGAGATGATGAGCCCCTCCGAGGAGTGGGTCGAGCCCTCGCAGGTCGCACGCGTCATGCAGTTCCTCTGTTCGGACGCCGCCGAGGTTACCAGTGGAGCGGCCGTCCCGGTGTACGGCGAGGCGTAAAAGTAATAGCCGGCTACCGGCTCAGAAGAACGTCGACTGAATGAACTCGTAGTACTCGATAACGGCGAGCGCGAGCGTAATCAGCAACACTGGTGGAACGAAATACCGGACCGTTGTAAGCCAGAAGCCACCGAACCAACTGGCCGAGCGCCCTTTTTGAATCTCCTCGCGTGCGTCGCTTGCATACACCCACCCGATGAACAGCGACATCAGCAGTCCACCGAGAATCAGTAGGATGTTGTTAGCAAACTGATCGTAGAGCTCGAGATACGTCAGATCGAGCGCGGTTGGAATCCCCAGCACGAAGATGACGACTGCAAGGCCAACCGAAGCGGGTGCGCGCTCGATGTCGAAGCGGTCGATCACGAACGAGACGACAACCTCGAAAATACTGAACGCACTCGACAGCGCGGCCAAAAACAGCATGAAGAAGAACACTGCCCCGATGAGATTCCCGGCCGGGAGTTCAGCGAACGCACCGGCGAGGCTGACGAAAATCGATCCTGGACCACCGTCGCCGGGTGCGATGCCTTGGGTAAAGAGGAACGGAAACACCACGAGACCGGCCAAAATCGCAATCGCCGTATCAATCCCGACGATCAAGCCCGTATCAGACAACAGGTTGCGATCTTCGCCCACGTATGAGGCGTAGGTGACCATCACACCCATTCCCAGCGAAAGGGTGAAAAACGCCTGGCCCGCCGCCGCGGGTAGCACCGAGACGGCGTCCGCAAGCAGCGTCGACGTATCTGGGTACAGATAGTACTGGTAGGCTTCGGCCGCCCCGCTCAGTGTCGAGCCATAGAGTGCCAGCCCGACCAACAGCACGACCACACTCGGAACCATCACTGTGGCGGCCTTTTCAAGCCCGTTGCGGACGCCGAGTGCGACAATGCCGGCAACAAGCGCCATAAACACGGCATGGAACGCAATAGCCCCCGTTCCGGAGGCTGTCTCAGCAAAGAACGCCTCAGCACCCTCGCCCGCCACGTAGCCTTCGGTGAGTCCCGCGAGCAGATACTGGATCACCCAGCCGCCGACGACGCTGTAGTATGACAGAATAATGAACCCTGCAAGCGCACCAACCGCACCGGCGATTTTCCACTGGGAGTGGTTGAGTTCGGTGAACGCACCGATCGGGTTCCGGTTCGAGCGTCGACCGATGACGAACTCGACGAGCAACACCGGAATCCCGACAAGCACAACGAGCGCGAGATACACGACAAGGAACGCCGCGCCGCCCGATTCGCCGGTCAGAAACGGGAACCGCCAGATGTTCCCGAGCCCCACCGCGCTGCCGACAGCGGCGAGAATGAACCCGATACGAGTCGCCCACGTCTCTCGAACGTCCATGAGTGAGTTACACAGGGTTGGATATATAAGTATGATCGAATCCACCAGTTTACATCAAATAACATAAGACTATCTAACTGTAACATGTGTTGTGGGTGTGTAGTCGACGCAGCCAGCATGCAGTCTGTTTGGTATTAAATATCACACTTTCGGACTGTCGTTGCAGTCACTCGCGCTGCTATTCTCAGTGAGTTGTCAGCTGTGTGATTGTTGTCTGTCTGCACACAGCCTGTTGGCAGAGACAGTTTCTCTGCCAGACTGGTTTAGTTTGTCGACGGTTGTTCGAAATTGCGGAACCCTTTTGATGCCGCTGGTTGTCGAATAGAACCAATGACTGGTGGTCGGCAATGACGATGGACGACCGCATCGAGGAGCTGCGCGAAAAGCGGGCCGAGGCCGCCACGGGTGGCGGCGAAGACCGCATCGCCAAACAGCACGACAAGGGCAAAATGACTGCCCGAGAGCGAATCGAGTACTTCCTCGATGAGGGGACGTTCCACGAGTTCGATCAGTTCCGCACCCACCGCACCCACACCTTCGGGATGGAAGAACAACAGATCCTGACCGACGGTGTGGTCACCGGCTACGGCGAGGTCAACGGCCGGACCGTGTTCGTCTTTGCGCACGATTTTACCGTCTTCGGCGGCTCGCTCGGCGAGGTGTTCGCCGAGAAAATCTGTAAGGTGATGGACAAAGCCATGGAGGTCGGCGCGCCCGTTGTCGGGCTCAACGATTCGGCCGGCGCGCGGATTCAGGAGGGTGTCGGCTCGCTCGGTGGGTTCGGCGAGATCTTCCAGCGCAACGTCGACGCCAGCGGCGTCATCCCCCAAATTTCCGGTATTTTCGGCCCCTGCGCCGGCGGCGCGGTCTACTCGCCGGCAATCACGGACTTCGTCTTCATGGTCAAAGACACGAGCCATATGTTCATCACCGGCCCCGACGTCGTCGAGACCGTCACGGGCGAATCCGTGAGCTTCGACGAACTCGGCGGGGCTGTGACCCATGCCTCCACGTCGGGGTCGGCGCATTTCGCGGTCGACGACGAAGAGCAGGCACTCGACGAAATTGCTCTCTTGCTTTCGTATCTCCCACAGAACAACGTCGAGGACCCCCCACGGATCGACCCCTGGGACGACCCCGACCGCCGGACTGACGAGCTGGAAAACATCGTTCCCAACGCACCCAAAAAGCCGTACGACGCCAAATCGGTGATCGACGAGATCGTCGACGAGGGCTCGTTTTTCGAAGTCCACGAGAGCTTTGCGAAAAACCTCGTCGTCGGCTTCGGTCGACTCGACGGCCACTCGGTCGGCGTCGTCGCCAACCAACCCCGCGTGAACGCTGGCACGCTCGATATCGAAGCCTCCGAGAAAGGAGCCAGATTCGTCCGCTTCTGTGATGCGTTTAATATCCCCATTCTCACCCTCGAAGACGTGCCTGGCTTCATGCCCGGCACCGACCAGGAACACGGCGGGATCATTCGGCACGGCGCGAAACTGCTGTACGCCTACGCGGAGGCGACCGTTCCCCTGCTGACGGTGATCACCAGAAAGGCCTACGGTGGGGCCTACTGTGTGATGGCCTCGAAACATATCGGCGGCGACGTCAACTACGCCTGGCCGACCGCCGAAATCGCGGTGATGGGGCCGAAAGGCGCGGTGAACATCCTCTATCGGAAGGAGTTGGCCGACGCCGACGATCCGGAGGCCCGTCGGCAGGAGCTGATCGACGAGTACCGCGAGGAGTTCGCCAACCCCTACACGGCGGCTGATCGCGGCTTTATCGACGACGTGATCGAACCCGGCGAGACCCGCGCGCGACTGATCGACGACCTGGAGATGCTGCTGTCGAAACGCGAGGAGAAACCGTCGAAGAAACACGGCAACATCCCGATCTAATGGCTACCATCGACGACTCACAGTCGGACGACGACGCGGTGCAAGCGACGGATTCCGCCGCCGACAGCACGCGGGGCGTCGACGATGAGCGTCCGACCGTCTCGCCAGGCGACCTTTCGGGACTCGCGGTGGCTGACGAC
>Ga0207421_10005787_pt1 | contig 13704 bp, 10 predicted proteins | sample SodLakKL_010_SED_4_FD_187542 | JGI IMG/M metagenome (GOLD analysis project Ga0207421, IMG submission 187542) | Alkaline sediment microbial communities from Lake Tanatar, Kulunda Steppe, Russia - 8KL_010_SED (SPAdes) (version 2) | ecosystem: Environmental > Aquatic > Non-marine Saline and...
AATATCTGCCGGACGTCGTCGCGCCGTTTGCGCCTGCCAATATGGGCTTTGTTGTGGATTGGTCGGCGCATATGGCCAAACACCTTGGCGCGCCGGTCAAGGCCGTAGCGATGTCGGCAGGGGCGGTCACGACACGGGGTGAATGTATCATCTCGGCGCGGGGGATCGAAGGTGGTGGCATTTATGCGTTGTCACGCGCAATGCGCAACGGTGCGCCCTTGGTGATGGACCTGTTGCCAGATTGGACCTTGGCGCAAATCCGTGCCGCATTGGTCAGGCCACGCGGCAAGGCCAGCCTGACGAACCACCTGCGCAAGGTGCTTCGGCTGGACCCTGTTCGTCTTGCGTTGCTGGCTGAATTTGGCCTGCCGTTTCCCGATGATCTGGCCCCATTTATCAAGGCGCTGCCGGTCCACCATCAAGGCCCGCGCCCGTTGGACGAAGCGATCTCAACGGCAGGCGGTGTGCGTCTGGATGCACTGACTGATGACCTGATGCTGCACGCGCGCGCAGGTGTGTTTTGCGCCGGTGAAATGCTTGATTGGGAAGCGCCGACAGGCGGTTATCTGATCTCGGGGTGCATGGCGACAGGGCTAAGGGCGGGGCACGCTGCAGCGGATTACGCAAAAGCGTGATGCGGTGGGCCAAAGACCATCGTTTCAGTCCTTGAAATAATGTACTGAAGCCCTGATTTCACTGTGGATCACCCTCAGATTTCGGGCAGAGTGTTGCAATGTAGCATCGCTTCGACGGCGTCTGATCGGTTTGGAAAGGGTGATTGTGCCTTTGCAACCAGTAGGTTTGAGGGCGCTGCTAGCGCCGAACTGCTTAAATTTGCTAACGTTTATTGGGAAAACCCTGTCGCGTAGATTCAGCTCCGTCCGAAAGCTGTTTTTTCGTACACGAGCACCCTGCAAATTATCAGTTTTCGATCGTTGCAAGGACTCTTGGTTTTTTCTCAAGGTGCTGATCTAAGGGAAAAATGTGGACGTCCGCTTCGCGGCAAACCACCCGTGCATTAATTGGAGTACCGACATGCGCCTTACAACTACTCTCGCTGCATCCGCAGTTATCGCTGTTTCCGCTGTTTCCGCAAACGCAGGCAGCCTGGCCCCAACAACCATGGAAGCTCCTGTGGCTGTTGCACCAGCGCCAGCGCCAGCCGGTTCTTCCATCAACCCAGCGTTCATCGTTGTTGGTGTTCTGGCCGCTCTGCTGATCGCAGCTGCTGCTGACTAATTTCTGACCTTGGCCGCAGGGCCGGGATCAGGGAAAGGCAGACCTTCGGGTCTGCCTTTTTCGTTTTACGACCTCAGTTTGCGCGCGCAGGATCGGTAGTAAATGCGATCGTCAGCCAGCGGTGGCGCGGATCACCACTGATTGCGGTGCCGATCCGGTCGCGCAGGGCATCCCACTCTTCCAATGCCCGGGGTGGCTGGTCTTTGGGGACGATAAAATACAGCTCGATCTGCGTGCCGCGACCGGCGCGGGCAACATAGGCGCGGTGACCGGAAAAGGATTGCTCGGTCGTGACAGTTTCCGCGACGCGTTCGACTTCGCTCAGCAGATCGTCTGGGGTGATTTGCAACACCTCTGCGGCGGCCTTGCGCAGCGTGCCGATCGGAATGGGTAACAGCGCGAGACCGACCAGCAGCAGCACCAGCGGATCGACATAGGGCTGCAGCCAGGCATACCCCGTGCCGTCCAGCGCAAAACCGATTGCGAAAGCGATCAGCAGTGACAACGTGACACCGCCTGCCATGACCCAGCCATGTACATCCATGCGGACAAAGTCGGATTTGATCTGCCGATTGGCGCGGTGTTCATACCATCCCATCACGATGCTGATGATTACCACGACGGCGGCATAGACCATCGCAGGCCCGAAATCCATGCTGCGCCCGCCAGCGAAAAGGCTCATGACCGCGCTGAAGATGGCGTAGGTCGTCACCGCCAGCAGGATCGTCGCGTTCAGCAACAGCACCAAGGGTTCCAGATGCCAGAACCCCGTGCTGAATTGGCGGTGCAATCGTTCGGGCAGTCCATCCGCGACGGTCGCCCGCGCGATCAGGCGGGCAACGATCAGAGACAGGATCGTCATGGCCGCATCGACCAATGAAAAGACGCCATCGAACAGGATAGCAAACGACCCCGACACGATACCAAAGGCGATCCCCAGACAGGCGACCATCATGATGGCGACCAAGGATCGTTTGAGTATCGTCTCTTCGTTGGGCATGTCGGTTATTCCGGACAGGTGAACGGGTCACGCAAATTACCCGCCGATCCTATTGGCGGTCAACACTGGTGCCGGATTTGGCGTTTGGACCGGGCAGATGATCTGCCCGGTCCTGACTTGCTTTACGCGACCAGATCGTAACGGTCTGCGTTCATCACCTTGGTCCATGCGCCGACGAAATCGCGCAGGAACTTTTCGTGGTTGTCATCTTGGGCGTAAACCTCGGCATAGGCGCGCAGGATGGAGTTAGAACCAAAGACCAGATCGGCGCTTGTGGCAGTCCATTTTACAGCACCCGATTTACGCTCGCGCAGTTCGAACGTGCCGTCTGCGACCGGGTGCCAGCTATAGGCCATGTCGGTCAGGTTGACGAAGAAGTCCGTCGTCAACTGCCCTTCGCGGTCGGTGAACACACCGTGCTTGGATCCGGCATAGTTTGTGCCCATGACCCGCATGCCACCAACCAGTACGGTCATTTCCGGACCGGTCAGACCCAGCAATTGCGCGCGGTCAAGCAGCATGGTTTCGGGGCTGGATTGCACCGCGTCCATGTGCCAGTTGCGGAAGCCATCCGACGACGGCTCCATCGAGGCAAAGCTTTCACCGTCGGTCTGTTCGTCTGTTGCATCGCCACGGCCGGGTGCGAATGGCACGGTCATGGTGTGACCGGCAGCTTTGATCGCCTGTTCGACGCCGACATTGCCTGCCAGCACGATCACATCCGCGATGGATGCGCCATGTTGCGTGGCAATGGGTTCCAACGCGGCCAGCACTTTCGCCAGACGAGCGGGTTCGTTGCCTTCCCAATCCTTCATCGGGGCCAGACGGATGCGCGCGCCATTGGCACCGCCGCGTTTGTCTGAGCCGCGGAAAGTGCGGGCGCTGTCCCACGCAGTAGCGATCATTTCCGGTCCGGTCAGGCCACTGGCGGCAATCGCGGATTTGACGGCTTCGACGTCATAACCGGTTGTGCCTGCAGGTACTGGGTCTTGCCAGATCAGGTCTTCGGACGGGACGTCGGGGCCGTAGTAGTTGACCTTGGGGCCCATGTCGCGGTGGGTCAGCTTGAACCATGCGCGGCTGAACGTGTCGGCGAGATAGGCCGGATCTTTGTGGAAGCGTTCACAAATCTCGCGGTAGATTGGGTCAACCTTCATCGCCATATCGGCATCGGTCATGATCGGGTTGTGCTTGATGCTTGGATCGGACGCATCGGGCACTTTCAACTCGTCCGGCAGGTTCACGGGTTCCCACTGGAACGCACCGGCGCGGGATTTCTTCAGTTCCCATTCAAACCCGAAGAGCAGCTTCAGGTAGCCGTCATCCCATTGCGTCGGGTTCGTTGTCCATGCGCCTTCCAACCCCGAGGTATGGGCAGTGTTGGCTTTGCCGTCAAATGCGGGGTTGTCCCAACCGAAACCGGCTGAAGCGACATCGGCACCTTCCGGCGCAACGCCGATCACTGTATCGGGCAGGGTGCCGTGGCATTTACCGACGGTGTGACCACCCACAGTCAATGCGGCGGTTTCTTCGTCATTCATTGCCATGCGCAGGAATGTCATACGGACATATTTCGCTGTCAGCGCGGGATCAGGATTGCCGTTCACACCTTCGGGGTTCACATAGATCAGACCCATGTGCGAGGCAGCCAGCGGGTCGTACATCGAATTTGCGTTTTCGATGTCTGTCACACGCTCGTTCGTGGGCGCAAGCAGGACGGAATCGCTACCCCAGTTGATGTCTTCTTCAGGTGCCCAGATGTCTTCGCGGCCAAAGCCGAAACCAAAGGTTTTCAGACCCATCGAATCGTAGGCAACGGTGCCGGACAGGACGATCAGGTCGGCCCATGACAACGCATTGCCGTATTTCTTTTTGATCGGCCACAGCAGGCGGCGTGCCTTATCAAGGCTCGCGTTATCGGGCCACGAATTCAGCGGCGCAAAGCGGATGTTGCCGGTGCCCGCGCCACCACGTCCGTCGCCAAGGCGGTAGGAGCCGGCTGCGTGCCATGCCAGACGAATGAACAGACCACCGTAATGGCCCCAATCGGCTGGCCACCAATCCTGACTATCGGTCATCAGCGCATGCAGGTCAGTCTTTACGCCTTCGTAGTCTAGCGATTTGACTGCTTCGCGGAAGTTGAAATCAGCATCCATCGGATTGTTGCGCGCACCATGCTGATGCAGGATGTCGAGCTTCAGCCCATCTGGCCACCATTTTGCGGCATTGCCGTCTTTCACTTCGGCATTGCTGCCGTGCATCACGGGGCAACCGCCGCTGCGGTTCACATTGTTTCCGTCCATTATGTTCTCCTTTGTCAGAACAAGCTGCCATGCGGGCATGACAGGTCAATTACATATATCGCCCTACCCCATCTTTGTCATAATTTCCAATTGAATAAATTATATATTCCGATAAGTTTAGATTATGATAAATGTCACCCTCAAACAGCTGCGCTATTTCGAGTCTTTGGCAAAGCATCAGCATTTTGGCAGGGCTGCTGATGCTTGCGCGATTTCGCAGCCAGCCTTATCCTTGCAGGTCAAGGAACTGGAAAACATGTTCGGTGCGCCCTTGGTCGAACGCGGATCGCGCAAGGTGCATCTGACGGCCACAGGTGCGGAGTTATTGCGCCAGGGCCGCAAGATATTGGCTGGCGTAGAAGGGCTGGGCGATCTGGTCCGCGCATCCGATGCGCCATTGGCCGGGGCGTTGCGGCTGGGGATCATTCCGACGATCGCGCCCTATCTGTTGCCCGATATCGTCGCAGGGCTGGCGCGCGATTATCCCGGCGTCACGCTGGAACTGCGCGAATCCGTGACCAATGCGCTGATTCAGGACTTGTTAGAGGCGCGGCTTGACTTGGCCATCGTCGCCTTGCCGATCTCGGAACCTAACCTGCGCGAGCTTGTGCTGTTCGAGGAAGATTTCGTGCTGGTCCGCCCCGAAGGTGAGGCAGGCAAACCTGTGCCTAGCCCGAAGTCCCTGCAATCCATGCGCCTGTTGTTGCTGGAGGAAGGTCACTGCTTTCGCGATCAGGCGTTATCGTTCTGCGACATCACCCAAGTGCAGGCACGGCAGGTAATGGAAGGCAGTTCGCTATCGACCTTGGTGCAGATGGTCGGTGCCGGGTTGGGAGTGACGTTGATCCCCGAAATTGCGATGAATCTGGAACAAAGGGCAGGGGGCATTTGTGTCGCCCGCTTTGCCGATCCTGCGCCAAAGCGCAGTATCGGGGTGATCTGGCGCAACACCAACCCGCTGTCTGGCCAGTTTGTCAAACTCGGCGAAATCATCCGTCAAGCCGGGCTGCAAAAGCGCGACGCGGCGCGGTAAAGGCTCTGGCGGCCTCAGCAGCCAGAGCCGTGAAGGTTAACGGAACAGGTTCTGTTCGATACCGGCAGCAGCGAACAGACCGTCCCGGCTGGTTTCCAGTTTGCCGCGCAACGCGTCGATGTCGTGGCCCAGCAATTCGCCCTGCCATTTGCGCACTTGCCCTGCACAGATTACGGTCGACACGTTAGACCGTTCCATCAGCGTCACCACCGCGCCCGCCACGTGGTTCAGGGGGGCGACGTTCAGCGCATTGGCATCCAGCAGGATGATATCCGCCTCTTTGCCCGGTGTCAGCGTGCCTGTCTTGTGGTCCAGCCGCAGCCCCTTGGCGCCGTTCAGCGTGGCAAAGCGGATTGCGTCCAATGCGCTCAGCAGTTGCGGGTATTCTTCCCCCAGCAGCGCCTTTTCATTACAGAACATACGCTGTGACGTGATCAGGCTGCGCATCTGGGTGAACATATCGGCGGTCATGGTGCATTCTACGTCTGTCGAAAGCGACGCGGTCATCCCCATATCCAGCACCTTTTGCGTGGGTGGCGTGCCGTGGCGCATCTGCATCTCGATCGGGACCGACAGCGATACATGCGCGCCCGCATCTGCCGCATGTTGCCACGCCTGATCGGACATGCCGGTCATATGGATGAAGATGTTGTCAGGGCCGAACTGCCCTGCTGCCCCCAGTGCGTCAAAGGTCGGGGCCATCCCGAAGGTGCCGACGACATGCAGGGCAATCGGCAGACCCAATTCACGCCCGATGCGCCAGCTTTCCTCATAGCCCGGCAAGTAAATCTCGCCGCCCATGACCATGCTGAGCAGACCATCATCGCTAGAAAAATGTTCACGGCGCAGGCGGGCAGCATCGTTTGGATATTGCGCTTTTTCGCCCCAGCCTTCGAAATAACCGAACACGGCGCGGCGGCCCGTGTCATGCAACGCGCTGACCACCGCATCGGAATGTTCGGGGCTGTGGTGGATTTGGCTGACGTCCATCACCGTTGTGACACCGGCATCCAGTTGCGACAGACCGCCGAACAATTCGCTGATATAGACATCCTCGGGGCTGTAGAGCATCGAAAATTTCTGCAGGATCATTTCGTAATAATTGAACTCGCCCCCAGGACGGCCATCGTTCATCAGGACCGCATCCGCAAGAAACGCGCGCAGGGCGGTTTCAAACTGATGGTGATGGGTGTCGATGAAACCGGGCATCACGACATGGCCAGTCGCGTCGATCACGGCAGCATCGCCTGCGTCGATATCCGCGCCCACCTGCAGGATCTTGGACCCTTCGATCAGCACGTCGCCTTTGTTGAAGTTGCCGACGGCATCGTCCATCGACAGGACATAACCACCCTTGATCAGCGTTTTGCGGCCGGGTGCGCCGATCCCGCTTGGCAGCGGCTGATGTTTGGGGGCCGGGCGTGCTGATGGGGCACCTTCACCGGCGGGCATATGAACGGCATTCGTCCTACAGAGTTTGCACATGGGGTTTCCTCCCTTTCCATGTTTCGCTTTGCGAAAAATAATTCGCGGATATTTTAAAATAATAAAATCCAGCCAGGGCCGGTGGCCCTAGGCTGAAAGAGTTGATTCAAGTACGGGGTTTCGCGCGATGTTCTGGCTTAGCCTTGACGCTGCAGAACGCAATTCCTGCAAGCGTTCAGCGACCAATATGTCCGGCGTCACCTGCCCGCTATAGCCCGATGAATTCAGCGCGGCGACAGTCTGCCCCAGTGCGCCGCGGATCGGTACGGCCAATGCTGTGACGCCGTAATCCAGCTCGTCCACCGTTGTCGAAAAGCCTTGTTCGCGCACGCGGTAAACAAGACGGCGCAATTCATCGCGGTTGGTCACGGTTCGACTGGTCAGGCTGACAGGTTCGACCTGCGCGAAATAGGCATCAAGTTTTTCGTCAGGCAAACCCGCAAGAAGGACCCGCCCCAAAGACGTCGCATGCGCCGGATAGCGCGCACCTACCACCGCCGAGGCCCTGCGCGCCCGCTGCTGTGAATAATGTGCAACATAAAGCACGTCATGCCCTTGCAGGCTGGCGACGGAACTGGCGTCTCCGAACAATTCCACCAAAGTGCGCAATTCGGGTTGAAACGCCTGATCGATGCCTGCGGCAAAGTAAAAGGCTGAACCCAAGCCCATGACCTTGGGCGTCAGGTGAAACCGTTTGCCGACCTGCCCCACATATCCCAAGCTGACCAAAGTGATCAGGCTGCGCCGTGCGGTTGCCGGCGTCAGATCGGCAAGGCGCGCGACCTCGCTTAGTGTCATTTCATTATGCGAGACGTCGAAACTTTCCAGTATTCGCATCCCGTTGGCCAAGGCGTCGACAAATTCAGGGGGTCTGTCTGTCACCTCAACCTCTTGTGTGTCGCGCGGGGTCATTCTGGTGACAGAACGAAATCAAACTCAAACATAGCATCTGGCGTGCGTTCCAGCGGCAAGCCGAGATCCTGCCCCTTTTTCACAGGTTTCAGCGATGTAATCAAGGATTTGCGCACACCGAAAACTGCGTCATTGTCGACGTATTCGGTGTTTTCAAAGAAAACCTCGGTCGTGATGTCGCGATAGCCTGCCGCGCGCAGGATGTAATGCAAATGCGCCGCGCGCCACGGATGCCGCTTGCCTGCGCGCATCAGATCACCGACAGGGCCATCAAACGGCACGGTGTAGGGTTTTGGCAAAACAGTCGTGTAATAGTATTCGCCGTTTTCATTTGTCGTGAACTTGCCCCGCAGATCGTGCTTATCCTGCCCGCGTTCTTGTTCCTGAATGGGATAGGTGCCGGACCCGTCCGCCTGCCATGTGTCCACAATCGCGCCGGCCAGCGGTTTGCCCAGAATGTCGCGCACAACTCCTTTGGCAAGGATGGTCACACCATCGCGCCCCGGTGCCAGATCAGCACCAAGTGCCTTTTCTGGTGCGTCATCAAGGTAGAATGGCCCAAGGTTGGATCCTTCGGTGCCGCCGCCCCGCGTGTTGATCATATCGACCAGCGCCGAGAACCCCAGCACGTCAGAGGCGAGGATAAACTCATGCCGTTCAGGCGTAGAAATCTTGCCGCAATCATACATGAAGTTCAGAACACCCATCCACTCGGCATGGGTTAGGTTCGTTTCGCGGGTGAAATCGTGCAGATGATCGATGAAGGATTCCAGCAGGAATTTGAACCGCGACCCTTCTTCGGTTTTGAACGAGTCTTTGACCGCCTCGGTCAGTGTGAATTGATTGAGCTTATCCATAGCGTCCTCCCAAAGACATAAACCATCCCACGCAAGCGGGGTTGACGTAAGATTATTTCATGCAGTAACTTACGGCAAGAGAAATATTGTGCGCCTAGCGAAAAAAGGAAAAGCCATGCGAATTGGGAAGACGGACCAAGCCTTTACAGCGATCTGCACCTCGGATGCCGAATCTATTACCGTGCGCGGCCACGACCTTTGCAACGATCTGATCGGCAAGATCGATTTCACCGAATATTTTTGGTTGCTGGTTTTGGGCGAAAAGCCTGCACCGAAACAGCGCGCGATGCTGGATGCCTGCCTTGTCGCCATTGCCGAACATGGGTTGGTGCCCAGCGTGCAGGCCGCACGTATGACACTGGCTGCCGCACCCGAGGCATGGCAGGGTGCGATGTCTGCGGGTCTACTTGGCATGGGCACGGTTGTTGCAGGATCTACGGAAGTCGCAGGGCGTTTTCTGGAGGAGATTCGCGTCGCAGCAGATAAGGACGGCAAAGGCGACGAAGCGGCTGTGATCGAAGCGCTGGAAGCCTTGAAAGCCCGCCGCGCCAAAGTGCCGGGTTTAGGCCACCCGCAGCATTCCGAAGGTGATCCGCGCGCGCTGCGCCTGATGGAATTGTGCGACGAACATGAGGTATCCGGCCGCTATGTCGGAATCCTGCGCCTGCTGGGTGAACATGCGCCGAAAATCATCAACCGCCCCCTGCCTGTGAATGTCTCTGGCGCGATCCCTGCCGTCATCCTTGACGCAGGCTGGCCGGTCGATGCGCTGAAAGCCGTGCCGCTGGTCGCCCGCGCCGGCGGTCTGGCCGCGCATCTGCTGGAAGAATCGCGCCGGTCCATCGGGTTTATCCTGTCCCACAACGCCGATCTTGCCATTTCCTACGATGGCAAAGACGCACAGAAAGGCTAATCCGATGGTCAAGATCCTGAAGAATATCCGCGTTGTTGAAATGGGTACCTATATCACAGGCCCTGCGGCGGCGATGCATCTGGCCGACCTTGGCGCTGATGTGATCAAGGTGGAACGGCCAGAAACGGGCGATCCGTTTCGCGCGTTCAAGGGTGGGCTTTATAGCCCGCACTACCAGACCTATAACCGCAACAAGCGGTCCATCGCGCTGGATACGCGCAAGGCGGATGATCTGGCGGTATTCGAGGATCTGATCGCAACCGCCGATGTGTTCATCCAGAACTTCCGGCCCGGTGTCGCTGAAAAACTCGGTGCGGGCGAGGCTGACCTGCGCAAAATCCGCCCTGATCTGATCTATTGCGCGATTTCGGGTTTCGGCACATCAGGTCCCGCGCGCGATCGTCCGGCCTATGACACGGTGGCACAGGCGGCGTCCGGCTTCTTGCGGCTGGTCACGCCACCGACCAACCCCCGCGTCATTGGGCCAGCTTTGGCCGACGCGATGACCGGCCAATATGCGGCGATGGGAATCATGGCCGCACTGATCGAACGCGGCAGCACCGGAACTGGTCGCCGCCTCGATATTTCGATGCTAGAGGCAATGTGCCATTTCAACCTCGACAGCTTTACGCACTACTACAGCGTGGGCGAGGTGATGGGGCCATTGTCGCGCCCGGTGGTGTCGCAAAGCTATACTTTTGAATGCAGTGACGGCAAATGGATTGCCTTCCACATGTCATCGCCCACCAAATTCTGGGAAGGGATGCTGCGCGCAACCGGACAGGAACAATTGCTGGATGATCCCCGCTTTTCCGAACGGTTGGAGCGGATCAAACATCAGGATGATCTGATAGACATCCTTGCACCCGTCTTCAAGACCCGGACGCGTGATGAATGGTGCGAACGGTTCGAGGCGGAAGAGGTCCCCTATTCCCCCGCCTATGATGCCGACGAAGCATTGGAAGACCCGCAAGCGCAGCATTTGCAAATCGCTGTCTCTGCCGACCATGCAGAGATGGGCAAATTCACCACCGTGCGCGCACCCTACAATTTCGACGGCACACCGGAACTGGGGGTCATGGCACCACCGACGCTGGACGAACATGGTGCCGCGATCCGCGACGAACTGGCCAAACGCAAGGCTGGCTGACAAACCGGCCTGCCGGGAGGGCAGGTCATCCATTTCCAAGGGAGGAATATCATGAAACACCTACGCACCACGGCTATTGCCGCAATTCTGGCACTGCCATCCTTTGCCGCAGCGCAGGAAACCATCTCGCTGACTGTCGCATCCAGCCACCCCACCACGATCCCGTGGGTCGGGATGATCCAGACCCATTTCATGGCTGAAACAGATCGCATTCTGGCGGAAGAAGGTAATTATGAAATTTCATGGGACGAGGCGTTCGGCGGCACGCTTTACCGCGCCAATGCCACGCTGACCTCGGTCGAGGAAGGGATCACCGATATCGGCTGGGTCTTCTCTTACCTTGAAGGCGCGAAAATGCCGTTGTCGCAGGTCACTGCCTATACGCCATTCGCCACCAGCAATGTGCCGGTGCAGTTGAGTGTGATGCGTGAACTGTTCAACGAAAACGAAGCGTTCCGCAACGAGTGGGAACAATACAATATCGTCATGCTTGGGATGACAGCATCTGACAGCTATGACCTTTACACCAAGACGCCAGTTGCATCCCTTGCAGACCTGAATGGCATGCGCATTTCCGCCCCCGGCGTGTTGGGCACCTGGCTGCGTGGCACAGGGGCAAGCGCAGTCGATGGTGCGCTGACCACTTTCTACACTGATATCCAGACAGGCGTTTCGGATGGCGTGTTGTCGCTGGCCCTGGGTGCCTTGCCGACGCGAATTTACGAGGTCGCACCTTACGTGACCCGCGTGCAGATGGGCACTGTGTTTTCGGGTGGTGTCGCGATCAATCGTGACGTCTGGGAAACACTGCCGGAAGAAGTGCAGCAAGCGATGCTGGAAGCAGGTGCCTATTATTCCGAAGCCCATGCGCAAGACATGATGGACCGTCCCGAAGTTGCGATGGAGCAAATCGCCACTTTGGGTGCCGAACAAAGCACGCCGGTCACGATTGTCGAAATGGACCCGTCCGAGCGTCAGGCATGGGTCGATGCACTGCCAAATCTGGCCGGTGAATGGGCGGCTGAAAATGATGGTCGTGGCCTGCCTGCGGCTGAATTCCTTGCCGCCTATATGGACGGTCTGCGCGCAGGTGGTGAAGCACCCGCACGCGACTGGTCGGCAGAATGATCCGCCAAAATGGCTGAACATCAACAATACGCGCGCCCTGAGACCGGGGCGCGCAATCCTTTGGTCCAGCGTGCTTGGGGCGCGCTGGTTGACGGTCTGGGCGCAGTCGGGTCGCTGTTGATCGTGGCGCTGATGCTGGTGATCTGCGCCGATGTGCTGTCGCGCAATATTATGGGATCATCGCTGCCATTGGTGTCGGAACTGGGTGCGCTGATGGTCGTAATGATCGTCTATCTGCAACTGGCGACTACGATCCGGCACGACCGGTTGGCGCGGGCGGACATCTTTTATTCTGGTTTTCGGGAAAAGCACCCCCGCAAGGGTGCTGCGCTTGGCGCTTTGTTCGATCTGGCGGGCGTCTGGATGATTGGTGTCATGGCACTGGCCACGCTCGATATGCTGACGCGCGATATCGGGGCGAACCAGTTCATAGGCATCACCGGTGTGATGACCCTGCCCACATGGCCGTTCCGTGCGGCAATTCTGGCAGGCATGGCAATTGGCGGGCTGCAATTCATCTTTCAACTGCTGGGTGCGCTGCGGATCGTGATACAAGGACCACAACATGACCGGGCTTGAAATCGGGTTGCTTGCTATCGCCCTGCTGATCGGGTTGATCGTTCTGGGAATGCCCATCGCTATCGGTATGTTGATCGTATCCTTCGGCGGGGTCAGCCTGCTGCGCAGCGATACTGTCGCGATGCGGATGGCAGGTGCCGTCGCTAATGATGCGTTGCGCGAATACCTTTATGCTGTCGTGCCGCTTTTCGTGCTGATGGGTCTGCTGGTGACGATATCAGGCGTCGGCAAGGATACGTTCGACGTGTTCCAACACCTGATGCGGCGGGTCCGTGCGGGGCTGGGTGTGGCGACGGTGTTTGCCAATGCTGTCTTTGCGTCGATCACGGGGGTGTCCATCGCCTCGGCCTCGGTGTTTTCGCGGGTCGCGGTGCCAGAGATGCTGCGCCACGGCTATCGCAAGGAATTCGCCACGGGCGTTGTTGCCGGATCGTCGGTGCTGGGCATGCTGATCCCCCCATCACTGCTGATGATCGTCTACGCTGTGCTGGCAGAAGAATCCGTCGGGCGCATGTTCCTTGCGGGTATCCTGCCGGGCATCCTGCTGGCGCTAGTCTTTTCAGTAACTATCGTTTTGCTAGCGACCTTTCGGCGTGATTTCGTTTTCGAACCACTCGCCACATCGACCGAGATCGAGCGCCTGTCAGGTTTCCAGATGGCCGGTAAATTCGTCCCGATCCTTGCCCTGATGGGGTTGGTTCTGGGCGGGCTTTATTCCGGCTTTTTCAACCCGACCGAGGCGGGTGCCGTCGGTGCCGCTGGTGCTCTGATTATCGCACTTGCACGCCGGTCATTGAACCCGCGCAGTTTCTGGGGGCTGTTGGTCGAAACCGGGCAGATTACTGTTTCGGTACTGTTTTTGATCATGGCCGCGACATTCTTTAGCCGGATGCTGGCGATGTCCGGTCTGCCGCGTGTTGTGGCGGATATGTTCCTGTCCGGCCCGCTTGGGCCTTACGGGTTCCTGCTGATCTTTGTGCTGCTTGTTATCGTGCTGGGGTTCATCATCGACAGCATATCCATCATGCTGATCCTGTTGCCTATCGCGCTGCCGGTGGCGACAGCGGCAGGGTTTGACCTGATCTGGTTCGGGGTTATCACCGTG
>Ga0207421_10005789_pt1 | contig 13704 bp, 13 predicted proteins | sample SodLakKL_010_SED_4_FD_187542 | JGI IMG/M metagenome (GOLD analysis project Ga0207421, IMG submission 187542) | Alkaline sediment microbial communities from Lake Tanatar, Kulunda Steppe, Russia - 8KL_010_SED (SPAdes) (version 2) | ecosystem: Environmental > Aquatic > Non-marine Saline and...
GTCCGTTCCACGTGACAATCGGTTCCTTAACAGCCCTGACCTGTCCAATTCCCGCGTGTGCGTAGTCGAGTAGCCGGTAAGTGCGCAGCCGGCACGCTGCGAACCACGACTGTCGGTGATTTGGGCAGCATCCCTCGCCGCACGGCCGTTTCGCGCTTGCAGTCCGAGATAAGTTTTCCTATAATTCACAACCGAGAGCGGGCGCGCGTATCGCCGCGAGCGGTCGAGTTCAAACGCGAATTGATCGTCGAAAAACCTGCGATTGTAGCAGTTGGTGAGTTGGTCGCGAACGGAAAGCTCTTTAATCGACTCGTAGGCGGTTTGAAGTTCTAAGGTGCGTTCTTGAACCTGCTGCTCGAGCCCTTCGTTGAGCACCGAGAGCTCCGCGCTCAGCGATTCCACCCTCTTGAAGGTCTGGTTTACGCGTATGGACACCACCACGGCTTGAGTGAACACAAACAAAATGAGAGCTCCGTCGGCTAGGTTTCCGGTGTTGATCACGAAGTTCTGGTAGAGGATGTCGTTGACAACCGCAATCGTCATGATGGCGAAGCCCAACAGTGAAAGCAGCGCGCCACGGCGTCGCCGGGCGACTGCGCGACCAACAACCACGGCTACATACACGCACGCGATCAGCGCAAACGCCTGGTGATACTGCACGATATGCGTGAAGACACGCGGCGGCGTGAACAAAACGACGGCGCTGAACACCGCGGTGACCCCGGTAACCGTTGGAGGTTCCCAGTTATCGAACTCCTGCGGAAACAACGCGCGGAACAAGTAGTTGCCGGCCACGAACGCAAGGAAATACGAAAGGTACTCGATACGGATTACCGCCTCGAACGGCAAGGCAGGCCAAACTCGCGCGATAATGTACTCGCCGACGAACAGCGTGCGTACCGCTGTGAGGAAACTGAGGAGCCCGAGGTGCAGGAAGTACGATTCGCGCCGGCGGATCGCAAACAGCACGAAATGATACAGCGCGATGACCAGCAGCGATCCGAAGCGGAAGATGCTTCCCGACTCGGCGCTCCAGTTCTGCGCCGCAAGGTCTTGCTCCGATCCCAACGAGAACGCGCGCCAAGGGCCGCCGGTTCGGTAGTCGAAGTTGGAAACCTGCAAGATCAGCTCGAGCCGGTCGTCGTTTGAGTGCTCGATGCGCGCGACGCCCGGCTTGAACTGCGGGAGCGATGCATCGGAACCGGTGCCGACGACACCGGCGTAACTGGTGAGCACCCCGTTGACGTACAGTCGAAACGCGGTGCTGACTGTTGTATGCCGGATCGCGAGCGCCTCGTTGGTGGGGTTTGCGGTAAGGCTTGCGCCGGGGCTTGCCGCGGGGGCTGAGGGTGCGCCGGGCTCAGAACCGCTGCGCAGAACCACAAGACGATAGGTAGAATACCCGATGCCCGGCAAACCCGTATCGCCCCGTGCGCCGGTGGTCCACGGGGCCGGAACGGCCGCCAAGCCGGTGCGCTCCGGCATACGCTTCGAAGCAAAGCTCGCGGGGGCATGGAACTCGCCCCAGTAAAACTCCCATTCCCCGTCGAGCTTCACCGGCCCGTCGCGTTCCGGATTCCAGTCGCGCAGATCGAGAAGCCCGTCTACCGCTCTCGGCGGCTCAACGACCTGCGATTGATCCACACAGGAGGTAAGAACGAGAAGAAGCACCGCTGCAAGCACCGAGACCACGCATTTCATTACCGAAACACCCTTTTACTACATGTAGCCGATTATGTCGACGGTTGGTGCTCATCCGATCTAAATACCGCTGAGCACACGATAGACCGCATTCGTGCGGACTGCGTTGCCTCTACCGGTTTCGGTCTTGAGCGCTCAATCAGCTTCAGCGCAGGCATTACCGAAAGCGGAGGCCGCAAGGTGGATCTCGAAACGCTGGTGTCGCAGGCCGATGTCGCGCTGTACGACGCAAAACGCGCAGGAAGAAACCGCGTTAACGCAGTAGATCCACCGCCGCCGAGCTGAGCCGCCGAAGTGAAGCGCCGTTTTGAGGCGCCGAATCCGTGTTCGGTCTTTTAGAAGGGCAGTATATTGAAAATCGTTCATAGCGTGGTATAATTTCAACTAATGATTCCTCGGGTATTCGGTTCACTGGTTCAGGAGATGCTCTCCGTTTTTCCCGTTGTCGCACTCGTAGGGCCTCGGCAAGTGGGCAAGTCCACCTTAGTCACCAGCGAGCCGATCAACGTCGACCGACGCTACCTCTCTATGGACTCTATCGTGGACAGGACCTTTGCGGAGTCCGATCCAACCGGTGCACTTGATTCCACTCTGCCCATCACAATCGACGAAATCCAACTTGTGCCGGCTCTCTTGCGGGAGATCAAACGACTGGTAGACTCCGACCGTAAACCGGGGCGCTTTCTGATCACCGGATCGGCGGATCTTACCTACGCAGCGGATTTAGCGCATGTGCTTGCCGGACGTGTGGGTATCGTGGATCTTCCACCCTTGACCAACTACGAATTGTGGCTCAACGCGATCGGGTTCGGATCAGCGCAGTCTATTCCGTATCAGCCTTCTTGGGTTGCCTTCGTGGCCGGAGGGCCTGAGGCGATCCATTCCGGCCGGACTGCGGAGCCTCTTCCGAGTGACGGGCGTAGCCCCTGGGACTCGTTGGCCATCGGCGGGTTTCCTCTCAGCGTGACCGCGCCCTCGGACCGAGCTCGCGACTTGTGGTTCGAGTCGTTTAGAACCACATACCTAGAACGCGACCTGCGTCGATTATCCGATGTAGGGAGTATTAGCGGCTTCGCGCGATTAATGGAGTTGACAGCCGCTCGTACCGCCACGCTGCTCAATCAGGCCGCTCTGTCCCGTGAGATTGGTCTACCCGCACCAACCACAGGACGCTACCTTGGGCTGTTGGAGGCTAGTCTGCTCATCAGGCGAGTTCCGGGGTGGTACGCCAATATCGGCAAACGGATCGTAAAGTCGCCTAAGTTGTTCTGGCGTGATACGGGTATCGCGGCAAACCTGATGGGGCTGAAGAGCGAGGCTATCGAACGACACCCGTTGCGTGGCCCCCTCTTCGAAACGATGGTGATGCAGGAAATCTCAGCTCTCAGCCCCGTTTTTTTGCACGGCGCCCGTGTCTATCATCTCCGGACTCATGACGGTCTGGAGATCGATGCACTAATCCACCATCACAATCAACTTGTGCCGATCGAGATAAAAGGGCGCCGCACCGCCTCCGCGGAGGACGCACGCCCTATCGAGCGCTGGCTTGATTTGTCTTGCGGCAGTACTCCATCTCCGGCAGCGTGGGGCGCGGTCATGTACGCAGGTGAGAAACTCCAGCAACTCAGCCGGCGCGTCTGGGCGGTGCCGATCGTGTAGTAACCGAGGACACGCGAGTTTATTCAAGCATTCGAGGGTTCAAGCTTTTTGTTGCCGACCACACCTTTGCGGTGTACCATCTCAAGTATAATGAACTACACCACTACCATTATGGCGATGGCCATGCTTGCCGCCGGAACGCTACTGAATGTCGGCGTCGCCTACGCCGCAGAGTTCAACACGGCGCGCGACGGTGATTTCACCTTTGAGTGGCACGTCGATGGCGACGAGCTCGAAGCGCGCATCTCCGCTCCGACCACCGGGTACGTCTCGGTCGGTTTTGAGCCGCGGAGGATGATGCAGGACGCCGAGATCGTTATCGGCTACGTAGCGAACGGGGAGCTGCAGATCCGCCATGACTACGGCGTCTCACCCACCTCTCACAGAGCGATAGAGGACCTCGGAGGCGAAAGCCGAGTTACCGGCCTCGACGGAACGGAGGAAGACGGCGCTACTACGCTACACTTCCGCTTGCCGCTGTCGAGCGGCGGCAGATTCGACCGCCCGCTTACGCCGGGAAGTGAGACCACCATCATCTGGGCGTACGGTCCCGACGGCGCAAACAATTTCGGAGACTACCACAGCCGAGCTCGCGGTACGCTTACCGTGGAGCTTTAGACTGCGCAAAACGCTCGGCGTGGGTGCGTCGGTCGCTTCGGTAGTGGAGGAAACACAGATGGCGGATCTCAAGATTAGGGTGTACAAGAACGGTGAGTCCGAGCCGGACACAACCGTCACAGTGCCAGGCGGCATACTCAGCATTGCCTCTCGCCTTATTCCGAAACGGGCGGCCGAAGCGCTTCAGGAAAAGGGGATTGAGCTCGACGAGATCATCGAACTCTCGGAGAACCCCGAGGCCCGCGGAACCCTCGTTGAGGTGGAAGAACACAAGAAGAACGAGAGAATCGTAATCGCGCTCGAGTAGCCGGTCACCGAGGCTCGTAGGAAAACGAACTCACATGACAAAGGCATACAACAGCAGGTTTCTGGCCGCGCTCGGTTTTCTTGGATTCTTGGGGTTTCTGGGATTCGAAGCCGCCGAAAACGCCTGCTCCTTGGTAACACCGGCTTACCTCTCGCTGCTGTCGCTCATATCGCTCGCGGTATTCATCCCGTTTGATGCGTCGAGACTTAAGGCTCCGGTTGCTCCTGAGAAGACGCGCTATCTTGGCGCTTTGGGGTTCCTCGGTTTCCTGGGGGCTCTCGGAAGCGCTCGGCCGCAACTCGCCTTTCTTGCGTTTTTGGCTTTCTTTTCGTTCATGGCGATTGATCGCAAAACCGCAAAGAACAACGCCGACACCGAACGGAGCCGGTAGCACACCGCGTTTTCGCACACCGCGTTTTCGCCGAGCCGACGGCCGCCGGATCGCCTACAATCCGAAGGCGTTTTCGTGTAAAATCGGTCGCATGGCAGAGCAAATGGTTTTTGGACTGGTCAGAGCATTCGGTGATATTACACCGCAGCTCGCAGACGACGCATTCGTGGCTCCGGGGGTGGTGGTTATCGGCGACGTTACCCTGCATGCCGGTGTGGGGATATGGTACAACACCGTGATCCGCGGTGACATCAATGTTGTGGAGATCGGCTCCGGCACAAACGTGCAGGACGGGTGCGTGTTGCATACCGGCCGCGGACCGGAGCATGCGCTGCGCATCGGGTCGAACGTTACCATCGGTCACAACGTCTGCGCGCACGGCTGCACGGTGGAAGACGAGTGCCTGATCGGGATCGGCGCCTCAATCCTCAACGGCGCGGTGATCCGTCGTCACTCATACGTGGCCGCCGGTGCGTTGGTTCCACCCGGCATGGAAGTGCCCTCGGGAGTTTTGGCGGCGGGCGTGCCCGCGAAGGTTGTGCGCGAGCTCCGCCAAGAGGAGCTCGACGACCTGCTTCCCTCCGCCGAGCGATACCAAGAACACGCGCGCGACCACGCCGCGATGCTGCGCGAAGGCGCTTGACGGATCCCGCGGCAATTCTTAACTTCCTTTGTAATCTATTGTTTAGTGCTTACTAAGGGGGTTCAGATGAACAGCAAGGTAGTAGGTCTTAGAGCATTCTTGTATGTGGTTTTGGTACTCTTTGCCGGCGTGGTGCTCGTTGCCGCAGGCGGACAGGAAGAAGCCGAAGCCGAAGAGCTTGGCGAGCCCGATGTGGTGCTCGATCTCACGGCCGAGGGGCGCGAGTTCTACATTGCCGGTGAAAGCGAGGAGAACCCCGATCTCACCGTCTCGCAAGGCGACGTCGTTCAGGTTAACCTCGAGATCACCGGCGGCAACCACGACTGGGTTGTCGATGAGTTCGACGCCGCCACCGAGATCATGGGTCAGGGCGGGACCGATACGATCGTGTTCGTCGCCGACCAAAGTGGTGAGTTCGAGTACTACTGCAGCGTTGGGTCGCACCGAGCACAAGGAATGTACGGCACGCTGATCGTACAGTAGAGGTATGATTCCGGAAGCCATTACGATCGGACGCTTGGTGCTCTCGGTGCGGCTGCTGTTGCTGTTTGCCTCGGCGTCCGGCGGGCTGCTCCTGCTGTGGCTCATTATCGGCGCGCGCGCCGACGCGCTGCGGCGTTGGGTGGTGAACGCAGTCATCAACTCGGCCTTGTTGGTGCTTGCCGGTTGGAAGCTGACCGCACTGGTCATGCAGTTTGCCGGCATTCGCCGCGAGCCGCTTCTGCTGCTTTACGCCTCCGGCGGGCGCGCCGGGGTCGTTGTGGGAGTTGTGCTTGCCGCAGTGTATCTTATCTCGAGAATCGCGCGATCGAGGCACGGCGGGCTCGAGCGGACCAACCTCATACGCGCTACCACGCTCACCTTGGTTGCAGCAGGCTCGCTGTTCGTTGCGCTCCACACAGGCACGGCGCTGTACTACGCGTTTAGCGGCGGCGCCGAGCATGCCGCGACGCGAGGGCAACCGGCGCCGGAGGTTTCGCTTGAGGTGTTGCCCGATAACGACGACGCAACAGACGACGCAACAGACGACGCAATAAGGGCCACGCTCTCTACCGGCGATCTCCGCGGTCGACCTGTAGTGCTGAACTTCTGGGCAACTTGGTGCGGCCCCTGCCGCGCGGAAACCGCCGTGAAGAATCGGCTGGCCCAGGACTTCGCAGACGAGGTTCATGTCGTTGGAGTTAACCTAACCAACAGCGAAACCGGCCTCCAGGCGGTACAGTCCTTCGCGCGCGAGTGGGAGGTGGCATACCCCATCTTGCTCGACCGCGACGGCCGCACGGCTTCTCGCTACGGGGTGCGGGGCACGCCGACCACCGTGATACTGGCGTCCGACGGTACCGTTCACTCGCGCATCTTCGGCGCTATGAGCTACGACAGCACCGCCGCCGTGTTGCGCTCGCTCGTGGAGTAAGTTGCGGCCGGGGAATGTGGGCGGCTGTCCATTCAGGTTGTTTCCGAGCAACGATTTGAACACGCGCGCAAGCGGCAGTTCCAGTTCGCGACAAGTGTGCTCGAAGAAGCGATTCGGGTTTGAACGGTGTACGGAGCAGGTGAAATCGCAGCAAAATCGATTTCTTGCGGATTATGACGTGACCTTCGAACCGGGATTGGATCAGGCTGCGGAACGTGTGCGGGAGGCCCGTGGTTTTCTCGAAAGCATCTCGCAGTTCCTGCGAACGGGGGAATACTCCGCAACATGAACCCTTCTCTGAGACCGTCCCGACAACACAGCTGATTTCTCGCGCCACCGGCAGACCAAAAACATAGCGAACGCTCTGCGGTTGGTGTAGACTATCAGTGTGTCGTCTCTTGAGGAACTTTCGCCGGCAGATTCTCACATCCGTTTGCTGAAGGATATCGGCAGTGAAGATGGGGCGCGGGCCGGCGGGAAGGCGGTGAACCTCGGCGAGATGATCGCCGCGGGCTTGCCGGTACCGGCGGGTTTTGTGGTGCTCACCGGCGCGTACCGCGCGTATCTGCGCGACTGCGGACTTGATGCGCGCATACGGGAGGCGCTTGCCGGAGTCTCGGCGGAGGACGGCGAAACGCTTGAACGCGCGGCGGCTTTGGTACGCGGGCTGTTTGAGGCCGGGGGCGTTCCTGCGAACCTGCGAGGGGAGATTGCCGCGGCGTACGCGGGGCTTGGCAACGGCGCGTCGGTTCCGGTTGCGGTGCGGTCCTCGGCAACCGCGGAGGATCTCCCCGGCATGTCGTTCGCCGGGCAGTACGACAGCTTCCTGAACGTGACCGGGCTCGATGAGCTCGTGAAGCGCATTGTGGAGTGCTGGGCATCGCTGTGGAACGCGCGCGCGCTCTCGTACCGCCTGAGGCAGAGAATCGGCAACGACGACCTTGCGCACGCGGTGATTGTGCAGCGCCTGGTGCACGCCGAGAAATCCGGCATTCTCTTTACGGCAAACCCACTGAACGGCCGGCGCGGCCAGCTTCTGCTGAACTCCTCATGGGGGTTGGGGGAGGCGATCGTGAGCGGGGAGGTAAACCCCGATCAATGGATTATCTCGCGCCCCGACGGCGCGATAGTCGAGAGCCGCATCGGCGACAAGCGAACCATGACGGTCAGGACCGAACGCGGGATAGAGCACAGGCCGGTGCCCGAGGACCGGCGCCGCGTCGCGAGCCTGGCGCCTGAGGAGCTGCGGCAGCTCCATGCGCTTGCCGAGAAGGCCGAGCGCCACTTCGGCCGGCCGCAGGATATCGAGTGGGCGTATGCCGAGGGCGAGTTCCGTCTGGTGCAGTCGCGCCCAATCACGAGCCTCTACCCTGTGCCCGAGACCGAACCGGGCAAGCCGGGTGTTCGCATCTACATCAACGTCAACAACTACTCGCAGGCGATGCCGGAGCCGTTCACTGCCATGGGCGAAGACCTTGTGCGGACCGCAATCCGAAACGTCCGCCGGCGGCTCGGGCCGAAGCGGATTCCGGCGAACAGTCTGTGGTATCTCAAGACGGTCGGGGGCAGGCTGTTTATCGACATCACGCCGTTCCTGCGAAGCGAGAAGTTTTGGAAGAAGTTCCGGAAGCCGGACCCCGCCGACAAGGACCCGGTTACCACCCGGGCGCTCCTGCAGTACCTCGAGGCCAATAGGGCTGAGGTGCTTGCGCACCGCGAATCGGTGTCTTATCTGAAGGTGGTGAATCCTCGATTGCTTCGCTATCTGTGGCGCGCGTGGCGTGAGTACTCATACGGGAGGCGGCGGCCGGTGGAGGCACGTGAACGCGCGGTTGCGTCCGGAGATGCGGCGGTTTCGCGCATACGGGAAGCCGCGGCCAATCTACCGGGGACGGCCGAGCATGGGACAACCGAGCGCGGAGTAAGCGAGCGCGGGATATCCAAAGACAGGATAAGCCGGAGGGTCGAGTTCTTGCGGGCCTACATCGACGGAGCGTTTCTCGCGGGCGCCGGTACGCTGTTCGGGGTCGCAGCTTCGTCGGAATACATCGCCGAGGCGCGCGCCCTGATGGAGCAGCATCTGGGAGACGCCGGCGATCTTCACTTGGTTGAGAAAGCGGTGCCGCACAGTGTGACCACCGAGATGGGGATGGAGCTCATGGCCTGCGCGGAAGACTGTGCCGGGCGTGGGGTTGACCCGTCGATCGACGATCCCGCGATTCGCCGGTTCATTGCGAAGTACGGTCACAAGAAAGCCGTGGAGCTCGATGTGGGCACTCCAACCTGGGCCGAGAAGCCGGAGTACGTGCTCGATCTTGTACGTGCCTACATGAAGGACGAGTTGTTCCGAACGGCGGCCGAGGAGTTCGAGCGCAACCTGCGCGAGGCGGAAGCCGCAATCGACCGGATCTATGCCCGCTTCGTGGAGGCCGGGCGCGCGCGCCAGGGGCGGGCGGTTCGCCGCCTGCTGCGCGATTTCCGCGAAATGTTCGGCGTGCGCGAGCAGTCGAAGTTCGTGATAACCCAGGGCCTCGAGATCATGCGGAACGTGCTGCACGAGATCGGCTCTGAGCTCGTCTCACGCGGCAGCATCGAAGCCGGCGATGACGTATTTCACCTCACGCTTGCGGATATTGCGTCTCTATCCGACGTTGAGTTGGGCGAGGACACTGAGTTGAACGGGGATCTGCGGGCGAGGGCGGCGGCGAACCGCGAAGCGTACAGACGGAACGCCGGTCTGCGGGCGCCGCGGCTTCTCACGAGTCTCGGCGAGAGCATTTACTCGGCGCCTTACTCGGCGTCTTGCTTGGGCTCTGGGCTGCACGATTCCGGCAACGGGCTCACCGGCGTCGCGGTATCGCCCGGTGTGGTCGAAGGGCGGGTGCGCGTCTTAACCTCGCATGAGCAAGGGCACACCCTGCAACCGGGCGAGATCCTCGTGACCGTCGGAACCAACCCGTCCTGGACGCCGCTGTTTCTTAGGATCGGCGGACTGATCATGGAATGCGGCGGGCCTATCTCACACGGGTCGGTGGTTGCGCGCGAGTACGGCGTGCCGGCGGTGTCCGGTATACCGGGCGCTACGCAGACGCTGCGAACCGGGCAGCGCGTCCGGCTGAACGGCGAGAGCGGGGTGGTGGAGCTCCTCGACGACGGCAACGGCAACGCCGAAGGAGCGGAGCACAAAAAGCCGGAGCACCGGCGCGGCGTGGGTGACGGTGCGGGTGACGGCGGCCTCGGTGTAGTGGTACAGTCGTGATATGAAGGACAAGACAGCGGTTTACCGGTTCACCCCCGAGCGGTATACCGCGTTGAGCCGAACAGAGCGTACGGGTGGGCGCGCACCATCGTTGCGCCGAACGTGCTCGATCCCGAGTACCTAGCCGCTTTGCCGGCCGAAAATGATCAGCACCTCGCTCGCCGGCGAGTAGATACCCACGCCGCGACCGCCACCTTAACTGAGCCCGCCGACACCATGCTCGGCGCGCTCACCATCCCGATTAGGCCGATGGTGGGCTGCTTTGGTGTAGCGCCGCCGGACGGCCAGGCCATCTTTACCACCACCTCGGGCGAGTACGGCGGCAACATGGATTATCGCGGCTTCACGGCCGGGGTTGTGGTGCGCTTTCCGGTGTTTGCCGAGGGTGCGCTGTTTTATCTTGGGGATGTCCATGCCGTACAGGCCGACGGCGAGATCGGCGCCACGGGTATCGAGATATCGAGCGAGGTTGAGTTCAGCCTGCGGGTGGAAAAACGCGCCGCGTTGCGATGGCCCTGGGCCGACGACGAGCGCTACATCTTCACGGTTGGAAATGCACGCCCGCTGGACCAGGCGGTGCAGCACGCTACCACCGAGATGTTGGAGCGGCTGCAACGCCAGTACGGTCTTGATCCGGCCTCGGCTCGCATTCTAACGGGCCAGTGCACGCAGTACGATCTCGGCAATATCTACGACCCGGCCTATACCATGGTCTGCAAGCTGCCGAAGCATCTGTTGTAGAACGCACCCGCAATGGTCCGGCGGACCTGACCGAACCTGACCGATGAGCTCGACGCTCAAGCTACGATGCAGTTCCAGCCGCCATGCGTAGCGGTTTCATCGGCACTTTGGGGCTTAGTATTGCTGTGGTTTCGATTTAGTGGTATCTTGGTGGTATGAAGGTGAAGACGTCCGTCACGTTGTCGGAGGAGCTTCTGAGGGCAATTGCCGCGGAAACAGATCAGGCGAATCGGTCGGCATTCATCGAAGAGGCAACGTGGCGATACTTACGCCAACGCCAACGAGTGGCCAGGGACAGGCGTGAGCTCGAACTCATCAATGAGCACGCGGACGAACTCAATGAGGAAGCATTGGACGTCCTCGAGTTCCAGGCCAACAAATGACGCGCGGCGAGATCTACCTGATCAAGAAGCCCGGTAAGACCGATCCGAGACGGCAACGGGCCTTCGTGGTGGTGAGTCGTCAGATTCTGATTGATTCGAATTACGGAACGGTCGTGTGCGCGCCGGTCTATTCTTCGAACAGCGGGTTAGCCTCTCAAGTGAGCGTGGGGCCTGACGAAGGGCTCAAGAATGTATGCGCCGTCCATTGCGACGGCTTGGTCAGTATTCGGAAGGGCGAGCTCACGGATTTCGTGGGATCACTCAGTGGTAGGAAGCTCGCAGAGTTGGCGTCAGCACTGAAGGTGGCGCTCGCGATCGAAGAATGACTCCTCACGCCGAGTGCGCACCCAGGGGTATCACTTGAACGCCTCGCCCTCGGCTGTAGCAATGACTTCGGCCACATTGTCACACGATATTCCCGATGCGCTCCTGCAGCATCGCGTACAGCTCGCGCGCGGGTTCGCTCGGCCTGCCTTGCCCAAAGTGCACGGCTATCTCGATTCTGGGCAGCGCAGGCAGTCCTGCGCTCTCGTCGAGCACCTGAACTCCATCTGCGAGCATAGACGGGGTTAAGGCGGTTACCGCAAGGCCCGCTCGCACCGCGGCGACGATGGTTGAGAGGCTCGAGCCGGTATACGCGATGCGCCACTCGCGGCCGGCGGAGTCGAGAGCGGCGAGCGCCTGTTCCCGGAAGACACACACGCCTCGGCGCGACAGCGCAAGGGGCAGGGGGGTGCGGTCGGCGATGTCGTGATCAACGGCTCCGGCCCAGACCAGCGGTTCACGGCGCAGTACCTTGCCTCCGGGGCTACTGGGCTGCCTCGTTACCACGGCAAGGTCCAGCGAGCCCGACTGAACCTGCTCGATAAGTTCTACACTCAAGCCGCAATGGACCTCCAACTGCACCGCCGGATAGCGGAGCTCGAACTCACCGAGCACTTCCGGCAGAAACCCGACGTAGTCGTCGGGCACTCCTAGCCGTATCCGCCCGGCGAGCTGGTCTTCGTGCAGCTCCTGCCACGCAAGCGCATTCTGCCGCAGCATGCGCCGCGCGTGCGCCAGAAGACGCTCACCAGTGGGCGTTGGCTCAACGGAGTTGCGGTCGCGCCGCAGCAATCTGTAGCCCACCAGATCCTCGAGGCGCGCGAGGTGCGCGCTTACCGTTGACTGCGCGAGGTGCAACTCCTCGCCGGCTGCAGTGAAGCCTCCGGTATCAACGATCCGCGCAAAGGTCTGAAGAAGAATAAGATCAAGTACCGGAGTTCTTGCCATAGCCATCACGCATCATGATGCAACCATCATGATTATTCGTTTCCATAATCTACACTCTTTGGGCTATCTTGAAGCAGCAAAGCCCGATTGTAAAGAGATGGAGGTGAATCAGCTATGGCTCGCGCAGCAATCTCTCGAAGTGGATACGTGCCGTCGGTGAGTGCGGGAGCGTTCACGGTGGTGATGTGGGCAAGTCTTCCGTTGTTACGTCAGTTCACCGCGCTTCCGCCGATGCTCACCGCGGCAGTGGCAATGGCTGCGGCCGCAACTGTGGCTGCGGCCGCCGACCTCCTGGGTTCGGCCGTTTTCGTGGCGCAGAGCCGCTCAAGGCGCGCGGCGGCGGCGGGCCCGGCCTCGAACCCGGAGAGCGGGAGCGACAACAGCGCACGCCTGCGCATACCGAACGACCCGTGGTACTGGTTCGGCGGCGTCGGCGGGCTTGTGGGGGCGCTGTTCTTCTATTTCGCGGCGCTTCCGATGGGCGACCCGGCGCGCATCACCCTCGTTACATACGTCTGGCCGATTGGGTTCATTGTCGCCGCCTCGCGGCTGGAGGCGAAGGCGGTGCCGCTGCAGGTATTTGTGGGGGCGGCGATCGCGTTTGTGGGCGTTGTTCCGCTTGTGCTCGCCGGTTCGCAGGGTAGCGGCACCCCGCCGGCAGGCTATGCAATCGGGATTGCGGCGGGCGGTGCATGGATCGCGTTTTCACTTTTTCTGCGCTACGCAGGAAGGTTGTCGTTCGCCGGATACGCGCGGTTGTTTGCTCACGCCGGTGCGACCGGGTTGCTGTTTCATCTGGTCTTCGAAGGGGCTGTTGAGGCCGATGCCGCCGACTGGATTACCGCCGCCGCGATAGGAATTGGGCCCTATGGAGTCGCTTTCATGAGCTGGGGCTTCGCGCTTCGAACCGGACCGACCGGTCTGCTCGGGATCCTTAACTACTCGGTTCCGGTTATCGCGTTCTCGCTGCTGGTTTTCTTCGGCTACAGCAAGCCGGAACCGGCCCTCGCGCTCGCGACGATAGCGGTGGTGTGCGGGTCGATGCTCGCCTCGATGCAAAGCCTTCCAGGCCTTCGAAGGCTTCGAAGCCGGAGGGGGGTACTACGATGGAGATCAAAACCAAGGACGAGCAGAAACCCGCCGTCGTTCGAACTGCGGTAGCCGGCTACAGCCCGCGATATAGATACACGCGAGTTCGGTACAGATCCGCAAGCGTTTCAACGCGGTCGGGCTCATCCTCGACGAGTCCGCCCAGGAAAGCCTGGCGGAGTACATAGCACGGCCGCCGATCTCGCTGGGGAAGATCCACTACGAAC
>Ga0207421_10005790_pt1 | contig 13703 bp, 5 predicted proteins | sample SodLakKL_010_SED_4_FD_187542 | JGI IMG/M metagenome (GOLD analysis project Ga0207421, IMG submission 187542) | Alkaline sediment microbial communities from Lake Tanatar, Kulunda Steppe, Russia - 8KL_010_SED (SPAdes) (version 2) | ecosystem: Environmental > Aquatic > Non-marine Saline and...
AAAATTGGCTAAACCGTACTGCGTTCCGCTAAAAGAAACCAAAGCTCCCCAACTCTCAGAGCAATTTTATGAGGTACTCAGCGGTGTGGTTTCTTTTTTTACGCTCCACTCCGCTTCGGTTCTTAACGCCATTTTTTTCCTAGGCCCGAGTTATTGGTTTCATATTTAACCTTTAGTGATTTTTAGCGCCTGACTGCCTAACAGACTTGGTAGGTTTCTCCTCATGGCCTGAAAAGGAAAACAAACAACTAAAATGTTATCCCCGGACAACAGTGAATTTTGAACCTGCCTGCCAAACCTGACGGCTTGCCGCAGCAGGCAGGTGGTAAATTGCAGGGACGCGGATTCGAGCTGGTTTTGACACCGCTCAGCCAGCTGATTATGATTTCACAACTAAATATTCCGCCCCCTGAGCGGAGTCGAAGGGGGCAGCTGTGTGCATCCACGGACTGCTATCTGGCCTGATACGCCTCGATAGCCATTTGTAGCAAATTTGTGGCTTTGGTTTCGTCTTCGACTCCGGTGATTTCGACATCGGCATCCGGGCCTTTGTAGCTTTCGAGCCAGGTTGTGATAATGGTGACTATGCCGGGGAATTCCGTTTCGAGCTCAGCGAGGGTTTCCACGTTACCGAACCAGCTGTCGGGATCTACGGCCAGGAGTTTATCATCCTGCTCGCCGTGGTCTATCATTTTAACAACGCCAATTACGCGGGCTCTTACTTCCGATCCGATTTCGGCGCGGGGACCTAAGACGAAGATATCAATCGGGTCGTCGTCGCCACCCTGATCGGCCGGGAGCCAGCTTTGGGGCACAAATCCGTAGTTGGCCGGATACGGAAGGTAGTTTATGACACGGAACGCATCATCCCGCACTTCCCACTCCAGATGACCACTTTCCTTATTTACTTCCCATTTCGCATTCGACCCGGCCGGAATTTCAATAACCGCATTCACCAGCTGATTCTCGAAATCCGGGCTGATGCCGTGCAGATAGTCACGATCGGAGATGGAAGTTATCGGTTCGGGCTGATTTTGAGTTTCGGGCACATCATTCTGATGATTTCCGCAGGCCGAAAGTAAAAACAGCGAAAGACTCATAAATAGTACAGGGAAGAGGTTTTTCATACTCAGGATAGATTTAGGATGGAGTTTAAGAATGCGAACACAGTATACAGCGCGTGAAGCAAGCTTTGTGTTAAGTTACTGTTAACAAGCTGCGCGTGAGGATGTTGGTAATCTTATGATAACATAGCACCTCTAATTTTGGCCAACTTCAAACACCATAATTAGTGATATGAAACACGTGCTGCTGCTAATAGTAACAACAATGCTGATTTGGAGCGGGGATGTGATGGGTCAGTCGTCAAACCGGATAACCGGATTTATTACCGACGCCCGCGATCAGTCTCCACTTACCGGAGCCACCATTGTTTTAGATGACACCAGCCTCTTCGGGGTGGCTGGTCTCGACGGATCTTTTGTAATACGAAACGTGCCTGACGGAGAATATACCTATACGGTTTCCTACGTTTCCTACATCACCCAAACCGGCCGAATTTCAGTAGATGGTGAAGACACCGAGCTGAGAATCAGAATGGAAATGAGCCGGGGAGAAATGGATGCGGTGATGGTTCGTGCCTCCCGTGACCTCCGAACCGAGCAAAGTGCCCGTATGAGTGAATATACATCGCCTACTGTTGTAAACGTGGTTGATGCCCGCTCGATTGAAATTTCACCAGATCTTACCGTAGCCAACGTTGTTCAGCGTATTTCGGGCGTATCGCTGGAACGAAGCAGCAGCGGCGACGGTCAGCATGCGATTGTTCGCGGAATGGACAAGCGCTACAACTACACCTTGGTTAACGGAATCAAGATTCCGAGTCCGGAGGTGAAAAACCGCTATGTGCCTCTCGATATTTTCCCATCTGATCTGCTCGACCGCCTCATCGTAACAAAGGCACTTACTGCAGATATGGAGGGTGATGCCATAGGTGGCGTAATCGACATGCGAATGAGAAACGCGCCGGATCGTCTTGTGGTAAATGCAAACGTAGGAGGCGGATACAGCCAGATATTTGCTGATCAAAATCGTTTGACTTCTGATTTTTCTGTCATAAACACCCGCTCACCACACGCCCGGAATGGTTCAGATTACCGTGCCTCTGTTGAAGATTTCACCTATGGTAATATGGATTTCCGCGATGGCGGAACACCGGTAAATAATGTTTTAGGTCTCGCGGTTGGCAACCGGTTTTTAGATAATCGCCTGGGCGTAATCGCAGCAGGAAGCCTTCAGAGAAATTTCAGAGGGGCGAGCAGTCTCTTTTTCGAAATGGACGTGGATCGTGAAAACAACAATCCGTTTTACGACACGGTGCAGGATCGCCAGATTTCGACCGAGCAGATTCGCGGTGGTGTACATTTGAAGACAGATTACCAGATTAATGATCGTCATAAGATCGACTTCTACAATGCTGCAATCCGCCTGGAAGACCGCTTCAACAGGGCTTATGCCGACACAAACCTACGTATTGGCCGTGGACAGGGCGTAGGTACGGGACGTATCAGCCAGAACTTCCGCACGAGAAATCAGATTCAACAGATTTATAACTCCACGCTTCAGGGAACGCACCTTTTTGCCGACGACAACCTGCTTGTGGACTGGTCGGCCGTGTACTCACTGGCTACCAACGACGACCCGGATATGGTCGACCTGAAGCTAATCACCGGACGTACACGCAACAGCGCAGGGGAATTTGTGGATGAGCGGGTGTTGCTGGACCGGGATCTGAAGCGAAGATGGACCAATAACGACGATGAAGACATCGCCGGTTATGTAAACGCCCTTTATACGCTTGATCTGGGCAGAAACGCCCTGGACCTGAAAGCCGGAGCCATGTACAGGCATAAAAACAGAACCAACTCTTACAATGAGTATCTGCTCAGAGCCTCCCCGATAACGCAAGAGTGGACGGGTGATATCAATAATCACAGCTGGAACTTGTTTAATCCCGGCGGTACGCCAACCGATCCGCTGAACTACGAATCAGAGGAAGATATTTTCGCCTACTATGGTATGGCAACTTTTGAGAGGGGTCGCTTCCGCGCGATTGGTGGTGTAAGGGTGGAACAAACCGATTTTTCCTGGGTAACCAACGGGCCGGCTCAGATTCCCGGCCGTGTTGGCGACCGGAACTACACCGATGTGCTTCCTAGCATCCACCTGCGCTATCAGCCGATGGATATGATGAACCTGAGGCTGAGCTATTTCCAGTCCATCAGCCGTCCGAACTTCTTTGAGGTTATACCCTACAGCATCAACGAGGATGACTTCAGGGAGCGCGGCAATCCGTTTCTGGAAAGAACGCAGGCGCAAAACGTGGATTTCCGTTTTGAGCTGTTCCCCGGAGCTCTTGATCAGGTGATGGTTGCCCTGTTCTACAAAGAAATAAAAGATCCGATTGAGTCGGCACTCATAATCGATGGTCAGGCCATCATACTGCAGCCAAACAATTTTGGAACCGCCAACAACTATGGTTTCGAGCTGGATGTAACCAAATACATTCGTCAGTGGGGTCTCCGGGCGTATTACACCTATACGGACTCGCGCATCACCACTTCCAAAATATTCCGCTTCCGGGATGATGCCGGCAATCTTACCTCCAGAGAGCAGAGTCAAACCAGACCGCTTCAGGGGCAGAGCAAGCACATCAGCAACCTTTCCGGCCTGTATAAAAACACCCGCTGGGGTACCGATTTACAGCTTTCTGCTGTGTACACCGGCCGCCGGATAATCGGGGTGTCGCCATACTACGAGAACGACATCTGGCAGCGCTCGTTCTGGCAGATGGATTTCTCGGCCGAGCAGCGCATTGGCTACGGAGTTACGGCCTATCTGAAAATCAACAACCTGTTAAATACCCCGCTTCGTGCTGAAATACCGCGGGCAAACACGCAGAATCCGCAGGAAGCGCCATATATCAACACTTCGAGCAACACCCTGGTACGCGAAGAATACTTCCAACAAACCTGGCTGATTGGTTTCAGATACGCACTCTGATGCACATCACCACTATCCTCAAACACAATACAACCACACCATGAAAAGCATTACAAAAATACTAATCGTATTACTTATAGCAGCCGGACTTTACGCCTGTTCTGATAACGGAACCAGCGTAAATATCGAAGATCCTATCGACAGCGATATCGTAACAATTGACAATGACACAACCGAACTGGTTGGTCAGATGCGGGGCACCCTCCGCCAGGGACGTACCTACACTATGGTTGGTGATGTAATTATCCCGGCCGGTGAAGAAATTGTGATTGAGCCCGGCGTAACCGTAATCGCGGCCGGCGACGGCGGAGATATCGGCCCGGAATTTACCATTAATGGTTCATTTAAAAGCCTTGGTTCACAAAGTAATCCTGTACTGCTTACGGTACCTGAAAACCTGAGAACGCACGAGAACCGCTTTGCAGGCCTCTGGGGCGGACTCCAGGGTAGCGAAACAACCGAAGCCATCGTGCTGAAGTGGACCCGTATGGAGTTTACTGGTGGTGAAGGCGGCCCGGGTACACCAAGAGCAGGTCGTATTCGCTACGCTTTATGGACTCTAAGCGATCAGACCGAAGTTGTGATCGAAGACTCCTGGTTCTACGGTTCCAAAGATGATTTCTACCGTCCGGTTGGCGGCAAGCTGAACATCGTTCGTAACGTGTTCGAAGAAATGGGCGAAGACGGCGGCGACGTTATCAACGTGAAAGGTGGAACTGTAGGTAATATCGCTTACAACCTCGTAATAGGCGGCGCCACAAACGCCTTCAAACCGTCGGATGACGGCGAGAGCACCATACAGTCGAACGTTGGTATTTACAACAATACCATCCTTAACAGCGGCTACCGTCGTGTGGGCCTCAACCGCGGCGCCAACATCAACTTTGAGAACGGTGCGCGCGGCTTTGCTTACAACAATCTGGTAGTAAACAACAAGCGTGGCATTCGAATACTCGATGACTCTGATCTGATGAACATCGAAATCGACTACAACCTGTACTATGGCTCACACCAGCAGAAGGTTGATGAATTCATTCCAAGTGATTCTGAAGAATCCACGCTTGCCGTTATGGGTGAAAACAACTGGATTGGCGAGGTAGGTGAATATAACCCGCTTTTCGTAAACTACGATATCGACAGATTCTCAATGGCCGATTACGAAGCCGGCGAAAACCAGCCGCTGGAAATGAACATTGCTACTCCGTGGAACTTCAGGCTGCAGTCTGGTTCACCAGCCATTGGCGTTGGTAAAACCGACTTCTCTCCGGTTTCTGTGGAGTTTACTCTGACCGGCGCTGCGGCTCCGACTATCATGCAGCCAAGTGCAGACCTGGGCGCGTATCCGACCGACAACAGCGGTCTGCGCCTGAATTAATCCAACCCGAACTCCGTTTCCTTGACGGAGTAAAAAAGAGGCACACATCCCTCAGAAAGCCACGCCTAATACGCGTGGCTTTCTCTTTTTAATGAATTAGGGAATTGAGTGTGAGAACAAACCTACCAAGTCTGTTAGGCAGGCACTAAAAAAGAAAACGCAAAAAGACACAAAAGGAAAAATTGTTGGGATTAAGTTTGCCCCAAAATAATCACAGTAAATCAATTCAATCAGCAATAATCAGCGGTTCAGATTTAGGGTGATGCTCAGAATTTTGCTACTTTATATCATCCTTCTACTCTCATTTTTTTGTGCTTATGTACTCAAAATTTATCCCGCTCCGCTCCGCGTTTTTTATCTCATTAATCACTTTTCTTCTGTTAGCGTGTACAGCTCAGAAGGATGAAAACATCACAACCGCTGAGGAGCTTCAGGGCGTGATATCGTCCTATACTTCATCGGTAATTCCTTCCGATGGTGAGCTTACGATTCGGTTTACCGATCAGGTTGATGAAGAGATTAGAACACAGAATAAGACCGTTTTTGCGATCAGTCCGTCTGTTCGCGGAACGCAGCGCTGGACCGATAACCGCACCGTTGTTTTTACCCCTCAGGAGCCACTTTCAAACGGCACGAAATACCGCGTTAGCTTCGATATCGGCTCGGTGCTTCCGGCTTTCTCAGACAAAGCTCCCTTCACCTTTGATGTGGATGTGATGCCGCAGGATCTGGAGGTTCGCCTGGATCCGCTTTCGCCCGATCCGGATTCTCCGACTGAGCAGCAGGTCTTAAGAGGCAGGGTGATGACCGCCGATGCCGCTCAGCTTTCCGATATTCGCCGCACGCTCGAGGTTCGTCATGATGGCTACCAGCTAACGCCCGAATGGACTCAGGAAAACGCAACGCTTTTTGTATTTGAAATTTCCGGAATAGAGCGGGGAGAAAGTACCGGGCGTCTTGAAGTGAAGTGGGATGGCCGCCATGCCGGAGCTCCCGATGCCCGCGGACAAAAACAAGTATCCGTGAGCCCGCTGGCTGAGTTTGCTCTGATAAACGTTGAGGTGATCTATGGCGCAAACCCGCACATCGAGCTGGCCTTTTCCGAACTGATTGACGACGGACAAAACCTGAGAGGTCTCATCAGTATCAATGGTTTGGGTGATCCGGGATTTGTGGTTCAGAATAACATCATACGCGTTTTCCCGCCGGCCGCTGAGCCCGCAAGCCGTGAGCTGAATATTTCTGAAGGAATCCGCAGCGCGCAGGGCACACGACTGGGTGTACAAACAAGCCGCACAGTTGAATTGGGCAACAGAAATCCGGAGGTCAGGCTACTTGGCTCGGGCGTAATTCTTCCCGATTCCGACAAGCTTCTGCTGCCGTTCGAGGCCGTAAACATCGGCGCCGTGGATGTACAGGTGATGCGCATTTTTGAAAACAACGTGCCTCAGTTTTTGCAGAGTCAGCGCCTGGGCGATACCTGGGGACGCATGCGTGAAGTCGGCAGACCCGTAGCTCAGGAGGTCGTCGCGCTGAGCCGGATTGGTGATGTCGAAGTTGGAAAATGGAACAGCTACGCCCTGGACCTCAGCAGCATCATGAAACCGGAGCCGGGCGCCATTTACCGGGTTTCGATAGGCTTCAGGCAGCATCAGTCGTTGTATCCGTGCGGGGAGCAGTCCGCACCGGTAACACGAAGCGAGTGGACACAGGATGAGGCAGCAGAATCATCATATTGGGCAAACTATGGCAGTTTTTATGTGCAAGGTGGCTATAACTGGCGCGATCGCGATGATCCGTGCACGCCATCATACTATATTCCAAGCAGCGTGCAGCAGCACCGGAATATGTTTGCATCGGAGCTTGGTTTGATCGCCAAGCGGGATTCTAAAAACGGAGTGAGCGTATTCGTTACAGACCTCAACTCGGCTCGTCCGGTTTCGAATGTGGAGCTCGAGGTGATGGATTTTCAGCAGCAGACGTTGGGGCGCGGCAGAAGCAATTCGGACGGCTACTGGTCGCTGAGCGGCATGGAGCGCGATCCGCATCTCTTAATTGCTAAACGGGGTGAGGAGCGCGGCTACCTGCGTCTGGATAACGCGACTTCGCTTTCCCTCAGCGAGTTTGATGTTTCCGGCCTGCGAATCGAGGAAGGGGTGAAAGGGTTCATGTACGCTGAGCGCGACGTCTGGCGGCCCGGCGATTCCCTGTTCGTAAACCTGATGATCGAGGCCGATGAAAGCATGCTGCCCAAAGATCATCCGGCAACGTTCGAGCTGATTGATCCATCAGGGCGCGTGGCCGACCGGCGCGTTGTGCGACCTTTCAACCGCTTGTACAGCTTCCCGACCCGAACCCGCTCCGATGCGGTAACCGGCCGCTGGAGCGTGGTTGCGCGGATTGGCGGCAACTCATTCAGGCATAATGTGAATATTGAAACCATCCGGCCGAATCGTCTTCGTGTGGCGCTGGAGCCGGATGAAGCGCCTGTTACCGGAGCGCGGCCAACGCTTTCCGGAACCATAAACGTCGAGTGGCTGCACGGTGCAACGGCATCCGGGCTGGATGTCGACATCACTATGAATTTGCGTGAAGGGCGGCTTTCGTTTTCGGATTATCCGCAGTTCAGTTTCAACGACCCGTCGCGCACGCTGGAAACGAGTCCGGAGGTCATTTTTGAAGGTCAGCTAAGCGATGAGGGCGAAGTTCGGTTCAGCCATACGCTCGAACGCCCCGATGGAGCTCCGGGACTGATTCTTGCCGGTCTCACCACGCGAGTGTTTGAGGAGTCGGGCGCCTTCAGCACTAACAGATCGCAGGTGCGCTATCTGCCCTATGAGCGCTTTACGGGCGTGAATATCACCGGATTAAGCAGCGAAAGACCAATCCTGGAGCAGGATGGCGACAACCAAATCGAAACCGTTCTGCTCGATAAAGACGGAAATGCGATGAACAATCAGCTGCTGACTGTCGAAATTTTTGAGCTACAGTGGAGCTGGTGGTGGCAGCGGCAGAATGAAAATCTGAGTCAGTATTTCGAACGGAGCAACCGCAGGCCGGTTTTTCAGGAGCAGGTTATTACGGGCCGGGACGGAAAAGCATCTTTAAATATTCCGCATGCAAGTCTCGACTGGGGCCGGTATCTGGTGCGGGTGGTCGATTCCTCGGGCGATGGCCATACTTCAGGCGAAGTTGTATTCGTAGGCTGGAGCCGCAGCAGAGATGCGCAGGCGGGCGGACCGCAGCGTCTGGTTGTGGAAACCGACAAGCAGACGTATCAGCCCGGGGAGACCATCACTCTTACGTTTCCGGGAAGTGCTCAGGGCCGCGCGCTCGTGAGCCTCGAAAACGGAACCGAAATTCTGGAATCGTTTTGGGTGAATACGGAGCCGGGGCAAACTGAAGTCCGGATTCCGGTTACCTCCGAAATGAGTCCGAATATTTACGCAAGCGTGCACTTCATTCAGCCGCATGCGCAGGTGGATAACGACCTGCCGGTGCGGCTTTACGGCATTGTCCCGGTGATGGTGGAAGACCCTCAAACCAGGCTTCAGCCGGTGGCTCAGATGCCGGATGAAATCCGTCCGGAATCGCAGGCAAGCATACGGGTGAGCGAAGCCAGCGGCCGCGCCATGACCTACACCATCGCCATCGTTGATGAAGGCCTGCTCGACATCACCAATTTCCGCACACCTGATCCGCACAGCCGTTTTTATGCACGCGAGGCGCTGGGCGTTCGCAGCTGGGATATGTATGATGATGTGGCCGGAACCTATGCCGGAAGCCTAAACCGGATTCTGGCCATAGGTGGGGATATGGATTTGGAGCTTGATGAGGATCCGGATGACATCACCCGTTTTGTTCCCATGGTTCGCTTTCTGGGGCCGTTCAGGCTGGAGGCAGGCAGGACGGCATCACACGATTTTGATGTGCCCAACTACGTGGGCTCGGTGAGAACAATGGTGATAGCGGGCGATAACGGCGCTTATGGTCATGCGGAAACGCGGACTCCCGTTCGTCAGCCGGTAATGGTTCAGGCTACGCTTCCGCGCGTGCTCGGGCCTGGCGAAACAGTGACGCTGCCCGTAACCGTATTCGCCATGCGCGACGACATCCAAACCGTGGATGTGACGCTCGAGCTTAACGAGATGTTTTCAACGGATGAATCCCTCACCCAAACGGCCAACTTCAGCCGGACCGGCGATCAGACGATTCGCTTCACGCTCGACGTGGCCGAACAGACCGGAGCCGGAAACGTGCGCATTACGGCCGTAAGTGGAAGTGAGCGCGCCCGTGATGAAATCAATATTGAAATTCGAAATCCGGTTCCGCCTCTGGTGCAGGTTTACGATCACCAGCTATCGGCAGGGGAGACCTGGACGTTTTCGTATGATCCGGTCGGAATGGAGGGCACCAACTCGGCCGCGCTGGAGCTGTCCGGAATTCCGCCAATCGATCTCTCGCGCCGTTTAAACGAGCTGATTCGTTATCCGCACGGATGCCTGGAGCAGCGGACCTCGGCCGTGTTTCCGCAATTGTATCTTCACCGCTTTACCGAGCTGACCGAACAAGAGGAGGAAGGCATTCAAAGCCGGATCAATTCATATATCGCAGAGCTGGAGCGATTCAGGCATCCGTCGTTTGGCCTCACCTACTGGCCGGGCGAGGACGGAACCTACAGCTGGGCAACCATTTACGCGCTTCATTTTATAATTGAGGCCGAAAAGGCTGGCTATTACGTGCCGTCATCGCTCATCAGGCACGTGGCCGATAATCAGCGCCGGGCTGCATCCGACTGGCGCCGCGATGGATCCGGAGATCATAACCGTGCGGATCTGGTACAGGCGTATCGTTTGTACGTGCTCTCGCTTCAGGGGAATCCACCGCTATCCGCTATGAACCGAATGCGTGAAAGCAGCGGCTTGTCCATACAGGCGAGATGGCGCCTTGCCGCGGCATATCAAACAGCGGGGATGCCGGAAGCGGCCTCTCAGCTGGTAAGTCGTGCGGGTACAGAAATTGGCGAATACCGCGAGCTGAGCCACACCTTCGGCTCCCGAATGCGCGATCAGGCGATGATTCTGGAAACCCTCAGCTTGATGGGACGCAGCGGCGACGCGGTACAGCTGATGCGAGACATCGCAAATCAGCTGAGCAGCAACGACTGGCTTTCCACTCAGGAGACCGCCTACGCGCTTATTGCTATTTCGGCATTCATTGAGGACTCCGGAGCCTCGGAAGAGATGGACGTCCGCTACAGCCTGAGCAGTCTGGGTGATGGCGCCGTTCAGGGGCGTCAGCCGTATTCCTTGCTTGAGTTCGACATCCCGGGCACATCATCCCAGAACGCAGAAATTGTGAACCGGGGAGAAGGCACGATTTTCATCCGATTGATTCAGGAAGGAACGCCGCTGATTGATCAGTCGGAGGCCGTATCATCCAACCTGGTTCAGCAGGTGAGGTATCTTTATGATGATGGTGAGGAGGTCGATCCGTCGAGCCTGCGTCAGGGCACGGATATCATAGCCGAAGTGCAGGTGTACAATCCGGGCACGAGAGGAGATTATGATGAAGTTGCTCTTAGCCAGATCTTTCCATCCGGCTGGGAAATAGCGAATACGCGCCTTGACGACATCACTTTTGGCGAGCAGACTTCAACGGCTTCGCACACCGATATTCGCGATGACCGGGTGCTCACATATTTCAACCTTCGGGCCGGAGAAACCCGTACCTTTCGTACACGGGTAACGGCCACCTATCAGGGGCGGTTTTACCTGCCGGCTATCTCGTCGTACACGATGTACGACAACACCATCAACGCCCGCACGCCGGGTCAGTGGGTGGAGGTTCACAGAGGTTTTTAACAGCTTCTGTCTTGAGGATTTGGTTTTTGGGTCATTAAGAATCCAGGGTAATTGTGAATTGTGAATTGTGAATTATTCGAAAAGAGCATTTAAGTTGCTTAGATTTTTATTCTGACCATGAGGTGAAACACTAAAAAAGAAAGCCTGTCTGCCGCGGCGAAGACAGGCAGGCGCAAAAAGTCACTAAAGTTTGAATTTGCCCCCAATACATCCGGCCTATGGAAAAAAATAGCGTTAAGAAGCGCAGCGGAGTGGAGCGTTAAAAAAGAAACCTACCGCTGAGTAGCTCCTAAAAATTGTTCTGAGCGCTGGGGAGCTTTGGTTTCTTTTAGCGGAACGCAGTACGCTTTAGCTAACTTTTTTTCCCAGCCCGGCGGTTTTTATTTAGCTACCTTTTGTCCGCACAAAAGGTAAAGGATGATTACTACTATTAAGTAGCAATTCAGCTGCCTCAGATGATCGCAGATTAGCACAGTTTTTAATTTTAATAACACACACTAAACAACACGAGAAAAAACGATGAATAAATACACTTATGCTTTAATAAACATCATTGGAAGCTATTTTGAAGAGGAGATTGCTTTATCGCCGGGGACGGTGATCGAGGAGCTTTTTGAAGGCGATTTTGATGAAACCGACTGGATGGAAGTTCTTATGCAGCTTCAGATGCTGTACGGAATTAACGTGCCGGATGAAATGACCGATGAGCACGACATCACCCTTCAGGAATTTTCCGAAGAGCTCACCGGACTTGCTGAGCTTCCCCCGGAAAGCTATCCCGTATTTTTTGAGGCCTGTCTGCACATCATGGAAGAGTGGCATGAATTCCGCGAAGGATTCGACGAGGCCGCTTCCGACGAGGAGATTGAAAAACTTACCGCGTCTTTCGAGGAAAAGACAGCCGACGCCTACGAAAAAATTGATGCTCTTTTTGATGAGCTGGATTAATCTTAGCTGAGAAGCAACATGCGGGCGAGGAAGCCATCACCCATAAACACGGCGGTACCGGCTGGCAGGAAAAAGAAATTTCTGCTGCTGGCTGCCGTGTTGTGTTTTGTGGCACTGGTGCTTTTCTGGCGCTCCCTGCCCGAGCCGCTTTTTGATGTTCCTTATTCCACCGTTCTGGAAGACCGCGAGGGATATCTGCTGTCGGCCCGGATTGCCGATGATGGTCAGTGGCGGTTTCCGCACCATACGCCACTTCCGGAGCGCTACAAAACCGCTTTGCTTCATTTCGAGGACAAGCGGTTTTACTACCATCCCGGCGTTGATCCGCTGGCGTTTGGCCGGGCCTTATATCAGAACGTGAGCGCGGGAAGCGTAGTGAGCGGCGGCAGCACGATCAGCATGCAGGTGATTCGCATGGCGGGTGGAAATCCGCCCCGCACCATACCGCAGAAAATGAAGGAAATGGTTCAGGCGGTTCGCCTTGAAGTGCGCTACAGCAAGTCGGAAATTCTGCAGCTATACGCGGCTCATGCACCCTTTGGCGGTAACGTGGTTGGATTTGAGGCGGCGGCCTGGCGGTACTTCGGCCGTCCGGCGCACGAGCTTTCCTGGGCGGAATCGGCTACGCTGGCCGTACTGCCAAACAGCCCCGCCCTCATTCATCCGGGCCGGAATCGCGACGCGCTCGAAAACAAACGAAACAAGCTGCTGCAAAGCCTTCATGAGTCTGGCGAGTTCGATGCACTAACCCTGGATCTGGCGCTGCGGGAGCCGGTGCCGGAGTCGCCTCATTCGCTTCCGCAGCTCGCGCCCCATCTGCTGGACCGGGTTTACATCAGTGAGCAAAGAGGAAAGCAGTTAAGAACGACCATAGATTCGAGGCTTCAGCAGCGGGCCGAAGAGGTGCTGCAGCGGCATTACGAACAGTTGAGTCAGAATGAAATCCACAACGCGGCCGCCATCATTCTGGACGTCAATACCGGAAAGGTGCTGATGTACGCCGGCAACACAACCGGCAGTTTATCCGCAGAAAATCGTGGGCACTCGGTTGATATTATCCGGGCGCCTCGCAGCACGGGAAGCATCCTGAAGCCGCTGCTTTATACCCTGATGATGGATCAGGGGCTTATATTGCCGCACACCCTCATCGCCGACGTGCCCACTCAGATTTCGGGCTATGCGCCTCAGAATTTTTCACGGACCTACATGGGCGCGGTCCCGGCTTCGGAAGTCGTTTCCCGCTCGCTTAACGTGCCTTCGGTGCGCATGCTTCAGGATTTTGGGCTGCCACAGTTTCATCATTACCTGAAGGAAATGGGCATGAGCACGATCAATCGACCGCCGGAGCATTACGGCCTCACACTGGTTCTGGGCGGTGCCGAAGGCAGCCTGTGGGAGATCACCGGGATGTACGCTTCGCTGGCGCGTCACCTTGTTACGTATGATGCGCGACG
>Ga0207421_10005791_pt1 | contig 13700 bp, 14 predicted proteins | sample SodLakKL_010_SED_4_FD_187542 | JGI IMG/M metagenome (GOLD analysis project Ga0207421, IMG submission 187542) | Alkaline sediment microbial communities from Lake Tanatar, Kulunda Steppe, Russia - 8KL_010_SED (SPAdes) (version 2) | ecosystem: Environmental > Aquatic > Non-marine Saline and...
GCGAACGCTCACCGACCACCTCCGGGAGCGGGGGTGGAGTGACGCTGCCCTCGAGCAAGCCCCCGGCTCGTGGACCGTTATCGGCTCGGTCGTGCTCGTGCGCCTCCCGCCTGCGTGCCCGGACGAGCAGGCTGTCGGCGAGGCGTTGCTCGACCTTCACGGCGAGGCCGACACGGTGCTGGCCGACGAAGGTATCCGCAACGCTGGAACCGGGGGCACGTATCGCGAACCCCGGACGCGCGTCATCGCCGGATCGGGCGACACCGACACGGTCCACGTCGAGGCCGGGACGCGGTACGGACTCGACCTGTCGAAAGTCATGTTCTCCCCTGGGAATCAGGCCGAACGCCGTCGGATGGCCACCGTCGTCGAGTCGGGTGACCAGGTGTTCGACATGTTCGCCGGCATCGGCTACTTTACCCTCCCGATGGCGCGGGCCGGGGCGCACGTAACAGCAACAGAACTGAACCCAACCGCGTTCCGCTATCTCCTCGAGAACGTGATGGCCAATGAGGTGCCAGACAGAGTCGACGCCTACCACACCGACTGCCGCGACCTCGCAGCCGACCTCGCGGTCGACCGTGTCGTGATGGGGTACTACGGTGTCGCGGCCGAGCCCGACGAGGATGGACACGGGACCCGTCGGGCAGAGGCCGCGGAGTTTCTGCCATCGGCCCTCGAGGCACTCACGCCGGGTGGTATCGTCCACTACCACGAGGCCACACCGGAAGCGGCGCTGTGGGATCGCCCCCTCGAGCGACTCGAACGGGCCGCGACGGAGGCGGGACGCTCGCTCGAGGTGGTAGATCGACACCGGGTAAAGAGCCACAGCGCGGGTGTGTCACACGTGGTCGTCGACGCCCGGTTCCAGTAAGTTCAGCGGGGACTCCACACGTCGTACAGGTCAGGGTGTGACTCGACGGCAGATTCGGGTGCGCTGGACGCTCCACGCACACCCGTGTCCGAACCCGCACGGACTCGATCGCGGACACGTTGCCAGTCCCGATGCCGTCGATGGATGACGACGGGTACCTCCTCGAGGCCGAGGAGTTTCGCCAGCGCCAGTCGGTGCTGGCCGTAGGTTCGCCAGTAGAGCGTCCCGTCACGGCCGATGTCGACGTTGATCTCGTCGCGGATGTGAGCGAACCGTGGACGCTCGACGCCGGCGACCTGGCGTTGTGTTCGATATCCGTGTTCGCACAGCGATCGGTAGAGGCGGTCGATCTCCGTACACCGGTTGTCGAACTCGGCGAGAGAGCCGTACCCCCAGGCGTTACCGAACCGCTCGAGTTGGTCGAGAAACGCGTCGTAGAGAGCGGTGTCTCGCCAGGGGATCCCGTCGTGATAGTGTTCGCGCAGGCCGCGGTAGACGGCTCGGTCCTCGAACCGCTCCCACCGTCGATCCCAGGTTCCGCCGACGACGCGTCCCCACTGGGGGGTGCGTGGGATCCACTCGAGGACGCTTCGGGTTATGCTGTCTGGATCGACGCGGACGAGGGTGAAGGGATCAGCGTCAGTGTACCGTTCCGGGTGGAGTCGGCGCTTGAGCCGGTGTACTCGACGAAGTGGACCGAGCCGAAGTCGGTGGGTGAGTGGTGTGGTGACGTGTCGACGGAGCTCGAGCACGAGCTGGCCCCGGAGACGCAGCGGCCACCCGACGGGCCCGTGTGGTCTCTCCCGGTCAGGATTCACGGCGATACAGGACCACGAGCGCACCGATGAGGAGCACCTGTGCGACCTTGTCGACGGCTTCCCAGGCGAGGTACGCACCGCCGGGGTCGCCGAGGACGATCCAGGCGACGATCTGGCTCGCGGTGAACGGAATCCCGAGGAGGTAGAGCAGCGGTCGCCGGACGTTCGCGACGAACAGGGCGATGCCACCGACGAACCCCCCGGTTGCGAGGAGGAAGCTAATGCCCATCCAGTGAGGTAGAAACTCGATGCCCAAAACCAGGTGGACGCCAGCGCTGACGAGCGCCGTCACGACGGCAAGCCAGTGAAGCGGAGTGAGCGTCGACGGTGAAGCGTTTGTCCCTGCCATTTGTTATCACTGCATTTGGCTCAGCGAGTAAAATCGTTTGGCTCTCAGCAGTCTGTGTCCACACCCGGTGACGGTCGGATCGTCTAGCCGTCTGCCTCGAGAAGACCCACCAACCACCAGCCTCTTACCGTTCGTCTGCATCTTCGTCCGTTTCCGCCGTGCCCAGCCCAGGATCATCGGCCGGAACGAACGCGTCATCGAGCATCCCCTCGAGCCGTCGCTTGCCACGTGCTGGGTCGTAGCCCTCCTGGCGGAGGTGGGCCAGCGGTGAGACGTTCGGGTTACACTCCCAGTGACACCAGACGTCGGTGGTCCCATCCGGCCGCGGAAAGAGCCGGACGTGCAACTGGTTGGAGCCGAAAAAACCGGTGGGGCGGTAGGCACAGCTCGCGACCTCGTACGTCGGCTCACCGGCCCGTTCGTAGGCGTGGAGGTACGCTCGCGTGAGCTGTGAGAAACCGTGGTGTTCGAGCAGGCGGCGACGGGCTTCGTCCGGCGGGATCGTCCAGACGCCGGCGTACTCCTTCTCCGGTGGTGGGAGGACACGGAGCGGGCGCGGCAGTCGATCCGGAGCAACCCGCGAGAGCCGTTTCGCTGCGGCCAGTCGGAGCCGCCAGCTGCCGAGACCGGTCGTCGATGCGGCGAGGCGAGCGATCGTGAAGAGGCTCCCAGCGACGATGAGCGCGACCGCGAGCGGCCGCCGCCACCTCGAGGAGCGGTCACTCATAGGTCAACACGACCTGTAACGTGTCTTCCGGTGTGGCTGCAAGCCGTTCGTAGGCATCTCCGGCCGCGTGAAACGGCACACGGTCGGTGATCAGCCGCTCGTGATCGATGCGCTCGAGCCATCGTCCCGCCGTTTCGAACCGGCGTTCGCGGTCCCACCGTCCCCTGAGCTCGGGCCTGATGGTGCTGACCTGGCTCGAGACGATGTCGATCCGGTCCCGGTGGAAGCGGCCACCGAGGTCGGGCGCGGCTCGCTTCGTCCCGTACCAGGAGGCGACGACGATCCGTCCGTCGTAGCCGACGGCGTCGATTGCATCGTCGAGGACGGACGGATTACCGGTGATCTCGTAGGCCAGATCCATGTCCATCCTCTCGAGCTCTTCGGCGGCCTCCACCGGCTCGAGGACGACGTCGGCTCCGAACGATCGAGCCAGTTCTCGGGGTTTCGAGCGTGGTTCGACGACCACGAGGCGCTCGAGTGGAAACGAACCCAGCATTCGAATCGTGTTGAGCCCGACGACACCGGCACCGAAGACGATCACGCGCTCGCCCAGCTTTGGGTTACCGTCGAGGACGAGATTGGTCGCGGTCTCGATCTGTGGAAGTAAGACGCCGGCACTCGTGGGGAGATCAGGTGGCAATGGAAACACCGACTCGGGCCGACACTGTGTTGCGGTCTGATGGGGCGTAAACGAGAAGACGGTTCGGCCGAGCCAGCTGTCATCGACGCCCTCGCCGATGGCCCGGACGTCGCCGACGGACGCGTAGCCGTAGGTGAGTGGGTACTGAAACTCGCCCCCGAGCGCGTCGATCGTCTCGTCGACGGCGAACCCCTCCGGAACGTTGCCGTGATAGACGAGGAGTTCCGTGCCGGGGCTGATTCCCGAGACGCGCGTCTCGATTTCGATCTCCCCAGGTGCGAGCGCGCCGAGGTCCAGTGGCCGACGCTCGACCGTATCCTGGCCGGTGAAATAGAGCGCCTCCTCGGTCATGGGTTAGTGCTCTGCGTACGCCGCCCGGTGGACCCGGTCGCCCGTCTCTCGACACTCCTCGAGGGCGATTTTGGCGCGATAGCCGGCTTCGTGTGCGGTCTCTCCGGTCCCGATTCCGGCCTGGAGTTCGACGCCGGTTTCCTCGAGTATGGTCTCCCTGACGTCGTCGACGACCGTATCGGTGAGGGGTGGACAGATCGCGATGATGTTGTCGCCGCCGACGAAGTTGGCGATCGCACCGTGGGTACGTTGCAGATGGGCGTCCAGTTCCACGGCGGCCCGCTTGATAATAATGCCGGCGTCACCCGCGCTGACGCGATCGGTGTAGGTGCCAGTTGCATCGACGACGTCGAAGTGGACGACGGTGAGCTCACCGCTCGTTTTTTGCGTACCTTCACGGGCGAGTACTTCCGTTCGGGTGGCAGACTGGGCGCTGCCAGCTGCCTGAATCGCTTGTGTCGCGTGCTCGAGTGCGTCAACCGGGGTGTCCCCGGTTCCGATTCCGGCGCTGACGGTGACCGGAAACTGGGTTCGGACCCACTCCTGAAAGGTGGCGTGTGCGGCCTCGTCGATACCGTTGGTGACGGCGATCATGTTGTCGAACCGGTCGAAGAACGCATAGCCATCGTCACGGCCGACGAAGTCGGCGACCGATGCGTACACACGAGCCTGCAGCGCCTGTAAGTCGGTCTCCCGACGGGGTGCCGGTGTCACGGTCCACGGGCCGTAGTTGTCCAGCTGAAAGAGCGTCAGTTGGACGCGGTCGCGTTGGGAGGTCACATTCGATGATAGGACGATTCAGAAATAACGCATCCTTTACCGGTAAGATAGACGCTCGAGCCGAGGCCGAGGCGTCGCCTGAAAATAAGGGGGTGATGACTCGAGGTGGATGTGCTCACGCTGCCGGAATACCAGCACAAAAGACCCACCCGGTCTGAGTCATCGGTCGAAACACCCATGGGAGCAGGGACGAGCCGTTCGAGCCGACGCTCGCTGTCCACGATCGGTCGAGGGGCGTCACTGTCGACCGTCGGCAAACTCGTCTACGATGGGGGTGAGTTCGTCCTCCACTTGCTCGTCTCCCGGCTGCTCGGTGCGGGGCCGTACGGGATCTTTGCCTACGCGAAGACCCTGGCGTTCGTCGCGCTGTTGCTGACGAACCTCGGCGCGGACAAATCTGTCCTCAGACACGTCCCACAGTACGCCGACCAGCCCGCGAAACGCCGGTTTCTCCTCGGGCTGGCCTGGCTCACCTCCGCACTTGGCGGCCTGGTCGTCGCCGCCGTCGTCTTTTTCGCCGCCCCGACCATCTCGGCGTTCACCCTCGAGGAACCGTTGCTCGTCGACGTGTTGCGAGTGTTCGCGATCATCCTCGCACTCGACACGCTCGGCAACCTGCTGTACGCGACGTTTCGATCGGTCGAGATCATCGAGTACGAGGTGGTGACCAAACGCCTGCTCAAACCGACGTTGCGTGTCGTCTTCGTCGCTATCGCCCTCGCGCTCGGTGCCTCGGTCGTCGGCGTGGCCGTCGCGATGGCGGTCGCTGGCGTCATCACCGTCGCCGTCGCTGGCGCGCTCTTTCTGACCCGTACACAACTCCGGCCCACGTTACGCTCGCCCGCCGCCAGCCGGGCCACCGTCCGGGAGTACTACAACTACTCGTTGCCCCTGACGGCGAAGGAGTTCGGCACGGTGTTACAGGGGCGTGTCGACGTCTTGATCGTCGGCTTCTTCCTGTCTTCGGTCGCCGTCGGCATTTACAACGTCTCCGTCCTGATCGCGGGGGCCCTCTACATTCCGCTGTTGGCGATCAACCAGTTGTTCCCACCGGTCGCCTCCCGTCTCTACACCGCCGGGAAGCGGGCCGACCTCGCAGCCGTCTACGGCACAGTAACGCGCTGGATCGTAACTGTCGCCGCCCCACTTGGTCTCGCGGGCATCGTCTATCGCGCCGACCTCCTCGCACTGTTCGGCGCGGAGTTCACCGCCGGCACCACCGTGCTCGTCCTCTTTATTCTCGCGCAGTTGTGTAACTGCGCGACCGGCCCGAGTGACAGCCTGCTCATGATGACCGATCACCAGTACGTCGTCATGGCCAACGAGTGGGTGTTCGGCGTTGCCAACGTCGTCCTCACCGTGGTGCTCATCCAGGCGATCGGTCTCGTCGGCGCTGCTGCGGCCTCGGCTGGCGTCCTCGCCGTCCGGAACGTCGTCAAAGTCAGCGAGGTCTGGTACCTCGAGGGGATTCACCCCTACTCACGCGCCTTCGTCCCGCCGCTTCTCGCGCTCGCACTCTCGAGCGTGCCTATGCTAGTGATCGGAAGCCTCGCCAGCGGGCCGCTCGTTGCAGCGGCGGGGACGCTCCTGGGACTGTGTACGTACGTCGGTGTCCTCCTCCGGATCGGCCTCCCAAAAACCGATCGCGACTTGTACGACCAGCTCAGGGCCTGAGCCGCCTTTGGTGGTGCATCGAACCCAAACGTTGATCCCGCAGGCGACGAACATCCCGACGATGCAGGTCGTCGCGTTCGTTGGCACGCTCCTCCTCGCTGCCGTAGCGTTCGTGGCCGCCGTCGTCTGGTACTGCGTGGGCCCGACGCGGCTTCGAACGATCCGGGAGCGACCGGAGTGGTTTCGGACACGCGTCCGCTCGGTCGCTCCCTACATCGCCCTGCTTGCGGGCGTCCTCGTCGTGAACAAGGGACTCCAGGGCGTGATCGAACGCTTCTCTCACACCTACGGAATCGAAGCGACGGGGCTGCTTTACGCCATTGAGGGCGACCTCGTCGTCACGGTCCAGGGATTCGTCCCCCAACCACTGATGGGGTACTTCGCTGCGGCGTACGTGCTCGGCTACGTGGCCGTCCTCGTCACTCCGGTGATCGCCTACACCGTCGCCGAACGCACTCGGCCGCTGACGCTCCTCGTCACTGCGTACGCGGTCAACTACGGCGTCGCCGTCGTGTGCTACGCCGCCATCGTCGCCTACGGCCCGAGAAACGCCCACCGAGGCGGTGGTGACTCGAGCGCCGACCCCGCCCTCCTCGAGTTGGTTCCCGATATCACGACGGTGACGGCGCTGGTGAACACCAACACCAACGTCTTTCCCTCGCTGCATACCTCACTCTCGGTCACGGTGTTGGTGCTCGCGTGGCTCACGAGAACCGAGTTTCCCCGCTGGTTCGGCGTGGCGTCAGTGCTTGCGGTTTCCATCGTGCTCTCGACGATGGCCCTCGGCATTCACTGGGTGAGCGACGTCCTCGCCGGCATCGTTCTCGCCGTCGTCGCCGTGGCGGTGGCCGAGTGGGTCGTCGACGAGCGGTGAGGGCTCGCTTGAGCCGAAGACGCCGACTGGCGACACGCCGTGGATACCGCCCGAGACGGGATCGATATCGGGAGCGTCGGACGCCAGATTGATAGCATGGGAGCGAGAACCCGTATGCATGGATCTCAACCAGATCGTGGCGCTCCTCTTTGCGCTCCTGATGGTTACCTCGATGGTCGCCTGGGGCGCTATGTTCATGTTTTAGCCGTCGGTGTCCCAGACGTCCGCGAGCGGACTCCGTTTCGACGATCGGCGACTGCGTCGTGTCCTCGAGCGGGTGCTCGAGAGATCAGTCGCATCGGAGGTAGACTCCCCGTGTGAGCGCTGTCGCCGGCCCCCACCTCCTGAGTTGACGGCTGCTCGCGGATCGAACGCCGGCAAGTCCGGGCGCTCGAGACGGTCGACCTGTTCGCTGAACCAGTCGGGCATGTCCGTCCGGGCGCGTTCGAACAGGTCGAGCAAACTCTGATCGGCGATGTACGTCGATCCGTAGTCATCTGGGGCCCGAATCACCCGACCACAGGCCTGGATCACGGTTCGCAGGGCCGCTCGGTAGTACCAGGCCCACTGGCCCTGCTCGAGGCGGTGGGCGACTCTCGAGTCGCTCGTATTGAGAAATGGGGCCTTACAGAGAACCTGCCACCGACAGCGGTCGCCTTTGAGGTCGAGGGCCTCCTCCATTTTGACCGAGAGGAAGACGTCCGGATCGTCACTCGCCTTCCAGGTCTCGAGGTCGGCGTCCCGATCGTCACGGCTGTGTGACCGGACGCGGTTGCCGACACCGAAATCGGCGAGAAGTGACTCGAGTTCGTCCTGGATCGCATACGAGTGGGCGTGGACCAGCCCCTTCTCGTCGGGGTGGGCCTGCATGATGCGGACGATCGTACGGGCGATCTTCGGCAGGGTCTCCTCGCGGTGTTCGAAGGTCATCTTCCCCTGGGTGACGTCGTACAGCGGGCGGTTTTCGACCGGGAACGTGTGGCCGACATCAACCAGCGCGACCCGTGAGGGCTCGAGGCCGACGTGACGACAGAACGCCTCCTTGTTGAGGATCGTCGCCGAAAGCAGGGCGAACTTGTTGGCACGGTCCCAGACGGTGTACCGGAGGTACCGTTCGGGGTCCATCGGTTTGATCGTCAGCGGGCCGCCCGTTTCCGATTCGTCGTCGGCCTCACTCGTCTGGTCTTGATCGACCAGCCACGTCGTCGGACTCTCCGGATCGCGATAATCCGAGACGAAGAACTCGAGTTCGCCGATGAGCTCTTGCAGGCGGTCACGTTCACGAACCTCACCCGGAGACAGTGACTGCTGGCCGAGCAGTTCGTCCTTGCGACGGGTGCACTGCTGTGCCAGCGCCTCGGCGTAGCGAACGGCGCGCTCGACGGAGTCGACCTCGGGGACCTGTAACTCGTCCCAGAAGGGGACGGTTCGTGGGCCAAGCTGGATCGTCGCGTACATCTCGGCCCACTCGGCCAGCCCGTGTGCCTCGTCGATGACGACCACGTCGCGTTTGCGAAAGACCTCACTACCCGCCGTTTGCATGAAATACGCGAGCGTCATCGCCGCAATTTCCCGATTCGAGGCGATGGCCCGGTCCGAAAAGTACGGACAGCGGTGTTGGACGGAGCAGTCGTATCCCCGCTCGCGAACACAGGGGGCCTGGTTGACCGGTGTCTCGAGTTCACCGGGCAGGATGCAGGTGTAGTTCGATTTCCCCCGGATGATGTTCAGATCCTGGAGCAAGTCGTCGCCGGCGACGTCGTCGAGTTGGGACACCTGCGGGGTCGTGTAGTACGCCCCGGAGGCCTCACTCGGCTCCGCTTCGCCCACCGTCCGTGCACAGCCCGCGATCGCTCGAGCGAGCAGGGATTTCCCGCTTCCCGTCGGCGCGCGCACCAGCACGACGTCGTTGCCCGCCTCGAAGGCATCGCGGATGTCCCTGAGCGCGCGCTCCTGGTTGCCACGATAGCTCGGCGCGGGAAACGCCTCGAAGATCCGGTCGGGGTTCACCACTCGAGTGAGCGGGCGGCGGCGTCCTAAACCCTGCGGATGGTCGCCGCTCGAGAGTCTGTCGAAGGTGGTGACTACCGACGGGTATGGACCCGATTACAATCCGGGTTTCGGCCCTCGTATTCTCGTACGGAAGGGTCGCTCAGCGGTAGAGCACCGCGGTGTCCCACCGGACCCGTGGCGGCCATCCGGCCTCGTGGCGTTCGAATCCCACCCCTTCCGCTTTTCTCGCGAACACAGCAAGTCACGTGCACACTGTTCGAGCCCTGTCCCCTGATCTATGACCGGCAGAACGCAGCCCGCCAGCCGACCGGGACCGGTGTTCTTTTGCCCTCCCCACGTGGTGTCTCTCACATGACCGGAGAGGACTCGAGCGCGGATGACACGGGCCTGACGTACGCCGACACGGGGGTCGACATCGACGCCAGCGAGGACGCCACGGCGGCGCTCCTCGAGGCGTTCGGCAGCGGCATGAAAACCGAGTACGCCGGCTTACTCGACATTGGGGATCGGTACCTCGCGCTGGCAACCGACGGCGTGGGGACGAAACTGCTCGTCGCCGACGCCCTCGAGGATTACTCGACCATCGGGATCGACTGTATCGCGATGAACGCTAACGACCTGGTCGCTGCGGGCGTCGAACCCGTCGCGTTCGTCGATTACCTCGCCGTCGACGAACCGGACGACGACCTGACCGCCGAGATCGGACAGGGGCTAGCCGTCGGCCTCGAGGAAGCCAACCTGACCCTGCTCGGTGGCGAGACGGCGGTCATGCCCGAAGTCGTCACGGGCTTCGACCTCGCGGGGACCTGTGCGGGTCTGGCACTCAAAGACGAAATCCTCGAGGCGGAAGCCGCCGTTGGCGACGTTCTCGTCGGTTTCCCGTCGAACGGCATCCACTCGAACGGCCTGACGCTCGCCCGGGAGGCCGTTACTCGCGAACACAGTTACGACGACCCCTTCCCCCTCGACCCGGAGGTCACGATCGGCGAGGAACTCCTCCGCCCGACACGGCTCTACACGCACCTGCTCGAGCCGATCTACCGACACGACGTTCGGGCGGCGGCGCACGTGACCGGCGGCGGCCTGACGAACCTGCTCCGGATGGGCGAGCGACGTTACGTGATCGACAATCCGTTGCCAACCCAGCCGATCTTCGAGTTCATCGCCGAGACGGGTAACGTCAGCGACGAGGAAATGTATCGCACGTTCAACATGGGTGTCGGCTTCGTCGTGGCCTGTGACCCCGAGAGCGCCGGCGCGCTCATCGAGGAAACTGACGGGAAACGCATCGGCCGCGTCGAAGCGGGCTCGAGCGTCGACATCCGCGGCGTTTCACTCTCCTGATCAACGCTCCCGCTCGTCCTCGAGGTCGACCCCCGATGGATCGTTCCACTCGTCGCTCGCGTCCCACTCCCTGTCTCCGTCCTCGGTTTCTCTCCCCTCCGCACCGGCTTCCTCGCGGGGGACGACCCCCGGCTGAGCGTCGGGTTTCCGGGACTCCCAGGGGATATCGTCCGCCCTCGAGGGGTGGACGTTGATCTTGCCACCTTTGTAGGGATCGGTTTCGGGGTCGTAGTCGAGTTCGCTCCGTGTGAGGAGATAGACGATGAGGCCGTAAACAGGGATGAACAACACGATCGCCGTCCACCGCTTCGGGTTGTCCATCCCGACCTGCTGGGCGTCGTAGTGGGTAAACGCCGCGAGTAGCACCTGGACGAACACCGGGATAGCGACGAGGGCGATCAGCAAGAGGGTGCTCATGGGCATCTCTTTGGGGTGCAGACGCCTAAATCGATTGCCTCCGAGCGCGGGTTGGAGACGGACTGCTCGAGCACGGAACGCTGAGCGGACGTCTGCAGGCTCCCACAGGGGCCGCTGTTCGCTCGTGCAAGACTGTTTGCCCTCGAGTGGCTACACTATCGAAACGACCAGCCACGCCAGGCCGATCCCTGCGAGCGCCAACACCAGGTTCCCGAGGGCGTTCCCCACAGCCAGGAGTCGGTTCTCTCGTTCCCAGAGCTGGACGGTCTCGACGGAGAACGACGAAAACGTGGTAAAGGCCCCACAGGCACCGAGGCCAACGAGTTGGACCGTCGAATCGCTTGCCCCACCGAACACGAGCAGGGCGAAGACGAAGCTCCCGAGGACGTTCACGGTGAGCGTCGCAATTGGCAGCCCGTCACTCGAGAGGTGGCGATAGACGAGGTGCCGACAGATCGCCCCGATCGCCCCGCCGGTTCCGACGAGGTGGGCGGGTTCGGGGCTGAACTCGAGGAGGGCGAGGACGAGCGCCGTTGTCGACGGAGTCACGACTCATCACCTCGAACGCGTCGAGCGAGTGCCCGGCCAACGAGCACGCCGGTAAAACCCAGGCCGTAGTTCCCGACGACGACGGCCCCCAGGAGTAGCGGGTCGGGCGCGGTCGCCGCCTGGAACGTGAACCCGCTGTAGGTCGTCAACGAGGAGAGAAAGCCGGTGGTAAAGACGACTCGCGATTTCCGATCGACCAGGCCGCTGTACTGGGCCTCGTAGATGAGAAAGCCGAGGACGGCACTCCCGAGGACGTTGACGAGCAGTAACGCGAGCTCGTCTGGGAGTATGCCGAGGGTAAAAAATCGGAGATTCGCGCCGGCGAACCCGCCGATACCGATCAGTGCGAGCGTCTCGAGTCTGGTGACCGTTCGTTCCGTGGACATGGCTGACGAGAGTAGGGACCGTCAGCCGGCATCCCCGGCGGTTGGATCAGGCGGGCCCCATCGCCCTGGTTGTCCGGCCGTTTGGAGCCATCCCCAAAGAACCTGTGGGTTTTGCTGGGTGTGGGGTTCGAGCCGAACGGTACTCGAGAGCCGGTACCGCCGTTGCCGGACTGTCGAGACACCAGAATACATCCCGAGTGAAAAGACTGAAGTTTAGACTGGATCTAAACCAATCATGGGTACGGCCGTGGACCGCCGGACGTTCAGACGCGCCTCCTGGGTCAACGTCATCGGGAACGCCCTCAAAATCATCGTCGAGGGTGCGGCCGGTCTGGCGTTCGGGAGCGTAGCTCTGGTGGCTGACGCCGCCCACTCCATCGCGGACCTCGTGGCCAGCGTCGTCGTCCTCATCTGGGGAGACAGCCGGTTCGAAGGACCCGACGAGGACCACCCACACGGTCACGCACGAATCGAGCCCCTGACGGCGCTGTTCGTCGGGGCCGTCATCATCCTTCTCGGTGCCTACTTGCTTTATGAGTCCGCACTCGGGCTCCTGGAGGGCTCGGAGGTCGTCTTCAGCTATGTGCTGGTCGGTGCCCTCCTGTTCGCGATGGCCGATATGTACCTGGTCTACTGGTACACTATGCGGGCCAACGCCGACCTCGAGTCGACCGCCCTCCGTGCACTCGCCGTCGACTGTCTCAACGATCTCTATACGACGACGGCCGCGCTCGTCGGCGTCATCGGCATCGCCCTCGGCTATGCGTGGTTCGACGCCCTCGCCGGTGCCCTCGTCAGCCTCCTCGTGATCTACCAGGGACTCGAGATTGGCCGTGAAAACCTCACCTACCTCTCGGGGAAAGCCGCCCCGGCAGAACGCCAGCAGGAACTCGAGTCCACGTTGCTGGCTCACCCCGGTGTCGAGGGGTTTCACGACCTTCGGGTGTTCTACGACGGGACCGTCCTCGAGGTCGAAGTGCACGTGGAAGTCGACGGCGACATGCCCTTGCGGGACGCCCACGACCTCGAGACGGATCTGATCGAGATGCTGCGGGCGGAGACGGACGTCGGTGATGCACACGTCCACCTCGACCCCTCCGGTATCGGCGAGTGGAAAGACCACATCGATGAACCGCTCGAGTAAGTGGGATGTGGTGCTCGAGGGTGGTCATCGGAGATGGTCAAGAGCACGTGGCCCTCGAGTCACGCACACTCCCGACGGCCGCCTCAAGCGTGGGTCAGGTAGTCTTCGACACACCAGACCCACTCGTTGTAGTCCGGGAAGTGGACTCCCCACCAGGTGTGGCCATCGGCGTCTTCGGGCCCGTTCATAATCTCGCCTGTCGTTCCCGTCGGGTAGGTCCGTTTCACGTCGTGATCGAGACCTGGGCCCTCCCGACCGTTGAGATCCGTGGTCGTGGCGATCTGGTCGCCGTCTACGAATTCGTCGCCACCACCACCGTCACCGCCGCCGTTCCGGACCAGCGAGGCGAAGTGATCCATGTCCCAGTCCGGGTACGGGCAGGTTCGCCCGTCGTGGCTGAAATTACTGCAGCTTCCGTCGGGGACGTGCGTGTGGCCGATGATCCCGCCGTCGTGGTTCTGAATGCAGGTGTTCGAGGTGTAGAACTCGAGGGGGATGTCGTGCATGTCGGCGATACACCGCACGAGGTCAGCGGAGGCCTCATAGCAGGCGTCGGTGATGCCGTTGTCGTCGAACCACTCGTGTTCGATGCCGATCGAGCGATGGTTGGCGATATTTCGGGCGTGCCAGGCCGCTTGGTCGTGGTGGACGAGTTGGTCGATATCAACTTCCCCGGCCTGAAGGCCGGCGTTTGTCGGTAAACTCCCGGTCTGGCCTATGATGAGGCAGGCGTGAAATCGCCGTTCCCGTTCAGCGTTCC
>Ga0207421_10005794_pt1 | contig 13695 bp, 14 predicted proteins | sample SodLakKL_010_SED_4_FD_187542 | JGI IMG/M metagenome (GOLD analysis project Ga0207421, IMG submission 187542) | Alkaline sediment microbial communities from Lake Tanatar, Kulunda Steppe, Russia - 8KL_010_SED (SPAdes) (version 2) | ecosystem: Environmental > Aquatic > Non-marine Saline and...
GTTCTCCGATGAGGTGACCGGCCTCGGCGAGCCCGGCGGCGCGGCCCAGGTGGGCCCCCAGGACATCGACCATCCCAAGGTCGCCAACTGGGAGTGACCACCGCTTGGCGGGGAGCGATCCCCGCTCGGCGACCCGCGCTCTGACCGCGCGGCGCTCGTGGTGGGCCCTGCTGGCGCGGTGCGACCGCGCCGTGCGTCCGGGGTCGCCCTTCGAGCACCCTCAGGCGGGCCAGGGCGTGGGCGCCACGTCGGCGCCGGCTGCCCGCAGCGCGCGACCGCCCCGCCGCGGTCGCGCGCGCGTGCCGCGGTCCCGGTCGGCGAGGTAGTCGATGACGCCGCGGGTCACCTCGCCCGACATCAGCAGCGACAGGTGCCCGGTGTCGCCCAGCACCACGTTGGTGGCAGCGAGCGCGGGGTGGGTCAGCCGGCCGCTGCTGGAGGGCGTGACCATCAGGTCCAGCTCGCTGTAGAACGCGATCCAGCGCGTGGAGGTGGGCCGTGCGGTCTCTTGGAGGTGGCGCACCACTGCCGCGCGCGGATGGAGGTCACGGGCGGCGTGGCCCGGCCCGAGCCAGGCGGTGTAGGTGCCAAGGTGCGGGCTGCCGAGGGTCACCACCGTGTCGACCGTCCCGGGCTGCGCGCGGACCTGGGCGTAGTGGCGGGCCACGATGCCGCCCATCGAGTGCCCCACGATCATGACCTGGTCGCTGCCCGCCGCGGCGCGGACGCGATCCGCCTCGATGGCCAGCAGCCGCGACAGCTGCGGGATGTCGTGGCGCAACGGGTTGTAGTTGAGCCCGTGGACGTAGCGGAAGCCGGCCCGCCGCAGCGCCCGGCCCAGCACCAGGAAGGCGCTGCGGTTGTGCACGTAGCCGTGCACCAGCAGCACGGGGATCTCCGCTGTGGTCGGATCCGCCCGCAGCGCGGGATGGACCGGCTCGCGGTCGGGCTCGATCGAGGGCTCGGTCTGGCGGGCCGGCTCGCTGACGCCCAGCGGATAGGCAGCCAGGTGGGCTCCGATGACCGCCAGCTCCCGGACGGTGCCTGCGTAGGCCGCGGGCCGCAGCAGCGCGCGCGCGGTCGCGCGCAGCTGTCGGCGCACCAGGCTGCGCTGATCGAGGCGACGGGTGTGCGGCTCGGTCATGGGGGCCCAAGTGTCGAGGATGCGAGTGTACGCGCCCGCGCCTCAATCCACGCAGGCCGGCTCGCGGTCCTGCCCGGACGGCGCGGGCGCCGTGGCCTCCCCGGGCTCGACATGGACGACCTCGTCGTGCACGGTGACCGGCAGGCGCGCCAGCGACGCGCCGCTGCCGCCCTGCCGGGCACCGTCGAGGTCCCACACGCGGCCGTCGGTGCCCTCCAGGCGCTGCGAGGCCTCGCACCACACCACGGTGGTCTCGGGCGCGGCGAAGGCCCGCAGTCCGCCGCTCACGGGCACCAGCAGGACCTCCTGTCCGGCCACCGTCTCGCGCAGCACCTCACCCCGCTCGACCGCGCCCAGCGGCACGAGGGGCTCCTCGCCCTCCCCGGGCTCGCCCGGCAGCCCCAGCAGGAACACCGCGCCCGCCCCGGCGACCACCAAGCCGGTGACCACCGCGGCGATGGCCCACTGGAGCCCCAGCGGCTCACGGAGGATGATCTTGCGGGCCCGGCGCGCGGCGCGCTCGGGCAGGTAGCCCGTCGGGCCGAACTCGGGCTCGGCAGGCTCGCTCGAGGGCTCGGTGGGGCGGTCGGCGGGGGGCATCCTGCGGCAAGGCTGCCCCACGGCGCGCGCCCTCGCAGGCCCGCCGCCGACGGCTCGCCGCGCGCGGCCGCACGACGCGCTGGCGGCCGGCGCGGAGCCTCCGCTATGCTCCGGCCGCCGTCACGGCGGCGTCGTCGGTCGTGCCCTCGGGCTCGGGGTCACCTCGGCCCGCGGCGGGGACCGCGACGCACGAGGAGAAGGAGCCGTCCACGTGGCTGTGCGCGTGCTCGTGGCCAAACCAGGGCTCGACGGGCACGACCGCGGGGCGAAGGTCGTGGCCCGCGCACTGCGCGATGGCGGCATGGAGGTCGTCTACACCGGCCTGCACCAGACGCCGGAGCAGATCGTGGAGGCGGCGCTGGAGGAGGACGTCCAGTGCGTGGGGCTGTCGCTGCACTCGGGAGCCCACCTCACGCTCTTCCCGCGGGTGGTGGCGCTGCTGCGCGAGCGGGGCGCCGAGGACGTCGTGGTCTTCGGCGGCGGCATCATCCCCGAGGAGGACATCCCCACGCTGAAGGCGCAGGGGGTCGCCGAGGTCTTCACCCCCGGAACCCCCATCGAGGACATCGTCGCGTGGGTGCGGGCGCACGTGCCCGAGCGGGCCTAGCCCCACGCGATCCCGACCCGTGGCAAGGAGCACCCCGTGGATCTGATGGAGTACCAGGGCAAGGACCTCTTCCGCCACTACGGCGTGCCCACCGCGCCCCAGGGGGCGATCGCCACCACCGCCGAGGAGGCCGAGCGCCTGGCCGCCGACTTCGGCGTGCCGGTGATGGTGAAGGCCCAGGTGCTCGCCGGGGGCCGCGGCAAGGCGGGCGGGGTCAAGTACTGCCCCGACCCGCAGACGGCGGGCGCCAGGGCGCGCGACATCCTCGGCCTCGACATCAAGGGGCACCCGGTCGAGAAGGTCCTGGTGGAGCCCGCCAGCGACATCGCCGAGGAGTACTACCTGTCGGTGCTCTACGACCGGGTCTCCAAGGGCTACAAGGTGATCGCCAGCGTCGAGGGCGGCGTCGAGATCGAGGAGGTCAACGCCGCCACCCCCGAGAAGGTGATAAAGCGCGACATCGACCCCACTGTGGGCCTCGATCGCGCCACGGCCGCCGAGATCATCGACGCGGCAGGCTTCCCGCCGGCGGCCCGCGACCAGACCATCGACCTGCTCGTCACCCTCGCCGAGGGCTTCGTGGCCGCCGACGCCACCCTGTTCGAGATCAACCCGCTGATCCTCACCGAGCAGGGCACCGTGATCGCGCTGGACTCGAAGGTGTCCATCGACGGCAACGCGCTGTTCCGCCACGAGGAGCTCGCCGCGCAGCAGGAGACCGGCGGCGGTGAGCCGCTCGAGGTCGAGGCCAAGCGCAAGGGCCTCCAGTACGTCAAGCTCGACGGCAACATCGGGGTGATGGGCAACGGCGCCGGCCTGGTGATGTCGACCCTCGACGTGGTCAGCGAGGTCGGTGGCCGGCCCGCCAACTTCCTCGACGCCGGCGGCGGCGCCAGCGCCGAGAGCATGGCGGTGGGCATCGAGTTCGTGCTGTCGGACCCCGACGTGGACGTGATGCTCATCAACATCTTCGGGGGCATCACCCGCTGCGACGACGTGGCTCGGGCGGTCCTCGACGCGCTCGCGCAGCTCGGCGACCCACGCCAGACGATCGTGGTGCGCCTCGACGGCACCAACGCCGAGAAGGGGCGCGCCATGCTCGAGCAGGCGGGCAATCCGAAGGTGCGGGCCGGCGCCGGCATGATCGAGGCCGCCCAGACGGCCGCCGCGCAGGTCGCGTGACCTCGTGACGCGCCACCGCACGACCCCCCATCGAACTCCCAGCAAGGAGCGCCAGCCGTGAGCATCCTCATCGACGAGAGCACCCGCGTGGTCGTCCAGGGCATCGGCAAGCAGGGCACGTTCCACGCCCAGCGCAACCAGGCGTATGGCACCCACGTGGTGGCCGGCGTCCACCCCAAGAAGGGGGGGACCACCTGGGACGAGCTCGGCGTGCCGACCTTCACCACGGTCGGCGAGGCCGTCGAGGCGACCGGCGCCAACACCTCCATGATCATGGTGCCGGCACCGTTCACCAAGCAGGCGATCCTCGACGCCGCTGCAGCCGGCGTCGAGGTGATCGTGACCATCACCGAGGGGATGCCGGTCCATGACATGGCCGTGGTCTACAACACCCTCTACCCGCGCCAGCCCGACGGGAGCTTCGACAAGAGCCAGGGACCGGTGCTGATCGGGCCGAACTGCCCGGGGATCATCTCACCGGGCAAGAGCAGCGTGGGCATCATCCCCACCGAGGTCACCAGCCCCGGCACGGTCGGGCTGGTGTCGCGCTCGGGCACGCTGACCTACCAGATCATGCACGAGCTCCACCAGGCCGGCATCGGCATCTCGACCTGCGTGGGCATCGGCGGCGACCCGATCATCGGCAGCGACTTCTTCGACATCATCCCGCGGCTGGCCGCCGACCCCGACACCGACGCGCTCGTGTTCGTCGGCGAGATCGGCGGCACCGAGGAGCAGAAGGTGGGTCGCTGGATCGCCGAGCACATCCCCGACACCCCCGTGGTGTCCTACGTCGCCGGCTTCACCGCGCCGCCCGGCAAGCAGATGGGCCACGCCGGCGCGATCGTGAAGGAGGGCTCCGAGGGCGGCGAGACCGCCGCCGAGAAGAAGGCCGACCTCGAAGCGCTGGGCATCAAGGTGGGCGTCAACCCCAGCGACACCGCCCAGCAGATGATCGAGGCGCTGGGGCGCTGACCCGCCCGAGAGGCGGCCGGACCCGGCTGGGTCAGGCCGCCGGCAGGACGTACTGCCAGATCGCCAGGTAATGGGTGATCGACGCGGCCACCACCAGCAGGTGGAAGACCTCGTGGAAGCCGAGCACGCGCGGCGCGGGGTCGGGGCGACGCCGCGCATAGACCACGGCGCCGATCGTGTAGAGCAACCCGCCCAGCGCGATGAGCCCGAGGCCCTCCAGCGGCAGCGCGGTGACCAGCTGCGTCATCGGCAGCACCACGAGCCAGCCCATCGCCATGTAGCCCACCGCACTGACCCACCGCGGGCCGCGCACCGGGGAGGCGGCGATGCCTGATGCGATGACCGCCACGGTCCAGGCCACGATCAGGCTCCAGATGCGCCAGCCGCCGGACAGTGCGAAGAAGGCCACCGGGGTGAACGTGCCGGCGATGAACAGCGGGATCATCGCCACGTCGAACCGGCTCATGATGTAGCGGGCCCGCGCCGACCACGGCGGCACGTGGTAGAGCGCGCTGATCAGGTACAGCCCGACCAGCGTGGTCCCGAACACGCCGATGGCCACCCGGTGGCTGGGCTCGTCGACCAGCAGCAGCAGCCACAGGGCCCCCAGCGCCGCGATGGGCACCGTGGCGGCGTGGATCCAACCGCGCAGCAGGGGCTTGCGGTGATGGTCGATCGCAGGGACGTACGACATGAGCCTCGCGCAGCCTTGCCGAGGAGCCGCAGCGCGGCTTGGGGGCGCGCTGCGGCGCAGGACACCAGGAAGCGTACCCGCTGCGGGGGTGCGGCACGCCGGCGCCTGCTCGCCCTGCTGCACGGGTGCCCACCTGGCCGGTGCTGCGGTGCGCTGCCGACCGGCTTGCCCTAGCCCGCAGCAACGGGCAGGATCGCAGGCGCACGCCCCCCCCGCACCGCTCGGCGCGGCGGTCACGGCCCGCCGGGATCCCAGGAGCGTCGATGAGCCACGAGCCCGCCCACCGTGGCCGCGTCGTGGCCCTGGCCAGCGGCTCGGGCTCCAACGTCCAGGCGCTGCTCGATGCCGACCCGCCGCTGCCGGTGGCCGCTGCGATCACCGATCGCCCCGAGGCGGGGGTGCGCGACCGGATGGCCGCTGCTGGCATCCCCAGCGAGGTCGTCCCGCGTGCGGCGCACGCGGATCGCGCTGCCTGGGAGGCGGCCCTGGCACGGGCCGTGGCCGCCTACGCGCCCGACGTGGTGGTCCTGGCCGGCTTCATGCGGATCCTCTCCGGGGCGTTCGTGGCGCGCTGGCCGGTGCTCAACGTGCACCCGTCGCTGCTGCCGGCCTTCCCCGGCGCTCACGCCGTCGCCGACGCCCTGGCTCACGGCGTGAAGCTCAGCGGCGCCACCGTCCACTTCGCCGCCGAGGAGGTCGACGCCGGCCCGATCGTGGCCCAGCAGGCGGTCGCGGTGGACCCCGAGGACACGGTCGCGTCGCTGCACGCGCGCATCCAGCGGGTCGAGCACGCCCTGCTGCCGCAGGCGGTCGCCTGGCAGCTCGGTGGGCGGTTGCGGGTGGACGGCCGCCTCGTCCACGTGCTCGCCGACCCCGCCGACCCCGGCGACCCCGGCGAGGCCCCGCCCGATCCCGTGTGACCGCGTCCGACCCTGCCCGACCCTGCCCGACCCTGCCCGACCCTGCCGACCCGCCGAGGATCGCCGAGGACCGCCATGAGCGCGCACGAGCCCGACCTGCACCATGCCCCCGACGCCGTGCTGCCGGTGCGCCGCGCCCTGGTCAGCGTCGCCGACAAGACCGGTCTCGCCGAGCTCGCCCGCGGGCTCGCAGCCCGCGGGGTGGCGCTGGTGTCCACCGGCTCCACCGCAGCGACGATCCGCCAGGCCGGCGTGGCCGTCTCCGACGTCGCCGAGGTCACCGGCTTCCCCGAGATCCTCGACGGGCGCGTGAAGACCCTGCACCCGGCGATCCACGCGGGGCTGCTCGCCGACCGGTCGCAGGAGGCCCACCTGGCCACGCTCGCCGAGCACGGGCTTGGGGTGTTCGACCTCGTCGTGGCCAACCTCTACCGGTTCGAGGAGGCCGTGGCGGCCGAGGCCGACGCGGACACCGCCATCGAGCACATCGACATCGGCGGGCCGACCCTGGTGCGCGCTGCGGCCAAGAACCACGCCCACTGCGGCGTCGTGGTGCGCCCCGAGGCCTACGAGGACCTGCTCGCCGAGCTCGACGCGCAGGGCGGGCTCACCGCCGACACGCGCCGCTCCCTCGCCGAGCAGGCGTTCGCGCGCGTGGCCGCCTACGACGCCGCCATCGCGGGCTGGCTCCACCGCGACCAGGCGTTCCCCCCGCTGCTCGCCGAGGCGCGCGACAAGCAGCTCGACCTGCGCTACGGCGAGAACCCCCACCAGGGCGCCGCCGTCTACGCCGACCCGCAGCCGTGGGGCGTGGGCTCGGCTCGCCAGCTGCACGGCAAGGATCCCAGCGCCACGAACCTCCTGGACGCCGACGCGGCCTGGCGCCTGGTCAGCGACCTCGCCGAGCCCGCCGTGGCGATCATCAAGCACACCAACCCGGCCGGGTGCGCCACCGCCGACAGCCTGGCCGCGGCCTACCCGGCCGCCCTGGCCGGCGACCCCGTGAGCGCCTTCGGCGGGATCGTCGCCTGCAACCGCACCGTCGACGAGGCCACCGCGCAGCAGGTCGCCGAGGTCTTCACCGAGGTGGTGATCGCGCCCGGCTTCAGCGACGCGGCGCTGGCGGTCCTGCAGCGCAAGCGCAACCTGCGCCTGCTCGAGGTCACCCGCACCTCCGCCCCGCCCGGAGCACGCGATGTGCGCACGGTCAGCGGGGGGCTGGTCGTCCAGGACGCCGACCTCGCCCCTGACGATCCCGTGGCCTGGGAGGTGCCCACGCAGGCGGAGCCCGACACCGCGACGCTCGCCGACCTGCGGTTCGCCTGGACGGTGTGCAAGCACACCAAGTCCAACGCGATCGTGCTGGTGCGCGACGGCGCGGTGGTCGGTGTGGGGGCCGGCCAGATGTCGCGCGTGGACAGCGTGCGCCTGGCCGTCGAGAAGTCGCAGGGGCGCGCGGAGGGCGCGGTGCTGGCCAGCGATGCCTTCTTCCCCTTCCGCGACGGCCCCGACGCCGCGCTCGACGCAGGCGTGCGCGCCCTCATCCAGCCCGGCGGCAGCGTGCGCGACGAGGAGACCGTCGCCGCCTGCGACGAGCGCGGCGCGCCCATGGTGCGCACCGGCCGGCGCCACTTCCGCCACTGACGAACGGGAGGCGCCGCGGCCGCTGCCCGCTCGGGGACCGCGACGGCTTGCCGGCTGCGCCGGCGAGCGTCAACCTGCGGGTCGAGGACCTGACGAGGAAAGGTGGCGCCATGTCCGCCGCGCGGCTGATCCCCTGGGCACTGCACGAGCTGCTCGAGTACGCGCTGGGCCTGTTCCTGATCCTGGCGCCCTTCCTGTTCGGCATGCTCGACGCGCCGTTGCTGCCGCTGCTCATCGGCGCCGGCGTGGCGATCGTGCTGCTGCAGCTGCTCACCCCCGGCCTGGCGAGCATCGCGGCGGTGCTGCCGGCACGCGCGCACGCCACCGCCGACTACCTGGTGGCCCTGTTCCTGGTGCTCGCGCCGTTCGTCTTCGGCTTCGCCGATCGGCAAGAGCCCCTGGCGCTGATCGTGCTCTCGGGCGTGGGGCTGCTGGTGCTGGCCCTGCTGACCCGCTACCCCCTCCCCGAGGCCGAGGCCGCCGCCCCGGCCACCGGCGCGGCTGGCGGCGCACCCAGCACCGGTGCACCCGGCACCGGCGCGACCGGCACCAGTGGCCCTGGGTCGGGCTCGTCGCAGGAGGGCGGCGAGGGCGCGCGCCGCACCGACGAGGAGGGCTCGACCGGCGACGCCGACGGCTCCCGCTAGCGAGGTCGCCGGCCACGCCGGGGCTCGGCGAGGGCATACTGCGCAGCGCACCGGACCCCGCAGCATCCATCGGGAGGGCGGGCCATGACGAGGGAGGGCGGGCCATGACGGCCACGATCATCGACGGCAAGGCACTGGCCGCCGCCGAGCGCGAGCGCATCGCCACCGAGGCCGCCCGGCTCGCCGAGCACGGCGCCACGCCCGGCCTGGCCGCGGTCCTGGTGGGCGACGACGGGCCGAGCCACGTCTACGTCGGCGCCAAGGAGCGGGCCTGCGCCAAGGTCGGCATCACCTCGCACGGGGCGCGGCTGCCCGCCGAGACCAGCCAGGAGGAGCTGCACGCCGAGCTCGACCGGCTCGGCGCCGACCCGCAGGTCAGCGGGATCATCGTGCAGCTGCCGCTGCCCGACCACCTCGACCCGGTCGCCGCCCAGGAGCGCGTCGATCCCGAGAAGGACGTCGACGGGCTCCACCCCGTCAACGGCGGCCGCCTGCTGCGCGGCGACCCCCTGCACGTGCCCGCGACCCCGCTGGGCGTCAAGGCGCTGCTCGACCACGCCGAGGTCGATCTGCACGGCGCCGACGTGGTGGTCATCGGACGCTCCCAGCTCGTCGGTCGGCCCCTGGCCACCCTCCTCGGGCTGCGCGGCACCGACGCGACCGTCACCGCCTGCCACACCCGCACCCGCGACCTGGCCGCGCACACCCGGCGCGCCGACGTGGTCATCGTGGCAGCGGGCGCGCCGCGGGCCCTGACCGCCGAGATGGTGCGGCCCGGAGCGACCGTCATCGACGTGGGCATCCATCGCGCGCCGGACAACAGCCTCTATGGCGACGTGGCGTTCGACGAGGTCGCCGAGGTCGCCGGTGCGATCACCCCGGTGCCCGGCGGGGTGGGCCCGATGACGGTGACGATGCTGCTGGACAGCACCGTGCGCGCGGCCGCCCGCCAGCACGGGCTGGCCTCGCTGTAGCTGCCCGAGGCGGCGCCGGCCGCGCCGGCGGCCACGACGTTGGTCCCGCTGGCGCGGGCCGTGCTCCGTTGCCGAGCGGGCGGGTCGCTCGTCTAGGCTGCCAGGTCGAGCGGGGCACCGAGCACTGCACGCCCCCGCATCGCGCCGCCGACTGAGCAAGGAGCTGCCACCATGAAGGTCACCGTCGTCGGAGCCGGGAACTACGGCTCCACCACCGCGCACCTGCTGGCCCTCTCGAACAGGTTCGACGAGATCGTGATGGTCGACATCGTCGAGGGCCTGCCGCAGGGTCTGGCGCTGGACATGAAGCAGTCCCGCTGGGTCGAGGGCTTCGACACCGACATCGTCGGCACGAACGACTACGAGCCCACCGCCGGCAGCGACATCGTCATCGTCACCGCTGGCAAGCCGCGCAAGCCCGGCATGAGCCGCATGGACCTGCTCACCGACAACGCCAAGATCGTCGGCGGCATCGCCGAGGAGGTCGCCCGCACCTCCCCCGAGGCCGTCGTGATCGTGGTGTCCAACCCGCTGGACGAGATGACCGCGCTGTTCCAGCGCGTCTCGGGCTTCCCCACCGAGCGCGTCATCGGCCAGGCCGGCATGCTCGACAGCGCGCGGTTCGCCGACAAGACCGCCGAGAAGGCGGGGGTCTCGCCCACCGAGGTCGAGGCGATCACCCTCGGCAGCCACGGCGACACCATGGTGCCGGTGCCCTCTCGCGTCACCGTCAACGGCACGCCGCTGCGCGAGGTGCTCGGCCAGGACGACATCGACGAGATCGTCAAGGGCACCCGCGGCGGCGGCGGCGAGGTCGTCGCGCTGCTCAAGACCGGCTCGGCCTACTTCGCGCCGTCCTCGGCCGCGGTCGCCATGGTCAACGCGATCGCTGACGACTCCGGTGCGATGCAGCCGGTGTGCGCCTGGGTCGACGGCGAGTACGGGATCTCCGGGGTCTACCTCGGCGTGCCCGCCAAGCTCGGGCGCGGCGGCATCCAGGAGGTCGTCGAGATCGACCTCGCCGACGAGGAGCTCACCGAGCTGCGCAACGCCGCCGAGGCGGTCAAGGAGAAGCAGGCCGACATCAACGACCTCGTGTGAGAGGCTGCGGCGACCCGCACCGGCGGGTCGCCGCCCACGCGGCCGCGCCACCAGCCTCGGCTCACGCCGCGGCGATCGGCGGCGCGGCCGCGCAACGTCCACACTGGTGACGGTCAGCCGCCAGCCTGCGGCAGAACCCGAGGGAGGGCCCCATGAACCGCAAGCGCCGCAACCCGCCGCAGAGCGCCGAGCCCCGTCGGCGGACACGCGCGCGGACACCGGGCGAGGCCGCACGCCGGCGCATCCAGCTCTCCCCGGAGGTCGAGCTGTCCGACGAGGAGCTGCGGGCCCTCGCCGACGAGGGCATCGACCCCGAGGAGGTTCGCCGTCTCGCGCGCGAGCGTCCGGCCGGCGAGGAGCGGGTGAGCCCGCACGACCGCGACACCGTCCGCGATGAGCTCGAGGGCCTCACCCTCGAGGAGGACGAGCAGTGACACCCGGCCTGTCAGGCTGATGCCGGGGCGCGCGGTGCCGCGGGCCCACGCCGGGTGACCCCTTGCGTCGAGACGACGCTTCCCTAGCCTTGGCCGGCACGAGCCGGAGCGCCGAACGCACCGGATGGCGCTGTGACCAGGGAGGGTCGACATGGGCACCGGTCCTGAGCCTGCGATCGCCAGCCTCGCCACCGAGGACGAGCGCGTCGCACCCCCCGAGGACTTCGTCGCCGACGCACACGTGCGTGATGCTGACGTGCTGCGCCGCGCCGACGAGGACTGGCAGGGGTGGTGGGCCGAGCAGGCCGGCAACCTGCGGTGGCTGGCGCCCTGGCAGCGGGTGCTCGACTGGACGCCGCCGCACGCGCAGTGGTTCGTCGGCGGGCAGCTCAACGTCGCCGACAACTGCCTGGACCGCCACGTGGAGGCTGGCCACGGCGAGCAGGTGGCCTTCCACTGGGAGGGTGAGCCCGGCGACGCGCGCGCGCTGACCTACGCCGAGCTGCGCGACGAGGTGGCCCGCTGCGCCAACGCGCTGCGCGCGCTCGGCGTGCGCCGCGGCGACCGCGTCAACATCTACCTGCCGATGGTTCCCGAGCTGCCGGTCGCGATGCTGGCCTGCGCCCGCATCGGCGCGATCCACTCGGTGGTCTTCGCCGGCTTCAGCGCGCAGTCGCTGGTGGACCGGATCGAGGATGCGGGCTCGCGGGTGCTGATCACCGCCGACGGCTCCTACCGCAAGGGCCGGGTCGTGCCCCTCAAGGAGGCCGCCGACGAGGCGATGGCCCGCACCGACGTGGTCGACACGTGCCTGGTGGTGCGCCGCACCGGCGAGCCGGTGGCCATGCAGGAGGGCCGCGACCACTGGTACCACGATCTCGTGCCGACCCAGAGCGCCGACTGCCCGCCCGAGCCGATGGACGCCGAGGACGTGCTGTTCATCCTCTACACCTCGGGCACGACCGGCAAGCCCAAGGGCATCACCCACACCACCGGCGGCTACCTCACCCAGGTGGCGGCCACCGCCCGCCTCGTGTTCGACCTCAAGCCCGACCATGACGTCTACTGGTGCGCTGCCGACATCGGTTGGGTCACCGGTCACAGCTACATCGTGTACGGGCCGCTGGCCAACCGGGTCACGTCGCTGCTCTACGAGGGCGCCCCTGACCACCCTGCGCCCGACCGCCTGTGGGAGATGATCGCCCGCCACCGAGCGACGATCCTCTACACCGCGCCCACGGCGATCCGCTCGTTCATGCGGGCGGGCCCCGAGCACCCGGCCGCCCACGACCTGTCCAGCCTGCGCCTGCTCGGCACCGTCGGCGAGCCGATCAACCCCGAGGCGTGGCGCTGGTACCACCGCCACATCGGCGGCGGGCGCTGCCCGATCGTGGACACCTGGTGGCAGACCGAGACCGGCGCGATCATGATCACTCCGCTGCCGGGGCTGACCCACACCAAGCCGGGCGCGGCCCAGCAGCCCTTCCCGGGGATCAAGCCGGTGGTGGTCGACAACGAGGGCACGCCTGTGGAGCCCGGCCAGGGCGGCTACCTCACCCTGCAGCGCCCGTGGCCGGGGATGCTGCGCACCATCTGGGGCGACGACCAGCGCTACCGCGACACCTACTGGTCGCGCTTCGGCGAGGAGGTCTACTTCGCCGGCGACGGCGCCAAGCTCGACGCGGACGGCGACATCTGGCTGCTCGGCCGCGTGGACGAGGTGATGAACGTCTCCGGCCACCGCATCTCCACCACCGAGGTCGAGAGCGCGCTGGTGGACCATCCCAGCGTCGCCGAGGCGGCTGTGGCCGGCCGCGCCGACGCGTTGACCGGACAGGCCATCGTGGCGTTCGTGACGCTGGCCCACGACGCGCAGGAGCGCAGCGACCTCGTCGACGAGCTCCGGGCCCACGTCGCCGACCGGATCGGCAAGCTCGCGCGACCCGCCGAGGTCCACCTCGCGCCCGACCTGCCCAAGACGCGCTCGGGCAAGATCATGCGGCGCCTGCTCACCGACATCGCCGAGGGGCGCGAGCTCGGCGACGTCACGACCCTGGCCAACCCCGACGCGGTGCGCGAGCTCGCCGAGCGTGCCCGTCAGGAGGCCACGTCGAGGTCCTCGGGCAACAGCGAGTAGACCACCGCGTCGAAGGGGCCGTGGTCCTCGCGCAGGATCCCGGCCCGCCGCACGCCCTCGCGCAGCGCGCCGGCGCGCTCGCACACCGCCTGCGAGGCGGTGTTCTCGGGATGGGTGAGCAGCTCGAGGCGATGGCAGCCCAGAGCCGACACCGCGTAGCGCGCCACCAGGCGCACCCCGCGCCAGGCCAGGCCCTCGCCGCGTGCGTCGGGCGCGATCCAGAAGCCGATCTCGCCCTCCCCGAAGCGGCTCTCCAGATGCAGGCCCACCGAGCCGCACAGCGGCGCCTGCCCGGTGCGCCGCAGCGCGAAGGTCAGCATGCGCCCCTCCTGTGCTGACTCCTCGACCAGCGCGAGGAACTCGCGGGCGTCGGCTTCGGTGTAGGGGTGGGGCACCGGGATCCAGCGCGCCGTCTCGGGGTCCCCAGCCCCGAGCACGAGCCGATCGACGTCATCGGTGGTGGGGCGGTCCAGGTCCACCACCGCGTCGGTCAGCGGCTCGTCGGGCCACGTCAGCGGGCTCGGGGGCCACGGCAGCGACTGGGCCTGGGACATCTGCGCTCCGAGGGTCGCGTGGCGGTGGGGCGGCGTCGCGGCGCGCGGTGCCTGCGCTCTGCGGTGCCTGCGCTCTGCGGTG
>Ga0207421_10005795_pt1 | contig 13694 bp, 22 predicted proteins | sample SodLakKL_010_SED_4_FD_187542 | JGI IMG/M metagenome (GOLD analysis project Ga0207421, IMG submission 187542) | Alkaline sediment microbial communities from Lake Tanatar, Kulunda Steppe, Russia - 8KL_010_SED (SPAdes) (version 2) | ecosystem: Environmental > Aquatic > Non-marine Saline and...
CCCCAAGGCCCGCGGGCGTCGCCGGCGTCCCCGGCCGGCCCCCGGCCGGCACCCGGCCGGCCCCCGGCGCCCGGGGCGCCAGCGGCTGAGCGTTACAGGCCTGCTTTCCTCACCCTTTCGACCCGAGTCACGGCGTTATACCCGTTGTCGGCGCGGAATCGACGGCGCTCATATTCGCCGCGGCGTTGCACGTTCCGACGGAACTCCTCGGCCCGCCGCTCACCCTCGCCAGACAGGCTCAACGGCCCGGTCGCCAAGTTGGGGCAGAACATGCCGGCCACCCTGGGGGACGGCAATGCGCTGGTCTGCATGCACCGCCAGCGAAACAGCATCCGGCGGACATCCACCCCAAACATCAGCATTGCCGGCCGGGCCGAAACAAGCATACCGACCAACCGCGGCGCGATGCGTCCAGCTCTCATGGCGTCGCCTCCTCATCGTTGGCGGCCGACTGCAGCCGCGAGACCATCGGCATCGGTCGGCCAATCATTTCCTCGACCCTCGACAAATAATCATGCCGCCGGTCCGGCACAAACTCGGCCGATATACGCATGCGCACGATCACCGAAGCCCATTTACTCGGCCCGTGGCTGGCGGCGTCAGACTCTAGCGCCAACAGGCTGAGCGCCGCGGACTGCCAGCCGGTGTCATCGGCATACGCCAGGATCCGGCGTACCCGGTGAAACGGCCGGGCCCAGCTAAGCTCATCGATGGCGTCTGCCAGCGCGGCGTCGCGGGAACACTGTTCCTCGACCTGGTTCACCAGGTCCAGACAGTCGCGCCTAAGCTCACTCATCGCCATGGCTGTCCTCCTCTGAAACGGGCTCAGCTCGCCCGCAAAACGGGCAATAAAGCATCGGACACGGCGCCGTCCGGCCGTAGCGGGCCCACCAGCCCCCGCAGCCGGTGGAGCCGCGGCAGCCGTAATGATTCACCCGAAGCGCGACGCACCCGCCGTCACGGGGCTCCAATCCGGTGCCAAACAGGGCGATGATCGACCAGAAATCGTCGACACGCTCGACAGTGCCTTTGTGCCCGCAATCCGGGCACCAGGTCGGCCGAGGGGCCGCGTCTGAGTCGGCAATCACAAAAATCGCGTAACAGCACTGGCACGCATAAGCCTCGACGTGTTCCGTTGAGCATGTATGAGGCATTCCTCTCCCCTCCTGTGTTGCGGCCCGCCTCAGACCGAAACCCGGGCCGAGATCGCCGGCCAGGGCGCGTATGTTGGGAACGTGACAACATCCTCAGCGCGGAACCTCGCCGCGAGCTCGCGCCGCGGCTCGCCGTGATACAGGACGCGCGACATCAGGGATAGGTACTGCGTTTCGGCCCTTGCCATCATGAACCGCCCCCCCCTTTCAGAACGGGATGTCATCGTCGAAGTTGGTCGGCGGCTCGGAATGGCCTTGCGGCTGGCCGCCGCCCTGCGGGGCCTGGCCGCCCTGCGGGACTTGGCCGTCCTGCGGGGCCTGGCCGCCCTGCGGGACTTGGCCGTCCTGCGGGGCTTGGCCGCCTTGCGGGGCTTGGCCGCCCTGCGGGGCTTGGCCGGCATTCTGGTTGCCCCCGAGCATTACCAGGTCGGACGCGAGGACCTCTGTGGTGTACCGGTCCTGGCCGCTTTGGTCCTGCCATTTCCGGGTCTGGAGCTTTCCCTCGAGGTACACCCGCGAGCCCTTGCCGAGGTACTCGCCGGCAACCTCGGCCAGCCGGTTGAACATCACCACGCGATGCCATTCCGCGCGCTGCTGTTGCTGGCCGGTCTGGCGGTCTTTCCAGGCCTCATTCGTCGCCACCGACAGGTTGCAGATGGCGACTCCGGACGCGGAATATCTAAGCTCCGGGTCCCGGCCGACGTTGCCCAGCAACGTCACCCTGTTTACTCCTCGCTGTGGCATGGTTGTTGCTCCTGTGTCGGGTTGCGTTTCTCGGGGATAGGGGGGCAGCATGCACCCCCCTTAGTCCCGGCGGCCCTGTTCGCCGCTATTCAGCAAGCCGGCCGGCTGCAGCCGACCCCGGGGATGGCGCTCACCATCCGGTTAAGCTCATGGGCAATACGGCGGGCATAATGCTGATCTATGTCCCGCCATGACTGTTTCGCCCGATGCCAGTCGTCATCAGAACGGCCATACCTCGCCGCAAACTGGCGGGGGCAAAGGTCCGCGCCCTGGTGTTCGAGTTTGAACGCCAACACGGCGGCCCCCTCATCGTTGGGTTTCAGCAGCACCGCGACGCGGCCCAAATCCTGAAAGTCATAAGCCTTTATGAGCTGCATAGCCTGCCCCCCTCTACGGGCTAAAGGTTCACGTCCCCGCCGGATGCGTCCTGTCCGTCGCCGTCGCTGTCGGCCTGGTCTCCGGTTTTGGCGCTGGACTTGCCCGAGGACCGCTTGCCGGCGGATCCCGAGCCGCCAGCCTTGCCCTTGCCGGCCCCCTTGCTGGCGGCCCGCTTGGCCGACGTGTCGGTAGAGCCGCCCTGTTCCGGGGCCGAGGCGGCCCCCTCGAGGATCGCCGGCTCATCACCCTCGACACCAGCGGGGCCGGCATCAGGCGGCGGGACGTCACCGGCCGGGGCGGCGGGGTCCTCCGGCTCGCCGACAACCACTCCGTCGCCAGTGTCCTCGCCCGCGTCGACGGGCGGCTCCGGGGGCGTCGGCTCAGCTGGCGGCAGCGGGCCGCTGACCTCGGGCTCCTCTGCACCCGGCGGCGTACCTTCGGCCGTGATGGGCTGCGGGCGGACCGGCTCCGGGCGCGATGCCGGCTGGCTGGCCTCCTGGGCAGTGCCCGGGCCCTTGAGGGCCTCGATCGCTTTCTCTTGGCTCGGCCCCTTTACGGCCTCGCGGCCCCTGTCCTCGCTGTCGCCCTCAATGGCCTTGCGGCCGCCGAAGTCATACAAGTCGTCGAGCCGCGACAGGGCCTGATCCAGGCGGTCTGTCGACTTAGGCAAACGCTTGTCGCAAAGCCTGCGCAACGCGGTCTTTTGCGCCATTTGCCCCCACCAGGAGGCCCAGGGTCCAGAATCGGGGGCGTTGGAAGCGCGGCGGACCTGTTCGACCTCATCCACCCTCATCAGGATTACGTACAGCTCCCCGCTGGTGGTTCGAGCCATGGCGTAGACGCCGCGAGTCTGCCCGGGCTGGTTGAAAAACGCGGGCTCGTGGTGCAGGTGTTCGCCCTGTTCGTCGACCCAATACCGGAAGCTGTCGCCCTCATAGACGACAGACGCGGTCATATGGGCAACCTCGCCGGATTGCCTAGCGAGCTTGATCAGCCCGGAAACCATGGGCATGTATTGCGCCTGGTGTTTGCCCTGGCGCCGCGACCAAAACCGCGTGAGGGTCGCCTCCCGGCCATCCGGAACCAGCCCGTCGGACGCGCATTGCGTGATCGCCTGGAACAGGGTGCGGCGATCGCACTGCAACAGCTTCGGGTCCGCCTGGATCGCGGTCATGGTGTAGCGTTCAAACCGCTCGACGTCGACGTGGGGCGGAAGCGCCTTTTTCAGCTCCCCGCGCATGCGGTTGAGATCGCCTCGAAATGACGCAATCGGGGACCCGCCCGATTGTCCGGCCTGGTGCGTAGTCATGTGGTTAGACATGGCCGCTCTCCTCTATCACTTGCCGTCGGGTTGTTCCTGGTACTGCAGCCAGCGAGGCATTGTCAGGACCTTGGGTTCATCGGGGTATGCCGGCCATTCATCGGCCTCGGAACAGCGCGCGTAGGTCTGCAGGGCCTCCCGGTACAGGCGCCGGCCGCGTTCCAGCCAGTCATCCCCGAGAACGTAGAGGCCGATGCCGTGCGGCGGCTCCTCCTCAACGGCCAGGAGCGCGTAAGCCTGCAGCGGCTGCCCGGTGGCGTGGTACCAGACGTCGCAGTAAAGCGCTGCCGAGAGCTCATAGCCGAAGCGCGCGGCCGACCGGGCGAACTCATCCGGCCTCGCGTCCTGGCATTTCTTCACGTCGATCATCAGCAGATCCGACGTCACCAGGTCCGGCCGGACTCGGCAGATAACGCCGGTCTCCGGGTCGCGGGCGAAAACCGATACCTCCCGCAGCCCCGCCGCGGTCAGATGCTGGCGGGCCGAATCGCTGGCATAAACCGCGGCCTGCATGCCGGTGATCTTGTCCGCTTCGGGGGCGGTCAAAACACGGCTCGGGGGGTGGACCTTTGTCGCCTGTTTGTACTCGCTGCGGGTGCGGTTGTCACAGGACAACACCATGTATTCGGCCTCGAACCGATCGGGCTCCAGGATGGCGGTATGTATGGCGGTGCCGATGTCCATGGCACGGCTCGCCGGTTTGGGCGGCGCGTACCGGTAATGGGCCGGCGACCTCAGAATGTCTTTCAAGTTACTCGAGCTCACCCCGGGGCCGGCGTGGTACTCATCGTTCGGCATGTCCAGGACGAACACCGGCGCATCGGCCGCTAGGGGCTCAAGTCCGCCCACGTCCTCATTCCAGCGGCGATATGTCACGTCGAGCGTTTCAAGCATAGGTCGGCTTCTCCTCTGGTTGCGGGTTGCCGCCGCGTGGCCTCAGAACGGCCACCGGCATCGGCAGGAAAACCCCGATGATCGACGCCAGGCCCGCCACGATGCAGGCAGCGGCGACGCCAAGCGCGGTCAGGGTGGTTTGATCCATGGTCGACCTCCTCGGGGAGCCCCCTTGTTTCTCTGGCGCGCGCCCTAGAGCACCAGCCCGGGCGCCAGAATCATCGCCACCAGCAAGGCCAGGACCGTCACGGCGGCCGAGACCATGGCGGCGGCGAATAGTACGATAGCCAAGGCAATCACCGACCGGACACAGTCCAGGATCATGACAGCCCCCCGAAAAACCCGAGGACCTCGCCAATGGCCTGGGTAGCGAGCGCCAACACCGGGACGGCCATGGCTGCCATGAGGCCAACCGCGGCCAGCCCAGCGCCAGCCTTTACCCCGATCGCCTTTGCAACGCTGTGATATTGCATCGCCTCGACTCCTATTTTTGTTGCGCGCGTATTGTCATCTTGTATGCGTGGGCGCTAGCATGTCAATACCGTTGAGACAGATCGAAGGGGGACAAATGGGAGAGAAGGGAAGCGGAAAGCCTGAGGTCCGCCGCGCTATACGCCGGCTCGAGGAATGGATTGATTCCACCGGGGCCGTCGCACGGGGAAGCCAGGCCCATGCCGATCTCGCCGCCATCATCGAGGACTGCGCCCGGGCCGCGACCGGTGATGGGCGCATGCGGACCTATGACGAAATACGCGATGAGCTGCATGCAAAGAGCATGACCACGGTCGCCCGGGAAACCGGCATACGGCGACAGACACTGTATTCTATCCGCGGCGGAATGACGCGGAACCCCGGGTACCGCGTAATGAGGGCCCTAGACCTCTGGCTGGACGGGCATGCGGAGGAGGCACGGCATGAGATTGGCCGGTACTGAGGGGCCGGGCAGCGAAACGGGCCTGAGGGATTATCAGCTCGACATGCTGAACCGCCTCAGGTCCGCCCTGAAACGACACCGGCGGGTCGTCTGCCAGTCGCCGACGGGGTCCGGCAAAACCAGGCTCGCGACGTACATGATGGGCCGGGCCGCTCAGCGCGGCATACCGGCGACGTTTGTGGTTCATCGCCAGGAGCTTGTCGACCAGACCTCGGCCGCCCTGTGGCAGCAACGGCTAGAGCACGGGCTCATTGTGTCCGGGGTCCGGTCGTCCCGGCTCCCCGTCCAGGTGGCAACGGTACAGACCCTGGTCCGCCGGCTCGGGAAAACCGCCAGCCCCGGGCTGATCATCGTCGACGAAGCCCACCGGGCCGCGGCACAGACGTACCGCCGGATCCTGGACACATACCCCCAGGCACACGTAGTCGGCCTGACCGCAACCCCGGAGCGCACCGACGGCAAGGGGCTCGACGACCTGTTTGGCGACATCGTCGAAGGCCCTAGCATCCGGTGGCTGATCGAACAGGGGTACCTCGCCGACTACCGATGTTATGCCCCATCCTCAGTCGACACGTCTGGCGTGTCGTCACGGGGCGGGGAGTTTGTGGCAGCCGAGGCGGAAAAGGCGGTCAATGACGCTGACATCATCGGCGACGCCCTCGAGCATTACTCCCGCCTGGCGAAAGGCCGTAGGGCCATCGCCTTTACCGTGTCGAAAAACCATGCTCACGCGGTCACGCGGTCTTTTCTCGACGGCGGCATCCCGGCCGAGATGATCACCGGCGAGACCCCGAAACAACAGCGAGCGGCCGCGCTCAACAGGCTCCGGTCCGGGGAAACCATGGTCCTGGTCACGGTAGAGCTCGCCATTGAGGGGCTCGACATCCCCGCCGCAGACGTGGCTATCATGTTACGGCCAACGCAATCGATAATCGTCCACCGACAGGCTATCGGCCGCGTCCTCAGGCCAAACCCGGAAGGGTCGAATGCGATCATTCTCGACCACGTCGGGAACACGATCAGGCTAGGCCTACCCGATGAGCCGCGGGAGTGGAGCCTCGAGGGCCGGAAAAAGGCCAACAACAAGGGTCCGGCCGACGAAGAAACCGCTACGCCGGCTCCGAAAACATGCCCGGTTTGCTTCGCCGCCCACCGCCCGGCGCCAACGTGCCCCGAATGCGGGCACCAGTACGTCGAACAGGGCAGCATCCCGGATGAGGCGCCCGGGGAGCTTGTTGAGGTCGACCCCGAAACGGTCCGGCGGGAGCGGATGCGGGAACAGGGCGCTGCACGGACCCTCGAGGACCTGGTTGCCGTCGGCATGCGGCGCGGGCTCAGGAGCCCCGACGGTTGGGCCGCCCACGTATTCGCGGCCCGCCAAGGCCGCAAGCCGAGCAAGGATGAACGGGCCGAAGCCCGCCGCGTGATGCAACAGCATAGGGAGCGAGCCTGATGCCCACCGCTGAGTCGGAGCTCATCAACGCGATCAAGCTCGAGGCCACCAACCTCGGGGCCCGGCTGTTCCGCGTGAACACCGGAACAGGCTGGAGCGGAACCGTGATTCATAAGGAAGCGGACCGCGCCGGCAACATGGTCACCATCCGGAACGCGAGGCCCCTGCATGCCGGGCTCGGGACAGGCGGATCCGACCTGATCGGGTGGTCCCGGGAAGGCCGGTTTGTGGCGATCGAGGCGAAAGCCGGGAAAACACGGATCACCAAAGAGCAGCGCCGTTTCCTCGAGGCGGTCCGCGCCGCTGGCGGCCTGGCCGGGGTCGCGAGAACCGTTCAGGACGCTCGAGACATCCTGGCCGGGGGTCAGCCGCTATGACGCTCCGGGAAAAGAAAGGGGCCGCTGTCGCGCGGCCCCCAAAACGGTCGAACGTCTGCAACGAATAGGAGGAGAATCATGGCAGACGCCTATACTATTGCACGCGAGCTAGGCGGCGACAAGGTGGAGAGGACGGCCAAGGGGTACAAAACCTGTTGCCCCGTCCATGATGACCGGTCACCGTCTATGACGATCACCGACGCGAAAAACGGCGACGTCGCCGTGCATTGCTTCGCCGGCTGCGAATGGCGAGCCATCCGCGATGAGCTGAAAGCCCGCGGCCTGATTGAGGACCGACGACAGGGCCGCCAGCGCGACACCGTCGCCCGGGAAGCCGCCGGCGACCGCGGTGACCCGCCGCCGTCACGGTCCAGCGGGGCCCAGCAAGGGATCGGCGCCGGCGATGCGGCCACGGCCGAGGCCAAGCCCCGCAACGCCGACGGCAATGAGGCCCCGCCGCCGTGGCAACGGCCCATCGCTGCCCGGTATGACTACCGCGACCCCGAGGGGAACATCCTGTACCGAAAAGTCCGGTTCGGGGATGGCCTATCGCCCAAGGCCCGGCTGTGTGCATGGGACGGCAAGCGCTGGCGGTGGTCGACCCTGCGACGCCGGCGCGTACTCTACCGCCTCCCCGACCTGGTCAACCCCGAGAACACGGAACGCGCCGTGGTGTTTTGCGAAGGCGAGCGCGACGCCGACAACCTCGCCGCCATCGGAGCCGTCGCGACGACCCAGCGCGACGGCGCATCCGCCAACCCGGCTGACAATGAGCTCACGCCGCTCGAGGGGCGGACAGTCGTCGTTATCGGCGACAAGGATGCCCCCGGCCGCCAGTTTGCCGACAACGTCGCCCGGACCTTGCTGCCCATCGCCCGCAGCGTTCGGGTCGTCGACCTACCGGTTGAGGAGGGCGAGGACGTTACCGACTGGATCGAGAAATACGGCGCCACCCGCGAGGACCTTCGGGACCTCCTGAAACGGACCCCGCTGTATCAGCCTCAGGCCGGCCAGCAACAGGCCCAGAGCGCCGACACGCCGGCAACCACCCCGGCGCCGGATGATCGGCCGGACTCCTGGGCACCAACCGACCACGCCATAACAGGCGCCGGGGGGCCTGACCTGACCACCCCTGAGGGGCTGAGGGAGTGGCGGCGCCGGCTGGATCAGGCGACGTTTGTCGACTGGCCGGACCAGAATGACAAGGGCCGGCCGCTCGACACGGTGGAGAACCTCGAGTACCTGTTGAGGCGGTACTGTATTACCCCGCGCCTCAACCTGATCACCTGCGAGATCGAAATACATTCATCACCGGGAATGCCTCCGGAGCCGTTTGAGACCCCACAGTTCGGCGATATAACCAGCATCGCCAAACGCCACCGGCTGGGGGTCGGCAACCTCACCGCCTATATCCCGCGCATCGCCGCCGACAACGCTTACAACCCCGTCGCCGACTGGATCAATTCGCGCCCCTGGGATGGGACCCGGCGCATGCGCCAGCTGTTCGAGACCCTGACCGTGGCCGACGACTCAGAGGAGAACCGCGACCTGTATGCTCGGCTGTTGTACCGATGGATGCTGAGCGCGGTCCGCGCGGCGACCGACGACAACGGCACGGCCTCACAGGGGCTGCTAGTCCTGTCCGGGCCCCAAGGGGCTCAGAAAACCCGATGGCTGAAAGGCCTGGCGCCTGATTGGGTCCTCGAGGGCGCGCTCCTCAACCCGGCCGACAAGGATTCGGTCCTACTCGCGATCCAGCACTGGATTGTCGAGCTTGGCGAGCTCGACGCGACTTTCCGCCGGGCGGATATCGCGGCGCTAAAAGCATTCCTCACCCGGAGCCAGGACCAGATCCGCCGGCCCTACGCCAAAACGGCCGAGACCATGCCCCGTCGCACCGTGTTCGCCGCGACGGTCAATGAGCATGATTACCTGATCGACGAAACCGGCAACCGCCGGTTCTGGACGGTCCCCGTGTCCGCCTGCAACGCGGATCACGGGATCGACATGCAGCAGCTATGGGCAGAGCTTTACCATGACCTCAGGGCCGGACATCCGCATTACCCGACGGATGAGGAGCGCGCCAAGCTCGACCGGATCAACGTAGAGCACAAAGTCACCGACCCGGTGCGGGAGGGCATCCTCGAGACCTTCGACTGGCAGGCGCCCCACGGCGAGAAATACCAAGCCTCGACGGTGTGCCGGATCATCGGCATCCGGAACCCGAGCAGCCACCAGTCCCGCCAGGCGGCGAAGGTGTTGCGGGAGCTGGTCGGTCCGCCCAAGACGACCAAGGGGATGCGCGTTTTTTGCATGCCGGCCCCGAGGCCCGGCCGAGACCATCGGGAGGAGCACCGGCCGATATGATGCCGACGACAGACCGACAGGCCGCCATCCTTCGCGCGCTGGCGCGGACGCGCTTGCCGCTCACGCCGGCCGAGGTCGCCGCGGTGGCCGCCCTCCCCGGGGGCGCGTGCGACCGGGCCGAGGCCTTGGTTGAGCTCCAGGAGCTCCGGGGCCGATCGCTGGCGGTCCAGCCGGTGCCGGGGTATTGGGTCGCAACGGCCCAGGGGCGCGAAGCCGCCGGCCGGGCTGCCCCCGTCGCGGCGCCGGTGCGACGCTGCCAGCCCCGCGGCTGACCTCTCGGCTGGCGCAAGCCCCGCCGTTCAGGGCGGGGTGAGCCAGCCCTACTGTGGGGTGCGCTGATTCTCGACGTACTCGCGAATCCTATCGAGCGGGGCACCGCCGCAAGAGGCGGCAAAGTACGACGGCGACCAGAGGTGGTTGCGGTGGGTACGCACCGTGTAGCGATTGCGAAGCTGGCGCGCCGATGCGCCTTTGAGGCTGTTCACCAGCGCCGAGACGGCGACCTTCGGCGGGTAGGTCACGAGCAGATGCACATGGTCGTCCTCCCCATCGCATTCGACCAGGTTTGCGTCGAAGCGGGCGCAGACATCGGCGAACACACCAGTGAGGAAGCGGATGTGCTCGTGGCTGAGGACGCCGCGCCGGCACTTCGTCACAAAGACCAAGTGGACATGGAGACTGAAAACGCAGTGTCGACCCCGGCGGTAATCTGCTTGATAGCTCATAGACCAAATGGTAGCATAGACTTATGCACCTTCGCTACCGCTATCGGCTGTATCCGAACCGCCCGCAGCGCCAGGCCCTCGCCCAGGCGTTTGGCTGCGCCCGCCTCGTCTACAACGATGCGGTTGCGGCCCGCCGGGATGCGTACCAGGCGGGTGAGCGGTATCCGTCGAGCACAGCCCTCCAGCGCCGGCTCATCACCGAAGCCAAGCGCACCCCCGAGCGCGCCTTTCTCGCCGATGTCTCCAACATCGTGCTTCAGCAGGCGGTGCGGGATTGTGATGCCGCCTACAGCCGCTTCTTCGAGGCCGTGAAGGCGCAAGGACGGCAATTTGTCGGCCATCCCCGGTTCAAGTCCCGGAAGGACAACCGGCAGGCGATCCGGCTGCACACCGGCGGCTTCAGCATCCGCGCCAACGGCAAACTGCGACTCGCCCGGATCGGGGATGTGGCTGTTGTCTGGTCGCGGACGCTGCCGGCACCGCCGTCGTCGGTAACGGTGATCCGCGACGCGGCGGGGCGGTACTTCGCGAGCTTCGTGGTTGAAGCCGGTGATGAGACGGCGCCGCCGGCAGTGAACGCCGATGGCACCGAGCGTGAGATCGCGCTCGATCTCGGCCTCAACCACTTCGCCGTGGATCAGCACGGCAATACGATTACCAACCCGCGCTGCCTGCGCCGCGCCGAGCGGCGGTTGCGCAAGGCGCAAAAGGCTGTCTCGCGGAAACGGCGCGGGTCCAACAACCGGGCCAAGGCGCGAAAGCGCCTTGCCCGGTGCCACGCTAAGGTCGCGGACACCCGCGCCGACTGGCTACACCAGCAAACGACTCGACTCGTGCGCGAGAACCAAGCGATCTATGTCGAGGATTTAGCGGTGCGGGGCCTTGCCCGCACTCGGCTGGCGAAGTCGGTGCAGGATGCGGCCTGGGGACAGTTCCGGCGGCTGCTCGAAGAAAAGGCCCGCCGCTGGGGGCGCACCGTCATCGTGGTGGGCCGTTACCAGCCCACGAGCCAGGTGTGCTCGGTGTGTGGCCGCAACGATGGGGCCAAGGCGCTGGCCATTCGCACCTGGACGTGCACTGGCTGTGGCGCAACACACGACCGCGATACAAACGCGGCACGCAACATCCTCGCCCTCGGGCGGAGGGAGAGGCTAAACGCCTGTGGAGCCGATGTAAGACCACCGATAGTGGCTGTTGGCGGCGAAGCAGGAACCCATCAGCCGGCCCGGGCGTAAGCGCCAGGGCCGGGCTGGGAATCACCGTCCTTTAGGGCGGTGAGGACGTCAACCCGCCTGCGGCCGCCGACCACCGTCACGGGCGCCCTTTGGCGGCGCCTGCAGGCGGCCGAGCGGCCCCGCGCCCGCCGATTGTGCCGGCGCTGTGAGCGCCGTAGAGCCCCACCCCCTGCAACCCCTGCCCGTCCTCTCGGCGCGCGCCTGCAGCGCCGCTGTGCAAGCCCTCGCCCCTGCCGCCGGCCGGGCCGGGCCGTGACCGGCGCCGATCGCCCCTGCCGCCGGCCGGGCCGTGACCGGCGAGCCCAGCGGCCGCCGCCGTTCCCCCCTCCCGCCGCCAGCGAACCCAGCCGGCCGGCCTGGTTCATCCGCCGGGCATACCGGCCAGCCAGCGAGCACAAACCATGCCAACCGGGCCGACATGGCCGCCCAATAATTCCCCTACGATTAGCTAGTTTGCGCTAATGGACACACGGTTTGTGTGGTTCGGTGGACCTGACACCGCACAATTCCCTTGCGCGCATTGTGCGCATTTTGGTTTGAGAGGGGGGCGCGTAAGTCCCTGATTGTTCGTCGAGGGGGTGTAGATTATCTACACCCTACACCCCCCATCTGCACCCCCATCTACACCCCTCTAACCCCCTGTTTTCCCTACTATTTCTCTTATAGGGTGTAGATGGTGGAGATAGGTATACCAAAAAAAGGAACATGAGCCGGTGACGGGTAGCGCAAAATACCTTGCGCGCATTGAGGGCATTTTTAAGGGGGGGGTACATATCAAAGTGTATGGGGAATCGTCACCATCTCCACCATCTACACCCCGCGCAGAAAAAAATGCAGGCACGTCAACGACTTAACCCAGGGTGTAGGGGTGTAGATAGTACACCCCTCAATCTACACCCCCAAGGCGTCGAGAATCGTTCCACCAGGCCCCCGTGATGGGCATAATAATCCGCGTATGATGTCAATACCGGCGCAACACCAGGGGTCGATATCATGCCCAGGACACCAGCCACCAGACCGCCAGCCGACGCCCCAGAGATCCGGGAAACCTGTCGGCACTGCAGGAACACCGGCGGGCTAATACAGCCCTACCTTGTCCGCAACGGCCGCGGACAATTCATCCATGTATGGCTGCACCAGGAATGCTCCCCGGCCTGGATCGAAAGGTACCGCGCGTGGAAACAGCAGCGGTCGCAGGGTTGCGGTGGGGTGCGGGAGTAATTACAGTCGGTACGACGGTACAGACAAAAGGGACGCAACCAATGATCGACGTAAATAGCAGCGGAACAAAACAGGTCTGCATACCCCTGCCCAACACCCCCGAAGCCCAGAACCTGACCGCCGGCGACATCCTCGCCGCATACAAGGCCGCGGCCGCAGAGCTATACACGCGGACCGCGATCAGGACAGCCAGCAAGCAACAGAGCCCCGAACATGACCGCGAACGATGAGACCCAGACCCTGACACGCAACCAGACCGCCATCCTCCTGGCGCTCTCCAGAACGCCAGGGGAATGGCAGCGACCGACCGACATCGGCGTACAGTGCGGAGCCCGATGGTCGTCGGCCAGTGCATTCGCCGTCGGCGGCCTGTCACGCCTGGAACGCCGGGGACTGGTCGAGAGGGGATGGGGCGAACACTGCGGACGGTGGCGGATCACCAACCGCGGCCTCGAGGTCGCCCACGCCATGCAGAGCGCCCGGTAACGGCCCGGCCAACACAGCGGGAGGGAACAGCCATGGGCCAGGTCCTGCTAATCGCTAAAATCCGCGATCTGAGGTTTGAGGCTCAGAGAATCGGCGCATCAGCCGGCGACAACATCGCCGCCGGCCTCATACGCGGTGGGATGGTCAACATTCGAGATCATGCCAGGCTGGCGCTAATGATCGAGGAAATTATCCAGGAGGCGAGCCGAACCCAAAGGGATCCGCTCATGAAAACCCGCCTAGACGTCGACTGCCACGTTGCCCGCCAGCTCTCGATTTTCGGAGTGATCGATAAAACCGCGATCACGAATCATAATACGGGGGCGACATGACCGCCCTCGCCACCTCCCGTAAGTTCCTGATCCGCGGGTCCCTCTCAGCGAGGGGGAGCGCGGGTAACGTTGG
>Ga0207421_10005796_pt1 | contig 13692 bp, 12 predicted proteins | sample SodLakKL_010_SED_4_FD_187542 | JGI IMG/M metagenome (GOLD analysis project Ga0207421, IMG submission 187542) | Alkaline sediment microbial communities from Lake Tanatar, Kulunda Steppe, Russia - 8KL_010_SED (SPAdes) (version 2) | ecosystem: Environmental > Aquatic > Non-marine Saline and...
TGATTTATGTGGTGTTTGTTTAATTAACTTGACTTAAAGAACATCGATTGATGCGAGATCAACTACAGCAAAAACCCACCGTTTGATTTAGATAAATCAGCGGTGGGTTTTTCAATGCTATCTGGATGGGCAGCCCATCCAAAAGCTGGCAGGGGAGACAGGACTCGAACCCGCAACCTTCGGCTTTGGAGGCCGCTGCTCTGCCAATTGAGCTACTCCCCTACTACACCTAAATTTTAATTGAATGAAGGATAATTGTCAATCATGAGAGTTATCTAAAGTAAGGGTTCGTTGGATTCTTCTTTGCTCTCCTTGCGGAGTTTTAAGGATGAGAGCCAGTTTGAATTTGTGCACATCGAAAGTTTGCGAAGATATTTTCATAATTACGGTTCCCTGATGGATGTAGTCAAGATTGATGGCAGGAAACACATTTCCCCATAAGCGTGGAGATTCCACTGCCCAGTAAATAGTTTTGTAAATATCATCCTGGTTGCTTTTCTGGGGGCCTGTTTGAGCTTCTTCCCAATACTCTTCTATCCAGTAAATTATCTGGTGGGGGGTGCTCAAAAAAGCTTCTAAGTTTTTAAGATCTGCTCCTTCTATTGTCTCTGCTTTTTCCCAGGTCTCACTTTCTTTATGGCGAAGATAAAAGTCTCCCCTTTTAAGATAAACTCCCAGATCGTGTTCGGGGATGTATCCGCTCATATTGATTCCATGGACCTGTCCTTCAAAACTCAATGTTTCTGGGCCGGCTTCTTCTGAAATAACTATTTGGTAATCGTGGTATTCTTGCAGTTTATCCAGGGCTTGAAGCATCAAATTATAAGCCGGGTTTGTCCTTTCGGCTAGCAGGAAATATGTAAGGGAGATGAGCAACATCACTATTAACCCACCTACTATGACCCAAAAAGGATCAAACCTGTATTTAAGTCTTGAGCGCGGTGTTACAGGCAATGGCATAATTTGCTCCTTGGATTGTTAAATTATTAAGATACTCAATGATATGCCTGTACACCTAAAATAATTCGGGGAAATTATATTTTTTTAATCGCCTTTGATTACAGCCAGGGGATAAAAGCGGGCTACCTTCCGGATTAAGTCTGTTTCTGCCAGGGTGTCCACTACTTGGTCAATGTTTTTGTATGCTTGAGGTGCTTCATCCAGAACGGCATTGTAGTTGCGAGTTAGCAAGATAATACCTTTCATGCTTTCTTGCATCTCATCAAGTGGAATTTCTTTTTTGGCGGCCTTCCGGGAAAGGATTCTTCCTGCGCCATGATTTACCGAATGAAAGGTTTCGGCAACTTTTTTAGTTCCGGTCACCAGGTAGGAAGCAGTTCCCATGCTTCCGGGGATTAGGGCGGGGTGGCCGGTAGAGCGGTATTTGGGGGGATTCAAGGGATGGTGGGGAGGTAAAGCGCGGGTGGCTCCCTTGCGGTGTATGAGAAGCTTTTTGCCATCTATTTTTTCGAATTTGGCGATGTTATGGGCTACATCGTAAACTAAATTAAGGTTTTGTTGAGCCTCCCTGTTACCCATAATATCAGCGAAAGCCTGCCGAATATCATGGGTAATCCACTGCCTGTTGCAAAAAGCAAAATTGACTGCGCAAGCCATGGCAGATAGATAATTTTGCCCCTCCGGTGATTGAATGGGAACGGAGGCCAGCCCTGCTGTGGGCATATGCAGTTTATTTTTCTGGGCAATTTTTTTCATGGATTTGGAATAGTCGCTGCAAATTTGATGGCCCAGCCCGCGGCTGCCAGTATGGATGAGAATGATAAGGTTGCCCTGGCGAAGCCCCATTTTCATGGCTGTTTCCGGTTCAAAGAATTCAGCGGTATAACCAATCTCAATAAAGTGATTTCCCCCGCCCAGGGTGGAAAGTTGGTCGCCTCTTGCTTTTGCTTCTTTGCTCATGGCAGCAGGATCGGCGCCGGGGAAAGAGCCTCTTTCTTCAATGTATTCTTGATCTTCCGGTCGGCCAAGGCCCATCTCCAGCATGGCCGGAACTCCTTCGGTAAGGATGCGGCTAAACTTTTTTCCGGAAAATTTGGCATGGCGGCTTTTTTTGCCTACACCAGAAGGAACGTGCTTGGCAATGGATTCCATTAGTTTTTGTAAAAATTGAGGCGTAGCTTCAGTGGCGGGGATGCCGGTGTTAAGTAATCTGACGCCACAATTGATGTCCATGCCTACCGCTCCTGCGGAAACAAGGCCTTCTTCGGCATCCATGGCCATAACGCCGCCAATAGGGAGACCAAAGCCGGTGTGGATATCCGGCATTCCGATTACATATTTATATACGCCGGGCAGGGAAGCCGCATCCATCAATTGTTTAATGGATTCGTATTCTAAGTCTTGCAGCATATCTTCTTTCAAATAGATTCGCCCATCTACCTGCATGTCTCCTTGCCTGGGAATGCGGTAGCAATTTTGATACTCCGGTTGAAGGTTATGCATATTGACCTCCAGTTATATCTGGTTGCTGTTGTAAATTTATAAATGGCGGCAGTCGGAATTAGTTTTTGGGAAAAAACCGTCTAAATTAGCGGTAATGTTCTCCAGTGAATCTAAAAAGTCATAGCCGGTAATATCATAGCGAAGGGGAGTGATGGAAATGAAGTTTCTTTTAATAGCCCCCACATCGTAACTCTCATCTTTTTGGGTTTCCACTACTTCTCCGGCTAACCAGTAGTAACTTTTCCCGCGGGGATCGGTGCGTTTTTCAAATGAATTTTTATAACGGCGGTCCCCCAGGCGGGTTGCCCTGACTCCTTTAAGCTCCTCTTTATGGCCGGGAGGGACGTTAATATTCAAAAGGGTGCCTTCAGGAAGGTTATTTTCCAGAAGGTAAGATAGTAAGTGGCAGGTAAATTCAGCAGCCACTTTAAAACCGGGTTCACCTTCCTGGGTAAGGGAAACTGCAATGGAAGGAATGCCTAATATGGCTCCTTCTGCGGCAGCAGAAACAGTTCCGGAGTAGAGTACGTCTGTACCCAGGTTGCTACCTCGATTTATTCCGGAAATAACCAGGTCTGGCTTGGAAGATAGAAGAGCTTCTACGGCCAGCTTTACGCAATCAGTAGGGGTGCCATTAACTGTCCAGGCGGTAAGATCATGGTTGTGAAGAAAGCGGACGCTTTCAACTCGTAATGGACGATGCATGGTAATGGCGTTACTAACTGCACTCTGTTCGTGGTCAGGAGCTATTACATAAATTTTAACCTGGTCTCCTAATTGCTGATATATTTGTTGACTGAGCACTTGAATGCCCTCGGCTTGAATGCCGTCATCATTGGTGATAAGTATGGTTTTGGTCATGTTTATAATCACTCCGCTTTATATTATTATTTTATGCCCTGTTAAACGAGAAGCACATGCATCTGCTTCGTACATAATTTTTTCTTCGTCAACAGTGAGCAATTTTCCTTTCTCCATTAATATATTTCCGTCAATTATGGAAAGTTCCACATCTGCTCCGCTAGCAGAATAAACAAGGTGAGATTCTACTTGATGCAAGGGAGTTAGATGGGGAAGGCTTTTGTTGATACCAATTAAATCTGCCCGGTAACCTGGTTTGACTTTACCCACATCATCCCAAAAGAGTATTTCCGCTCCTCGGAACGTGCCCATTTCCAGCGCAACTTGGGCCGGCATTAAAGATGGGTTTTCGCCATTTCCTTTGGGAAGCAATGTGGCCAGGTGCATCTCTTGAAACATATCCAGGTTGTTGTTGCTGGCGGCGCCATCTGTTCCCAGGCCCAGCCCGATGCCGGCTTCTAACATCTTCGCCACAGGGGCTATGCCGGCACCTAATTTTAAGTTGCTGGTAGGATTATGAGCTACTCCGATGTTCTTTTGAGCCAATAACTGAATATCTTCATCGGTCAGATGTACGCAATGAGCGCAGAGCACCTGCCTTTCAAACAAGCCCAGGCTTTCCAGTAGTTCTACCGGGGTGAGGCCGTGCTTGTATAAACAATTGTCCACTTCCCGCCTGGTTTCAGAAACATGTATTTGGATGGGAATATCTTTTTTGTCTGCCAGTCGCAGGACTTTTTTCAGGTAATCAGGTGGGCAGGTGTAAACTGCATGTGGCCCCAGAATAATTTTAATACGTCCGTTTGCGGCTCCCTGCCAGTTTTCAATTAGAGAACGGGTCGCCCGGTAAGATATTGTTTTCATCCCAATAACTCCGGCCATGCTTTGGGATAGGACAGCTCTCATGCCGCTTTCCTGGACGGCGGTAGCAACTTGATCCATGTTGAAGTACATGTCAGCAAAAGTGGTGGTGCCACTGCGAATCATTTCCACAATGCTTAACATGGTCCCCCAGTAAATGTCCTTGGGAGTTAGTTTAAATTCCAGGGGCCAGATTCGTTTTTTTAGCCACTTCATAAGAGGCAGATCATCGGCATAGCCCCGGAATAAACTCATGGAGGAGTGGCCGTGGGTATTTACCATGCCGGGCATGATAATTAGACCAGTTCCATCTATGAGGTAAGTATTGTTTATGTTTGCCACGTCAGGGCATGACTCTGCACTACCAGGAGGAGAAATATTTGTAATCCATCCGTTAGAGATATGAATATTTCCTCGGATTATATTCTGTTCATTTTCTTTGTCCATGGTCACGATTGTGGCATCATGAATAAGGACGTTCTCTGGCATCTATTTCCCTCCTGCGCTTGCTATTTCTTATTAATTTGTCCTTTAATGTTTAAATATTGTCCGGCCTCAAGGCAGCTGCACTCCTTTTCGCGGGGAAAATTAAGAATGCAAGATTGAAACAGGTTATTTAGCTGATCTTTATATGTTTTCATAACTTCCACCACTTCTTCATGGGTGAGAGGGTTTTCTGAAATACCGGCGGCATAATTGGTAACCAGGGCTACAGTGGAATAGCAAAGCCCGGCTTCCCTGGCCAGAACAACTTCTGGAACATTGGTCATGCCTACCAGTTCTCCTCCCAGTCGGGACATGGCTACTATTTCTGCGGGAGTTTCAAAGCGCGGGCCTTCTGTGGTCACGTATGTTCCGCAGTTTCTATAATTCCAACCGGCTTTATGACACTCAGATATGAGTAAACTCCGCAGTTCCGGGCAATAAGGTTCAGTAAAATCGGTGTGGACTACTGGCATGTCACCACCGGTAAAGAAGGTAGAAATTCTGTCCCGGGTTTGATCCATAAATTGATCAACAACTACCATGGTGCCAGGTGCTATGTCCTGGCGCAACGACCCCACTGCCGCAGTGGCAAAAATGCCATCTACTTCCAACACTTTGAGAGCAGCAATGTTTGCCCGATAATTAACTAGATGCGGCGGCACTTTATGACCACTTCCGTGCCGGGTCATAAAATACACTTCAGTATCTTCATAAATGGCTTTTTGGAGAGTAGTTTCCCCGTATTCAGTGGTTATTGCCAAGGTTTCCATATTTTCTAAAAATTCCAGATGATAAAGCCCGGTACCGCCGATGATGGCCAGTTTATTAGTCATTGCTCGTCCTCCTCAATAATACAGAAAAATACTTTTTTAAACAGGAGTTAGATTTTTAGTGATCATATCACAGCCAGCAAGTAAAAACAACTTAACTAAAATGGATGTGTGAATCAAAGGGGCGGTTTCTTTTGATTCACCTTTGAATCACTCGACCAGGCTGCGGGTGGTTTGAAAGAATAGAGAGGCGCGGTTGAGGTTGCCCATTAAACGGTAAATTACTCCCAGTTCAAAGGTGATTAGCGCTTCCTGGGGGTTGAGGGTGTGCGCTTTTTCCATGTATTTTCGTGCTTCTTCCCATTCCTGCAAATAGCTATATGCCTTGCCTATATAAAACAAGGTTTCCCAGTCGTGCGATTTGAACTCCAGTACTTTTTGAAACTTTTCCACCGCTGCTTTGAACTCTTGAAGGTTGAATAAGGCAGCTCCCTGGTTGAAGTAAGCTTCAATAAGCTCTGGCTCGGCTTCTGATGCTTTATTGAAATGTTCCAGGGCCGCCTGGTATTTTTCCTGGCTGGCATAAATACTTCCCATGGTATTGAAGGCAAGTCCTTTTAAAGATGATTCGCAATCAAGGGCAGTGACCAGTTTAAGCTCCTTAAGAGCTTTTTCATAATCGCCTTTCTGGGTGGAGGACAGGCCAAGGCAAAAGTGTCCTATGATAAAATTGGGCTCTATTTTGGTAACTTCTTCAAATTCCTTGATAGCATCGTCAATCATGGCCAAATCCCAAAAGCCCAGGGCTTTTCGGAATGATGTTATGGCTTTTTCTTCAGATATTTTGCAGAAGTTCTTTTTTAAGTTTTCTTCTGTTTTGGTGATTGTTTTTTCGCTGGGATTTCTAAGCTTCTCATGGTCGGATGAGGATGTGTTAGTACCATTTTCCAGTTCATGAATTTCAAGGCCGGACTCAATTTGTTCCGGAAGAATACTGTCCATGCCCATGGAGGTTTCCCAGCCGGAAAGATCATCTAAAAAACCTTCCGGTAAAGTATCGGGGAGCTTGAAGTTGTATTTTTGCTGCATTTCGTTCAGGCGTTCTTCAAACCTAAGCCAGTGCTGGACGCATTTATCCATGGTATTGCGCAATGACATGATCACAGGTATTAATTCTTCCTTTTCATCTTCACCGGTGCATTTATTAAATTCGTCTTCAATATGATCCAGAGCTTCAAATATTGCCGAAAAAGTAGAGAACAATTCTATTGCTCCTTTAATATTATAGATTATGGATGGCAATACAAACTACATTTCAGGTGCTTTGAGCAATGTGATTTTAGCCCCGGTCTTATTCTTTCGCCAATATTGCTGCTATTATACGGAGTAAAATTTTCCGTCTTATGAAAAATTAACACTTTTGTCGGATAATTTTAAAAAAAAGGGGTTGCTTTGTTCTGGACTACTTGTTATAATGCCTTATATTAAAAGGACAAATAAATATGGCAGGCAATGAAGGGGAGAAATCTTGCAGTTAGCTTCCCCCAGAGAGGAACCCCATGGCTGAAAGGGTTCCGGTAGCGCTCAAGGATAAGCCGCCCCGGAGCTAGCTGCCGAAGGGCAGTAAAAAGAGAGTGCCTGGTAAGCAGTATCGGTGGAATTACGGCCACCGTTATCAAGAAAGAGGTGGTTTTGTTGTCATCTACGTGTATTAGGAGAAGGCAACAAAACAACTGGAGTGGTACCGCGGGAAAAAGCCCGTCTCTAGTAATTAGAGATGGGCTTTTTTAGTTCTCTGCAATGAGTATTAAGTAATTTACTAGAAAATAATGAGGAGGTTTTAATCATGGAGTTGTCTTGGAACGAAAAGTTTGCCAGTCGAGTGGGAAGAGTGCAGGGCTCTCAAATCAGGAGTTTCTTTAAGCTCACCGAGCGCCCTGAAGTAATTTCTTTCGCAGGAGGGTTTCCAGATAGCGATTTTTTCCCACGGGAAGATATAGCGAGGGCAGTATCAGATTTGATTGAAGAAGAAGGGCGGTATGCTCTGCAATACACTCCAACTGAAGGAAATCTTGAATTGAGGACTTTCCTTGCTCGAAAAATGCGCCGCGAAGGAGTTCTTTGCGAGGCTGAAGATATTGTGGTGACCAGTGGCACACAACAAGCGCTGGATCTTATCGCCCGCCTCCTGGTTGATCCTGGCGAGCCGGTGATGGTGGAGGAACCGGCATATATTGGTGGTATGGGTGTTATTAAGGCTTGTGGTGGTGAACCGGTAGGTGTGCCCGTGGATAAAAACGGAGCCTGTCCACAAAAAATGGAGAAAGTCCTGTCTAAGTTGGAAAAACAGGGGAAAACTCCCAAATTGTTTTATACGGTCCCTAATTTTCAAAACCCCACCGGCTATACCACAACTGAAGAGCGTCGTCGCAAAATAATGGAGTTGGCTTCTCGTTATAACTTTATTATTTTGGAAGACAATCCTTATGGTGAAATTTGTTATGAAGGTACAACTCCGCCCAGTTATAAATCCATGGATACTGAGTCCCGGGTTATATATATTGGGTCTTACTCAAAAATTTTCTTGCCCGGCATTAGGGTCGGCTGGATAGTGGGAGCACCTCCTCTCATTGATAAGCTGGTTTTATTAAAACAATCAGCTGATTTGTGTTCAGGGTCGCTTGGCCAGCGACTGGTATACCGCCTGGCTATGGATGGTTATGTGGATGAAAATCTGGCCCGCATAATTGATCTTTACCGCCAAAAGCGAGATGCATTGTTTTATAATATGCAGCAGTTCTTCCCGCCGGAGATAGATTATACCAGGCCCCAGGGAGGGTTCTTCGTTTGGGTGACTTTCCCCAAATACTATCCTCCGGCTTATGAGATTCTTACCCAAGCCGTTGAACGAAAAGTTGCATTTGTTCATGGAGAGGGCTTTTTCAGTAACGGGCAAGGATCGCATACGGCAAGGTTTTCTTTTAGCCAGCCCACGGTGGAGGATATTCACAAAGGAATCAGTCGTTTGGGTGAGTTGTTCCATGAAATTCGACGCCAGGAGCCAATACAGAAAGCCATGGCCAAGTAAGATCAAAAGAAATAAAGAAAGGCAAGGAATATACATGAGATGGAATCCAAGGTATTAAGCCATAAAAAGGTGGCTTTAGTAGATAGTGGCATAGCTAATCTAAATAGCGTGGAAAAAGCACTGCGCTGGGTTGGCCTGGATGTAGTAGTTACAAATGATTCTTCTGAATTGAAAAGCGCTGCAGGGGTTGTTTTTCCGGGAGTCGGTTCTTTTGCACAGGCCATGCTTCATATTAACAAAAATGGACTTGATACGGTCTTGGAGGAAGTTGTAGGTTCAGGAAAGCCTTTTTTAGGCATATGCCTGGGCTTACAGCTTTTTTTCACAAGCAGTGAAGAGAGTTATGAAGTAGAAGGGGCGGAAATTGGGGGGCTAAATTGGCTGGCAGGGGAGGTTAAAAGATTTCCTCCTGGGCAGCCGATTCCTCATGTTGGTTGGAACCGGGCATTTTTATGCCAGAAGGGTCATCCTTTATTTAATGGACTTCCGGAGAGACCTTATTTTTATTTCACTCATTCATATTATGTTGATCCTGAAGATGCTGGAGTTAAACTTTCTGAAACAGCCTATGGGGTCAATTTTGCTTCCTCGGTAGCCAAAGGGAATTTGATGGGCGTGCAGTTTCACCCGGAAAAGAGCGGTCCGGAAGGCTTGCACCTGCTCAGGAATTTTGGTAACATGATTTAAGATCCGTCAAATTATGGACACTTATTGGACACTTATTGACATTAATTCCAAGTCACAAGTAGGAGATATCTAATGCTAGCCAAAAGGCTAATACCATGTCTGGATGTACGAGATGGGAGAGTAGTTAAGGGAGTTCAATTTTTGGATATCCAGGATGCCGGTGATCCGGTGGAAAGAGCTTCTTTTTATGATAAAGAAGGCGCTGATGAAATAGTTTTCCTGGATATAACAGCATCAGCGGAAGGCAGGCGAGCTATAGTTGATGTAGTGCGTCGTACCGCTGAAAAGATATTCATCCCTTTTACAGTTGGCGGAGGTATAGATTCGGTAGATTTTATGAGAGAGTTGCTGGGTAACGGGGCGGAAAAGGTTTCTCTGAATACTTCGGCCCTGGAAAACCCACAGCTAATAAGTACCGGTTCAAAGCATTTCGGACGCCAGTGCATTGTAGCTGCTATAGATGCCCGGCGGGTAACAGATGATGAGGAGCGTAGATCTGTTAATTATTCCGGCGGGGATGAAGCAAAGTGGGAAGTTTATAGCCACGGGGGAAGATATCCTACCGGCAGGGATGTGGTTGAGTGGGCGCAAGAAGTAGAGGAGAGAGGCGCTGGAGAGATACTTCTTACTTCCATGGATGCGGATGGAACTCAGGACGGATATGACAACGAATTGCTGGCGGCAGTAGTGGATGCAGTATCAATCCCGGTTATTGCATCGGGTGGTGCCGGAGAACTTGACCATCTACTGGAGGCTTTTACTAAAGGAAATGCTCATGCTGTTCTGGTTGCTTCGATGTTGCATTTCGGGAAGTATTCTGTTGCGGATATAAAAGATTATCTGATAAAGCAAGGATTGCCTGTGCGACCGGTATTATCTTATCCTGTAGCAGAGTAAGAAGGCCGGGGAAACTGAAATAATTATTGGGTAGTTACCGGGTTATGATTGGATTTACCCATTGTCATAAATTATTTATTATTTTTACCTATATAGGAAGGGGGAAGAATGATGAGAGAACAGGGAACTTACCGGGTGAAAAAAGGTATGGCCCAGATGCAAAAAGGCGGAGTAATTATGGATGTAACTACTCCGGAAGAAGCTCGTATTGCGGAAGAAGCAGGGGCAGTGGCAGTTATGGCGCTGGAAAAGGTTCCTGCTGACATAAGGGCTGCGGGAGGAGTTGCCCGGATGGCAGATCCGGAAGTAGTTGTGAGCATAACTGAAGCTGTTTCCATTCCTGTAATGGCTAAAGCAAGGATTGGTCATCTGGCAGAAGCGCAAATATTAGAGGAGATAGGGGTGGATTACATTGATGAAAGTGAGGTTCTTACCCCTGCTGACGAAGTTTATCACATAGATAAGCATCGTTTTCAAGTTCCGTTTGTATGCGGTGCCAAAGATTTGGGCGAGGCTCTACGCCGGATAGCTGAAGGAGCGGCCATGATTCGCACCAAAGGAGAGCCCGGGACAGGAAATGTTGTAGAAGCCGTGCGTCATCTGCGGCGGGTTTCGGCAGATATTCGCAGGGTTGTTTCCACTCCTGATGAAGAACTGGTGAACCTTTCCAAAGAGATGGGGGTTCCGTTAACCCTTATGGAGCAGGTAAAAGAAGAAGGCCGCCTCCCAGTAGTAAACTTTGCTGCCGGTGGCATTGCAACTCCTGCAGATGCTTCTTTGATGATGCAACTAGGAGCCGACGGCATATTTGTAGGCTCAGGAATATTCAAATCACAAGAACCTAAAAGGCGGGCAGCTTCTATTGTCCAGGCTACCTTACATTATAACAATCCGGAGTTGTTGGCCAAGGTATCCCGGGGGCTGGGAGAAGCCATGGAAGGTTTAGAAATCTCTTCTCTGGAAGCAGCTCAAAGAATGCAGGAACGAGGTGTATAGATGGATCCGGTAGTAGGAGTTTTGGCCCTGCAGGGAGCGGTTTCGGAACACTACAATTGCATTCGCAAATGCGGGGCCCATGCCAGGGAGGTTAAATATCCTGCAGATCTGGAAGGATTGAATGGTTTGATTATACCCGGTGGAGAGAGCACCACTATTGGTTATCTTATGCGCCAAAATGGTCTTGATGAAGCAATAATCAAACGCAATAGAGAAGGGATGGCACTAATGGGGACATGTGCGGGAATGGTTCTTCTTGCTTCAGAAGTGGAGGATGGCTCCGCAGATCAGCCTCATTTGGGATTAATGAATGCGCGGGTTAAGCGCAATGCTTTTGGCCGTCAGCGGGAAAGCTTTGAAACTTCATTGACAGTTAATGGTTGGGAAACTCCGGTTCAAGCAGTTTTCATTAGGGCTCCGGTTATTACTTCCACAGGTCCTGAGGTGAGAGTCTTATCCCGGCTGGAGGAAGGTGTTGTGGCTGCCCAGCAAGGCAATTTGTTAGCACTTTCTTTTCATCCGGAACTGGTAGAAGAGCTTGCCGTCCACGAATATTTTCTTACTTTATGTGCTCCCGAATAAAATTTTTTATCATATCGAATTTTTATTTGTCCTTACATTTGAAAGTGCTTTCCCCACAAAATCCCTGAAGAGGGGATGAGGCGTTTTGGGGCGGGACTTGAACTCTGGATGGAACTGGACAGCTACAAACCAGGGATGTTCGGGTAACTCCACAATTTCAACCAGGTTCGCCCGGGAGTATATGCCGCTAAAGATCATGCCATAAGGCTCCAGTGCTTCCCGGTATTCATTATTCAGTTCATAGCGATGCCGGTGTCTTTCATAAACTTCACTTTTAGCGTAAGCTTCTTTTGCCCTGGTTTCTTCTTTAATGGTACATGGGAATGATCCCAAACGGAGGGTGCCACCAAGGTTGGTATTTTCGTCCTGGCCAGGTAGTAAATCTATTACCGGGTAGGCAGTTTCCGGATGGAATTCGGTGCTGTGAGCATCTGTAAAATTGGCCACATTACGGGCAAATTCCACTACTGCACACTGCATACCCAGGCAGATGCCAAGGAAAGGTATCTCTTTTTCCCTTGCGTATTGGATGGCTTTGATTTTGCCTTCAATTCCTCTTAGGCCAAATCCCCCGGGAACAAGGATGCCGTCTAGACCGAAAATGAGGTTTGAAGGTTCATCTGTTTCCATATCTTCTGCGGAAATCATTTTAATGTTTACTTTGGCTTGATGGTATAGTCCGGAGTGGGCCAGTGCTTCATTAATGCTTATATAAGCGTCCCGCAGGGAAGTGTATTTGCCAACGAGTCCTATAGTTACTTCTTCTACAGGGTTTTGGGATTTTTCAACAATATGCTTTAGGTGGCTGGAATCTAGAGGTTTGTCTTCCAACTGCATTTTAGAAAGGACTTTTTTATCCAGGCCTTCTTCGTGGAGCAAAAGGGGGACTTCGTAAATTATGTTAGAACTGTGGTTTTCTATTACCTCATCGGGGGCAACGTTGCCAAAAAGTGCAATTTTGTTTTTTACATCCGTCTGCAGGATATGTTCGGTGCGGCAGATGATTAAATCCGGCTGGATACCGATGCTGCGTAATTCCTTGAGGCTATGCTGAGTGGGTTTAGTTTTTAATTCTTCCGTTGTTTCCAAATAAGGAATGAGGGTAACATGTAGATAGAGCGCATTCTCGTTGCCGAGGTCTGTTCGCAACTGGCGGATGGCTTCCAGGAAAGGCAAACTTTCAATGTCGCCTACGGTTCCTCCAATTTCCGTTATAACTACATCTGCTGACTGTTCTTTGCCAACTGCTAAAATGCTTTTTTTGATTTCATCGGTAATGTGAGGAATAACCTGCACTGTTTTTCCTTCAAAATTACCTCCTCTTTCCTGCTGGATTACGGACCAATAAATTTTACCGGTAGTTACGTTATTCTCTTTAGTAAGGTTTTCTTCAATGAACCTTTCATAATGCCCTAAATCTAGATCGGTTTCAGCGCCATCCTCGGTAACAAAAACTTCGCCATGTTGATAAGGGCTCATAGTTCCCGGGTCATAATTTATATATGGATCAAGTTTTTGAATGGAAATTTTAAAGCCTCTGTTTTTTAGCAAATATCCAAGTGAAGCTGCCGTTATTCCTTTCCCCAACGAGGATACCACTCCGCCGGTTACAAAAATATATTTGGTCATGGCCAGCCTCCCTATACCTTATTTTCCTATTATCTAAGCTTTTTGGTTATCATTATTATTATTATTATTATTATTATTATTATGTTATTTCAATTTTTCCTAGAGCTATTTTTTGATAATCACATATTCACAATTAGATTATACAGAAAGGACATCCTTCTAGCCATAAAAAAGTTTTTCAGATCATGAAAAGATGTAACTATTCAGGTAGTAAACAACCGGGAAGTCCTATTCTTTTTCCTTCCCCCTCAGAGGGAAGGCCAGGTAATTCAATGGACCTCCCGTTAGTTTGACAGTATAACTAAAAGGTTAATTTTTAAATCCCTTGTGGTATAAGACTGCAAGGGATTTTTTATTTATTTTTATTAAAAT
>Ga0207421_10005797_pt1 | contig 13692 bp, 11 predicted proteins | sample SodLakKL_010_SED_4_FD_187542 | JGI IMG/M metagenome (GOLD analysis project Ga0207421, IMG submission 187542) | Alkaline sediment microbial communities from Lake Tanatar, Kulunda Steppe, Russia - 8KL_010_SED (SPAdes) (version 2) | ecosystem: Environmental > Aquatic > Non-marine Saline and...
CCGGCTCGCCGATCGGCTTCGAGCAGGGCACCGATCACGTACTGTCGACCGACGAGTACCTGCCGAAGTCGGTCGAGGCCGGCACCTGTCCGCACCGTGTGATGAGCGTGCTGCTCGAAAACGCCGAGGTCGTCGTCGGCAACTACAACCACCTCTTCGACAGCCAAACCCGGCATCTCACCGCGCCGATTCTCGACGAACGTACGCTGGTGATTATCGACGAGGCCCACCGGCTCGAAGAGCGCGTCCGGGATCTGTTGAGCGATTCAGTCGGCCGCCTCACGCTCACCCAGGCCAGACAGGACCTCCAGACGCTCATCGAACGTGCCCGCGCCCACGCCGACAACAAGGAGCTGGTCGAATCGAAGCTGGCTGACCACGACGTCCCGTTCGAGGCGGTCGAAAACGCCCGACAGTTCTACGACGAAACGGTCGAGTGGCTCGACGAGTATGTCGACGGCGAACTCACCGACCGATTCGAGCGATACCCCAGTGGCTTTTTGAACGACGCACTCCCCGACGAGACGGTCGAACTCGAACTCCACGAGCCACGATCAAACGACCGTGATTCGTTCATCGAGTGGGCCGAATCAGTCGGCTACACCGGCGACTTTTTCCGAACGCTTGGAGCGGTCGGCAGCGCGGTCGAGGACACGCTCTCGCAGCTCGGCGTCGACCGCGAGTGTGTCTGTACGGCTGCCGGCGTCCGCTTTAGCCAGTGGTGGCAGCGCGACCACACCGAATTCTTCCGGGAGATCACGCTCGAACCCACCGACAACGAGCACCGAAACCCGGCGTACCCCTGGCATAACGCGTACAACGCCTCGCTGGTGATGTACAACTGCATCCCTTCCGAACAGCTCAGCGAGACACTTGATGAGTTCGGCGGCGGCATCCTGATGAGCGCGACGCTCGAACCGATTTCGGTTTTCGAGGCCGTCAGCGGGCTCGAGTCGCTTTCGGCACGCACAACCGACACTACCGGAGACAGCCAAGCGATCACACGACACGTCGAACGTCGGAGCTACGATCTGCAGTTTCCCGAATCGAACCGCGAAAGCTGGCTGGTCGACGTAATGGCCTTTACGGCCCGCAACCGCGGGGAACCCATCGCCGACAACCACAACGAAACCAGAGAACGCTACGCCTACGTCGCCCGCGAGATCGCCCGCAGTCACGGCAACATCCTGCTTTCGTACCCCAACTACGCCGAGGCCGCCTGGGCCGCCGACCGGCTGGCCGGCGCGGTCGAGAAACCCGTCATCCTCGATCAGTCCTCAAGCCACGAACACACCCAGCAGCTCAAAGAGCAGTTCTTCGGCGGCGAACACGCCGTACTCGTAACAAGCACCCGTGGCACCCTCACCGAAGGCGTCGACTACGACGGCGAAAAACTCCATACGGCGGCCGTCTTCGGTGTGCCGCTGGTCAACATCGGTTCGCCGCGCGTCCAGGCAGTACGCTACGCCTACGGCGATCGGTTCGGCGAGGAACACGAGTTTACCTACGCCCTAACGGTGCCGGCGGTTCGGCAGGTCAGACAGGCGATCGGACGTGTGCTGCGCGGTCCCGAGGAGTGCGGCGTCAGAATTCTGGTCGGCGAACGCTACATTCCCGGTCGACCGCGGTCGGTCGCGCCGTTCCTGTCTGCCCAGGAGCGCGCCGAGTTCCAGCGACTCACCCCGGAGTTTCTCGACAGCCAGCTCTCGGCGTTCTGGGAGAGCCGGTGAGATCGCCGTAGGAACTCCCTACGGTCAGTTTTGTGGCGGCTAACTATGACTGCTACACGACGACTCGGAGCCATGGCTGCCACCGAAACCTACCATCTCGTCTGTCGGAACTGCGAACACGAACAGATCGTCAGCTCGGCTGCGGCCGTCCGCCAGCAGGCCACCGACCACGAAGCGATCACCGACCATCGCGTCGTGTTCAAACAGGTCGTCTGAGAACTGCAGTACGCGATAAAACAGGGTCCGAAACCGACCGCCAGATTAGCTGCTGATCTCCTCGAGGCCTTTCAGCAGATCGTCTTTGTCCTGGACGCCGATCACGCGGTCGACCGACTCGCCGTTGTGGTAGAACTCCAACGTGGGGACGCTGCGGATTCCTTTCGAGCTGGCGAACGCCTGCAGTTCGTCGATGTCGACTTTCAGGACCGCGGCGTCAGTTTCGTCGGCGATCTCCTCGACTGTCGGTTCGAGCATCTTGCAGGGACCACACCAGTCGGCGTAGTAGTCGACTAACACCAGCGTGTTCGATTCGATGAGTTCCTCGAAGTGGCTCTCGTCTTCGACGTGGATCGGCTCGGAGGCAGTTGTGGTACTCATACCATCGTATAGAAGCTACAGTGGTATAACAGTTTTAGGTGTGTGTCAGAACACCGCACAACCGAACCATCAGCGCTCGACGACGTACTGGAGAACAACACCGTCGTCGACCCGGTCGACAGCCGTCAACGACAGCTGTGGGAACTGTTCGACGAACCCCTCGCCGTCGGCGAGTGTCGGAGCTTCACGGCCACCGATGACCAGCGAGCCAACGAACACCGAGAGCTCGTCGACCACACCCGCTTCGAACGCCGAGTAGATGATCTCGCCGCCGCCTTCGATCAACAGCGACTCGATACCCGCCTGTTCGAGTTTCTCGACGGCGAGACCGAGGTCGACGCGGTCGTCGCCGGCAACAATCACCGTCGCACCCGCCTCGCGGAGGGCCTGCTGGCTGTCGGCTGGGGCTTGCTCGGAGACGACCACGTAGGTCGCCGCTGCGTCGTCGCAGATGCGGCCCTCGGGTGGGGTCCGCCCCCGAGAATCGACCACGATGCGGGCAGGGCTGGGCGGGCGGCCCGCCTCGCGTCGTTCGGCTCGACCCGCCGAATTATCCAACACGAGGTGTGGATCATCAGCGAGAACGGTGCCGATGCCGACCAGAATGCCGTCGACCGCGGTCCGGATTCGGTCGACGCGGGCGAAGTCGTCGTCGCCACTGATTGTGAGCTGTTCGCGCCGTCGCGTCGAGAGCTTGCCGTCGACGCTCATGGCGGCGTTGACAACAGTGTGCATACCCCCAGATGCTCGGGCGGTCGTATCGGGGTTTCGATCCGCATGTGGTGGTCCGCCCCGCCCGGTTGGCTATGATTTTCCATGCGAAATAGGCCAACTGATAAGTGGCCGGTCAGCGAACCCGACTGTATGAATCCACGCATACTCATGCTTGGGTGGGGGTTCCCACCGAACGTCACCGGCGGCCTCGACACCTGGGTCGGCGAAGTGTTCGAAGCCTTTGAGGAACGCGACGACGCCGAACTGGAACTCCTGTTGCCGAGCGAGTACGCGCCCGAGGACCGCGAGGGAATCCACAGCGTCCCCACGGGTGAAGGCGATATCATCACCCGCGTCGGCCGCATGAGCGACACGTTCGTCGAACTTGCCGAAGACGTCGACATCGCCCACACCAACGACTGGTTCGGCTACGGCCCCGGCCTGCGCGCCAAACGCGAAACCGACGCCAAATGGGTCTCGGAGTTCCACTCGCTGTCGAGCGATCGCAACATCAATCCGCCCGAACGCGAAGTCGAGACCGAACGCCGAGTCGCCCAGCAGTCGGACGCGCTGATCTGTGTCAGTGATCTCACCCGACAGGACGTCCTCGAACTGTACGATGCCGACTCACACGTCGTCCACAACGGCTTTTCGTCGCTCGGGACGACCGGCCACGACGTGAAAGCCGACCTCGGCATCGAGGGACCAATGCTGCTGTTCGTCGGTCGACACACCGACCAGAAAGGCATCAGCCACCTCATCTATGCGATGGACAAAATCAAACACACCGATGCCACGCTCGTGCTCGGTGGCTCGGGCCACCAGACCGAGCATCTCAGAATGTTCACCGACCTGCTGGGCCTCTCGGATCGAATCACGTTCGCCGGCTACATCGCCGAAGAAAACCTCGGCGACTACTACGCTGCGGCCGACGTGTTTATCTCGCCGTCCCGGGCCGAACCGTTCGGCCTGACGATCACCGAGGCACTCGCCGCGGGCGCACAGGTCGTCGCCACCCCCAGTGGGGTTCGAGAGACGCTGCCCGATGGCTGTCTCGTCGAGGTGACAACGCATTCGGATTCGATTGCCCGCGGCATCGACGAAGCACTCGCCCGCGAGGGGCCACCGGAGTACGAGCCGCGAACCTGGGATGAGGTTGCTGACGACCTTATCGACGTCTACAAAACGATTCTGGAGTAAAAGGAGTCTACTCGACGTTAGGCTGCGGCTACCGACTCACGGAACAGTGTGATTTCCGAGGCCGGCTCGGGGTGGGTGATACGAAAGCCGTTTCGGGTTTCGGTGACACCGCGAGTACTTACCTCGGGATCGTCGGACGGCTCGTATGGGCTGTCGCCCTGGGCCGGCTGGTAGGGGCTGTCTGCCTGATACGGGCTGTCCTGGCTCTGGTACGGACTATCCTCGCTCTGATATGGACTGTCGCGGTCCTCCTCGGATTTCTCGGACATATCCTCCGGCGGGAAGTAGATGCGCTCGCCGCTTTCCGACTGGATCACGAACGCGACATCGTGTTTGCCAGTGACTTCGATCGTCGTGGTTCCGTTTTCGATGCGCGTCGTGTAGGCGAACTCGGGTTGGCCGGACGTGCTCATACGGTGATGTGTAACGTCGACCCACTTAGCAGTTGCCCGCGCGCAGATAGTTTATTAATGCCAGCCACCGAACTGGTTGGTGATGACTGTAGACAGCACAGCCGAGGAGCTTGCCTCCGCTCTCGGTATTGACAAACAGGAGGTCAAAAGCGATCTGGAAGCGTTATTGGAGTACGATGTGCCACTGGAGGAGGCCGCCCAGAGCGTCCGCCGCAAACACGGTGGCTCGTCTGGCGGCTCGTCGACACCCGAAACACTGCCGCTCGACGAGATCACCACCGAACACGGTTCGGTCAACGTCACCGTTCGGGTGCTTACTCAGGGCACCCGGACGATCCGATATCAGGGCGACGACCAGACGATCAGAGAGGGGAAACTCGCCGACGAAAGCGGCACGATATCGTATACCGCCTGGCAGGATTTCGGCTTCGAGGCGGGCGATTCGCTCGTCGTCGGCAACGCCGGCGTTCGGGAGTGGGAGGGCCACCCGGAGCTGAATCTGGGCCAGTCGACCACTGTCTCGATGGCCGACGAGACCGTCGAGGTTGAGGAGCCGGTCGGCGGCGACAGCGATCTCATCGACCTCGCGCCGGGCGATCGTGGCCGAAACCTCGAGGTGAACGTTCAGGAAGTCGACTCGCGCACGATCGATGGCCGGGACGGCGAGACGACGATTCTCTCGGGCGTGCTTGCCGACGAAACCGCCCGGCTGCCGTTTACCGACTGGAACCCCCACCCCGATATCGAAGGGGATGCCAGCGTCCGGATCGAGGACGTCTACGTCCGGGAGTACCGCGGCTCGCCGTCGGTGAACCTCTCGGAGTTCTCGACTGTCAGACCCCTCTCGGAGCCAGTGTCGGTCGCCGATTCGGCTCCACGGCTCTCGATCGGCGAGGCGGTCGACAACGGCGGGCTGTTCGACGTCGAGATCGTTGGCAACGTCCTGGAAGTCAGAGACGGCTCCGGGCTGATCGAACGCTGCCCGGAGTGTGGCCGCGTGATCCAGAACGGCCAGTGTCGCACCCACGGTGCAGTCGAGGGCGAGGACGATCTGCGGATCAAGGCCATCGTCGACGACGGCACCGCCAGCGTGACCGCAATCATCGGCACCGAGCTTACCAAAGAGATCTACGGCGGCGACATCGCGGCCGCCACGGAGGCCGCCCGCGAGGCGATGGACAAGGCGGTCGTCGCCGACGCTATCCGTGAGGAGCTAGTAGGCGGTGCCTACCGGGTGCGTGGCTCGCTGTCAGTCGACGAGTACGGCGCGAATCAGAACGTCGAGGAGTTCGAAGCTGCCAGCGACGAGCCGGCCGAGCGTGCGACCGCGGTGCTCAGGGAGGTGCGCCAATGAGTTCCAGTGGCGACTCCGGGCCAGGCACACGCGAGGTAGCCTACCGGCTGTTTGCGGCGGAGTTCGACGACTGTTCGCTGTCGTACGCCGAAAGCGACGACGAGCGCGCGCCGAACTACGTGGTCACGCCCACCGGCCTGCGGGTCAACCGCCTGTTTGCGGTTGGCGTACTCACCGAGACGGAGGCGGTCAACGACGAGACGCTCCGCGGGCGGATCGTCGACCCGACCGGCGCGTTCGTCACCTACGCCGGCCAGTACCAGCCCGAGGCCCAGGCGTTTCTCGACGGGACCACACCCCCAGCGTTCGTGGCAATCACCGGCAAGGCGCGAACGTTCGAACCCGAGGACTCGGATCGGGTCTTCACCTCAGTTCGTCCCGAAAGCCTGAGCGAGGTCGAGGCTTCGACCCGTGATCGGTGGGTGGTCTCGGCCGCCGAGTCGACGCTCCGACGGATCGCCATCTGTGCGGCCGCACTCGACTCACCACTCGACGGCGAACAACTACAGCAGGCACTCGCCGACGCTGGCGTCGACGAGTCGCTGGCAGCAGGGATTCCACGCGCAATCGAGCACTACGGCACGACGACTGGCTATCTGGCCGCGCTCCGGCAGTTGGCCGTCGACGCCCTGGAGGTTGTCGCAGACGAACGCGAGGAGGTCCGACCGCTCGATGTAGCACCCGACGAAGATGGCGACGCCTCGGTTGGACCGCTTCCGGCCGTTGAGCTGGAGCTTGAGCAGTTGCAGACCGCACCGCAGTCGAATGACGCAGCAAGTTCGGAGCTCTCGGAGCCTGCTGCAGAGCCACCAACGGAAACACCGACTCAGTCAGACGACGCCGAAACAGCGTCGACCGACGCTGTGTCGACTGACGATGTCTCGAGCGATACTGAGCCGGCTGACGGTGCGGAGCCGGCTGCTTCGAGCCCAACAGACAGCACGGCATCGGCCGAACAGACAGAATCGACCGCCAGCGCGGCGGCCGAGACAGCTGAGGCGGTCGAGGCCGAACCGTCAGAAAATGCGGTCGAGGAACCGTCGTCGGCCGAAGAGACCGCCACCAGTGACTCAGACACTGATACTGTAGCCGACCCAACGGCGGACACCGAATCGACCACGTCCGAATCGGATTCGGAGCCGGCGACAGAGCCACCGGCCGACGACTCGGGCGAGGCGGGGATGTATCAGCTCGACGAGGAAGAACGCGCCGAACTCGAATCGGAGTACGACACCGGCTTTTCGAGCGGCAACGAGGTCGACCCCGCGGGGGAAGCCGGCATCGACGTGCCGGATGCCGACGAACTCGCCGAGCAGATCGAGGAGACAGACACAGCCGAGTCGACTTCCGACACGACCGGGGGAGACGATTCGCTCGGCTCGTTCGAGGACGAGCTGGGTGAGTTTGACGACGAGACGCCCGCGACTGAAACGTCAACGGATTCGACCGACGAAGCGTCTGCTGAGACCGAACCGGACACAGCGAGCGACCAGTCGACCGCTGATGCGACCGAGGAGACCGCAGATACAGCCAGCGACGCGTCGACGGAGACCACCGCCGAGGATATCGATCTCGACGAGACGGTCGTCAGCCTAATGGCCGAACTGGACGACGGCGACGGCGTCGAGCACGAGGTACTTACAGACGAACTAATCGACCGCTACGGGGTCACCGAGACGGCCATCGAGGAGGCGATCGCCGACGCGCTGATGGGTGGTCGGTGTTACGAGACGGGCGACGACACGCTCAAAGCGATCTGATGGCTCGCCGCGCGCGTGTCGAACCAGTACCGAACGCACCGGCGGCGGTCGCCGACGCCGGTACTGAACGCCTATTAGTAGTCGGTGACTACCACGCTGGCATCGAGGCCGGACTCCGATATGAACGTGGCGTCGAGCTACCGAGCAACGCCGACGAGCGTCGACAGCGACTCCTCGACGTTATCGAGCAGACTGACGCCGACCGACTCGTCGTCCTCGGTGATCTCAGCCACCGAATCGGCAGCGTCGACGGCCCCGACGCTGCGGAACTCGACGCGCTGTATTCGGCTGTCGTCGTCGAGCGTGAGGTGCCGATTACAGTCGCGCTCGGCAACCACGACGGTGGTCTCTCGGAGCTATGGGCCGACCTCGCGGACGTCGAGATCCTCCCGCAGTCGGGTGGGTTGCTCAGTGGTACCTCGGGATCGATTGGCGTTTTTCACGGTCATACTTGGCCCGACCCGGAACTGCTGTCGGCCGAGCTGGTCTGTATGGCCCACGAGCATCCGACGGTCAAACTCACCGACAGCGTTGGCGGGTACCGAACAGAGAAGGCCTGGCTCCGCGGGCGGCTCGACCGTGACGTGATGGCCGAGGGGTTGGACTGTGAACCCGAGGACCTGGCGTGGGCCGATCCACGGCTCGTCGTCCTGCCGGCGTTCAACAGGCGGTCGGGCGGGACGTGGGTCAACGTCGACGGCGAGGGGTTTCTGGCTCCGTTTTTGCCCGACGCGCTCAGGGACGGCGAGCTGTATCTGCTCGACGGGACACGACTGGGGAGCTATCAATCCGTCTGAGGCGGTGCGCTTAATCGCCTCGCGGCCCGTATGCCAACAATGACGACTGCGGAGGCGGACTCCGGTGCGGACGCGTTTCTGCATCTCGGAGAGACGGTTCGGGCGGCCCTCTCCGAACGTGGGTTTTCGACGCCGACCGACCCCCAGCGGCGGGCGATTCCGACCCTCGCGTCAGGTCGTAACACGCTCATCGTCGCACCCACCGGGACGGGCAAAACCGAGACCGCGATGCTGCCGGTGTTCGACGCCATCGTCCAACACCGCGAGCGTGAGGGACCTACCGAGGGATTCTGTGCGCTCTATATCACCCCCTTGCGCGCGCTGAACCGGGATATGCGCGAGCGACTCAACTGGTGGGGCGACCAGCTCGACATCTCGATTGACGTGCGGCACGGCGATACCACCCAGTACCAGCGGGGAAAGCAGGCCAACGATCCGCCCGACGTGCTGGTGACGACGCCCGAAACCTTGCAGGCGATGTTGACCGGCTCGAAACTCCGCGAGGGGCTGGCCGACGTGCGGCATGTGGTCGTCGACGAGGTCCACGAACTCGCCGCTTCGAAACGCGGTGCGCAACTCACCGTCGGCCTTGAACGCCTCCGGCTGCTGTCGGGACCGTTTCAGCGAATCGGCCTGTCGGCGACCGTTGGCGACCCCGAAGCTGTCGGGGCGTTCCTGACTGGTTCACGGGCCGTCGACGACCACCCCGACGACGAGACTGCGGTCGAGACCGATCCCGACCGGGATTTTTCGGTCGTCGAAGTCGACGCCGGCAGTCGCATCGATCTGACGGTCAGTCGACCTCCGATCACCGCCGAAGACGAACGCCTCGCCCGCAAACTGGCGTCGACTGACGAAATCGCCAGCCACGTCCGGGTGATTCGGGATATCGTCGCGGAAAACGACTCGACGTTGATCTTTGTCAACACCCGCCAAACCGCCGAAGCACTCGGCTCACGGTTCAAGACGCTCGACGAACCGATCGAGGTCCATCACGGCTCCCTGTCGCGTGATGTCCGCGTCGACGTCGAAGATCGATTTAAAAAGGGCGAGATCGACGCGCTGGTCTGTACCTCCTCGATGGAGCTCGGCATCGATGTCGGGCGGGTCGACCATGTCGTCCAGTACGGCAGCCCACGGGAGGTCGCCCGCCTACTGCAGCGCGTCGGCCGTGCCGGCCACCGCCACGACCAAATTTCGCAAGGAACGATCATCACCTCCCACCCAGACGACACGCTCGAAGCGATGGCAATCGCTCGACGAGCCAAAGAAGGGTTGGTCGAGACCGCCGGTATCCACCACGGGAGCCTCGACGTGCTCGCCAACCAGCTCGTCGGGCTGGTGATGGACGCCGGCGAGATCAGTGGTCGACGCGCATACGAGACGGTTCGACGCGCTCGCCCGTTCCACGATCTCAGTGAAGACGCGTTCCGCGCTGTGGCTCGGGAACTCGACACCAACCGGCTGCTGTGGGTCGACGAGGAGAGCGACACACTCGAAACCGCGGGCGGCACCTGGCAGTACTACTACGCCAACCTCTCGATGATCCCCGACGAGGAGAGCTACGAAGTCCACGATATGTCCTCCCGAACGCAGGTCGGCACACTCGACGAGCGGTTTGTGGTCAACTTCGCCGCCCCCGGCGAGGTGTTCATTCAGCGCGGCGAGATGTGGCGAATCAACGATATCGACGACGAGGAAAGCCAGGTCAACGTCGCACCCATCGAGGACCCCGCGGGCGAGGTGCCATCGTGGGTCGGTAGCGAAATTCCCGTCCCCCAGGCGGTCGCCGGCGAGGTCGGCGAACTCCGGGGCGTTGCTGGCTCGCAGTTCGAGACGGGCGCGAGCCGCCAAGTCGTTGCCCGCGATCTCTGCGGGCGGTATCCAACCGACGCGTCGACGGTCGAGACCGCGATTGATCCAATCGAACGGCACGTCGAGGCCGGCTTTCGGCTGCCGACCGACGACCGGATCTGTATCGAATCACGGGGACGGACGATCAGAGTCAACGCCGCCTTCGGTCACCAGATCAACGAGACGCTTGGTCGACTCCTCTCGGCGCTCGTCGGCCAGCAAACCGGTTCGTCGGTCGGAATGAGCGTCGACCCCTACCGGATCGGGTTCGAGGTCCCACAGGGCGTATCGGCTGGTGTGTTTCGGGATATTCTGACCTCGACCGATCCCGCCCATCTCGAAAGCTATCTCGAACTCGCGCTGAAGGGTTCGGAGACGCTGAAATTCACGCTTGTTCAGGTGGCCGCCAAATTCGGCTCGCTCAAGCGGTATCAGGGGCACAATCGCTACGGGGCCGACCGCCTGCTGGAGGCACTGGAGGACACTCCGGTGTACGACGAAGCGCTCCGAGAGATCTTTCATCGGGATCTGGCGGTCGACGCGGCGAGCGAGGTGTTAAAACGGATTCAGTCAGGTGAGATCGAACTCGTCGTCCTCGGCGACGAGACGCCGATCGGGACGAGTTCGCGGCCGACCGGCCAGGAACTGCTCGTCCCTGAAAAGGCCGACGCCAGCGTGATCGAGGCGATCAAAGACCGGATTCAGAACGACCGCGTCCTGCTGTGTTGTCTCCACTGCAAAGGGTGGGATCACAAAACGAAGGTCCGACGGGTCCGTGACCAGCCAGAGTGTCCCGACTGTGGGTCGACGCGCGTTGCCGCGCTGAACCCGTGGGCCGACGAGGTGGTTTCGGCCGTGCGGGCCGACGAAAAGAACAGCGAGCAAGACAAACAGACCCGGCGAGCCTACCGCGCGGCCAACCTGGTCCAGAGTCACGGCAAACAGGCCGTCATCGCGCTGGCGGCCCGCGGCGTCGGCCCACATAACGCCGCCCGCATCATCAGCAACTTCCGCGAGGACGAAACCGAGTTCTACCGAGACCTCTTAACACAGGAACGTGAATACGCGCGAACGCAGTCATTCTGGGACTGAGTTTATAAGTAGTGGCCGGATTACAAAGCCGAAATACGGGATTATAAAGCCGACCAGATAGCCAGCCAGATGTCCCCAGACGTTGGTCCCGGCGTGGACGAAGACGAACGCGCCAGCGACGCCGAAAACGAACACCGTTGTGCCGATCAGAAAGGCAAGCAGAACATCGGGAGTGAACTGTCGGCTGTACTGCCGGAGTCGATGAGTCGACGTTCCGGCCCACAACACGCCAGCCACCACAACTCCTGTGAGCCCTACTCCAACCGCGAGCGTCGACTGGGACCGAAAATACGGGCCCGAGGGGAGCAAAAACACGAGTGCCACCGAGAACAACACTGGGACAACGGCCCACGAGGCGTCGACCGCGCCGTCGGTCTGTTCGCTGGCGGCGGCCGCAAGCGCGACCGGCAGAAACCCCAACAGCGCGGCGACGATCCCTGAAAAGCCGACGACGAACTGCTCGGTCGAGGGGTTGACGAGCGCGAGTGTGACGACAGCAATCACGAACGGCGCGACGACCAGATACGACAGCACCGACAGCCGGAACTGTCGACCCCAGTCCGCAATCGCCACGAGAGGATAGATCGCAAACAGCGTCACCCAGTAGTTCAGCAGGTTGTCGAACAGATGTCGAGCCCCGAAATGGGCGTAGTTGGCCGTAAACGCCGTCAGCAGCGTCCGGGGGCTGTCCCAGATCGACTCGGCGTTCAGCCGAAACGCAAACTGGGTTTCGAGGCCGGCCAACCAGCTCACGACTAACAGGGTCGGCAGTCCGACCAGCACCAACCACTGTTCGGCCGCCGGCGCGGTGGTCGTCCGACGCCACCAGCGGGCGGCCGTCGACGGCAGCGTGAGGATCTCGCGGAGACGGCGTGACACGGACGAGAGCTACACACCAGGATGGCTTACATCTACCGAGACCGTCCTACTCCCAGCTTTCGAGCAGTTCGGAAATCGTCGACACCAGCGAGTCGAAATCCTTCAGTTTCAACCCGTCAGTTGTCACGAAGACGCCGCTGTCACCGATTCCAACCCGGACCAAAAAGCCGTTTTCGAACACTCGAATCGAGTACCGATACGTGCCGAGTTCGGAGCCAGCATACGCCTCCGTCGTCGTTTTGTAATCGTGCCACTCGTGGCCGATAAACGACATCAGGTCGGCATCCTGTTCGAGATCGCCGCGGAGATACACTTGCATATAGTTGGTCGCATCGAAGTAGGTCACCGACCGACAGCTGTCACCGACCGCACTCCGGCAGGCGGTTTTGAGTTGGTCGGCGCGGGCATCAGTCAGTGGCTGTTCGGTCATCGGCTCTTCGTCACTCATAGCCACGGCTACGGCGGCTGGCGATTTGAAACCATGGGTCGACCGCAGTTACACACTGACTACTACCGATAAACGCAGTTACCGGCTGCCTACCGGCTGGCTGCAACCGACTGGAGGGCGGTCTGGAACTGGTCGTTGGTGATCTCCAACTCGTCGACGTGGTCGTTCGCAGCCTCGCCTTCGTATTTGCCGGCGACGTTTACTATTGCAAGCAGTGCAGCCTCCCGACAGATCGAGGTGAGTTCAGCACCGGAATACCCCTCAGTCTCGTCGGCAATCGCATCGAGGTCGACGTCGTCGCCGAGCGGTTTATTACGGGTGTGTACGTCGAGGATCGCCCGCCGGGCCTCGCGGTCGGGTTCGGGCACCTCGATGTGGCGTTCGAGTCGACCAGCCCGCAGCAGCGCGCCGTCGAGACTGTCTCGACGGTTGGTTGCCGCCAACACGACCAGATTCGGATTGTCGCTCAGACGGTCCAGCTCGGTCAACAGCTGTGAGACGACCCGATCACCCACCCCGGAGTCGCTGCCCAGGCTGTCGCGGTCGCCGGCGATGGCGTCGATCTCGTCGAAAAAGACGATGGCTGGGGCGGCCTGGCGGGCGCGCTCGAAGACCTCCCGGACCGCCCGCTCGGATTCGCCGACGTAGCGATCCAGCAGTTCGGGCCCCTGAACCTGGATGAAGTTGACCTCGCTTTCGCCAGCGATGGCCCGCGCCAGGAGGGTTTTGCCGGTTCCCGGCGGGCCATAGAGCAGGACACCTGCAGCAGGCGCGGTGTCGGCGGCATCGAACAGCGGCCCGTACATAAGGGGCCAGGTCACCGCCTGTTCGAGCTGCTGTTTGGCGTTGTCGAG
>Ga0207421_10005798_pt1 | contig 13692 bp, 15 predicted proteins | sample SodLakKL_010_SED_4_FD_187542 | JGI IMG/M metagenome (GOLD analysis project Ga0207421, IMG submission 187542) | Alkaline sediment microbial communities from Lake Tanatar, Kulunda Steppe, Russia - 8KL_010_SED (SPAdes) (version 2) | ecosystem: Environmental > Aquatic > Non-marine Saline and...
AACATTACCGGCGCGCGGCGACCCGCGCGCCTGGGCGGTATTTACCCGGCCTGAGCGGCGCTCAGACGCCGAAGGACGAGCCGCATCCGCAGGTGGTGGAAGCGTTGGGGTTGCGAATCACGAACTGAGCGCCTTCGATCCCCTCGACGTAGTCGATTTCGGCCCCTTCCAGATAGGCGCCGCTCATGGGATCCACCAACAGGGTGACGCCGCCATTCTCGACCACCGCGTCACCGGGTTCTTCGCTCTCGTCAAACATGAACCCGTACTGAAAGCCCGAGCAGCCGCCTCCGGTAATGTAAACCCGCAGCTTGAGGTCCTGATTGTCTTCTTCATCCAGCAGCTGGCGCACTTTGGTGGCCGCGCTGTCGGTGAAAACCAGCAGGTCTTCCTGTTCGACAACCGTCATGATGTCTGTCTCCAAATAGGACTTTTCTGGTACGCATTCTCAACGCGGCTGGCAAGGGTCGTCAATGCCCTCATGGCAATACCGCGGTGTGGATCAGCCCGGCGGTCTCGTCCAGACCCAGCATGAGGTTCATGTTCTGCACGGCCTGGCCTGCGGCGCCCTTGACCAGATTGTCCTCCACCGCCAGAACCAGCGCCATGTCGCTGTCGGCAGGACGGTGCACGGCGATGCGAACCAGGTTGTTGCCGCGGACACTGCGGGTCTCCGGGTGACTGCCCGGCGGCAGGACATCCACGAAGGGCTCATCGGCATAGCGCGCCTCGTAGAGCGACTGAAGATCCGTGGCGGGATCCTTCAGGGGCGCATAGAGCGTCGCATGAATGCCGCGGATCATGGGCACCAGGTGAGGGACAAAGGTCAGGCCCACCGGCTGACCCGCGGCCTCTTCCAGGCCCTGACGGATTTCCGGCAGATGTCGATGCCCCCCCGCGCCGTAGGCATGAAAGTTTTCGGTGGCTTCGCACAACAGGGTGTGCTGCTTCGGCTGGCGTCCGGCCCCACTGGCGCCGGACTTTGCGTCGGCGACCACATGACTCAACTCCACGGCCCGGGTCTCCACCAGGGGCAGCAGACCCAGCTGAACCGCCGTGGGGTAGCAGCCCGGGTTGGCCACCAGACGGGCACTGCGAATGGCCTCGCGATGCCGCTCCGGCAGTCCATAGACCGCCTCCGCCGCCAGATCCGGGCAGGTGTGCTCCATGCCATACCACTGCGACCACAGCGCCAGGTCGCGAATACGGAAATCCGCGCCGAGGTCAATCACCCGAACGCCGCGCTCAACCAGCGCCGGGGCCATCTGCATGGCCGTGCCGTTGGGCGTGGCAAAGAAGACCACGTCACAGGCGGCCAGGGACGCATCCCCGGGGTCGCTGAAGCGGAGGTCCAGCACACCGCGGAGGTTGGGAAATACCGCATCCACCCGCTGGCCCGCCTGACCCCGGGAGGTGATGGTGGTCAGTTTTACCTCGGGGTGCGCGGCCAGCAGCCGCAGCAACTCAACTCCGGTGTAGCCTGTGCCTCCGACAATGCCGGCGGTTACCATATTGTTGCTCCTGAATCGCTGATTCGGCGTGCGTTGGCTCATGATGCCAGATCGGGGCGGCCCACTGGAGATCGCCTCTGCCGTCGCCGGATGCTGGTAAAATCCGGTTATTCAATCGGGAGAACACACCCATGGCAAAGAACGCATTAACCGGTCTGGTGGCGCTGATGGTACTCGGCGCTCTGACATTTGCCTGGCTGGGACCACGCAGCGGCGACCCGGCGCCGGATGTGGCCCTGCATCTGCTGGATGGCGAGGCCGTCCCGCTGGCGGACTATCGCGGCGGCCCGGTGCTGATTCAGTTCTGGGCGACGGATTGCCCCACCTGCATCAGTGAAATGCCCGAGCTGGTGGAGCTGTACGAAACCCTGGGTCCTCAGGGGCTGACGCTGGTGGGCGTTGCCATGGAATACGACCCGGAGCGCCGGGTCCGCAACCTCGTCGATCGAAAGGGCCTGCCCTACCCCATCGCCCTGGATGAGGGTGCCCGGGTGGCCAATGCCTTTGACAACATCCGCGTCACCCCGACATCGGTACTGATCGACGCCGAGGGTCGCATTGTCTGGCAGCGTATCGGCTTGCTGAACTTTGATCGGCTCCACAACGAAATCCGCAACCTGCTGCCCGAGGAGCAGTCTGCATGACGTATCTCTGGGTCAAGGCATTCCATCTGATCAGCATGGTCACCTGGTTCGCCGCACTGTTCTATCTGCCACGGCTGTTTGTCTACCATGCCATGGCCGAAGACGAGGTCGGCCGGGAGCGCTTCAAGGTGATGGAGCGCAAGCTCTATCGGGGCATCATGACGCCCAGCGCCGTGGTGACCATCGGGCTTGGCGTATGGCTGATCGCCATGCAGCCATTCTGGCTGCAGCAGGGATGGCTGCACGTCAAGCTTTTGCTGGTGGCAGCGCTGGTGGGCTATCACCTTTACTGCGGGCGATTGCTGAAGGCGTTTGCCGAAGACCGCAACCCGCACGGCCACGTGTGGTACCGCTGGTTCAATGAAGCGCCGGTAATTGTCTTGATCGGGGTGATCCTACTGGCCACACTGAAACCGTGGATATGAGCGGTACCGCTTATGCCGTTGATTTTTTTCTGGTACATTAAACCGTACCGAACAAGTCCAGTATGGTTAGGTCCATGAACAACGCTCAACAAACCGGCGCCGACGACGCCTATCTCCGTGATCTACTGCAGCAGGCCGGTCTGCGGGCCACCCGGCAGCGGCTGGGGCTGGCGGAACTGATTTTCGGCCAGGGTGAGCGTCACCTCACCGCCGAGGGTGTCTATGCCGAGGCCCTCGACGCCGGGCTGCGGCTGTCCCAGACCACGGTGTACAACACCCTGCATCAATTCACCGAAGCGGGCCTGCTGCGCGAAATCCTTGCCGATCCACGCCGCATCTACTTCGACACCAACGTCGCCCCGCATCATCACTTTCTTGATGAAGACACCGGCGCCATGGAGGACATACCCGCCGAGACCGTGGCGGTCAGCTCACTCCCCAAGCCCCCGGATGGCAAGTCCATCGAGAGTGTTGATGTCATCGTTCGGGTTCGGAGTGCCTCGCCGGCCTGACAGAATCAGGCAATCTGGCGCAGGTGCTCAGTTGCGGCCTGCGCGGACCAGACCCCCCAGCCCATGCTCATCCAGCGTGCGATGAATTAGCCCGCGAACCGCTTCCGGCGTTTCGCACACCAGCGCCTCCGCCAGCAGCGCCTGACACTGGGCCAGTGTCAGCGTGCGAATCACCCACTTGACCCGCATCAGCCGACCGCTACTCATGGACAGGCTGTCCATGCCCATGGCCAGCAACAACGGCGCAATGCCCGGCTCGCCGGCCATGCTGCCGCACAGCGAGACGGGACAGTTGGCCCGCCGCCCCGCCTGGGCCACCTCGTTCACCGCCCGCAACACCGCCGGGTGCAACTCGTCGTAAAGCGAGGCCACCCGGCTGTTATTGCGATCCACCGCCAGCAGGTACTGGGCCAGATCGTTGCTGCCGATGGACAGGAAATCCAGCCGACGGGCGAGGCTCTCCGCCTGATACACCGCCGCCGGCACCTCCACCATGGCGCCCACGCGGGGTCGGGTGGTGATTACGCCCTCTTCCTCGAGTTCCTCCCGAGCCCGCGCCACCAGGGCGGTGGCCTGCTCCGCCTCCTCAAGACGCGTGACCATGGGGAACATGATCTGCAGATTGTCGAACCCCACCGAGGCCCGCAGCATGGCCCGTAACTGGGTCAGGAAGATTTCCGGGTGATCCAGGGTCATGCGCACCCCCCGCCAGCCAAGGAACGGGTTGGCGTCATTGGTGGGGAAATACGGCAGCGGCTTGTCGCCCCCCACATCCAGTGTGCGCAGTGTCACCGGTTGCGGCGCAAAGGCCGCCAGGACCTCCTGATACAGGGCCGCCTGCTCTTCTTCCCCCGGAAAACGGTCCTGAATCATGAACGGAAACTCGGTTCGATGCAGACCCACCCCATCGCAGCCAATCTCCAGCGCCGGGTTGATTTCGGCCGCCAGGCCCGTGTTCACGCACAGGCGGATGGTCGCGCCATCGGGGGTGCGGGCGGGCAGGCCGGAGAGATCAGCCAGCTCAGCAGTGAGTGCTTCCTCCTCCTGCTGAAGCCGCGCGTATTCGGCACGCAGTGGCTCGGCGGGATCCACCTCGACCCGCCCCCGGTAGCCATCCAGAATCAGTGACCGCCCCTGCATATCATGGACTGGCAGGTCCGCCACACCCATCACCGCCGGTACTCCCAGCGCCCGGGCCAGGATGGCAATGTGAGAGTTCGCCGAGCCGCCGGCGCTGAGGACGCCGGCCAGTCGGTCCGCCGGGATCTCTGCCAGCTGCGAGGCGCTGAGCTCCTCGCCCACCAGAATCACCCGCTCCGGCAGCTCACCGTGATCGACCTCAATGGCCAGCAGTCGGGCCAGCACACGGCGACCCATGTCGCGGACGTCGTCGGCCCGCTCCCGCAGATAGGGGTCGTCCATGGCCTCAAAACGCCGCACATGCTCACTGATGGTGCGACGCAGGGCGAAAGGCGCCCAGTGCCCCTGATGGATGCGATCAATCACGCCGCGGGTGAAACTCTCGCCTTCCAGCATTCGCTGATAGACGTCGAACAACAGTTGCTCGCCCTCGGGCAGCTGATCGCGCATGCGCTCGGAGAGCCCCTGCAGATCGCTGACCACGGCGGCCACCGCCTGGTTGAAGTCGGTGATTTCCCGGGCCGGATCCGTGACCAGGCGATCCGGGACGTTGCTGAGGCGAGCCATGGGCGTGACCACCAGCCCTTCACCCATAGCGACGCCGCTGGAGCCGCCGATGCCGTCCAGCCCCAGTGCCTGACCCGGCGTGGGATCAACCGCCGCGGAGAGTTCTCCCTGAACCCGGGCGTAGGCAATGACCCCCGCCAGCTGCGAGGCCATGGTCACCAGAAAAGCCACCTCGGCGTCATTGAACCGGTCGCCCACCTGGCGCTGTACCACCAGCACCCCCAGCCGGGAACGATAGTGGATGACGGGAACACCGAGAAAAGAGTGGAAACGCTCCTCGCCGGTTTCCGGGAAATAGCGAAACCGCGGATGCCGGTCGGCATTGTCCAGGTTAACCGATTCCTCGCGCTGGGCGACCAGACCCACCAGGCCTTCGTCCAGGGACAGGGTGACCTGACCAACTGCTTCCGGGTTGAGGCCCCGGGTGGCCACCAGTCTCAGCTGGCCGCCGCCGGCCTCCAGCAGATAGACGGAGCAGACGTCCGCCCCGGTGGCCTCGGCCACCTGATCGACAATGATTTTGAGGGCCTCGTTGAAATCCCCCGCCTCGTTGACTGCCTCGACAACACGATGAAGGGTGGAGAGCACCCGTCAGCCCCGTTGCGACCGTGGCTGGATCACCGGTGGCTGCCCCGGCCCGGGGTTGGCCGGCCGCCGGGGTGGCCCGTCCGGGAATAGCATGGGCGCCAGCTGCTCCAGGGCCCGCTCGTAGACACTGCGCTTGAAAGACACCACCTGCTCCAGGGGATCCCAGTAGGACACCCAGGCCCAGTCATCAAACTCCGGCTGACCGGTGGCATCCAGGCGCACCGCGGCGTCTTCGGTCTCGAGCCGCAATAGGAACCAGACCTGTTTCTGGCCAATGCAGGTGGGCTTCTGCCGACGCCGGATCAAATGCCGGGGCAGGCGATAGCGCAGCCAGCCCCGGGTGGAGCCCAGTACCGAGACGTGATGGGGCGCCAGCCCCACCTCCTCGTGGAGTTCCCGATACAGGGCGGCTTCGGGACTTTCCGAGCGCTGAATGCCCCCCTGGGGAAACTGCCAGGCCTCCTGGCCGATGCGCCGGCCCCAGAAAACCTGCCCGCCGGCGTTCGCGAGGATAATCCCAACGTTTGGACGAAAACCCTGCGAATCAATCACTTGCAATACCCGGAAGGAGGCCTCATTGCCTGTCATTCTTCCACAGACCACAATCACCCGGCAATCGACCAGCCAACGGAGCCTGCATGCAACTCGCCATATTCGATCTGGATAACACCCTGCTGGGCGGGGACAGTGACTACCTCTGGGGTCAGTACCTGATCCACCAGGGCGCCGTGGATGCGGCGCACTACGAAGCGGAAAACCGCCGCTTCATGGAGGCCTACGAAGCGGGTGATCTGGACATCGACACCTTTTTGGAGTTTGCGCTGCGCCCACTGGCAGAAACGCCTTATGAAGTGCTGACCGCCTGGCGTCGGGCTTTCATCGACTCCCACATCCGGCCGCGGGTGCTGCCAGCCGCCCGGGCGCTGGTGGAACAACACCGCGAGGCGGCTCATGGCCTGATGATCATCACCGCCACCAACCGCTTCATCACCGAGCCCATCGCGGAGCTGTTCAACATACCGGTGCTGCTGGCTACCGAGCCGGAAGTGCAGGACGGTGCCTTCACCGGCCGCCACCGGGGGGTGCCCACGTTTCGCGACGGCAAGATCACCGCGCTGCAGCAGTGGCTGGATGCCGAAGGGCGGATGACGGACGCCATGCACTTCTACAGTGATTCACGCAATGATCTGCCCCTACTCGAGCATGTTGACCATCCGGTGGCGGTGGATCCGGATCCAGTGCTGGAGGCCGCTGCGCGAGACCGAGGCTGGCCGGTGATCACCCTGCGTGAGGGGGATATACCCCAGCCCCTGGACCCTTCCGCCCGCGGCGGCGACCCCGCATAATTGAAGAGTTTTGTTACCGAGGAATCTCGCCATGAATGCCCGGCTGTCCCGCTGGTCCATCGCCGCCATCTGTTTACTGGCCCCCGTGCTTGCCAGTGCCGAAATCACTGTTGAGGGGGCCTGGTCCCGGGCCACGGCGCCGGGCCTGGAAACCGGAGGCGCCTACTTCCATCTCACCAACACCGGCAGCCGGGGTGACCGCCTGGTGGGGGTCCGCACTGACCGGTCGCCGCGGGTGGAACTGCACCAGACCATCGAAGAAGGCGGCAACGCCCGCATGATCCACACGCCCGAGGTGCGCATCCCCGCCGAAGGCGAGCTGATCTTCGAGCCCGGCGGACGTCACGTCATGCTCATGGGCCTGGAGACACCGCTGCAGGAGGGCGAGCGCTATGAAATCGTGCTGGAGCTGGAGCGAGGCGGTGACCTTCCCATTGACGTCAAAGTCCGGGCCCCAACGGCCCTGGACGCGGGTCATGACCACCATGACCATTAACAGGATGACGCCATGGATCACTGATGGGGCGGCCGCCGAAGCCGACGGGGCCGCCGGACTCAGATGACCCGGGAGAACCGCCGCTGGTTGCGGGCCTCGGCCAGATAGGCATCAAAGGGCATGGCCACGTTTCGCAGGAAGAACTGCCCGCGCTCGGTGACCGCCAGCCCCTGGGAATGGATGTCCAGCAGCCCGTCATCCACCAGAGGCGTCAACTCTTCCAGCGCCTCCGCAAAGTACTGGCGGAAAATCACGCCGTGACGCTCTTCCACCGTGCCAAAGTCCACCCGGCCCTGACACATCACCGACTGGATTACATCCCGGCGCAGCCGGTCGTCCGCTGACAGCTCCACGCCCCGCCAGATCGGCAGTTCACCAGCGGACACCGCTTCGGCATGACCCTCGGGATCCCGGCGGTTCTGGCTGTAGGCGTCACCGATCTGACCAATGGAAGACGCCCCCAGACCGATCAGGTCCAGGTCCGGACGGGTGGCGTAGCCCTGAAAATTGCGGTGCAAGGTGCCATCGTCGGCGGCTTGTGCCAGCTCGTCCCCCGGCAGCGCGAAGTGATCCATCCCGATGTATTGATAGCCGCCCTCGGCGAGACGCTGCATGGCCTCGATGAGCAGGGTGAGCTTGTTCTCGGCGGAGGGCAGACTGGCCTCGGCGATCTGCCGCTGGATACGGAACATCTGGGGCATGTGCGCATAGTTGTATAGCGCGATGCGATCCGGCCGGATGTCCTGCACGGCATCCAGGGTTCGGTTCAGGCGCTTCGGAGTCTGCAGGGGCAAGCCATACATCAGGTCGAGATTGACCGAATGAAACCCCCGGGCCCGGGCCTCGGCCACCACGTCGGCGGTGTCCTCCACGCCCTGAATGCGATTAATGGCCTTCTGCACGTCCGGATCGAAGTCCTGAACCCCCACGCTGAGTCGATTGAAACCCAGCTCCGCCAGCCGGGCGACCCGCTCCCGGTCGACGGTGCGGGGATCCACCTCGATGGAGAACTCACGCACCGACGGGTCAGCCAGGGGAAAACGATCCCGGATCGCGCCGATAAGCCGCTCCAGATCCGCATCCGTGAAATAGGTGGGGGTGCCACCACCGAGGTGCAACTGTTCCACGGGCCGGTCGTCATCGAACAGCGCCGCCTGCAGATCCAGCTCCTGGATCAGTCGATCCAGATAGCGCTCCGCCCGGCGATAGTTGGCGGTGATGACCTTGTTGCAGGCACAGTAAAAGCAGACCGTGCGACAGAACGGCACGTGCACGTAAAGCGACAGGGCCCGGGGCATGGGATCGCCGTTGCCGGCGGCCACCCGCTCCCGGTATCGCCCGGCATCAAAGGCTTCGGTAAACTGAGCGGCGGTGGGATAGGACGTATAACGCGGCCCGGTTACGTCGTAACGTCTCAGCAGCTCGCGCTCCAGCGGTAGTCTGTTGGCCATAACAGCCTTCTCCATGATCGATCGTTGGCCTGACGATAGCGGTCATTGGGGATCGAAGTGTTGACCTGAATCATCTGTTCGGGTCACCCCGGCAGGAGAAGACATGAAGCGCGACCCAGCGCGGCAATCCGACAACGGCGAGCCCTCCCGGCCCCAGGCCCCCACCACATGGCGGGGCGCCATCGCCCGCTACGTCTGGTTGAGCCTGGCGCTGTTTTTCGTGGGTCTGGGCAGCATCGGCGTGGTGGTGCCGCTGATGCCCACCACGGTTTTTCTGCTAATGGCCGCCTACTGTGCGTCGCGCAGCTCACCGGCGCTGCATGCCTGGCTGTACAGCCATCACCGCTTCGGCCCGCTGTTACGGGACTGGCGGGATCACCGCGCCATCCGACCCCGGGCGAAAGTCACCGCCATCATTCTCGTGGCCATTAGCGGGATCATCACCTGGATGACCGTGGAGGCCCTGACTCCGCGCCTGATTGCTCTGGGCGTGTTGTTGTGCGTAATCGTGTTTCTGATTACCCGTCCCCACGGCCCCGATAAGCGCGGGAGCCGGCCCAACCCGCCGCAATCAGGCCAGCGCGGCAACGATGAATAGCCCCACCGTGCAGGCGAAGGCGGCCATCCAGGCAAGACTCCGCAGGGTCGGGCGATCGACGATATAGAAAAGCCCGTAGGCACCGCGAAAAACCAGAAACAGCACCGCCAGCACGTCCACGGGGCCCTGGGGCGCGCCCAGCTGATGGGCGATGATCACCGCCGCCGCAAAGGGCGGGAATGCCTCGAAGGTATTGAGCTGGGCCCAGTGGGCACGCTGCCGCCACCCCTCCAGGCCGGTCAGCCACTCCCGCGGACGGGCGTTGTCAAAGTCGCCCCGAGACTTGGCGAGCCCGGCGAACACGATGGGCAGAAAAATCGCGGCCAGCACACAGTAATACGCGATGCTCATGGCGACTCCCCTTCCAGCTCGGCGGCAACGGCACGATGGCCGATGTCCGAGCGCACAAACCGTCCCGGCCACTCAATGGAGTGAGCCAGGTCATAGGCGGCGGCCTGGGCGGCGGCCGTGTCCCGACCGAGGGCACAGGCACAGAGCACCCGGCCACCGGCGGTGACCACTTCGCCGGCGTCGTTCAGGGCGGTGCCGGCATGAAACACCTGCCGATCCGCTCCCGGTTCACCAGACAGGCCGGAGATGACGTCGCCACGGCGATAATCCCCGGGATAGCCTTCGGCGGCCAGCACCACACCCAGGCAGGGCCGGGGGTCCCATTCCACATCAGCAGTGGCCAGCTCGCCGTCGAAGGCCGCCTCCAGCAGATCCACCAGATCCGTGCGCAGGCGCATCAGAATGGGCTGGGTTTCCGGATCACCCAGCCGGACATTGAACTCAAGCACCCGGGGCACACCGTCGGCATCGATCATCAGCCCGGCATAGAGAAAGCCGCGAAACCCTCGCCCCTCGGCGCTCAGGCCCGCCACCGTGGGGCGGATGACCGTGTCCATGATGCGGTGGTGCAGCGCCTCGGTCACCACCGGCGCGGGAGAATAAGCGCCCATGCCGCCGGTGTTGGGGCCCTGGTCACCGGCGTCCCGGGCCTTGTGGTCCTGGGAACTGGCCAGGGGCAGCACCGACTCGCCGTCCACCATGGCGATGAAGCTGGCCTCTTCACCCACCAGAAAATCCTCTACCACGATGCGCTCACTGGCGGCGCCAAAGGCGCCACCCAGCATGGCCTCGGCGGCCTCCAGGGCTTCGTCCAGGGTCTGCGCCACGGTAACGCCCTTGCCCGAGGCCAGGCCGTCGGCCTTGATCACCAGCGGTGCGCCGCGCTCGCGAATCCAGGCCCGGGCCGGCTCCAGGGCATCAAAGCTGCGATAGGCCGCGGTGGGGATGTCGTGACGCTCGAGAAACGCTTTGGCGAAGGCCTTGGATGCCTCCAGCTCGGCAGCGGCCTGGCGTGGCCCGAAGCAGCGCAGACCCGCGGCCTCGAAAGCGTCCACAACGCCCGCCGCCAGCGGTGCTTCCGGGCCCACTACGGTCATGGCAACGCCCAGCCGCTGGGCCAGATCCCGCAACCCGACAACATCGGTCGCGGACACCGCCACGTTCTCAACCCCGGGCTCACCAGCGGTGCCGGCGTTACCGGGTGCCACATAGACCCGCTCAACCCGGGGGGAGCGGGCCAGCCGCCAGGCCATGGCGTGTTCGCGCCCGCCACCCCCGATGACCAGAATCCTCATCACGCCTCCTCGCTCAATGTCGAAAGTGCCGCATGCCGGTGAACACCATGGCGATGCCGTGCTCGTCGGCGGCGGCGATCACCTCTTCATCACGCATGGAGCCACCGGGCTGGATGATGGCCTGCACGCCGGCCTCGGCCGCCTGATCGACGCCGTCCCGAAACGGAAAGAACGCGTCAGACGCCAGCACCGCCCCCTGCAGGGACAGTCCGGCGTCCTCGGCCTTGCGGACACCGATACGGGCACTGTCGACGCGACTCATTTGGCCGGCACCAATGCCGAGGGTGCGGCCGTGACGGCCATAGACAATGGCGTTGGACTTGACGTGGCGGGCCACCCGCCAGACAAAATCCAGGTCCGCCTCCAGCGCCGCGTCCACCGCCGTGCGGGTCACGCAGCGCAGGCCGCCAGGCCCCACCAGCTCCGCGTCCACGTCCTGCACCAGCAGGCCGCCATCCAGCGGCTGAAGACGCCAGCCCGCCGCGGGCGCCGGGCCATCAGCGATTTCCAGGACCCGCAGATTGGGTTTGCGCCCGGTCACCGCCAGCGCCGCATCCGTGACGACGGGCGCCAGGATGACTTCGACGAACTGCTGATCAAGAATCGCCCGGGCGGCGGCCTCATCCAGGGGGTGATTGAAAGCGATAATGCCGCCGAACGCCGAGGTGGGGTCGGTGGCGAAGGCGGCCTGATAGGCCTCGAGCAGCGAGCCGGCGATGGCCACACCGCAGGGGTTGGCATGTTTGACGATCACGCAGGCGGGCTGCTCGAAGGCACCCACGCAGCTCCAGGCGGCGTCGGCATCCGCCAGATTGTTGTAGGAGAGCGCTTTGCCCTGGCGCTGGACATGGCGGGCAAAGCTGCCAGCCGCTGCATCCGGGGCGCGGTAGAACGCCGCCGCCTGATGCGGATTTTCGCCATAGCGAAGATCGGCCTGCTTGGCCCAGGCCCGATTGAGCTGGCCGGGAAAGCCGGGCCCGGATTCCGCCTCGCCGCGGGCGGACAGGTAATTGCTGATGGCCGCGTCGTAGCGGGCCACGTGGTTGAATGCCGCCACCGCCAGTTCGAACCGCAGAGCGTCGTCCAGGCCGCCGTTAGCGGCGATGGCGGCCCGCACGGCGTCGTATTGCTCCGGCTCGGTCACCACGCCCACGCCGGCATGGTTTTTGGCCGCCGCACGCAACATTGCCGGGCCGCCGATGTCGATGTTCTCGATGGCCTCCGCCAGGGTGCAATCCGGGCGGGCCACGGCGGCCTCGAAGGGGTAGAGGTTGACCACCAGCAGATCGATGGGCGGGATGTCGTGGTCGGCCATCACCGCATCGTCCTCACCCCGTCGGCCCAGCAGCCCCCCATGAACCCGGGGGTGCAGGGTTTTGACCCGACCTGCCATGATCTCCGGAAAACCGGTGTAGTCACCGACCTCGATAACGGGAACGCCGGCTTCACTGAGCAGCCGGGCGGTTCCACCGGTGGAGAGTATTTCCACGCCGGCCCCGGCGAGCGACTGAGCGAAGGCGGCGACGCCGGTTTTATCAGAAACACTGATCAGGGCCCGGCGCACGGGCTGGGAACTGGCCGAAGCCGTCATCACAGGCACTCCGTTGAGTTAGCGGTCGAGGTGGTACTGGCGAAGCTTCTTGCGCAGGGTCCCGCGGTTGATGCCGAGGGCTTCTGCCGCCCGGGTCTGGTTGCCGTTGTAGTGGTCCATCACGATTTCGAACAGTGGCGCTTCCGCCGCCTCGATCACCATCTGGTGAAGCCCGTGGCAGGGGTGGCCATCCAGGGTCTCGAGGTACGACGTCAGCTCATCGCGGACGCAAGCGCCAATCGGCCCCTCGCGTGCGCCGTCCCGGCTGGGTTGGTCCGTCATGGCATCGTCCCTCTGAAAGCAAGCCCGAGATCATAACCATTGGACGCCCGCCATTAAAGCGCGGAGCGCCGGCCATCCAGCCGGGTCCAGTCGCCATGGGTCGTCTCGGGGAGAAAATCCACATCCGCCCGGTAGGCGGCACGCACGGTTTCGGCCTGGTGGTTCAACAGACCTGCCAGCATGATCCAGCCACCGGGTTTAAGCGCCGCCCGCAGGGATGGCGCCAACTCCACCAGAATGCCCGCCAGAATATTGGCGATCACCCCATCAGCGCGGGGCAGTGGGTCGTTCACACCCATGACCTCGAGTCGGTCGGCCACCCCGTTGCGGCGAGCGTTTTCGGCGGTGGCCAGCAGGGCTTGCGGATCATTGTCCACCGCCACCGCCCGTGAGGCCCCCAGCCGCAGCGCCGCGATGGCCAGCACGCCGGACCCGCAGCCATAGTCGATGACCGTCTGGCCGACGGGCGGCCTGGCCGCCAGGGCCTGCAGACACAGCGCCGTGGTGGGATGGGTGCCGGTTCCGAAGGCGAGACCGGGATCCAGTCGCAGCTTGACCGTGGCCGCTGCCGGCGGCTCCATGTCGCCGGGAACCACCCAAAGACCGTGGCCGAAATCCATGGGACCGAAATCCGCCATCCAGGCCCGTTCCCAGGCCTGGTCCGCCAGTTCGATCTGTTGCCAGCTGGCTGGTGGCTCGCCCAGCGCCTCGGCAACCGCTGCCTGGACCGCGGTCAGGTCAGTGCCGGTCTCGAACAGCCCCTGCACTTGTACCCGGTCCCAGAGCCGGGTCTCACCGGGTCCCGGTTCCAGCACCGCCTCGGCCTCCGGGGGTTCCCCCAGCGTGACCGACACGGCACCGGCCGCCTCAAGGGCCGCTTCCGCCAGGCCCGCCC
>Ga0207421_10005799_pt1 | contig 13692 bp, 11 predicted proteins | sample SodLakKL_010_SED_4_FD_187542 | JGI IMG/M metagenome (GOLD analysis project Ga0207421, IMG submission 187542) | Alkaline sediment microbial communities from Lake Tanatar, Kulunda Steppe, Russia - 8KL_010_SED (SPAdes) (version 2) | ecosystem: Environmental > Aquatic > Non-marine Saline and...
AGCCTGCTCAAACAGTTGCCGCGGCTTATCTTCAGCCGCTGCGCGCGTTTGATATAGCAAATCAATGCTCGCTGCCGGTATAAACACAACCCTCGGCTTACTTTACCACAGGACAAAGCTTCTTGCTTCTCCGTCTGGTGTTAAGTAGCCTCCACATTGACGCCACCACATCTTCCTCCCCCCTGGTGGGGGAGGAAGATATGGTGGGGGGGCTTTATCTTGCTTCTTGTATCTTGAAAGGGGGTTTTCTTTTCACCTCTAACTTCCCACCTCTCACCTCTCACCTCTCACCTCTCACCTCTCAAAGCGGTTCGTACTTACTTCCTGGTTAACCGGTTAAAACGGTTGTTTTGATATTTATGCTGTGCTATAATGTTATTTAAATCTCTATTAAGGCTATAGTATTACTATAAATTAATAATTACCTGATTATGGGTAAAATTTTTATCGATTAAGTTATTCTCGATTAAAATAAGGAGGTCAAGCATTATGGAGAATACTTATAATTACCTGGAGACACTGGCCTTGCACGGTGGACAAAATCCCGATCCTGTTACCAATTCACGCGCGGTGCCTGTATATCAAACCTCATCGTATGTTTTTAATTCTGTAGAGCATGCTGCCAACCTATTCGGGTTAAAGGAATTTGGCAATATTTATTCCCGCATGATGAATCCTACCAGCGATGTGCTGGAAAAAAGGCTGGCAGAGATGGACGGGGGAACCGGCGCCCTGGCTGTGTCTTCGGGGCAGTCGGCTATCACCCTTGCAGTTCTCAATATTGCCCGGGCCGGCCAGAATATAGTATCTACCAGCTATCTTTATGGGGGCACTTACAACCTGTTTCACTATACCCTGGCCCGCATGGGTATAGAAGTACGTTTTGTAGACACTTCCCATCCGGGGAACGTAGAATCCGCTATAGATGAAAATACCCGTATGGTTTATACTGAATCTGTAGGCAACCCCAAGAACAACGTAGATGATTTTCCGGCTATTGCTGAGATAGCGCATAGCTACGGGATACCTCTGGTAGTAGATAATACGGTTACTCCCCCTCCCCTGTTAAAGCCGGTAGAACTTGGAGCAGACCTGGTGGTGTATTCGTTGACCAAGTTTATCGGGGGGCATGGAACCAGTATAGGGGGAGCTATTGTGGATTTAGGGAAGTTTAACTGGAACAACGGGAAATTCCCGGAACTGGTGGAACCGGATCCTTCGTACCACGGGGTAAGTTACTGGGAAACGTTTGGGAACCACGAGAAAGCCGTTGCACCCGGGATAGCGTATATTATAAAAGCCCGGGTTCAATTGCTGCGCGATCTGGGAACCTGTCTTTCCCCTTTTAACTCTTTTCTTTTCCTGCAGGGGCTGGAGACGCTCCCCATGAGGATGAGGCAGCATTCCCGCAATGCCCTGGAAGTAGCCCGGTGGCTGGAAAAACACCCGTTTGTGGAATGGGTCAACTATCCCGGATTGCCAGGCCACCCCGACCACGAGAGGGCTGTAAAGTTCATGCCGGAAGGGTTTGGCGCTATAGTTGGCTTTGGAATTAAAGGAGGGCGCCCCGCCGGGATCAAGCTTATAGAATCGGTGCGCCTGTTATCCCATCTGGCCAATATTGGTGATGCCAAGAGCCTGATTATTCACCCGGCCTCTACTACTCACCAGCAATTAACCCGGGAAGAACAGCTTTCAACAGGGGTAACCGATGATTATGTTCGCCTTTCCGTTGGCCTGGAAAATGTAGAAGACATTATTGCCGATCTGGAGCAGGCCATAAATAAAACGAGAACGTAATATTATAATATTTATTATAATATTACGTTAAAAAGAAGCTCAATGGTAACAGCTCAGGTTGGCCTCCAGCTATTTTCCGGTGGAAAGGAGGGGCAGTCTGGATATTATGAGTGATAGAACCAGCCGGAGGAAAGAGCACCGTGAGGATTTTTATGTAAAAGTTGAAAAGAATAGTGTGTCTCCCGGACTTTACCCTTCTCACGAAGGAGAATACAGCGTTACTTTTGATTTTCCAGGAAGCGGCTTTGTGTTGGAAAGCGGAGAAGTATTTTATTCCCTTACCGTTAACTACCAGACTTATGGAGAATTAAGTGATGACAGGGATAATGTTATTTATATAGCACATGCCCTTACCGGCGGTTCCCTGGTGGGAGGTCCAAACCCGGAGGGGAAAGAAAAAGGCTGGTGGGAACCCCTGGTGGGCCCGGGTAAAGCAGTGGATACCAAACGGTATTTTGTTATTTGCAGCAATGTTCTGGGAGGTTGCTACGGCACTACCGGTCCCTCTTCGCCGGACAAAAATGGCAGACCGTTTGCCATGAGTTTTCCCGTAGTAACCACAAGGGACATGGTGCGGCTACAGAAAGTGCTGCTGGATTACCTGGATATTAAGAAATTGCTTACAGTTATAGGCGGTTCTATGGGGGGGATGCAGGCCCTGGAATGGGCCTTAAACTACCCCGAAATGGTGCACAGCATTATTGCTATAGCCTGCTCGGGAAGGATGTCTCCGCTGGGTATTGCTTATAACCAGGTGGCCCGCAATGCAATAATGAGGGATATAGCCTGGAGAAACGGTGATTATTATGGAGAAGACTTTCCCTACGACGGGCTTTCCCTGGCCCGAATAATCGGCACCATTACTTACCGCTGCAATAGTTCGTTTGAACTTCGTTTTGGAAGGCAGTTTCAAGAAGAAGGCAATCCTTTTTCTTTTAACCAGAATTTTGCTGTGGAAAGTTACCTGAAATACCAGGGCGACAAAATAACCAGAAGGTTTGATCCCAATACTTATCTCTACTTGACCAAAGCCATGGATTTGCACGACCTGGGAAGAGGATATCCCAGCTACCAGCAGGCGTTAAAGCGGATCCGGGGTCCTGCTTACCTCCTGGGCATAAGCAGTGATATACTATTTTACCCCCAGGAAGTCCAGGGTTTGGCTGTAGACCTGAGGCGCAGTGGAGTAGAAGCCCGCTATTATGAACTGGAATCCCCCCACGGTCACGACGCTTTTTTGATGGAATTTGAGAAAATGGAAGAATACCTGTGGGGGTGCCTGGAGGATATTACCGCCCGTTAGACGATTGTTTTCCTTGGGGGGCATAAAGAAGGTTGTAATTCTAACCTGTCGGGGGCAGTATGAAGGAATAACTGGAGGTGGTGTCGAATAGCTGAATAATATTGAGTATTGTTTAAACCGGGCAAGGCAAGGAAGTTGCTGGAAACAGGTAAAGCAAAGATAGTGGATTATGAACCATTTATTATTTAGTTGTTAGGGTTCCGGGAAAAACCTGTCGGCAATTTTTATTGCTGTTTCCCAGCGTCTTCGCCGGCTACTCTTTCGGTGCCGCCTGCTTCTCTGTAAGCTTTATTGCTAACTGCGGCAGGGCCACCAATAACATAAATATTTTCTATATGGTCATAGTTTTCCGATTGCTCATATATATGCGTGATAAACCAATTATATTCCCGTTACAAAATCAAAAACATATTCCAGCACAGGAAATAAATATATTTTTACACGTATACTTGCCATTTTATAAATGAGAGGTTATAATAGTTTACATTGAATTAAATAAGCGGGGGTGCTCCCGAGCGGGGGCTGAGAGGAAAAGCGCTATGAAGCATTTCCAACCCTTTGAACCTGTGCAGTGGTGGGCTGTTTTAAAGCCCGGCCTGTCTGGGTAATACCAGCGTAGGGAGGCGTCAATTTAAGGATTACGTATCACTGCGTAGTCCTTTTTTTATTGACAAACCAAACATACCCAAAAAACAGGAGGTAGATTATTTAATGGAAGACCGGAATATCACCAGAGCAATAGTGGAAACATTTACAGAAGAATGGCTGGACCACCTGCAGGTTGATGTAGCTGTTGCCGGGGCTGGCCCGGCGGGCCTGACTGCTGCTGTATACCTGGCGGAGTGGGGTTACAAAACAGCGGTTTTTGAGCGTAAATTGAGCACCGGCGGGGGTATGTGGGGAGGCGGCATGATGTTCAATAAGATAGTAGTGCAGGAAGAAGCCGTGGAAGTTTTAAAAAAGATGAATATAACCTGCCGCCCTTACAGGGAAAAAGGGTATTATACGGCTGACGCAGTGGAAGCTGCAGGTGCCTTGGCTGCCCGGGCGGTTCAAGCGGGGGCGAAAGTTTTTAATTTGATGAGTGTAGAGGATCTGCTGGTTCGCCGGGAACGTGTTGCAGGGGTGGTTTTGAACTGGAGTTCGGTGGAAATGGCGGGACTGCATGTAGATCCCATGTCGGTAGATGCGGGTTTGGTAGTTGATGCTACCGGGCATGACTGTAGTGTAGCCAGGGTAATAACGGATAAAATAAAAGCTAAACTGGATATCCCGGGCGGAGAACCGAAAGGTGAAAGTTCCATGTGGGCTGAAGCCGGAGAAGAAGCCATAGTGCGCAACACCGGGGAGGTATACCCCGGACTGTTGGTAGCGGGAATGGCCGTAAACGCCGTTTTTGGAGACCATCGCATGGGCCCGGTTTTTGGTGGCATGTTTCTTTCCGGGAAGAAAACAGCGGAACTCATCCGGGAAAAGTTGGGGGGAGATAAAGGGAGCAGTTAAAGGGAAAAATAAAAAATATTTATTGAGTTGAGCAGTTACAAAAGCATAATTAAAAAACAGGCGGTGATTGTTGTGAAAGTAGTTATGACGGTGGCCGGCTCTGATTCCGGTGGAGGGGCCGGCATACAGGCGGATTTAAAGACGTTTAGCGCACTAAGGGTTTACGGCACTACAGCCATTACTGCACTTACGGCCCAGAATACCCGTGGAGTGGAAAGTATCCATACGGTTCCTTCTTCTTTTGTGGTAGAACAGATGGAAGCAATATTTAAAGACATGAAAGTATACGCTCTTAAAACGGGAATGCTGGCAAACGCTGATATAATAGAAGCGGTGGCTGATACCTGCCGGAAATGGGAGGTAAAAAACCTGGTAGTAGATCCGGTTATGGCTGCTAAAAGCGGGGACAGGCTTTTGGAAGAAGATGCCCTTATAATGCTCCGGGAGCGGATTTTTCCGCAGGCCCTGGTGATAACCCCCAATCTTGTTGAAGCCGGAATTCTCCTGGGTGAAGAGTTGGATACAGAGGAAAAAATAAAAGAAGCAGCCCGGCAGCTGCATCAGATGGGCCCTGAATTTGTAATAATTAAGGGAGGCCATTTCCCGGGTGATGAGGTAGCCGACCTTATTTACGATAGTTTCCGTTTCAGGTTTTCCCGGGTAAGCCGGGTGGAAACTACTAACAACCATGGCACCGGCTGCACTTATTCAGCGGCACTGGCTGCATTGACAGCCAGGGGAAAAGCAATGCAGAGGGCAGCAGAAGAGGCCCACAATTATGTTCACCTGGGCTTGCAGCAGGGATATAACCCGGGGCAAGGCACCGGATGCCTGCACCACATGGCATATTACTACAGGGAGATGGATTGATGTGGAAGACAAGGGAAGGCACGAGACAAGAAGAGATTTAAGGAAAAAGCTAAAGCTCTATGTTATTACTGATCCCGAACTCTCCCGCGGCCGCAGTTACCGGGAGATAGTAAAAGAAGCACTGCAGGGAGGGGCAACAGCAGTCCAGTTCAGGGACAAAACGCTTTCTACCCGCGGGCTGGTTGATGCGGGAAAGGAACTTCGCCAGTTAACATGGGAGTATGAAGCCCTGTTTGTGGTTAACGACCGCCTGGATGTAGCCCTGGCGGTTAACGCTGACGGCATTCATATCGGGCAAGAGGATATGCCTCTGCCGGAGTGCCGCCGTATTTTAGGGGATAAATATGTAATCGGCGTCTCCGCGGGAAATGTAGAAGAAGCCAAGGAGGCGGAGAAACTTGGGGCTGACTACCTGGGTTCCGGTCCGGTATACCTTACTTCTACAAAAAATGATGCCGGCTCTCCACTTGGAGTAGAAGGGTTGGCGGAAATATGTCGTGACGTAGAGCTTCCGGTGGTGGGCATAGGAGGTATAGAAGCCGGTAACGCCCGGGAAGTGATCCGGGTGGGTGCTGTAGGGGTAGCGGTAATATCGGCGGTAGTTTCAGCAGGGGAGCCCCGGGAAGCCTGCCGGGAATTCCGGGAAAAGATGGGAGATGACTGATAGATAATGGATAGCAGGGAAAGAGTTGGGACCGCTTTGCACCTGGGGAAACCCGACCGGGTGCCGCTCTGTGAACTGGTAATCGATGACGGGCTTATTCGGGAGATGACCGGTAAAAAAAAGATAGATATTAAAGAGCGTATAGAATTCCGCGAAAACCTGGGAATCGATGCCGTATGTGTTTCTCCCCGCCTGGAAAAAGAATTTGCCGGGGCGGCAGGGGCACCGGTGGACCTGGAGAAGGCGGTTGCGGAATACACGGGAATAAAGCACGACATTAGCCACCTGGAGCGCTACCACCGGCAGAGCGGCCTGTTTGTTTTTGCCCTGTTGGACGGTTCAATGGGGGAACTGTCTAGTATTGCCGGTTTTGAACAGCTAATGATCTCCATGGTTCGCAGCCCGGGGCAGGTTAAAGCCGGGCTGGAAAAGCTAGGGGAGAAACACCTGGAAATAGTGGAAGATGCAGCGGCCAAAGGCGCCGGGGCGGTGATCCTGGGGGATGATATAGCTTACAGCCAGGGACCGGTTGTTTCCCCGGAAATGTTGCGCGAGTTAGTATTCCCGGTCTGGGAAAAAGAAATAAAAGAAATTAAAAGGCTGGGCCTGCCGGTGATTTTTCATTCCGAAGGGAATCTGGAACTTCTGCTTCCTGACCTGGTTTCCATGTTTGACGGCCTGCACAGCCTGGAACCTGCTTCGGGAATGTCCCTGCGGAAGCTAAAAGAGCGTTACGGCCACCGGGTGTGTCTGGCAGGAAATGTTAGCCTGGAACACCTCTCCGGGACGGAGCCCCCGGAGAAGCTGCGTGAAGTAGTGAAAAACACCATAGAAGCCGGTGCCCCGGGCGGGGGATATATTTTCGGTACCTCGGGCGGGCTCTACTCTGGCCTGGATCCCGAAGCAGTGCTGTCCATGTTCTTCTTTGGACGGGAGTACGGGAAATACTACTAAACGGCGGACGGGGTTAATAGTCCTGTTTTTGGCCAAACAGGACAAACACTATTATAAGATCCTCCCTCTGTACAATACCTGTTCCCACTTCATTGTAATTTTGCATGGAAACCTGGTGCCTTATATTCCGAATAATTTCATCTGTTTCAGGGGGATAACCCCATGAAGTAAATACGCTGGCTTCTATTCCCATTATACCGCTATCGCTATCGCTTAACTTGCTTAATATATGATCCCCGTCCATCCAGCTGTTATCAATACCCTCTTCTTGAACAAATACCCGTTCCCAGTATTGCAGCGTTTTTCCCCCGATTTTCTTTGCCTCAGAGCGGGCTATTTCCTGCAAAATTTCGGAAGAAGCAACCTCTAATTCAGAAGTAATTTGTTCTTCGTATGAAGGCAGGAACTCGGGCGGGGAGTTTTCCGCTTTCTCAACCAGAAGCTCCTTTCTCCGGCGCGTGTGGTATTCCGGGTCTTGCTGCATTTTTTCCAGCTCTTGTGGGGTAGTAAGGTACAGGCGAGTAGGCATTCTTACAAATTCGCCTGTTTCACTCCGGTGCCCTGCTCCCCAGGTAGTATCCAGTGCTAATGTTTTACCGTTAACTTCAGCGTGGTTCCAGGCATGTTTTTCCCGGCTTCCATCTTTGTTTAAAACTTCCCCGTCTTCGTAGGTGGCTTCTATACCTACAGCCAGGAGCATTTGCCTGGTAAGTTCGGCGTAATGCCCGCAGACGCCTTCTTTTGAGGCAAGGATTTCTCCAGCATCGGGTTGGTAGCCTTCAATGCTTACACTTAATCTCCGGTATTTCTCCATATCGTAGCTTATGTTGTGTGTTACCCAGTCGTATATTTCTTCCAGGGCTTTTTCTTGCCCGGGACTGTTTTCTACCAGGGAAAGAGCTTTACGGCGTACTTCTTCGTTTCCGTCAAAGCCGGGAGAAGGCGGCCAGGGAATATCTTCCTCCGGCTTTTCTTCTTTTTCCTCTTGCTTATCCTCCGAACTTGATTCTTTTTCTTCTTCACCTCTTACAGTTTTATCTGTTTTGTCTTCTTCTTGCGGCTCTTTTTTTACTGTTGTTTCTTCCGCATCTTTGTTTGTTTTGTTATTTTCGCTATCGTTATCCTGGTAAAAATCTCTGCTTGTTTCTAAATCGTCCTGCTTCCTCTGTTCCGTCTCTTTTTCTTTATTGCTGCTTTCTTCACCGGTTTCCGGTCCAAGATCTTTTATAGCTTCTTTCATTTCACTGCACCCGGTCAATACAGCGGTAGCAAACAAGACTGCCAGTGCAATGAAAATATAAAGGATAAACGTTTTTCCGGTATAACTACCGGTTTTTTCCCCGGGCATAAAATTCACCTGCTTTCATTATTTTGGTGATTCTATATGTATAATAAGAATAACATAAAAGTAGCTAATAGCACCAGAGGGGATATCTTATTGGAAGTCAGAATTAAAAGAACATTTTCCTCCCCCCCTGGTGTTTATTGGAAGCTGGAAGCTGGAAGTTTGAAAGGTAGTCCCAGGGGGTAGTACTGACATTGGAAAGCCCGCGGCAAAGAAGTATAAAATAACCCCAAAATTGTAGCTTTGCCCTGGTGTCAAGTGTGTAGAGAGACAAGGGGGGAGGTGCATTGTTCCAATAGACCCCTGCAGGTAAATTGTCCCAATAAACCCCTGTCCCTGTCTGTGGGGTGGGACAATGGACCTGTCCCCCTGTCCCTGTGTGGGGTGGGACAATGGACCTGTCCCCCTGTCCCTGTGTGGGGTGGGACAATGGACCTGTCCCCCTGTCCCTGGAGAAAAAAAAGGAGGCGAACCCCCGGTAGCAGTTATCCGGGGGCGGGCCTCCTTTGGTAAAGCGCGCTTTGTAGTTTTGGTATATTTAAGCCAATTCAAACAATCCGGCAGCACCCATGCCGCCGCCGATGCACATGGAAACTACGCCGTAGCGTCCTTTCCTGCGCTTTAGCTCGTTAAGCAGGGTGACGGTCAGCTTGGTACCGGTGCAGCCCAGGGGGTGCCCCAGGGCTATGGCGCCGCCGTTTACGTTTACTGCCTCCTGATCCAGTTCCAGCTTGTTAACACAGTAAAGCGCCTGGGAAGCGAATGCTTCGTTTAACTCAAAAAGGTCAACGTCTTTAGTGCTCATACCCGTCTGTTTCATCAGCTTGGGAATGGCTACGGAAGGCCCTACCCCCATTTCATCGGGCGGGCAGCCTTCTACGGCAAAACCGCGAAATACGGCAATTGGTTCCAGGTTAAGCTGCTTGGCTCTTTCTGCGGACATGACTACCGTTGCTGCAGCTCCGTCGCTGGTTTGGGAAGAGTTGCCCGCGGTAACGCTTCCATTGGCGCTAAATGCGGGGCGAAGTTTGGCCAGTACTTCTGCCGTGGTTCCGGGCCTTACTCCCTCATCCACTTTAAATACTTTTTCTTTTTCCACTATCTTGTTGTCGGGCCCTACGGTTCTTTCCGTAATGGTAAGGGGCACGATCTCATCGTCGAATCTTCCTTCTTTGATGGCCGCGTCGGCTCTTTCATGGCTTTGTGCGGCAAATTTATCCTGGTCTTCACGGCTGATGCCGTAGCGGTTTGCTACCACTTCGGCAGTGTTGCCCATGGGCATGTATATATCTGGCCTGTAGTCGGCCAGGGTGGGATCCGGTGTAAGCTTGTTTCCTCCCATGGGTACCTGGCTCATGCTTTCGACTCCGCCTGCAATTATCACCTCCGCCTGGTTGGTCATGATGGCGTTGGCGGCAATGGCGATAGAATTCAGCCCGGAAGAGCAGAAACGGTTGACTGTCAGGCCGGGTACCCGGTCCGGAAGGCCGGCACCCAAGGCCAGCACACGTGCGATATTCATTCCCTGTTCTCCTTCGGGGAAGGAGTTGCCCAGGATTACATCATCTATTTCTTCCGGGTCTAATCCCTTGGCGCGGTTAAGGGCTTCTTTAATGGCAGTAATCCCCATATCTTCAGGCCTGGTATTTCTAAGTGTTCCCCGGGGTGCCCTGCCAATAGCGGTCCTAACTCCCGAGACAATAACAGCTTCTCTCATCTTTTCCCCTCCTAATCTATTAATTTCTTAATGGCTTACCGGTGGTCAGCAGGTGTTGGATGCGTTCCTGGGTTTTTTCCGTGGCACATAGCTCCAGGAATTTCTCCCGCTCTACATCCAACAGGTACTGCTCGCTTACCTTGGTTTTGGGTTCAATGTATCCACCGGTTAAGGCGTAAGCTACTTTTTCACCTATGAGCATGTCGTGCTCGCTGATGTAGTTACCCCATTCGAATACTTTTAAGCCCACTTTTAAGGCTCCCATACCCTGTTTTCCGGTAACGGTTATGGGCTTCTCTTCGGGGGGCTGCCAGCCCTGTTTCAGCATGCCCAGTACGGTATTTTTGGCATCGTAAGTTAGGAAGTCGCGGTTTACGGAAATTATGTCGGTAGGACGCAAGAAATTATATGACCTGGCTTCGTTAGCGCTGGTAGATACGGTGGCCATCATGATGTATTCAAAGGCTTTCTGCACAAAGGGCTGAATGTCCACTTTTACGGTATCGGGCAGGCCTTCCAGGTGCCGGATAAGCAGCTCTTTGTTGCCGCCTCCACCGGGAATAAGGCCTACACCCATTTCAACCTGTCCCATGTAGGTTTCGGCTGCGGCGTGTATCTTGTTGCAGTGCACACATATTTCCATTCCGCCGCCCAGGGCCATGTTAAAGGGTGCGGCAACAGTGGGAATGCGGGAATATTTTAACCTCATGCAGGCGTCCTGGAAGTTTTTAACCGTGCTTTCAATCTGGTCCCACTGATGCGCCTGTGCTGCCATCATTATCATCATTACGTTGGCGCCTACGCAGAAGTTGTCTTCCTGGTTGGTAACTACCATGCCGGCAAAATTCTTTTCTGTTTCTTCTATAGCTTCAAACATGAAGTTGGTAAATTCGGGGCTGATGGCCTGGCGCGGGGCATGCATTTCCAGGCAGGTTACACCATCGCCCAGGTCTACCAGGCTGGCGTGTCCACCGGGCTCTTCTTTTATCAGCTTGTTTTGCTCTTTTAGTGCGGGGAGGCTGATTTCCTCCGGGCTGAAAGGTACCGGCTGGTATTCCTTGGTCTGCAGGTCAAAGAAGTGCCACTTGTTGTCTATCTTTTTGTAGAAGGTTTCGTAACCTTTTTCCAACAGGGCGTTCACTATGGGTGGTATCTCTTCCCCTTCTTTCTTGGCGTCGTCTGCAATTTTTTGCACCCCGATAGCATCGAACATTTCAAAAGGACCAACCCTGCGGTTAAAGCCCCACTTTACCCCACGGTCTATGTTTACTACGTCGTCGGCAATTTCCGGTATTTTTGAAGCGGCAAAAAGCACTGTGGGCTTTACGGTTTTTCTTACAATGGTGCCTACCTGGCTGTCATCTTCGTAAAGTTTTTTGAGGCGTTCTTCCAGGTCCAGGTCTTTTACGTTTTTAACAGCGTCGAATTTAACTTTCTGGCGTTCGCGGTATTCCAGGCTATTGTAGTCCAGGGCCATTCTTTTGGTGCCCTCGTTTGTTTTTTCCTTTTTATAGAATCCTTGCTTGGATTTGTCGCCAAGCCACCCTTTTTGCACCATTTTATCGAAGAATTCGGGGATTTCCAGTACTTCTTTTTCCTTGGGATCTTTGGTGGCGTTGTAGGCGGTGTTTACTACGTGATGGAAGGTGTCCAGCCCCACCATATCGGAAGTGCGGAAAGTTGCGGTTTTGGGGTTGCCCATTGGGGTGCCGGTTATTTCATCCACTTCTTCCACGGACATTCCTTCATCAACCATGGCTTTCATGGTGGCCATCATGGTAAAGGTGCCCAGACGGTTGGCGATAAAGTTGGGAGTATCTTTGGCAAAAACTACTCCTTTACCCAGCCTTCTCTCGCAGAAGCGTGCCATGGAATCAATTATTTCTTTACTGGTCTTTTCGTGGGGGATTATTTCCAGGAGCTTCATATACCTGGGGGGGTTAAAAAAGTGGGTTCCCAGGAAATGCTGCTTAAACTCCTCCGAGCAATCTGAAACCATTTCGTTTATGGAAAGCCCGGAAGTGTTGGAGCTTACTACCATGCCAGGTTTCCAGTGTTGTTCTACGTTTTTATAAAACTTTTTCTTGATGTCCATGTTTTCTACGATAACTTCAATCACCCAGTCGCATTCGGATATCAATTCCATGTTGTCTTCAAAGTTGCCCACTGTAATGCGATCTACGAAAGAATTATCGTATAAAGGCCTTATATTGCCTTTAGTAGGTAAATTGTCTTTACCCTGCTGGGCCAGACGGTTACGAACAGCAGGACTTTCCAGCGTTAGTCCCTTTTTTTCTTCTTCTTCGGTTAGTTCTTTGGGGACGATATCCATCAGGTATACGGGTATACCCACGTTTGCCAGGTGAGCGGCAATGTTGGCTCCCATGACTCCCGCCCCCAGGACTGCTGCCCGGCGAATTTCTCTCTCGGCCATTCTATTACCTCCTTCAATTGATAGATAAAAAATAGTAGTTTAATTTAAACCACGGTTTGAAGGTTGAGGGGGTGCAGATACACCGTTCATAAGAATTACAAGCAACGGGTCGGATAGCTGGGACAGGGAGTAATCCTTTTGGGACATAACCCATCTGGTCACCACTTCGTCTAAAGACCCGAAAATAATCTTGCGTGCTAAACGGTTATCTACTTCTGTACGTACTTCCCCCGTAGTTTTCCCGTATTGAATCACCTCCTCGATTATTTGAAAGTATTTACTCAACGGAGCAAATATTTTTTTACCTACGTCCGCATCGCACTGGCGAAGTTCAATCTGGGTAACCATGGCCCGGTCACGGTTAGCGCTGAGGGTCTCCAGGTGGTAGTTAATAATATAACGCAACTTCTCTTCAAAAGTAGAATAGTTATTCAGTTCACTTTTTAAACCATCAACAAAAGATTCCATCATTTCCCTGAACAATGAAATTAAAATATCTTCTTTCTTATTAAAATACAGGTAAACGGTTCCGTCAGCAACGCCCGCTTTACGGGCGATTTCGGAAACACGTGTCCTGTGGTAGCCGTGCCGGGCTATAACCTTAATAGCAGCGTCTAAAATGGCGAGATATTTGCCTTGACCTTTTTTAGCCAAACAAGTAGCCTCCGTTGAGCTTACAAGCTAATGAATGAACATTCACTCGTTACGTAAATTATAGTAGCACGCCTAATACTTGTCAATTGAAAATTGCAGGCTTTCCATAATTCCGCTCCCTTGACAGGTTTGGTTTTTTCAGGTTGACTTGCTAATGTAATGGTATTATGTTAAAATGTTATCCGAGTTTGGAAGGAAAGAGGTACAGAGACTGGACCATCGCCCGCACAGAGGCGTATTTTTATTTTCACTTGTTTATTTATTACTTTACTGTTACTATTGCTTATTATCATTATCATTCATTGCTTTACGCTTTACCCGGGGATTAATAACTGCAAACCCGGCAAAAATTTTAAATAGTAACTGCTCAGGTCGGGCTGGAAGTAGCATTGGCCCGCCAGTGCTACTTTGGTAAGGCAGCCTGCTTTTATGCCAGAAAGGGCGGCGG
>Ga0207421_10005800_pt1 | contig 13689 bp, 8 predicted proteins | sample SodLakKL_010_SED_4_FD_187542 | JGI IMG/M metagenome (GOLD analysis project Ga0207421, IMG submission 187542) | Alkaline sediment microbial communities from Lake Tanatar, Kulunda Steppe, Russia - 8KL_010_SED (SPAdes) (version 2) | ecosystem: Environmental > Aquatic > Non-marine Saline and...
AATGGTGACTTTTACCCGTTCCTCTTCCAGCCCCAGGGGTGAATGGCTTTTTTCTGCATAAGGTGAAATTTGAATCACGGCCCCCGGAAAATCCACTTCTTTGTCCGCTACCTCCAGGAAAAGCGATACAGCCATGTCGTCTGTAAGCTGATACAAATCGCGGGTGAGCACCCTGGCTTCAACATGGTAGTTCTCCGGCTGAAACAGCCGCATCATGGAAGCCTGTGGGCCAGTGATTTCCCCTTCCCTGGCACGAATATCTGTTACCACACCGCTGATGGGGGCGGTGACCCGGTATTGACCGGCCTGATGCTTAACCAGGTCTACCTGGGCCTGCAGGGCCCTTTTTTGCGCATCAACAACCTCCCTGCTGCCCTTTGGCGGTTGGTAGGATTCATATAATGCCTGCAGGGCTTTTTCCTGTTGCTCCAGGTTATGCTCTGCTTTGCGGACTAATTCCCGGGCTGCTTCATATTCAACCTCGGAGAATATTTTTAGCGCCTGTTCCTGCTTAGCCAGGTGATTATCTGCTTTGGTCACCAGTTCCCGGGCTTCTTCATATTCAACCCTGGAGACAACTTCCTCTTCAAAAAGTCTTTTCATCCTGGAATAGTTTCTTTGGGCCGAGTCCAGGTTTTCTTGGGCTTGCTTCACATTCAGCTCATACACATCCAGGTACAACAGGTCCAAACGCTCCTGGTTTCGCCTGGCCATCTCCAGGCTTTCCTGGGCTTCCTGAACCCTTAGCCTGTAGCTTTCCACCTGGGCTGCCCCCGGCTCTTGCTCCAACTGCAGCTTTTCTCCTTCCAGGCCCTGCAGTCGGGCTTCCAGCTCCTGAATTGTATAATGAAGCTGGCTGTCATCCAGGTAGGCCACAACTTGACCACGGCTCACCAGGTCCCCTTCATCTACAAGCAATTCCTTAATCCGTGCAGTATGCAGCGAAAATACAGCTCTTTCCTGGAGCGGCACGACCTCGCCTTCTTCGGTAAAGCTTCTTTTTATCTCCCGATACTCTGTTTGTTTAACTTCCACTTCGGGGCTCTGCATCACCCGGGAGAGGATAAAGCCTGCTGCGACCAGTACAATGAGCAGGCCGAAAACAATCAGCCACTTCTTTTTCACTTCATTTTCCCCCTCGTCCCTTTCTTGTTCCTCTTACTCTCTTGTCTTCAAGACCTCGATCAGGCTGAGCTTTTCTATCCGGCTCAAAACAAACCGCTGGGCCAGCCAGATAGATAGGGCTGTAATCACCAGGGCTACAAAGAGTGAGTCTGTGGATAGTTCGGACGGGATGCTGTACAGGTCAGTACTCATCTCCACAGCCAATCCCCACTGCATCAACCTGGCCAGGGGGATGCCTGCCGCCATGGCAAAAATGCTGATAAACCACTGTTCAAAGGTAATCACTGAAAAAACCTCCCGGGGAGTCATTCCCAGGACCATCATGGACGCCAATTCACGGCTTCGTTCCGACAGGACAATAAAGCTGGAACTGTAGATAATGGAAAAACAGATAATGACACCGATAAAAACATAAAGATATATCGCGGCGCCAAAGGTTTCCATGAGATCCCGGACCTGTTGAAGCCGCTCCTCCCTGCCGTCAACTCCAAGCACGAGATCACTTTCCCGGTAGCGGTCCCTGAGGGCAGAAATGCCTGCTTCCTTCCCGGTGCCTGCTTCCTGCCCATTTCCCTGATCAGTCACGTTAATCATAAAAGATGTGGCCAACCTCCCCTGGTTGAAAAGTTCATCCGCCCCGGAAATTTCCATGTACGCATTCATGCCCAGGTACTGGGGAATAACCCGGACCACCTCCACCTGCTGCACCGGGTCCCTGCTGCGCAGCAGCGGGCTATCCAGTTCCAGGGTGGACCCTGCTGCCACCTGGAGTTTGTCTGCCAGGCGCTCCGAGAGGACAAGCCCATATTCTGGCAACTCCACCCGGTTTCCGGCATCATCCATGATATTATACATTCTGCTTCCGCTTTGTAGCCCCAAGAGCAAAACGTCCTCTTCCAACCACTTGTGAGACAGTTTTACCGGTACCTCCAACAGGGGCTCGGCCCGGGCCACTTCAGGAATTGCATTCAACTCCCTTGCTGCGTTTTCTCGGTCAGCAGGAGCATTCAAAGTCAAACTGGCATCATAAACCTCCACCTGCTCAAACTGGTAAAATGTCAGCTTATCGACCATTTCGTTCAAAGACCAGGTCATCGCCACCACGGCGCAGCTAACAGTTATTCCCAGGAAAATAAAGAAGGTCCGGCCCCGGTTGCGGGACAGGTTCCTTACGGACATCATCCCCTGGATGGTAAGCATTTGCCAAAAGAAACCCACCCGCTCCAGGAGAGTTTTCTTCACCACAGGCGGCGCCGGCGGGCGCATGGCTTCCGTAGGCCTTAACCTTAAGGCCTGCCTGCACCCGAAGTAACCGGCAACAAGGAATACGGTCACCGAGAGCAAAAGCCCCGTCAACAGGTAATACAGGGAAAACCCTTCGTAAAACTCGGGCACATTAAAAAACTCCAACAGCAGCGATGTTAGCGGGGTGGCCAACCAAATACCACAAAGGCCCCCCACCAATCCACCCACACTGCCTATAACCAGAGCATAGGAAAGATAATGCGCTACCACTTCCCTATCCGTATAACCAAAGGCTTTTAAGATCCCAATCTGCCCGCGCTGCTGCTCCACCAGCCGTTTCAACATAATATATAAAATAACCCCGGCTATCAGCAGGAAGAGCATGGGCAGCGCCTGGGACATGCTCTTCAGCCCTGTTATTTCTTCTGTCAACATCAGGTGGCTGACCTGGTCTTCCCGGGGGTAAACAGTTCTCAGCCCGTAAGGTTTTAATTCCTGCTCCAGGATATTTTTCACCCGGTCAAAGTCTGCGCCCGGCTCCAGGGTAAAAACCAGGTCATTGACCCTCCCCCGGGAATCAGGAAAGAGCTTTTCCATATCTTCCCGGGATAGAAAGCCAATCCCAAACTGTTCCGGGTTGGGATACATTTCCTTCATATCTCTTAAGGGGTAGGTAAATTCCGGGCTCATACCCACTCCCATCAGCCTCAGCTCATGCAACCGCCCGCCGGCAATTACCTCCAGCCCCTGATAAAGCTGCAGGTTGTTGGCCTCAAAAAACTGGTTATCGACCCAGGCGCTAAGCTCCCCTGTCCTCCTGGTCAGCCCATCTCCTTCCAACAGCAGGACATCGTTGACTCTCCGGGGCTCTTCCAGGTCCAGGGAAACCAGCTTCAGGTAGATGCTTTCATCCCGGTCCGGCTTATGGACCCTGACCTCTTTCACCACACGTCCACTGATGGCATCAATGCCGTCAACCCGGGAAAGGCTTTCCAGGTTGGCACGGGGCATGGATTCCAACTCGGCAAAACCGTTAGCAAAATTCTGCTCCCGGTAAAAGGTGTTCTGGGAAAGGTCCAGGTTGTCGCTCAAGATGGAAAAGGCGGTAAAAACCACCAGGCCAATTAACACTAGCACCAGGCAGGCCAGGTACGAACCTTTGTTGCTCCAGATATCCCGCAGCATTTTTCTCCAAAGCATTACCAGCTCACCTTTTCAGCGGCAGAAGGATGATCGTTAATTTCCACCCGGTCTACCATGCCGTCTTTCATGTAAATGACCCGGTCCGCGATCTGGCTGATTGTGGTGTTATGGGTAATAATGACGACGGTTTTTTCATAATTCAAGCAAAAGGACTGCAGTATGTTCAGCACCTGGATCCCGGAAGCAAGGTCCAGGGAACCGGTCGGTTCATCGCATAAAAGCATGGTAGGGTTTTTGGCCAGCCCCCGGGCAATGGCCACCCGCTGCTGTTCACCCCCGGAGAGTTGGGACGGAAAATGGTCACGGCGGTCGGTTAAGCCTACCTGCTCCAACAGTTCATCAATATCCAGCGGGTCTTTGGCAATTTGAACGGAGAGATTGATGTTTTCATAAGCGGTCAAGTTGGGCATCAAGTTGTAAAACTGAAAGATAAAACCCACGTCATTGCGCCTGAAAAAAGTAAGCTCCCTGCTGCTGGCTTCGTGCAGGGAAAGGCTTCCATAGTAAAGCTCTCCTTCGCTGGGTTGGTCCATGCCCCCGATAATGTTGAGCAAGGTGCTTTTGCCCGAACCGCTGGGGCCCAATACAACGACTAGTTCTTTTTCATAAAGGCTAAAATCCACTCCTCTGAGAGCGTGGACAACTACCTCACCCATCTGGTAGCGTTTCTTCACCTTTTTTGCTACAATTAAAGGGCTTACCATCTGGACATCTCGCTTTCCTGTCTAAAGGAACCGGATTTGAATATTAAAATAATTATACCAACGGGCTTGATTTTAAGCAACAAAATAAAACGAGCAGGACCGGAACCACACGGATGCCTTGAACCCTGAAAGCTTAAACCTGACCTCATGGCTGCCGATATATATAGTAGGATATTATATTCTTAGGCAAGGAACATAATGGTTTTCACAAAAAACTCAAATTATATAGCTGTTACCCTGACAAAGGCAAACCGCTTGCGAAGGCGGGACGCAAAGGCACGGGACTCATGGAGTTAGCCGGCCTGCCTGGGAAAACAAACCTGTTTTCTCATGTTAGGAAATAGGTTTTTATTTTATAACAGGAAAAATGGTGAAGCAAAATACGGTTACATTTTAGGAGGGAAAAGGGTTATGAAGTGCAGGGTTGAAGATTTAAAACCGGGCATGAGCCTGGGGGAAGATATCCACTGCTGCAAAACAGGGCGGCGATTATTGTCCCGGAAGTCCCGACTAACTCACTACAGCATCAACTATATTATTAAAACAAACGACTACAGTGAAATAGAAATACTCTCTGAGCAAGAACTATTGAAGAACAAAAAGCTTAAAGCAAAAGAAATTATTTCCAAAATCAACAAACTAATTTTGTCAGAGGAAACAAAAAAGCTGTACCATGATCTCTATGACAGCATCGACCACTTTTTCAAAGATCCCAACAGCTACTACTGGGACCGCTGTAAAAATAACATCTATAGATTCTTAAACAACGACAAATACAATGAAATGGTTTATGTTTGCAAAACCCTGCCCTTAGCAAAAGACCGCCGGGCCCAAACGATCAACACAATTATTCAGGCAATGGTCCTATTTAAGGAAATTGTCCCCGAGGCCAACAAAGACACCTGTTTTAAGCTCTGCCAGTCCACTATTTTTTCTTGTATCGGCCTGGAAAAATTTGAAGAAGATACCGTTGAACACATTGAATACGGTGTGCAGGTATTAAAAAAAATTAGCCGGGAAGTAGATGAAATCGTATTACAAGGAGTTTTAGAGCATCATGAAAGGTTGGACGGTTCCGGGTTCCCCGAAGGGAAAAAAGAAGTGAGCATTATCGCCCAAACCATCGGCATCTCCGAGGAATACTGTGACTTTCTGCAAAAAAACCCTGACCGGGGCGATTGTACTGTGTCCAGGCCGTACTGGCCAAACATGTTTGACCACAGATTGATCCAATCATTAACCACAAAAATCGTTCTGCTGGACAATCATAAATTATTTACCGAAGATGGAAGAGAGGTCCGCGTGCTCAGTATCGAGCCCAGTGGCAGGGCCATCGTTAAAATTGAATCGGAGAAGGACTTCATGGGCTGGAAGTATTCCACCATCGACAGTACTGCAAAGCAAAACATGCTCTAACACAAGCATCTTGAGCAAGGCAAGGCAAGTCAAGTCAAATGAGTAGAAACAGGGAAAAAGGGAACTGCAGCATTTGAGACTGAATTACCTCCCCTAACCTGTACAACCCAGAGCCATAAAGGATTTACGACCGGGAGAAAAGTTTTGCCAAAAAAGCGCGAGACTCTACTGGTAAGAGCATAAAAGATAAACCCGGGGTAGAGCAGTACCCTGCTTAATTTTTATTGCTCAACTCACTTTTACGCCACACTCCGCGAAGCAGGGGGACGGTTCTGGCGCTTCCGTAGCGGAGCGGAGGAACGCAGGGGAAAGCAACAGAACTGCCCCCTGCTTCGCGATGTATACACACTAGGTTGGTAGACGAAGTAGTAACCTTTCTTATTTCCTATTTTTCTCTGAGCCTGGTTGTTGATACTGCTCCGGGCACTGTAAGATCAACGTATTATCCCTTTCTTTTTTGTCTTTTTTTACCGCAAAGACAGCACTTCTGTGTAAAAAGAGTGGTCCAGGCTTTCAAAAGAAAGCAGCATTTTGAATGCTCCAAAATCGCCAAAGCTAAATGTATGCGGCCCATCACCCCAGGCCGGATGATCAATTTCCACCGTATAGACGTTAATGCGTTTTCCGCCAACATTCTCCCTGGAGCTGTCCCGGCTGAGGACCTCCCAATTTTCCCAGTCTGATACATCCTGGCCCGCCAGGGCTTGTGTAAGGTTTTCAGCAAATTCCGTTTCTCCATAAAAGGGGAGCAGGGGAGGAAACATCATCATGGCAAAACCCAGTTCCATATCCTCAAGAGTCTCCCCGTTGCTTTGACCTTGAACCACTTCGCCGTCTTCACTGACCCAGAGAACCATGCTAAACTCATCTTCTTCTCCTGGATGGGCGGCATGCACAGAAACTTTCTCCACATCCATTCCATCCAATGTATCGGTGCCTTCGTAAGAGTACTGGACAGTGGCTTCACCCCCGAGATCCCAGGTGGCGTTTTGCACTTTACTGTAAAAAGCAGCAAAGTCAACCCAACCCTCTGCCAGGTATTCCGGGTCACCAGAGGATTCCACTTCCTCCACCAGATCTTCTTCCACGGATTCTTCTACTGCCTCAGCTTCACCATCAACAGCCTCTTCAGCTTCAGCTGGCGTTGCCGGAGTCTCCCCTTCGCTATCTCCGCCGCACCCCATAACCAGAGAACTAACCAGAAACACACCCACCAAGAGTAAAAACCATAAATGTTTCAAAATAAACCCCTCCTTAAAATTATAAATATGGAATTCCGGAATAACTGCATCCAGACCTGGGATGGTTATTTTTTCCAGCTCTTCATTACCAGAATCTGCATGCTGTGCTGTGAGGATGCTGTACGTTTCCTGGCTACATAAAAGCTCCCTCTCTTTACTTTCTTCAGTTCCCGACCAGTGGCTAAACCATTTCTTTGATGCTCCACCACCAGGTCGTTTTCATCTAGGATATAGACCGCCAAATTGCTATAAGAGGCTTCAGGAACTTCAGGATCAGGAAGCTCATATTTATTTAATTTAACCATATCAGTTGAACATTAAAGAATCTATTATACAAAAGTATGATTTTTGAAAAATTAATCAGGCTAACCAGTAGCGGGTATAATTTGACGGGGAAATAAGGTGCAGCCCTGTCGCTTTCCTCTTCCTTCGGTCCTACGCTTCGCCACGGAAGCGCCAGAAACGTCCCCCTTCCTTCCCCCTTGAAGCCAGGGAAACAGAAAACAGGATCAAAAGAAAGATGCCAAGAACAAAAATCTTGCGCCATTGGTGCCATTGGGGTCAGGTCTTGAATTATCACTTTTGTTTTTGTTCTTCATTTTTTCTTATATTTCAAGACCTGACCCCACTCTCGTTACGATTTAGTTAAAAATCATCAGCCGGTTCAATGGTGGTAATCAGAACCGTACGGGTCCGGGGTTCCCAATCCACATCCTGGCCGGTGCTTTCAGCGATGAAACGCACAGGCACCAGGGTCCGGCCTTCCATGACAGTAGCCGGCGCATCCAGGGTGACCCCTTCACCATTTACCGTCGCCTGGGTGCTGTCCACCGTCAGTTCAATTCGAGTGGACCCCCGGGTACCGGTGATTTGCCGAGTTTCGGCATCGTATTCCACGTCAGTATCCAGGGCTTCAAAGATGGCCCTTAAGGGGACCATGGTCCGTCCCTGGAGAATGATCGGGGGCACTTCGGTCTGCAGGCGCTGCCCGTCAATTTCGATGGTGATCGGCGGAGTCCCTACCAATACCAGGGAGTGAGAAAAACCGGCAGCGATTGACAACCCGTTGTTTCCGCTAAGGCCTTCAATGCGGGTGGGGGTAGATTTGTCACTTGTATCACCATGCCCCAGCTTCCCTCCGCTGCCCTGCCCAAAGGAATAAACATCGCCGTTTTCCAGCACGGCCAGGGAGTGCCTGAAGCCGGAATTGATTAAACTTACTCCGCTCAAAGCTTCCACTTTGGTGGGGCGATCCCTGTCTTCCGTGTCACCCTGCCCCAGCTGGCTGTAGCGGTTGTAGCCAAAGGTATAAAGGTCACCGGTTTCCAGCAGCACCAGGGAAAAACCCGAGCCCGCTGCAACTGCTTTGGCTGGCCCAAGGCCCGGTATTTTAGCAGGAGTATTGCTGTTGCTGGTTTCATAGCCCAACTCCCCGTTGCGGTTGCTGCCGAAGGAGTAAACATCCCCGTTTTCCAGCAACACCAGCGAGTGGGTCGTTCCGGCCGCTATGGCTTTGACTTTGCTTAATGAGGCAACATGCAGTGGTGTGCGGTGGTTCAATCCGCCCCCGTCACCTTCACCCAGCTGGCCTGAGCCACTGTAACCGATGGAATAGACATCACCGTTTGCCAGCAGCACCAGGGTATGGCTCTGTCCGCCATCGACGGCTACAGCATTGCTGATCCCTTCTACTTTAGTAGGCACAAGCCTGTTCTCTGTGTCGCCGTGCCCCAACTGGCCATGGCCATTATGCCCGAAAGAATAGAGATCGCCGTTTTCCAACACCAGGAACGAATTGGCCCTGCCTGTCCCGATGGCTTTTACTTTCCCTATGCCTTCTATTTTGGTGGGAGCGTACCTGTCTTCCTGGTCGCCGTGGCCAAGCATGCCAAAAACATTGGCCGGGCCCCTGTTGCTGCCGAAGGAATAGACATCACCGTTATGCAGAAGTGCCAGGGAATGACTGTCACCTACCACCACCGATTTCACGTTTTCCAAACCTTCTATTCTTACAGGAGAGTTATAAGTGCCATACCTGGCCCCATGCCCCAGCTGACCATCCCTGTTGCCACCGAAGGAGTAAACTCCATCCGGCAGCGCAGCCTGAGCCGGTACAGGCGTCCACACAAGCGGAAGCAGCATGGCAAGGGCCAGCAGCACCGTCATCAGTGTTCTCACACTGTTAAAGATTTTTTTCTTGAACATATTCTTGCTCCTCCTCGATATTTTAATAAATACCTGTTCGTTTATAGCATACATCGAAATGAATAAAGAATCTATTACACAAAAGTATGATTTTTCAAAATTTAATCGGGCTAACCGGCAGCGGATATAACCAGCTGGGACATAAAACCGTTGTCTTTCGTTGAAACCAAGCATGCAGGCCGCCGATAGATCCCCGGCGGCCCTTTCATGCTGTTTATGCTCTTGTAAAGCTCCGATTTAGTTAAAAAGTATCACCCGGCTCGATGGTGTTAATAATTACAGTGCGGGTCCGGGCCTCCCAACCCACATCCTGGCCAGTGCTTTCAGCAATAAAGCGTACGGGCACCAGGGTGCGGCCCTCCATGATGGTTGCCGGCACATCCAAGGCAACCGCTTCACCGTCTACTTTCGCTTGGGTGCTGTCCACCGCCAGTTCGATGCGGGTCTCTCCCTTGGTGCCGATGATGGTTCTGGTTTCGGCAATATATTCAACTTCTGTATCCAGGGCTTCGAAGATAGCCCTTAAGGGGACCATTGTCCGGCCCTCCAGGATTACCGGCGGCACATCGGTCTTTAGCTGTTGCCCGTCGATTTCGATGGTCAGGGGGGCTTCGCCGATAACCACCAGGCAGTGGCTGTCACCGGCAGCGAAATCCAGCACATTGCTTCCCTGGAAGGCTTCAATGAGGGTAGGAGTTGTTTTGTGTTCTCTATCTCCGTGGCCAAGCTCGCCACTGCCACCCCGGCCAAAGTTGTAAAGTTCCCCGTTTTCCAGTTGAACCAGGGAATGAGCTCCATAGGTGGCGTCAACAACCTCCGCCACACCGCTTAAGGCCTCTACCCTGGTGGGGAAGGATCTGTCCTCGGTATCCCCAAGGCCCAGCTGTCCGTAATGATTTTTGCCAAAGGTATAGAGATCACCGTTTTCCAGCAGCACCAGGGAGTGGGTAACACCCGTGGCCACGGCCTTTGCCGAACCCAAGCCTTCTATTTTCTGGGGTGTATTAAAGGTAGTCCTTCCCGGCGGATCAAGGATCCCCAGCTTGCCATCCCCGCTGTGCCCAAAGGAGTAGACATCGCCGTTCTCCAACACAACCAGGGAGTGGTGCATGTTGGCGGCAACATCTTTGGCCTTGTCGGGGAAGGGAATTTTCAGCGGGGTTGTTACATGCTGCGGAACATCCGGCCCCAGGCCCAAGCGCCCGCCATCTCTATGGCCAAAGGAGTAAACATCACCGTTTTCCAGGAGAGCCAGGGTATGATTTTCTCCGGCGGCAACTTTTTGTACATTGCTTATTCCCGCTACCCGCGTGGGGGTTGGCTTCTCTTCTTTATCTTCCACCCCCAGCCAACCGGCCCAATTCCTGCCAAACCCGTAAAGATCCCCGTTTTCCAGCAGGATAAAGGAATGAAACCGTCCGGCAAAAACGTCTTTGGCATTGCTGATACCGGAAATTTTTTCTGGTTCAAATACGGACCTTTGCTCCACTTCGCCGAGACCCAACTGGCCGTCCCTGGCTTCACCGAAGGAATAGACATCACCGTTTTGCAACAGGACCAGGGAATGCCTGCCGCCTGCTGCCACGGCACGCACATTGTCCAGGCCCTCTATCCGGGTGGGTACAGCCTGCCTGTCCCTGTCACCGTGTCCCAGTTGACCGTAACTGCCCTGGCCAAAAGAATAGACCCCATCGGGTAGAGCCGCCTCAACCGGCGCAGGTATCCAGGTAAAGGACAGACACAAGGCCAGCGCCAACACCGCCACCGACAGCTTTCTAACACCACAGCCTTTCTTCTTAAACATGGTCATAAATCTTGACCTCCTTTGATATTTTTTAAAATCGCAATTCCGGAATGACTGGATCCAGACCTGGGATGATTATTTTTTCCAGCTCTTCATTGCCAGAATCTGCAGACTGTGCTGTGAGGACGCTGTTCGTTTCCAGGGTGACTGAAAGCTCCCTCTCTTCACTTTCTACAGTTCCCGACCAGTGGCTGAACCATTTCTTTGATGCTCCCGAACTCACGTATTCCGGGGCTTCTAAATGCACCTGCGTGTCCTCTGAAATATTTAATTGTAGAGTTGAAAACAAGAAACAACAAGAAACACCGGAAGCAAAGCCATTGCTTGTTATAAAGAATCAACTGTACAAAAAAATGTACTGAAACAGCCCTTTTAAAGATACCATTAAACAATTGGGGGGGCTATTATACTAAAGTATGATTTTTCTAGCTAACCGCCACGGCTCTATCGAGCCACAATGAGGAATGAAAAACCTTGCTTACGTTGGAAGTGCTGGTTTTCAACACTCCGCCCACTAACCGGGGATTTGGCGCATTCGTCCGGCGACGTTGGTCTCTGTAGCTAAAGGCGCTTGGTGACCGAAGGCTCTCGGGTGGATTATCTTTACAAAAAATTTGAGAGTTTCCAGATTCCAAGAGCCATCACCTGTCCCAGGCACCTTGGATGGCTGTATAAATATCCACTTTAAAATTAAATAGCATCAGATAGTTTCTCAGCAATAACTTCCACTATTTTATATTTATAAATACATACGGACGCTGGAAGAGTCTCCTGCGGCCATATTTGCTCCTTATAACAACTATCCTGAAAATAAAAACTGTCGCTTATAATCCTGTTCTCTGGACATATTTATTTTGTCCTTCTGATGGTGCCCCGCTTTGTGGGGGCAGGGGGGACTTATTATCGAATCCAGGTTAAATAGAACCACCCAGATCGTGCAAGTTATCACCTCGCCTGAACCGTTTCAATTAAAACCGTCCTGGTCAGTGGATTCCAGTCCACTTCCTGGCCGGTGCTTTCAGCGATAAAGCGTACGGGCACCAGTGTTCTGCCTTCTAAAATGGTAGCCGGCACATCCAGGGCAACCTCTTCACCATCCACTGTAGCCTGAGTGCTGTCGACGGCAAGCTGGATCCGGCGTTCACCTTTTACGCCGATAATGGTTCTGGTCTCGGCAATCCATTCCACTTCAACGTCCAAAGCCTCAAAAATAGCGCGCAGGGGAACCATGGTCCTGCCTTCTAAAATAATTGGAGGCACATCGGTCTGTAGAAGCATCCCGTCTATACTGATGGAAATAGGAGGAGTGCCGATCAGCACCAGGGAATGATTGTGTCCCGCGGCAATTGCCAACCCGTTGTTCCCATGCAGGGCTTCAATCCTTGTGGGGGTCGCTTTGTTGGTAGTGTCACCGTGACCCAAGCGGCCCACGGAACCCAGCCCGAAGGAGTAGACGTCACCGTTTTCCAGCACTGCAAGAGAATGCCCCATGCCGGCATAAATTAAACTCACACCGCTTAGGGCTGCCACTTTGGTTGGACGATTTACTACCTGGGAGATATCACCGTGGCCAAGTTGACCGTATGAACCCTGGCCAAAGGAATAAAGGTCCCCGTTTTCCAAAAGCACCAGGGAATGGTCCTCACCTGCAGATACAGCCTTGGCCGGCCCCAAGCCTTCAACTTTTGTAGGCGTTTCGTGGGTGTAAACACTGGTTTCATACCCTAGCTGACCCCACTGGTTGGATCCGAAGGTATAAACATCGCCGTTGTCCAAAAGCACCATAGAAGAAAACCGTCCAGCCGATATGGAAGTTGCCTTACCCAGGCCGGGGATGAAAAACGGAGTATAGTGATGCGCCTCTCCTCCTTTCCCCTGACCCAATTGTCCTCTTCTGCTGTAACCAAAGGAATAAACATCTCCGTTATCCAGCAGCACCAGGGAGTGGGTCTGCCCTGCCGATACCGCCACAGCATTGCTGATTCCCGCTATTTTAGTGGGGATAAGCCTGTCTTCTTTATCGCCGTGACCCAGCATGCCCCAGGTATTGCCACCAAAGGAGTAAACATCTCCGTTTTCCATCAGGATCAGGGAATGATCATCCCCTCCTGCCACAGCCTTCGCTCTACCGATACCCTCTATTTTGGCAGGAATAAATTTGTTTTCCCTGTCACCGTGCCCCAACTGCCCCCTGCTGTTTTCACCGAAGGTGTAGACATCACCGTTGTGCGAAAGAATAAGTGAGTGTGAATAACCCGCTTCCACTTTTTTTACATTCTCCATGCCTGGTATGATGGTTGGCAAATAAACATTCCTCGTTTCGCTACCCAGCCCTAAATCACCTGATGCGCCGGCACCAAAAGAGTAAACCCCATCCGGCGGCGCAGCCTGAACCGGTGTGGCTACTCCTATCAGCGGCAAGACAATAGCAAAAGTCAACAAAACAGCCAGCAGTTTTTTTGCACTACCAAAACTGATTTTGCTAAACATACATACTCCTCCTCAATTTTATTTTGCCATACTTCAAGAATAACCTAATAAATAAAAAATTCTATTATCCTAAAGTATGATTTTTCGAGTTTTCTGGAAATTTATTTTAAACAAAAACATATACTCCTTGTAATTGTAAATATATGCAAATTAAGGCAGCTTGATAATGTAAAAAATGGCTGCCAAAGTCGCCCGGCAGCCAAACAAACCTCTCAATGATATTAATAATATATGACATTTTATTCCTGTTAAACAG
>Ga0207421_10005802_pt1 | contig 13684 bp, 9 predicted proteins | sample SodLakKL_010_SED_4_FD_187542 | JGI IMG/M metagenome (GOLD analysis project Ga0207421, IMG submission 187542) | Alkaline sediment microbial communities from Lake Tanatar, Kulunda Steppe, Russia - 8KL_010_SED (SPAdes) (version 2) | ecosystem: Environmental > Aquatic > Non-marine Saline and...
GGAAACAGCGGATACCGGTGAATACCATGGCAATGCCGTGTTCGTTGCAGGCCTGTATTACCTCTTTGTCCCGTTTGGAGCCTCCGGGCTGGATAATTGCGCTGATTCCCCGCTCGGCTGCTAAATCAATGCTGTCTCGGAAGGGGAAAAAGGCATCAGAAGCGAGCACGGTCTCTTGTATCTCCGCAGTTTTCTCCAGTGCTAATTTAACTGCATCCACACGGGATACCTGACCCTGGCCGATACCTTTGGTCACGTTCCCTTCTGCAGTTAATATTCCGTTTGATTTGATATGTTTGAGCACTTTCCATGCAAAGAGCATATCGTCAATCTGCTTGTCCGAGGGGGCTTTCTCTGTTACCGTCTGAAGCTGTTCCCTGGTGACTTCAGAAACGTCACAGTCCTGAAGCAGCATGCCTCCGGGAACCATCCGGGCGAGAAGCTGATTTTTCTGCGGGGTGATTTCCGGGGTGCGGAGAACCCTCAGCTGCTTTTTCTGCTTGAGAAGTGAAAGTGCTTCCTCCTCGTACTCCGGGGCAAGGATGATTTCAAAAAATATGTCCCGGAGATATTCGGCCAACTGAACGGTACATCGGCGGTTCAATGCGATAATTCCCCCGAATGCAGAGAGGCGGTCTGCTTCAAAAGCGCGGACTGCCGTGTCGGTAATATCCTCCCCGCATGCTGCCCCGCAGGGGGCTGCATGTTTTACCACGACACACGCAGGTTCACTGAATTCTCTCAGTGCGCGCAGGGCTCCTGCTGCATCCTGGATGTTGTTATAGGAGAGTGCTTTCCCATTGAGGATCTCTGAATTAAGTACTGATACATCTTCCCGGTTCTGGGCAGGAAGCACCGACTGGTATGCAGCCGCAGCCTGATGGGGATTCTCCCCGTAACGCATGTCGCTGTGTTTCCTGAAGGTCAGGGTAACTGATTCCGGGAAGGGTGAGTCCGTCAAAAACTGCTGTATTACCGCATCATACTGGGCGGTATGACGGAAAGCGACGGCACTTAATGCTCTCCTGGTTGAGTAGCTTATTCCCCCCTGTTCTTTCATTTCATCAAGCAGCGGCTGGTAGTCCCTGGGATTTGTAAGCACGCATACCCAGCCGAGATTTTTCGCGGCTGCACGGATCATTGCCGGCCCGCCGATATCGATGTGTTCCAGTGCCCGTTCCAAGGATATTTCCGGGTCTTTTACACTTGATTCAAAGGGATACAGGTTGCAGACCACAAGGTCAATCCAGGGAATAGAATGCTCTTCAGTTTCTGCAGCATGTTTGTCACGGAGGGCAAGGATGCCGCCGTGAATTACCGGATGGAGGGTTTTTACCCGTCCTTCCATAATTTCAGGAAACCCGGTCAGCTCAGAAACAGCCGAAGCGGGGATTCCGTTCTCTTTCAGCAGGGAAGCTGTCCCCCCCGATGAAACAATCTCTATTCCTAGTTCATGCAGTCCTTCTGCAAGCTCAACCACTCCCTGTTTATCGGAAACAGAAAGAAGTGCACGTTTTACGGTAGTCATTCCTGAATGTATCATATCTATTCCTTATCATGTTTTTGCTGTAATTTATAGTACCTGACAAGTTCCTTCAATGCTTCTCCTTCCAGTACCTGTACCCGCTGCTTGATGCTTACTGCCGTATCTGCAGGTAAAACTGGACAGCGTTTCTGGAGGATGACCGGTCCTTCGTCTACTTCCGGGGTAACCAGGTGTACCGTACACCCAGTCTCTTTCCTGCCGGATTCAAGCACAGCAGAATGAACGTCCATATCCATTCCTTTTGCAAAATCAGGGAGCAGGGACGGGTGGATGTTGAAGACCCGGCCTTCCCACTGCCTGCAGAACTCTTCACTGAGGATTCTCATATAACCTATGCACAGGACAATATCAACGTTATGGGCTTGAAGGATGGAGGAGATCTTCCGGTCTGTCTCCTCGGGGCTGCGTTTCCTTCCTGCTTTGCGGGAAGCCACTGTATAGACTGGAATCCGGTGCTTCCTTCCCCGTTCCAGGATGTATGCATGTTTGTTGCTGGAAATTATACATTCAATGCTGGCATTGATTTTTCCGTCAGAAACAGCATCTAACAGCGGCTGGCTGCTTGTGCCTTTTGTCGAACCCAGCACGCCAATGCGGAGGGGAGAGCCGGTGAGCCGGTCGAGATGTGCTTTCCTCCTCTGAATCAGTTCATCCGTGCCTATATCCTTCCTGTGGCAGAACGGACCGTCAATCCGGGAAGCTGCCAGCTCAGCAGTTTCTTCTGCCTGACCAAGGGTGTCAGCAAGGGCGGTAACCGCAAGCGTTCGGGATCCGGCTGTTACCAGTGTACCCTCCTGCTGGTCAACTGATCCGAGGAACAGGTGAACAGAGTCCTCAAACCTGGGAATATACAGGGGTATTCCCTTAACGGAGCGCTGCGGGTACCCTTCGGGTACAATATATTTACAGACTGAAGCTTTGTTTTTACAGGAAAGTTCAATTTGGGAAAGTGTTCCTTCGGTGACAGCAAGAAACACTTCTGCTAAATCTGTGTTCAGCAGCGGCAGAAGATTCAAAGCCTCCGGGTCTCCGAACCGTGCATTGTATTCAATGATGCGGATACCGTGGGCAGTTGCCATATATCCGCCGTACAGAATTCCCTGGTATGCCTCTTTCGTATGTTCCTGAAGGCCGTGGAAGACCAGCTCCTGCAGTTTCTGCGCTTCAGCAAGATACCGGGAGGGAAGAAAGGGAAGTGTGCCGAATGCCCCGGTATAGCTGCCCATGCCTCCGGTATTGGGGCCCGTATCTCCTTCAAAAGCGCGTTTATGGTCCTGTACCGGGGGCATATGAAGGCAGGTGCTTCCGTCGCAGAAGGAAAGCAGCGAGAATTCTTCTCCCTCCAGCTTCTGCTCAATTACGCACCGTCCAGATGATTTGAGGATTTCACTGCACCAGGAAAGGGCTTCTTCCCTGCTGTGCAGATGTTCTCCGGCTACCTTTACGCCCTTTCCTCCCCGCAGTCCTTCTTCCTTAATGACAAAGTGCTCCCCGAACTGCTGCAGCGCCCGGTCAGCTTCTTCAATGGTATGCACAATCCGGTGTCCGGGAGATGCCTGGGGAGCAAGCTGATTCAGCAGTTCACGGGCGAAGACTTTGCTTGTTTCTATCTGTGCAGACAGCCGGTTCGGGCCGACGACAGGATAACCCGATGCACGGAGGGCATCGGGAACCCCGGTTTCAAGCGGAGCTTCCGGGCCGATGAACACCAGATCAGGCGGGTGTTTTTCTGTCCAGGCAAGCACCGCTTCAGGACTGGTGATGTCACCTGTCTGGTAGGAGGTGCACAGGGAGGCAATCCCCGGATTCACAGAGGCAGCAAAGCAGGAAAGTTCCCGGCAGAGGGGTGATTCAGTAAGACTCAAGGCAGCTGCATGTTCCCTTGCTCCTGAACCAACGATTAAGAACCGCATCAATTCTTCTCCTTTTCCTTTTTGCTGTGTATATATTCACCGCCGAGGCATGCAGTGCAGGGAGTATCTATGTGATGGTCTCCCTTCCTGGTTACCGCTTCAATGAGACCTTCCAGCGACTGATACACCAGCAGATCTGCATGCAGGAATTCTCTGATCTCCTCTTCGGTTTTCTGAGATGCTATCAGTTCACTGGTGGTGGGAATGTCCACTCCGTACCAGCAGGGCTGATATACCGGCGGGCATGAAGAGGCAAAGTAAATCTTTCTTGCTCCGAATTCCCGGAGCATATGGATTATTTCCCGGCTGGTAGTTCCCCGCACTATACTGTCATCGACAATAAGGACATCCTTGTTCCGGATCTCCAGTTCCTGGGGTGACAGCTTATACCTCACCGACTGACGGCGCTGTGCATCGTTCGGCATAATAAACGTCCGGCCGATAAACGGGTTTTTATAAAGACCTTCAGAATAATTTACCCCCAGTTCTTTTGCCATAGCCAGCGCCATGGTATTGGAAGTTGACGGAGCAGGAATAATTACATCCGGCAGTGCCTCAGGATAGCTTTTAAGCCACTGTCTGCCTAAATTCTGGCCCATGCGCAGCCTGGAACGATAGACATTTACATTGTTCAGCATAGCATCAGGGCGGGCAAAATACACATACTCAAAGATGCACGGGGTAAATATCTCATGGGCAATTTTTCGGCGGTAGACCTGGCGGTCAAGGGAGATAAATACAATTTCACCGGGCTGGACATCATTTATCCGGCTGAACCCCAGCATATAGAACATGGTATCCTCTGAAGCAACGATATAATCAGAGGTGCCGTCCTGATCCTTGCGTTCTCCAAAAACAAGAGGCCGGATGCCGTGGGGATCACGGATTGCCACCAGCCCGCGGTCTTTTATCAGCATGACAGCCGACATGGCTCCTTCCATCCGGGAAAACAGAGAATCAGCGGTAGAAGCAAGCTGCTCGAAAAACTGGTCATTCGGTATAGCAGATGAAGGCCTGTCCTGCATGTTCCTGTGCAGCTCATCGGCAAAATACTGCATCAGCATTTCTGAATCACTGTGAGTGTTCAGGTACCGCTTCCTGGTGCCGGTCACTTCTTCACGTAAAGCATCATAGTTGACCACATTCCCGTTATGGGCAAAGGAGATGCCGTTAGGGACACTTGTCCATAACGGCTGCACCTCTTCAGCGCTCTGTTTCTCTCCGCTGGTGGGGTAGCGCGTATGACCGATGCCGATATCACCCTTCAGCCGCTCCATGTGCCGCTGTTCAAAGATATCCTGGACCATACCAAGGCCCCGCTTCACATGCAGCTGTTCATTGCAGGTAATAATCCCTGCAGCATCCTGTCCGCGATGCTGCAGCTGTATGAGGCTGTCATACAGTTCCGGAGCTACTTGTCTGTGTGAATATATGCCGACCACTCCGCACATTTAAGAAAGCTCCTGTGCTGCGAGACTCAAAATACGCTGGGCAGCAAGGGCTGCATTCCCTGGGTCCAGGACAGTGAGAACCGGTGTGGAGCTCGGCATCTGCAGGGTTGAATGGATATTAACCAGCATATCGGTCTTGTCGCTGAAGGGAGGACAGGCAATTACCGGTTTGGTGCAGTTTGCTCCCACAAAACCTGATAATGCATTGGATCTGCCTGCAATGGTAATATAGACAACCGGTAATGCTTCATGGGCGCCAATAATTTCCAGGACTTTCTGCGGCTGTTTATGGGCTGATGCAGTCCACAAGCTGTGGGAAATACCTGCTTCTTTCAGTCGGTTGATTATTTTTTCAGCATGGGGAAGATCAGAATCCGATCCCATGATAATCACTACCCGGTCTTGCGGGTTAGGGGTAACTGACATAGACTATGCCTCCTTATATTGAGATATGACAGACGAAAGATTTCGTTCAAGACGTTCTTTTGCCGGAAGATACAGATCCGGTGAGGAGAAAAAGGGAAAATCGTTTCCGGTAATCATTTCATAAAGCTGTATGTAGCGGTAGGAAAGTTCAATGATGAGTTCCGCCGGTGCTTCGGGAAGCTTCTTATCCCGATAGGGGTCGCAGCGCTCCTTAAACCAGAGGCGCAGAAATTCCTTATCGATGTTTTCAGGATCCTTTCCTTCAGCAATCCGCTGGCTGTAGCTGTCAGCAAGCCAGTATCTGCTCGAATCAGGAGTATGGATTTCATCAATCAGGCATGCTGAGCCTTCATCGTCGATGCCCATCTCGTATTTTGTGTCAACGAGAATCAGTCCGTGGGATTCCGCCTGTTCCTGTCCGTATCTGAACAGTTCAAGGGCTTTCCTGCTGGCAAATTCCCAGTCTTCGCGGCTCATCCAGCCTTCCTTGACAATTTCATCTGGCGAGATCGGCCGGTCATGATCCCTCTCCTTCGTTGTGGGGGTGATAACCGGGGTCTCAAGTTTCTGATGCTTGTGCATGCCCTCGGGAAAGGTAATTCCGCAGTAGGTCCTCTCTCCTTTTGCATAGCGGGTCCAAAGGGCTGTGTCTGTAGAACCGGTAAGATAGCCCCTGACGACAAATTCGATGGGGAAGGGTCTGCATGCCCTGGCAATAGTTACCTGGGGATCAGGAACAGATATCACGTGGTTTTGAATGATATCCTGCGTCCGCTCGAACCACCAGGCACTGACTAAATTCAGCACCTGTCCTTTAAACGGCACCGAAGCAAGCATCCGGTCAAAGGCGCTCTGCCTGTCCGTGGTGATAAACAGGTAGGAATCGCCGATGCGGTAACTGTCACGCACCTTTCCTTCCCGTTTCTCCGGCAGCGGAAGATCCGTATGGGTGAGCGTTTTCTCCAATGCCTGTTCAATGTACTGTCTGTAGACAGATTCTTTATTCTGCATATGTATACCCCCTATATGCATGTGGATTCATAAGAATATGAGTTGATGATACTTTCTGTACCAGTTCTTCAGCGCTCTGAGCCCCTGCCGGAGTCAGCGTCCACAGAATTCCCTTTGTGACATTGGTTATTTCCGGACATGCAAACCAGGACCGCAGGGACTGGCAGGTTTTCTTCCCTGCAATATCGTCATGTTCAAGGACGAGCAGGGTGAGCGAGCCCTCAGGCTGCCGGAAGGAAACTGCTTCTTCCTTGTTGCTGTTGTACAGCTCCCCGCTTTCATGCAGGCTCCTGCGTATTTCCTCCCTGCGGGCAGGGGGAGTCTCAGGGGCGATCGTTATTTCCCAGTACACATGACGCAGGACAGAGACAGGTATCTCAAGAGAGTTAAGTGTGGACTCTACGGTAACTGCATGGTTGTCGGTAATAATCTGTCTGATAACCAGCCTCTCGGACTTGGGTTCTTCCCGGTAGGGCCTGAATTCCGGCAGTGTCAGGGGGCGGGGCAGGAGATTCGGTATTTCAGCTGGTTTCCCTTTTTGTGCTTTGATGTAGTCAGCCATGGAAAGGAGAATTTTATCTCCTTCACTAGTACGTTCCGGGTGGGGCATGACTGCCATCACATTTCCCCTCACGTTGGTGAGGGCAGCTGCCTGCTCCTGGGAACCGTTGGGATTTGCTGGAAATTCATCGGCAGGTCTCCCCTGGCTGTCGGCATACCGGAAAGGGATCAGGCCGAACCGGTTTACTGCCTGGGCAATTTCTTCAGGGAATACAAACCTCCCCTCTCCATGAGCAGAGGGAACACTGATGCATTCACCGGCGGAAAAACGGGAGGTAAATACCGGCACATACCAGGGATTTTCCTTAGGATCGGGAAACTCAGCCCGTAATAAAGCCGAGGCATTGTAATACCCGGTCCCGATGATCCGGCTGTCTTTTACCCGTTTGTTTGCCGCAAGGGCAGCTTCAGGGAATGCGGAGCTCTGCGACATATTCGGTACCATCCCTGACTCCACTAAGACCTGCGCCCCGTTGCAGATGCCGAGAACCGGCTTGCCTTTCTCGGATTCCTCCCTGAGTACCGGGATAATTGGGTCCAATGCTGCGATAATTCCAGAACGGCTGCGGTCCTCATAGGAAAATCCTCCGGCAAGAATGTACCCGTCAAAACTCCGGAGCCGGGAAATATCTTCATTCCATAGGAAAAAATGGGGCTGCATTCCTGCACGTTCTGCCGCCATCCTGGTTTCCCTCTGGCAGTTTGTTCCTGGAAACTGGATGATTCCGATATTCATGGAAGCACCTCCCCGTCTGCTTTATGGATATGGACGCTGCCGTTTCCAGCAGTGATTTCCCCCACTTCTCTGCAGGGCACGTGAAACACCTCTTCAGCTTTCTGCATAAGCTCCTCGCTGTCTTTCCGGGGACAGACGATGATCAGCCCGATGCCCATATTGAATGTCCGATATGCTTCAGGACTGCTCAAGTTTCCTGCTTCGATGAGATAGCTGAAAATCAGGGGAGCTTCCAGCACTTCCGGATATATCCTCGCATCCAGGCCTTCAGGGAGAATGCGGGGAACATTCTCAATGAGTCCGCCGCCGGTAATATGGGCCATGCCGGTTATCCTGTACCCCAGATCAAGCAGCTGAAGGATCCCTGAGGTATAGTTGATATGCTCTTTGAGAAGTAGTTCCCCCAGGGGCTGTTCACTGCGCCTTCCGTCGGCCAGCTGGAAGGGTGAGAACAGGTCTGCACTGCAGGTGTCAATGATCTTTCTTGCCAGCGAGTACCCGTTGGTGTGCAGGCCGCTTGAGGAAACACCAAGGACTGCCTGCCCTTCGGTTATCCCTTTGCCGTTGATGATCCTATCCTTTTCAGCTACACCGGTGACAACCCCCACAAGATCGTGTTCGCCGGGCAGATACACCCCCGGCATTTCTGCGGTTTCCCCTCCCACAAGGCTTACACCGCATGCTCTGCAGCCTTCTGCAATTGAACTGACAATTTCAGCAACCCGCCTGGGATCCAGTCTGTCGTTTGCAATATAATCAAGGAGAGTCAGCGGGCGTGCGCCGTGTACGGCAATATCATTGCAGCAGGCGCTGACCAGGTCCTTCCCGATGCGGCTGAAATCACCGTATGCACCTGCCAGAACCGGTTTTGTGCCTGTTCCGTCAATTGACTGCACCAGTACAGGGTGCTCCCAGGAGGACGCAGCTTCGGAAAGATCAAAAAATGATCCGAAGCTTCCCAGCCCGGTGAGCACTGCCGGCGAGAATGTTGAAGATGCAGTTTCTTTTATCAGTTCGACAGCTTCCCTGCCGGCTGCAATATCTACTCCGGCCTTCTTATAGGACATGCTCATAAAAGCCTCCTTTCCATGCCGTCATACCAGGCTTCCCTTGCCTCTTCTACGGGGAGGGAGCACAGACGGGAAAAACAGATAGTTGGTGCTTCTGTGGTAGTGCCTATGCGCTCAGGTGAAAGCTCAGCGGTCCTGCAGAGATCAAGAAATGCCTCCGCATTTTCTGCGGGTATTTCAGCAATAAAACCGGGTCCTTCCCCGAAGAGGAAGCAGTCAGGGCGCTTTCCGTAGTCAGCCTCGATGGTGCAGCCCACGGTATTTTTGAAAGACATTTCACATACTGCTGCGGCAATGCCGCCTTCGGAGAGATCATGACAGGCGGCAATGCTGCCCTGCTCACTAGCTTTCCTGATGACTTCCCCCCAGCGCTGAATGAGACTGAGATCATAATCCGGCAGTTCTCCTCCGGTCTCTCCGATGATTTCACTGTATATGCTCCCCTGCATTCCCGGCCTGCTCCGGCAGGGAAGGAAATACACTGCTGATCCGGGAGCCTTGAAATGGGAAGTAAGCGCATACTCGGCATGTTCAAGCCGTCCCAGGCAGGCAATCATCGGGCTGGGAGGTATTGCTCCCTGTTTTGATTCATTGTATAGGGACACATTTCCGGCTATCACCGGGATCTGCAGTTTCCCTGCAGTCTCAGCGACGGAACTGCAGCCAGCGGCAAACTGGGCCATCTGGTCCGGTTTTTCCGGGTTCCCGTAGCACAGGCAGTCTGAAACTGCTGCAGGCACAGCACCTGCAGCAAGGGTGTTTGTAACTGATTCAACCACAGCCAGTGCTCCTCCGAGGGCTGGATCAATCGCATTTATCCTTGGGTTCTGGTCAGTGGTCAGGGTAATGCCGACGGAGCGGATTTCCGGGGGATAATCCGACGAGTTGAACGGAGTGAGCACCCCGGCATCGGAATCGCCTGCTTCAATCAGGCTTCTTCCCTGGACCTGTTTATCATAGGTGTCGAATACTCCGTGCTGGGAAGCAATGTTTTCATGGGATAAGAGCTCAAGGAGCATCCTGCGGTAATCCTCCGGTTCTTCAGAGGTGAGCTGAAGGGACTGTGCAGGCTGAAGCCTGCCGACTTCCCGGTGATAGAGGAACCCTTTGGTTACTTCCCTTGCGGGTGCATCTACAATGACTTCTCCATGGGCATGCACCACATACTGCGGTTCCTCAGTAACTGTTCCAATTACCTGGGCGCAGGCTCCGCGGGAGACTTCCGGCAGGGCATAGATACGGTTGTAATGGTCCAGGATCATCGGAGTAAGGGAAGGATCGCACACCCACATGTATCGTTCCTGAGTCTCAGCACAGAGGATTACATGGGCAGGGAGTCCTTCCATGCTGGTATGCACCCTGTCGATGTCTATCCGGGCGCCGTAACCGCCGGTATCCGCGAGTTCTACGCTTGCGCAGGAAATACCGCCGGCACCGAGATCCTTAAAGCCCACCTTCTCTAATGCGTCTGCTTGTGCAATTTTTTCAAAGAGATCGACGGATGCCTGGATCATGTGCCTGCCGAGGAAAGCGTTCGGTTCCTGCACTGCGCCTTTGTTCATTTCGTGTTTCTCTTCTTCAAGCTCAAAGCTTGCAAAGCTTGCGCCCCCGAAACCGCTGTTGTCAGTGGGTTTCCCCACAAGGATCAGGTCAAATCCTGCGGAATCCTTCGGGGCATAGGAGTGGATGATCCTGTCTTCCCGCAGAAGTCCAAGACCAACTACGGTGACCAGGCAGTTTTCCTGGTACCCCGGGTCAAACTGTATGCCCCCGGCGAGGGAGGGTACGCCAATGGGATTTGCATAACCCCTGATTCCGGAGACAACCTCTTCTAAAAGCCGTTTCGTATGAGGAGAGGAAACGGAGCCGAAACGAAGGTCATCTGCAAGGGCAATTACTTCTGCACCCATGCAGCAGACATCGCGCACATTTCCCCCGACCCCGGTAGCCGCCCCTTCATAGGGAACGACCTGGCTTGGATGGTTATGGGACTCATGGCTCATGACTACGCAGTACCCCTGTCCTGAATAATCCCTGGCAACCCGTATTACTCCGGCATCCTCTTTTGCGCCGAGCACTACATCTTCCCCTTCAGTTATGAACTGCTTCAGGTATGGACGGCTGCTCTTATAGGAGCAGTGCTCAGAGCCTTCAATGCTGAAAAGGATCAGTTCTGCCAGCGACGGAGGGCGCTGAAGGATCTTTTCCTGCAGCTGCCTTCCTTCACTGACTGTCAGTCCGATTTGATGCTGCTGAAAAAGCGATGCTGCTTCTTCATCAGACTTGACCGAAAGATCAAAAACTTCCTTAGTGAAATCCATAATACCTCTGTTTTCAAACAAACTGGTTGGTGAACAAAAAAACCCCGGGAACAATCCGGGGCTTGCCTGGCTGCAATACTCCTGCAGTACAGTAAGTTTGCTTGCCGTATGATGTATGTATTGCAACAGACATATGCTTTTCCTTCCTAAAGATGCCCTTTTTATAGCGGAATATTTAAAAGTATGCAACAGGATAAGCCCGTGTTTGTTGCAGAAACAGAGGAACCACGGAGTGTCCGGGTGAGAGAAAAGGAAAAGAATTGAAGTAGGCGGCCGCCCCCTTTATCTTTCTTTGCTGAATCAGTACAATTGGCTCCACATGTTTGCTGACCTGTTCCGGGCGCAAAGATATCTACTGCAGGAGAAGCGGTCCATGGATATTGATTTAAAAAGCTTACATCCGCTGGAGGTAAAAGTACTCCGGCACGTTTCAGGAGATCAGGAATTCAGCGCTGATACGCTGGTCAGGTCCCTGGGGTTCAATACCGGCCAATGCAATCAGGCTTTCAGCTGGCTGGAAGCAAAGGGATGTATTCAGGAAGTTCGAAGGACAACAAAGGTTCTGCATGAACTTACTGAGCTGGGCAAGTTTTTTGCTGAAAGGGGACTTCCCAGTGAGCAGATGTTTGCTCTGGTCAGGGAGAAAGGCGAAGGAGAAGACCCCACGCTTCCTGAAATTGCCGATGCCCTCGGCCTTGAAAAACGGGATGTCGGCTCTGCGTTCGGGCTGCTCTCCAAACAAGGCGTGCTTGCAATGAATGAACAGAAGCAGGTAACAGCAGCCTCTGAAGAGCTGCCCGAGGAGATCCTTCAGGCCCGGGAACTGCTTGACAAAGCTAAACAGGGAGTGCTTGAAGAGGACGGCTTAACCGAACAGCAGCTGCAGGTGCTGAGGAAGAACAGCAAGAAGCGGGGAGCCTCAGGGGTGCCGTTCAAGACCATCGAGCGCGAGGAAGTTGCCTATGTCCTTACTGATACGGGCAGGGCATACCAGCAGCAGCTGCTTTCCAGTGACATCACAGGTGAAGAACTTGGGCAGCTCACAGCAGAAATGCTTGAAAAAGGCACCTGGAAGCATGCAAAATTCCGGCCCTATCAGGTGCACTCTCCTGCTTCACGGGTTATCCTGGGGAGGACAAATCCCTACAATGCGTATCTTTCCTGGGTGAAGGACAAGCTTGTCTCACTGGGCTTTGAGGAATTTGACGGACCTCTGGTAGAGACTGAATTCTGGAACGGTGATGCGCTGTTCATGCCCCAGTTTCACAGTGCAAGAGACATTCATGATGTCTATTATTTGAAGCATCCATCCCATGCCCGGGAGATAGAACAGCCCTACCTTGATCAGGTCGCTTCCTCCCATGAGGACGGCTGGAAGACGGGAAGCCGGGGCTGGGGATATACCTTTGATCGGGATTTTACCCGCAGGCAGATTTTGAGAAGCCAGGGTACGGTGATGTCAGCAAAGACCCTTCCCCGGGCAAAAGTCCCCGGCAAGTATTTCGGGATCCTCCGGTGTTTCCGGTATGACCAGGTGGATGCAACCCATGGGGCTGACTTTTACCAGACTGAAGGGATTGTGCTCGGCGAACACGTAAATCTGCGCACCCTGCTTGGGCTGCTGAAGATGTTTGCTGAGGAAGTTGCCGGTGCCGAAGAGGTGAGATATGTACCGGGATACTTTCCCTTTACTGAACCTTCGATTGAGGTGCATATCAAGCATCCTGAACTGGGATGGTTTGAATTAGGAGGGAGCGGCATCTTCCGGCCTGAAGTATCTCAAGCTTTGGGAGTAGAGGTCCCGGTATTAGCCTGGGGTCTGGGAATCGACCGGATGGCGCTGATGCACCTGGGGCTGAATGACTTGCGGGAACTGTTTACACCGGATATTGAGCGGGTAAGGCTCAGGAGGGGAAACTAGATGCCGAAAATTGATGTTGATGCAAATACCTTCTTTACCCGGATGGGAAAGACTTATACCGATGAACAGCTGGAGGAGCTCCTGGTTGCAGCCAAGGGCGAACTGGACGGAAAGGATGAAGACGGAGCTGTGCTGAAAATTGAACTGAATGATACCAACCGGCCTGACCTGTGGTCTACTTCAGGACTCATACGGCAGCTGAAGACTTATGAAGGTGCTGAACCTCCGTTTTACGATTTTTTTTCCAGCAGTGAGGAAGCCTTCGAGACCGGCGAGCGGGAAGTGATCGTCGAGCTTGCCATCGAACACCTCCTGCGCGGCCGCCGCGATGGCCTCGCCGCGTCGCGCGTCGAGCGCGCCGAGCTCCATGTTGGTTTCGGCGCAGGCCTTCTTGATCACGCCGAGCGCGCGCACTACGGCGACGGGCTGACGCTCCCATCCGATGGGAAAATTCTTCAGCGAGCGCTGCGTCTGGGCGCCCCAGTAGCGGTCCGCGGGGACCTCGAGGGGGCCGAAGCTGTCGGTTTCGGTGCGCGTGTCGGTCATGGGCAACCCTCCTGATCTCGTCCCGCTATAGGACGCGGCGGCGCGGGCTGCAACGCCGGGCTACTTGCGAAACTTGTCGAGGCTGACGATCTCGGCTTCCTGTGGTGCGCCGTCCTCGGGCTCGGCATCCTCCTCCATGGGCGCGTCCTCGTCCTCGGCGCTCTGGCTGTCGAAGCGCAGGC
>Ga0207421_10005803_pt1 | contig 13683 bp, 17 predicted proteins | sample SodLakKL_010_SED_4_FD_187542 | JGI IMG/M metagenome (GOLD analysis project Ga0207421, IMG submission 187542) | Alkaline sediment microbial communities from Lake Tanatar, Kulunda Steppe, Russia - 8KL_010_SED (SPAdes) (version 2) | ecosystem: Environmental > Aquatic > Non-marine Saline and...
GACGCCCGCCTGCAGCAGGCCGAAGGCCTCGTCGATGAGTTCCCGGACAATGCCCACACCGCGCTGCTTCAGGCCGCGCCCGCGCAGATCACGCGCCTGATGCTCGACAGCTGAGGCCACCCGAAGCGCCTGCCCGGCGCAACGCCTTGCGGCTAGATCGGCGCCTTGCGGGCGGTCACGATCGCCGAACCGTACAGCGTCAGATCCTCGCGGCGGATGTCGACGAAGCCGTGGGCGCGCAGCAGGGCCTGCAGATCCTCCACCCAGCGCGTCTGCTCGATCACCCGCGGCAGGTCCCGATAGATCTCGCGCCAGGCCGGAAACCAGGGGCCGCCAACGGCCTGCAAGACCTTGAAATACAGCCGCCAGAGCCGCACCAGATAGGTCCGCGGCGGGTAGGTGAAGTCGTGCATCAGAAACAGCCCGTTTGGCGCCAGCATCGCCTTCGCGTTGGGCACCAGGCGTGCCAGATCGGCGTACTTCGCGAGATAGGACGAGCTGATGCAGTCGAAGGGCTGCTCCGAACGGTAGTCCTCGGCCCGGCTCAGCACCCACTCGATGCGCGCCTGCGGCCGGCGGCGCAGTTTCTGGCGCGCGATGGCCAGGTACTCGTCGCGAAGCTCGACCCCGACCACCTGGCATTCGGGAAAACGCCGGCTGATCGCGAGGGTGGACAAGCCTGTGCCGCAGGCGAGATCCAGCACCCGGCGCGGGTGCGGGGGCATCAACGCGACGATCCGGCGTTTCCACAACCGGTCGATGCCGAAGGTCGCGGCGTGGACCATGAAGTCGTAGCTCTTGCCGGTGCCGTCGAAGAAACGTTCGACCAGTTCGAGGCGGGTGTCACTGGGGTGTGGGGTCGTCATCACCGCTGCCTCCTGCACGAGTACGTGATGGATCGGGTGTGGCGGAACGAGGTGTCTCGGATCGTGCGCCGCCGACTTAGGCCTCTCGAGCGGCGGCGGGCTTCGCCCGGCTGAGTGCGGAACCTCTTGCGGCTACGAGACTCCCACCCCCGCGATCGCGGGTCAAGGAGCACAAAAACCCGCCAAGCAAAGGCAAGAGCCGCGGGTACTTTCGGTCGCCGCGCTGGGGGCGCGACAAACCCGCCGCCCTCGGTTAGATTGGTCGAAAGCCCCCGAAGCAGGATGCAGCCATGCCCGCCCCCACGGACGTCATCCGCGCCGAGACCTTGAATGCGCACCAGTACGCGGCTCTCGCCGAGCTGGCGCGGCGATACGATTGGCAACTCGTCGTCCTGTTCGGTTCCACGGCTCGCGGCGAGGTTGCAAGGGACCTCGACGTGGCGGTCCAGCCCGCGGCGGTGCCGGATCTCTTTCTGCAGGGGCGCTGGTTCCGGGAGTTGGAAGAATTGTTCGTCCCCCAAACGCCGGACCTCCTCGTGCTTAACGACGCGACTTCCCCGGTGGCGCGCTTCGAGATCTTCCGGGACGGCATTTGCCTGTACGAGGCAGCGCCCGGGACCTTTGATCGCGAGCAGGACCGTGCCTTCTTCCTGTACGCCGATACCCGGTGGCTTCGGCAAGGTGAGGGCGCGGTGGATCGCGATGCCTGATCGTTCGGAAGTCCTCGCCCGCAAACTGGCGATGCTGCATCGCTTCGTGCAGGATCTGGGCGCCTATGCCGGGTTGGATCATGCCGCGCGTCGCCGTGAACACTACGCCCTGGAGCGGCTCTTGCAGCTTCTTTGTGAGGCGGCCGCGGACATCGGCTTGCAGATCTTGCGTACAGGCGGCGACCGACTGGCCTCCAGCTACCGGGAGGTCTTCGTGACCCTCAGGGACCGGCACGGACTGTCGCCGGAGATGGCGGAACGCCTGATGGACGCCTGCGCGATGCGCAATGTACTGACCCATCTGTACGACACGATCGACCTGGATCGCGTTGTCGAGGCCATCGATCCCGCGCTCGATTTGTACGGTGCCTTTGCCCACTGGGCCGACCAGCAGAAGATGCAGCGGCCGACGCACTAGCCAGCCAGCTGTCTCAGCGCCTCCTGCATCCGATGTCGTGCATCCGCCGACAGTTCGCCGACAGTTTCACGAGACCAGAAGAGGACACCTAGGCCCATGATGGTCTTGTAGGGTGGGCCAAGCGCAGTCTCGCAGCGGGCCCACCAGAAGAGGGCACCACGCCAATAATGGTCCCCCGGCGGCATGCGCTTGGGTAGCCCCCGAAACGGGGTCCGATTTTATGTCCGGGGACAGGGACAAACGGCGCAAGTAAACCTGACCCCGTTTAGGCGCGTTTAGGCGCGTTTAGGCGCAGGCGGAGCGCTTCGGTGAAGGGGGTTTGATGCAGGCGCCGGGCTTGTTGGAGCGCGGCGTGGGCGGCGGCATGGTCGCCCTGGGCGAGGTGGAGCAGGGCGCGGCGCAGGTGCGTCTGCGCGGCGTGCTCGGTGGCGTGCAGCAGGCGCAGGTCCATGCCGCAGCGGCGGCACTCGGGGGCGCCGTCGACACGGGCGCGGCAGTTCGGGCAGCGCTCCATCAGGTCTCGAGGTAGAAGATCAGATCGGACAGGGCCGCGGTGGCCGCTTCCAGCGCCGCGTCGTCCTCGGTGGCGAGCGCATCTCGCACCGCCTCGATCCCGTTCACGAGATCCTCGGCATCCTCGGATCCGGCGCTGTCGAGCAGCCGTTCGGCCTTGTCGATCAGGGCGCGGGCTTTCACGGCCTCGCGCGCCGTCACCGCCTCGCGCGGATTCGCGTCGGCCGCAATCACTTCGCCTTCGAGCAACGCCTGGATGCGTCCGCGCGCGGCATCCATTTCGTCCTGCTCGAACCGGGCCGTGGCGTTCTGGATGGTGATGCGCTTCTCGAGGCCGGTACGTTTTTCCACCGACGACACGTGCAGGATGCCGTCGATGTCCAGCGAGAAGGTCGTGATGATGGTGTTGCCTGCGGGCACGTCGCTCAGCCCCTCGATGCGGAATTCGCCGATCCGGGTGTTGTTCAGCGCGTCCGGATCCTCGCCCTGGTAGACGTGGACCTCGATGATCGTCTGGCCGTCGTCAGCGGTATGAAAGGCGTCGCTCTTGGTCACCGGGATCGGCGTGTTCTTCCGGATCAGCGGGATGTAGGTGTACGGGTACAGGCGTCCGTTCAAGTCCGCAATCGCACTGGTGCCGAAGGTGTAGGGGGTCACGTCGAGCAGCACGCTCGAAATCGGCTGGCCGCCGATCACCGCGGCCTGGATCGCAGCACCGGTGGCCACGCACAGATCCGGGTCGAGTTCGCCGCGCGGCTGCAGGCCGAGGATCGCCTCCAGCCGGTTGCGGACCAGTGGCGTGCGGGTGGCGCCGCCGACGAGCAGGATCTCGTCGAGATCGGATACCGTGAGCTTCGCGCCATCGAGCGCGATGTGTACGGCGTCCAGCGTCTCCGCGACCTCGGGCTCGATCATCTCTTCGTAGTCGAGCCGGCTGAGTTCGACACTCAGGTGCACCGGATTGCCGTCGCGTTCGCCGAGGTATTCTTCGTCGATCTGCGCGAAGGGGGCGTCCGACAGCCGGATCTTGGCCGTCTCCGCCGCCCGGGTCAGCCGCGCCAATGCCCGCCGATCTTCGGCCAGATCGAGCTGGTGGTCGCGCTTCAACCCCTCGAGCAGGTGGTCGAGAATGCGCGCGTCGAAGTCGTCGCCGCCCAGGTGATTGTTGCCGTGGCTCGCCAGCACCTCGACCACGTTGTTTTCCACCCGGACCACCGAAACATCGAAGGTGCCACCCCCGAGGTCGTAGACCAGCACGGTCTTCCGCTGCGGATGGTCGGTCTCGTAGGCGAGTGCGGCGGCGGTCGGCTCGTTGATGATTCGGGCCACGGTCAGGCCGGCCAGCTCGCCGGCGTCGCGGGTCGCCTGGCGCTGGGCATCGGAGAAGTAGGCCGGCACGGTGATCACGGCCTTCTGCACCGGCTCGCCGAGATGGGCCTCGGCGGCCCGCTTCAGCCGCGCGAGGATCAGCGCAGAGATTTCCTGCGGGCTGTATTCGCGCCCGCCGAGCGCCACCTTCACGTCCTCGCCCATGCGGCGCTTGATCGACTTGATGGTTCGCTCGGGATACAGCGCGTACTGGTTGCGCGCCGTCGCGCCGACCAGCAGCGCGCCGTCGTCGGCCAGGCCGACCACCGAGGGAAGCAGCGCCGCGCCGTCCACCGGGATCACCTCGACCCGGCCGTCGCGCACCACGGCGACCTCGGAGTTGGTGGTCCCCAGATCGATTCCGATGATCAATTCATGCACGTTCCGCGCTCCCCGTGTTCGTCATTACGCTTTGTTCACCACGACTTCCGCGATGCGCAGCAGCTGGCCGTCGCGCTGGAATCCGTTTTGGAGCACGCCGGTGACGACGCCGTCCGGCAGCGCGGGATCCTGCGTGGTTTCCACCGCGCGCATGGTGTGCGGATCGAAGGGCTGGTGCAAGGCCTCCAGCGGACGCACGCCGCGGCGCACCAGCACTTCGTCGAGGCGGCGCAGATTCATCGTCATGCCCTGGGCCATGCCGCCGACGAACGCGCCCGCGCCACCGCGCCGCGCCAGCCAGCCTGGCGTGTAGCGGGCCGCCTGCTCGCTGCCGGCCAACAGGCGGTCGTGCAAATCCAGCAGATCGAGCAGCAGGTCCTGTTCCGATTGGCGGCAGTCCGCGGTGGCACGTTCACGCTGGCGGCCCAGTTCCTCCTGCAACCGCTGCGAACCCTCGCGCACGGTGTCGAACACCGCGCCGAACTGATCCAGTGCCGCCTTGACCTGACGCGACTCGACACGAACCTCGTTCTTCAGCGCCGCGAGTTCCGCCAGCAGCGTGAACAGGTCCGGGGCTTCGGGCTCGTCGTCGCCTTTCTTGTGCCCGGGGCCGGTCCCAGCCCCAGCCCCAGCTCCGGCCCCGCCTCCGGCTTCGGCCCCAGCCCCGACGGTGTCGATGTCCCGGTCGCCATTCGTGTCCACATCGGGTTCGTCGGCTTCGAGGTAAATCCGCAACTGCTCGAGCAACGCCTCGCGCGTGCTTGCATCCATCAGGGCTTGCCCTGCAACAGAGCCTGGAAGACGTCGCGTCCGGGGCGCTCGGGGGTCTTCACCGGAAAGGCGCGATCCAGGACATCCCGTGGCTCCGGCAGCGCGCGGTCGAGGAGATCGTAGGCCAGTCGATCGCGTCGGGTGCGCAATGTCGTGTAGGCCTTTCGCCGCTCGTCGTAGGCCGCGGGATCGCGGTCTGGCGGGCAGCGCTTGATCGCGGCCAGAAAGGCCGCATGAATGGCGTCGTCGTCGGCGTCTTCAGAGACGCCCAGGATCAGGTAGGGGTCGCGCATGAGTTAGAACCACTTCATCGGGTTGAGGTTGTCAAGGATTCGGTCGAGGTCGTCCACGGTCAGCGTCGCTTCCACGGGCTGGGATGGTCAAGAATCAGGGTAAGGTCGCGCATGATTTGGACCGCTTCATGGGTTGGGATGGTCAAGAATCAGGCAAGGTCAAGCATGATTCAGAACAGCTTCAACTGGTCGGGATTGTCGTCGTCCGGACCGTCGGAATCGTCGGGCGGAGGCGCGGCCGATGCCTTTTTCCGCCCGCGTCCCGCTTGCGGCTTGGGCTTGGGCTTGGGAAGCGGCGGAGGCGAAGGCGGAAGATCCGAGCTGATTTCCTGCAGCATTCGCAGCACGGCATCGCGCCCCATCGTCTTCTCCATGTCACGGAGGTTCTCGCCGGCCGGGGTATTTTGAAGGGCATCGAGGAGCTCGCTCATGTCAGCCGGACTGAGGTTAAAGGGGATGCCCTCGTCGTCGTCCGGCAGCCCCATCGGCGCGGAGAACGGATCGGCGAACGGCGACGGTATCAGGTGCCGCAGCGCTTCCCTGATCCGCATCGCGGTTCGGGTGTCGCCCTGGTCTTCGGCCTGATCCAGCGCGTTTTCCAACCGATCGATGTCGGCATCGGTAATCGATCGAGCCAACGGATCAGCGAGTTTGGCCTGGAACGCAAACAGTACGAAGAGGGGATCGCCCCGCCACCGCTTGAGCGCGGCCTTGGCAAACTCGGCGCACAGCGCGAACTCGTCGGCCCGGTGCAGGGTTTCACACAGGGCCTCATAACCCGCGCGATCGAGGTTCAATCGAACGGCCTTCTTCAGTACCGCGTGGAACGGCTGCACCGCAAGGGGGATGAATCCCGCCGGATTTTCCGCAGCCTCGCGCAGCAGGCGGGCGAAGCGCAGCAAACCCTCGAGGTCCAGCGGCGGGATCGGCGTCAACCCGGCCCGTTTCAACACATCGCGCGGCATCGAGCCGAGGGCTTCGGCCTCCAGGGCCAGCATGAACCGTCCGACCGCACCCGGTCCGGCATGCTCGCTGGCCGCGGCCAGGGCGGTGGCCTCGAGGGTTCCGGCTTCGAAGGCGAACAGGGCCTGCAGCAATTCGGTGCGCGTTCGATGCGCCGGCGCATCGGCCCACGCGAGGGCCTGCTCGAGTTCTTTCAGCGCGAGGTCGGGGCGTTCCTTTTTCCACTGCTTGCGCGCGTGAGCGACATGCGCCTGCCACAGGCTGTGTCGCACGCGCCGGTTGATCGGGTCTCGCAGCAGGATTTGCCGTGCCAGCCCGGCGGCCTTCTTGAACGCATCGCCGGCCAGCGCGACATCCAGAGCCTCGTTCAGCAGATCGGTATCCTCAGGCCAGTGTTTCTGGGCCATTGCGAGGATGCGCCGGGCCTCCTTCAGCCGCCCGTCGCCGCGGTACTGTTGGATCAGCAGCAGGTAGCCCGGCAGGTACTCCGGATCGAGTTCCAGACTGTGCTCGAGTTCTTCCTCGACCTCGAGGGCCACGAAATCCGCCAACAGCTTCAGCTCCATGGCCAGACGGCGTTGGAGCAACGCGATGCGCAGGGCATCATCGCTGCCGGACTTCGGCCACGCCTCGTTCGGGCCGCGAATCGCCCCGCACACCGTGCGCCAGGCATTGACCGTCGCCCAGGCATCGCCGTGTTCCTCGGTGCCCAATGCCGTGATCAGGTACCAGTCGATCTCCAAAAACGCCGCGAAGACCGCCGGCGGCGGCTTGGGCGGCAGGCGCGACAGCAGCAGCGTCCGCATCTTGCGACGCACCCAGGGTAGACCGAGGCGGCCGCGCAGGCGCTGCAGAACGCCGATCATCTGCAGCGGGTCCTTCGCGAGGGCGGCACTGGACAATTCCTGCCAGAGCCGCACGCGCTCCGGCGACCAGCCGCGCAGGGTCAGCGCGAATGCGCGGGATTGCGCACCGGCGTGTCCGAGCGCCTCCAGGAAGGCCGGTTCCGGCAGCCGCGCAAGTCGCGCCGCCGCCGCAAGCGGCTCGAAGGGGGAATCCGCAGTCACGCGCCCCAGCAGCGTGTCGGCCGCGGCCGGATCGGCCGCCAGGGCCAGCAGGGCCTTCAGGATGGTGGCGAAGTCGCGGTACGGCGATCGAAACGAAATCGCACGCAGCGCCTGGGTTGCGGCGTCGTCCTGGCCTTCGCAATACGCCGCAAGTGCGGCACGGGCGGCGGGTCCATCGCGACGCACCGGGTCATCCGGGGGCAGGGCGTCCAGGCCGTCGCTGGTGGCCAGATACAAGGCCGCAAACTGCGTCCGCAACACCCCGAGTTCGTCAGGAGCGCCCACTTCCACCAGCTGCTGATAGCCCGCCAGGGCCGGTGCAATCCGCCCGAGGCGAAACAGCAGCGCCAGGTGCAGCGGGTCGGGTGCGAGTCCCGGACGGACCTGACTCCGGTTCTCCCAGATCGTCAGGGCTTCGCGGTCCATGCCCTTGGCCTGCAGCTCCAGCGCGCGGCCACGGTAGGCGTCGATCAATCCCTGCTCGCAGCGCGACGGGTCGGCGTCGGTCTTCGCCAAGGTCTTGAACTGCGCGATCGCGTCGCGATGCTTGCCCGCAAGCAGCGCCTCGTTGGCCAGCCGCAGCAGGTCCTCCGGGGCGATCTTGGCCGGAACCGGGGAGGAAGGCGCCTTTTTCTTCTTTCGCTTGCTGGCCACGTCAGGTACCAGAGGGTTCGGGTGGAAGCGTTCGTTAAAGAGCCGCCACAAGGATCCGCGACGGCCATCCGTGACGAGTGCGCCAATCGTATCAAATGGGATCGGTTTATTTTCCGATCACCGGCCTTAACCGCGAAATGGCCTACCGCCGGCGCCGCCCTCGTAGGGTGGGCCAAGCGCAGCGGGCCGACCAGGGCCGGGCATGGTTCGTAGGTAGCGCCGCAGGGGATGGCTGCGGGCACCTAAAACCGGTCCGGCCATTCCCGGGCGCCGTGAAAAACCCGCAGGATCTGAATCACCCCGCCGACCACCTGATAGGGAACCAGGTACGGTGTCTGAGGGATCACCAATTCCCGCGTGCCCGGGATCCGTCCCGATCGCCCGAGATGCGCATGCCCCTGAAGCTCCTCGATGCGCTCCCGGATGCGGGCGAGGACGAATCGTGCGGCTTTGGGATTGCGCTCGGCGATGTAGCCGAAGATGTCCCGAAAATCCTCTCGGGCCTGGGGCGAGAGGACCACCTTCATCTGTTGCGCTGCTCAGGCTCCCGGGCCTTTTCCTCGATCAGCGCTTCCATCTCCGCCATGACCTCCTCGAAGGGGAGCGACTCTCCCTGTGCCAGGGAATCTTGTGCCGCCTGGATGCCCTCGATCTGCCAAGCCTGACCGGCGATATACTGCTTCAGGGCCTCCTCGACCACCCAGTTGCGGGAACGGTCCATCGCCTTCGCCAGTTCGGCGATCTTTTCGGAGATTTCGGCATCGGTCCGGACGGTAATTGTACTGGTAGTCATCTGGTGCCCCGCCTGTTGTTTGCAATGCACTCACATGCACTCATAGCACCCGCGCGCTTTGACCGCAACCGCCATCGCTTGGCCGCTGCGATCCCCACAATCCGCTTAGATTCAGTCTCGACGCGGGGTGCCGATTGGATTGTTGCATCGGACCTCGGTAGGCTTGACATGGGCAGTAGCGGCCGAGATCAAAGGATCTATATGACCACAGGCACGATCTTCTCGGGATTCGATCTTCCATCGCGCAAGCCGTTGCAGGCCGGCAGCTTTCCCCACCGCACGCCGGCGACGCTCAGTGCCTGGCTCGACCAGCAGCCGGCGAAGGAGCTGGCCTCGAAGGCCGCCGTTTTGCTGCTGGCCCAGCGCACCCTCAATCGGCTGATCCTGGCCCTGCCCGAGGCCATCGCGCTGATCCGGGTTCTGGATGACCGCGCCCGCCCGCTGCTCGCCCACCTCGATGCCCAGCTGCGCGACCTGCCGCCGCCGTTGAGTCGAGAGGTTCTGCCCCTGGCCACCTTGTATGTCGGCCTGCTGCAAGAGCTGGCCACCGCGCATCTGCGCCTGATGGAGGACGACCGCGAGGCCCGAAGCATCACGACAAACGACCTGGGGGCGCACCTGCACCGGGCCCTGTTTCTGAACGGTTGCCAATGCCTGCAGGCCTGGCGCCGTTTCCAGCCGGTATCCCAGGGGATCTGGCTGCAGAACTATCGGATACTGGCCTGTGCCGAGCACCTGGGCATGGCCGCTGATTCGCCCACCGAGCCGGCCCATGAACACGATCAAGCGCTCGGCCCGGGCAGCATCGAGCAGCTGATCGCGCAGATCACGGTGCTGAGCGCCTGTGACGTGTATGCGTTGAATCCGGGGGAGATCGAGTTCCTGGCCCGATGGCTCCACGCGGTGCCGGTGGCCTGCACGGCCAGCGTGGTCGTGGACAACCCCCAGCCGCTCCTGCGGCTCCAGCTGGACGAGGATCACCCGCCCTCGATGATGATGGGCGATCCCGCGCTCGGCGCCACCACCCGGTACGTTTCCCTGGAGCCGGTGCTGACCGCCCTGCGTGAGCGTCCACCGGACGAGGGCCTGCCTGGGGGCCCTGGGGTGGGGTCCGACCGGCTGGATCGGCGCCTGCGCCGGCGCTGGGTGATCCCGCCGGTGCGCCAATTCATCCGCGAGGCGGCGGATACCGGCCCGGTGATCGCGGCGACCGGTCTGAAGGCCATTCACACGTTGATTCGGGCGGATTTCGCCTACCACCGTTCAGTGGACACCGTCAGTTCGAAGCTGGTGCCAGGCGTCTCCTTTGCCCCGGGCGGGGCGGATCCGCGTTCGACGCCGGCGGGATGGGCCCCGGCCCCTCAAACCGGCGCGGCCGCGCACGGCATGGGCCTGGGCGGCGCCGCACCCCCGTCCAGTGCGGCGATACGCGAGTTGCAGCCCAAGGCCCTCGAGCGTCTGATGGCGGTGTGGGAGTCCGCCGTGCGCGAACTCGAGGCCCCCGCGCCGGAAGCGGAGCCGGCCCCCTTCAGCGAGGACCTGCGGCCCATCGTCGCCTGGCTGAAGAACGTGGGTGCCGGCGGCGTGTGCCTGCGGCTGCAGGCCCCGCGGCCGAAGATCATGGGCGGCCACCTGATCGCCATCCGCATGGTCGAGCAGGAGCAGCTTTACTGGCAATTGGGTTTGATCCGCTGGTTGCGGCACGACGATCCCGAGGGCGTGACCGTGGGCGTGCAGCTTCTGGCTCCGGCCTGCACACCGATCGACCTGCAGCCGCTGAGCGGGCCGGCGGCGGGCGGCACCGCGCACCCCGGATTCTTTTGCACTCAACGGGACAAGCCCGGCGCCACCCTGCTGTTCGCACCGGGCGCCTTCACGGCCGGTACCCACGTTGCGATCGAGGTCGCCGGCGAGCGGCATGCGGTGGCGCTAACATCGATCGACCCCCAGAGCCACACCTGCAGCCGCGCCGAAGTTGTCCTGCCGAATCGCTCGAGGTGAATGCCCCGCCGCCTGAAGCGGCGGCGAACGCCCAGCGCTCCCGCCACACCCTGCCGGGCGCGCGAGCAGTTCGTAGGGTGGGCCAAGCGCAGCGGGCCCACCAGGGGTGGCACGAAGGTCGAGGGCAAGGGCAAGGTCAAAATGGTGGGTGCGCTACGCTTCACCCACCCTACGGTACTGCCCCGGCGCTGGTGGATCCCGGAGTTCGGACGAGCGAGAGCGGAGCGAAGTGGGTGTCCCGGAGTTTCGGTCCGGGCCGTCACTTCTCCCCTGGTCGACTGTTCTGCAGCCAGTTTTCTACCCGCAGGCCAGGGACGCGCTGGAATTCGCGTTGGTTGTCGGTGACGACTGTGGCACCGAGCGCCAGCGCGTGCGCTGCGATCAGAAGGTCATTCGGGCCGATGGGCTGCCCCGTCTGCTCGAGTTGCAGGCGCAGACGTCCGTATTCGCGGTCGGCGGGTACGTCCAGCGGCTGCACGCGCATGGCGCTAAGAACCGCCTCCACCTGTGCCGCAAGTGCCACCGATCCCCGCTTGGCTGCACCGAACCGCAGTTCGGCCGCGACGATGATCGAGGTGCAGATGGCGTCTTCACCGACCCTCTCGATCCAGCGCCTGACGACCCCCTGCGGGTGGCGAACCAGGTCCGAAAGGATGTTGGTATCGAGAAGGCAAAGCGCTGTGGCCGTCACAGGCGGACGTCGTCCAGTGCGCCGATGCCGGAATCGACGTCGGGAAACTCCTCTTCAAGATCGTGCAGGGTGGCCAGCGTGGCCAGGAGTCCCTTGCGCCGTACCGGCTCGATCACGAGGCGATCGTCTTCCCGATAGATGATCGCTTCGTCGGTATCCAGTTCGAACTCGCGTGGAATCCGGACCGCTTGATTGCGGCCGTTGCGAAAGAGTCGGACATGACGTGTGGTTTCCATCGCAGTACCTTTTTGAACCCTAGCATAGGCTAGAGCATATGTCAGTGCTCCGTCGTGCCACAAGGGGAAAACGCGAGGACAAGCGTGGCACCCCCCACCCGTCATCCCGGACGGCCGCAGGCCCACCCTACGAATGGGCCGGTCGCAGCGCTGGGCGGCGAAGGCTTCGGCTTGGGCTTGTGGGGTGGCACTGGAGGCACCTTCTGCCTGGGTGCTAGCATGGCAGCAACACCTGGCCAGCAGGAACCAACGCCCGTGCGCTTGACCAAGCAGCAAGTCGACATCATCCGCGGTGCGGCCGAGGCAGCGTTCGGCAGCGGCACCGTGGTCCGCCTGTTCGGGTCCCGCGTCGACGACAGCAAGCGGGGCGGAGACATCGACTTGCTGGTTCGCCCGACGGATCAGGATCACCTGTTGCGGCGGAAACTGCGGTTTCTCGCTTTGCTCGAGGCGGCTCTGGGTGAGCGCAAGATCGATGTGGTGATCGAACAACCGCATGATGTTCGGCCCATCGTTCAGGTCGCTCGCGAAACCGGGGTCCGCTTGTGACCCTCGAGACCGAGAAGGTGGCTCTGCAACACGCACTGGAGCTGTGCCGCGGTCACGCGGCCGCACTCGGGGATGCACTGGCCGACATCGACCAGCGCAGTTGGGGCGCCTCGGACCTGGACCATCTGGCCAAGGCGGATCGCCGCCTACTCGACCAGTTCGCCTATCGGTATACACGTCTTCAGGACGACATGGGTCACCGGCTGATACCGGCTGCGCTCCGAGCGCTGGGGGAAGAGATTGGCCCCATGCCCATGCTTGACCGCCTCAACCGCCTCGAACAGCTCCGATGGCTTCCGTCTGCCGAGGAATGGACCGAGTTACGTCGTATCCGCAACGAATTCACGCACGAGTATCCCGAAGCGTCCAGGGAACGCCTGGAACGCCTCGAACTCGCGACGCATTCGGCTCGCCGACTCGTCGAAATCGTCGGCATCATGGAACGGCGAGCGCGGGAACACGGATTGGTTTGAATGTGGGCTTCTCGGGCGGGGTTCCAGGAAATCGGTTTCACGCCTTGAGGGGTAGCACAACGTGTGCTTATTGTACTCCGAATGGTCTGCCGGAATGCCCTATGCAGATGGCGGCGTGATCGAAGCGGCCCGCAATGAGCCGGTGATCATCCGGACGTTAACGCAAGGTTCCCTGGAACGGGTGGCCGGCTTCCCGTGGAATCGGTGGCCGGCTTGGGCCGGAATACACAGTGTATGTACTCGCCTGCTCTCGAGGGCTACCCTATGACTAGAATTCTAGTCAGGAGTGAACGGCATGTCCGAATCCACGATCAGCCTGGCCGAAGCCAAGGCACGCCTGAGCGAACTCGCCGAGCGAGCCGCCTCCGGTGAATCGATCCTCATTACCAAGCGCGGCAAGGCGGTGGTTCGCCTGACCCGGGCCAGCCTCCCGAAAAGGGCGATCGATGCGCGCACGCTGCAGGCCGTCACGGATGCCCAGCACGGCGCGACCGACGAGGACTTCATGCGCCGCCTCCGGGACGATGCACGCTACTGATGCGCTATCTGGACACGAGCCTTCTGGTTGCGGCCCTGACCCGGGAGCCCCGCACCGGAGCGATGCAAGCCTGGCTGGCATCGCAGCCCGCAGACACCCTGTGCATCAGCGAATGGGTTTACGGAGACGGCGGTGATCGCGGGCGAGCCGGTCCCGGTTTCCGCGTGTTACGAAAACACCACGTCCTCGTAAATCTCCGCCAGTGAAAACCCGATGTGCAGGCCGCCGCAGCGGAATTCCAGGTTGCCTTCAGCCTCGTAGATAGTATGTACCCAGCTTCCGTCGTCCTGCCGCTCATACAATTCCACGCGCTGCGTATCTTGGGCCACGAGCAGGTAATAGCGCAGCGCCTCCAGCGTGCGGTAGGCGATCAGTTTCTCGCGCCGGTCGATGACCTC
>Ga0207421_10005804_pt1 | contig 13677 bp, 14 predicted proteins | sample SodLakKL_010_SED_4_FD_187542 | JGI IMG/M metagenome (GOLD analysis project Ga0207421, IMG submission 187542) | Alkaline sediment microbial communities from Lake Tanatar, Kulunda Steppe, Russia - 8KL_010_SED (SPAdes) (version 2) | ecosystem: Environmental > Aquatic > Non-marine Saline and...
CGTGACCGGCGGCCAGGTCGAGTTCCGGCGCTCCATGCTCCGACCGGCACCGGCGGTCGACGTGGTCCGTCGTCTGCTCAACAACCTGACCCGCGATCTGAGTGCCGCCACCCATCCGGGCCGGGCGTTGTGGACCGTGGAACTCAAGCTGCTGCTGCCCAACCGCGCCGCCGACGACCACCGCGTGCTCGGCGAACTGCTCGCGGCCACGGGCCGGTTCGACGCTGCCGCCGATGCCTACGAGCGCTACCTGGACCTCGTCGGCGACACCGCGCCGGACCGCGAGCCGGTCCGGCGGGCGGCGATCCGGGCGCGGGCGCGGCTCAACTGACCGCTCGGCGGTAGGTGCGCACGGCCAGCACCGAGAAGATCGCGGTGATGCCCCCCAGCCAGAGCAGCGCAGCCACGACCTCGCCCGCGACGGTCTGACCCGGCAGCAGCACCTCCGGGCCGAGCATCAGGCCGCGGATGGCGTTGGCGATCACCGTGATCGGCTGGTTGTCGGCGAACACCCGGAGCCAATCGGGCATCGTCTGCGTCGGCAGGAACACCGACGACGCGAACACCAGCGGGAAGATCGGGAGGAACGAGGCGGACTGGGCGGCCTCCGGGTTGCGCACGTACAACCCGATGGTGGCCATCACCCACGACAGCGCGAACGCGAACAGCAACGCGATCGCGAACCCGCCGAGGAAGCCGAGCAGGCTCGTCTGCCACCGGAACCCGATCAGGAAACCGACGGCCAGCATCAACGACAGCACGGCGGCGTTGCGGATCAGGTCGGCGAGTGTCCGGCCGGTCAGCACGGCGGCGCGAGACATCGGCAGGGCGCGGAACCGGTCGATCACGCCCTTGGAGAGGTCCTCGGTCAGCCCGAGCGCGGTCTGGCTGGCACCGAAGGCCGCGATCTGGACCAGCAGGCCGGGCAGCAGGAAGTTGGTGTAGGAGTCGATCCCCGGTGGCAGCGAGCCACTGATCGCACCGCCGAACACGTAGTTGAACAGCAGGAGGAACATCACCGGCTGGATGGTGGCGAACACCAACAACTGAGGGAGCCGCAGGTTGCGCAGCAGGTTGCGCTGGGTGATCACCCAGGTATCGGTGAGCGTCCCGCGCAGGGTGGTGTACTCGCGGATCGGCACGAACACCGTGGGGGCTCCGGCGAGGGTCGAGGTGTCGGCACTCATGCTGCGGGCCGGTCGCCGGTGAGCGCCAGGAAGACGTCATCGAGGGTGGGCTTGCGCAGGGTGACATCCAGCGGCTGCATCCCGATCGCATCGAACCCGCGGGTGGCGGCCATCAGCGTGACCACGCCGTCCCGGGCCGGGACGCGCAGCTTCGTGTCGGCCGCGGCCGACGCCGGGGATGAGTGTGCGCTCGGCACCGGGCTGAGTGTGCGCTCACTCAGTCGTGGCGGCAAGTGATGCTCCCTACGCTGCAGCGCTGTCCAACCCCTTCGGAGCCGACGTGGTCGATCAGCGCGTCCGGCCGATCACCCGCGGCGGAGTGCGTGCCGCGGTGGCCGCCGCCGGACTGAGCGTGGTCTGGGGCGGCGCGTTCGCCACCGAGGTCCTGCCGTTCTTCCCCACCATCGTCGCGGGCGGCATCCTCACCGGCCTGGCCGGACTGTGGGTGCGTCGCGGCACTCGCGGCTGGCACGCCGGAGAGCCCGAGCGGCGCGGCTTCCCGCCGTTCGCGCTGTCCGCCGCACATGCTCGTCTGGCCGTGGTGGTCGCCGTGCTCCACTTCGCGATCGGTCACGGACTTTTCGCGCTCGGTGGGCTGCTCCTGCCCGCCTTGACCGAGACCGCCAGCGCGGTCTACACCCGCGCCGGCGGGATCCCGCTGTGGGCGGCGGTGCTGCTGGGCGCGGTCATCACCGCACCGCTCGAGGAGATCTTCTGGCGCGGCGGCGTCCAACCGCTGGTGAGCTCCATGGTCCGGGACCGCTGGCCGCGGGTGGCCGGTCTGCCGGGCGGCCTCGTGGTCGTCACCACGATCGTGTACGCCGCCTTCCACATCGCGACGGCGCAGGTGGCCCTGGTGGCGGCGGCGTTGCTCGGGGGCCTGATCTGGGGTTGGTTGATGGAACGGACGCGATCGCTCGGCGCGACCATGCTGGCCCATGGCCTGTGGACCGGTCTGATGCTGGTCTTCCCACCCGTCTGATCGACCGCGGACGGTCCTCGGGTTCGTCGGCCGAGCACCGCCCGACGATCGCCCCGGTTCAGAAGATCGTCGCCGCGTGCTCGGCAAGCGGACTGCGCACGCCCTTGGACAGGGTGATGTGGCCGAACAACGGGCTGCCCTTCATCTTCTCGATCAGGGCCGCCATCCCGCCGTAGGGGCTGATGTAGGGGTTGTCGACCTGACCGAGATCGCCACAGAACACCACCTTGGAGCCCATCGCCATCCGGGTCAGCACGACCTTCAGCGCGGCGAGCTCGATGTTCTGGGCCTCGTCGACGAGCACGAACTCGTCGGTGATCGACCGGCCGCGCAGGTAGGTGATCGCGGCGAGTTCCAGCTGACCGCGGTCGACCAGCGACTCGATGGTCGACTGGATCTGGCGGTGCTCACGGCTGCCACGGCTGGCGGGCGAGTCGGTCCGCAGCAGCGCGTAGAGGTTGTCGTGCACCGCCGCCATCCACGGGTTGAGCTTCTCCGCGAGGTCACCGGGGAGGTAGCCGACCTCCTGACGGCCGACCGCGATCAGCGGGCGGTAGACCGACAGCCGCCGGTAGGCGGTCGCCTCCAGCACCTGTTCCAGACCGCCGGCCAGGGCGAGGAAGGTCTTGCCGGTCCCGGCCATACCCATGATCGACACGCACGGCACGTCGGGGTCGAGCAGCAGATCGATCGCGAAGGTCTGGCGCACGTCGCGGGGCGCCATCCCGAAGACCTGGCGGTGCCCGGCGACACGGTGGACCGTCGCCGCGCCGTCCTCGTCGAGGCCGATCACCCGTCCGAGGCCCGACCCGGACCGGCCGGCGCGCAACACCAGACAGGCGTTGGGCCACAGTCCCCCGCCGATGCCCGCGAGCTCGGCCACCTCGGCGCTCAACTGGACCTTGCCGTCGCGGTGGAGGCCGTCGAGGACGTCCGGGTCGACCTCCAACTCGAGGATGCCCGTGCTGTGTTCGTCGACCTGTGCGGTGTCGGCCCGGTAGTCCTCGACCTCGACCCCCAACTGACTGGCCTTGATGCGCAGCGCGGCGTCCTTGGTCACCAGCGTCGCCTGCAGACCGATCGCGACACACAGGATGCGGTGGTCGGCCTTGGAGCGGTCGAGGTAGGCAGGCAGCGGCACGTCGACGTGGTTCGATTCGACGCGCACCGACCCGCCGGAGGGCAACGGCATCGCCTCGCGCAGACCTCGGGGTGAGGCCACCCGCAGCTCCTCGATGGCTCGGAGCGCCAGACGGGCGTTGCGACCGACATCGTCCATCGCCGTCTTCTTCCGATCGAGCTCCTCGATGACGACCAGGGGCAGGACCACCTCGTGCTCGTCGAACCGGAACAGCGCGTTCGGATCGGCGAGCAGGACGCAGGTGTCCAGCACGTAGGAACGGGTGGGATCGGACGCGGTCGGGCTGATCATCGGTGGCTCCCGTGTCAGGGGGCTCGCAGAGCACCTCGTGCCGTGCGGGCCCAGGAACGACGAACGCCGCCCCGGAAGGGCGGCGTGGTGAGCGGCGGGTGGCTCGGGAGCGGTCGGCTCCGAGCGAGCCCGTCGGCAGCACGAGATCGAGACGCGGAGGGATACGGGGGATGAGCGCGTTCGTCGGCCCGCTGAGCCGGGCCGACGAACCGGGTTGTGCCGGTCGGTTCGGTCAGTTCGGTCAGTTCGGTCAGTTCGGTCATGGTGGCGAACACCTCACGTCGGTCGACGCACGGTCCGGACGGGTTCGAAGCTAGCGCCCGGGGGGTTGCCGACCTGGGAGGTCGGACCGGAAACGGTGGAAGTCCACGGGCTCGCAACCGGTGCAGGCATGGACCGTCACGGCCCTCAGCGACCGAATCGGCGGGTGCGGCGCTGGTAATCGCGCAGGGCTCGGAGGAAATCCACGCGGCGGAACTCCGGCCAATAGGTGTCGCAGAAGTAGAACTCGCTGTGCGCCGACTGCCACAACAGGAACCCGGAGAGGCGCACCTCACCGGAGGTCCGGATGATCAGGTCGGGGTCGGGCAACCCGGTGGTGTAGAGGTGTGGACCGATGTCCTCCGGCTCCAGGGTGCTGGCGACCTGCTCCAGGGTGTGGCCCTGCGCCGCCCGGTCCGCGAGCAGGCTGCGCAACGCGTCGGTGATCTCCTGGCGACCGCCGTAGCCGACCGCCACCTGGACCCGGAGACGATCGTGGTGGGCGGTGGCTTCCTCCGCCTTCTTCAGGCACCGGCGGGTCGACTCCGGGAGCTGGTCCAGTGCCCCGACCGCGGTGACCTTCAGACCCCGATCGGCCGCCTCCGCGGTGCACCCCATCTTGCGGACGGTCTCCTCGATGATGGCCATCAGTTGGCCGACCTCCGTGTCATCGCGCGAGAGGTTGTCGGTCGAGAGCAACCACAACGTGACGTACGGGATCTCGAGTTCGAGACACCAGTCGAGGAACGGGTCGATCCGGCGGGCGCCGGCCTCGTGGCCGACCGCCGCAGCACCGAGCCCCCGCTCCGCCGCATAGCGCCGATTGCCGTCCAGGATGACCCCGACGTGGCCTGGCATGGGGCCGCCCGCCAGCTCACGAGCGAGCCGACGTTCGTAGAGGCGGTAGGCGATATCGAGGGCGGTCATGGCTCGATGCTAGCCCGCGGGTCCCGCCTGACACCTCTCGCCCGACCGTCCGGGCGTCCCTCCGAGCACATGGGGTGAGGGTGGTGATACGCTCCCTCGACACGCCCGGACGCATCAGCGCCGGGCGTCGTTCGTGGCCGACCCCGGCCGTCCCCAGCCCGACGCTGGCACCGCACCATCGCGCACGACGGGGTCAGCGCGGGGAGTGACAACGCCGGGAAGCGCCTGGCATCGGTATCCGACGTGGAGTGACCTATGGCCGAGACGTGGTTGAGCCAGGAGGCGTACGACCGCCTCCGCAGCGAACTCGACACCCTCAAGACCGAGGGCCGGCCGCGCATCTCCGCGGAGATCGAGGTCGCCCGCGCCCACGGGGACCTGCGTGAGAACGCGGAGTACCACGCGGCCAAGGACGAGCAGGGCAAGATGGAGGCCCGTATCCGTCAGGTCGAGGAGTTGCTGCGCGACGCCCGGATCGGCGAGCCCTCGGACACCGATCGGGCCCGACCCGGCCTGCTCGTCGAGCTGGAGGTCGACGGCGACGACGAGACCTACCTGCTGGGCAGCCGCGAGGACCGTCACGACGAGTTCGACGTCCTCTCCGCCGACAGCCCGATGGGGCGCGCGGTGACCGACGCCGCGGAGGGCGACAAGGTCAGCTTCACGACGCCGTCCGGTATCAGCCTCGACGTGCTCGTCAAGGCGATCCGCACCCCCTGATCCCCTGATCCCCCTGATTCCCTGGTTCGGCGCGGGGTTCGGGGCGGGGCACCGGGCCCGGCGGCCCGCAGAACGTCTCACCCGCTCGTGCCCCTCTCGGGTAGGCCCCGTACCGCCGAACGGCCCGATGCGTCGCCGAACGGACTAGCCTGGCTGGCGGAGGATGTGGGCGTCCGCTCACGATCCCCGGGAGCGGACGCGTGGTGGAACCCGAGGCTCGGCAACCTGCACACGATGGTCGCGGGCCGAGCACGAGCACCCCATGGCGTGCCGTGGTGTGCGATTCACGGCCCATGGTCCGTGCAGGCCTGTCGGCGGTGCTGGCGCCCCTCGGCCAAGTCTGCGACGCCGCGCTCGAGGACGTGCCGGCGGCGATCGCCACCGGACGCACCGATGTGCTGGTCGCCGGGCTGCGCATCGATGATGCCGACACGTTCCCCGTCATCGCCGGCCGGACGAGCGCCGATCCCTCGCTGCGCGTCCTGATCATCGCCGACGGCGCGACCGTGATCGACATGCGCGAAGCGGTGATCGCCGGAGTGGACAGCTTCATCCTGGCTTCGGCGCCGGTCGGCGAGATCCGCGATGCCGCCTCGGCGACGGCCCGCGGCGACCGGATCATCTCGCCATCGATCGCCATGCAGCTGGCCGGTTCCTGGCGGACCGAGCCCCACGCGACCGGTGCCGCGTCGCTGACCACCCGCGAGTTGGAGGTGCTCCAGTTGCTGGCCGAGGGGCTCACCAACGACCGCATCGGTGACCGGGTCGGTCTCTCCAGCCGCACCGTCAAGACCCACGTCCAGAACCTGCTGCTCAAGCTCGACGCGGGCGACCGCACCGGCGCCGTCGCCCGCGGGTTCCGGCTGGGCCTCATCCGCTAGCATCTGCGCGCGGTCCTGCCGGGAGGCGGTCCTGCCGGGAGGCGGCGATGCTCCGGGTCGCAGGTCCCGGTCGGTCCCGGGCTCGAGGAGCGCAGCGTGCGCGGTCACATCGAACTCGCCGAGGGTGTCCATCAGGTGGCGGTCATGGCCGGCGTCAACTGCTGGGTGCTGCGGGACGAACACGGCGTGACGCTGATCGACACCGGCCTGGCGCGCAAGGGTCTGATCCCGAAGCTCGGCCGTCTGGGCATCGCACCCGGTGACGTGACCCGGGTCCTGCTCACCCACGCCCATCCCGACCACGCGGGTGGTATCGCCGGGCTGATCCGCGCGGGCGCCGACCCGACCATCGAGGTGGGCGAGGACGACCTGCCGATCGTGCGCGGGGAGCAGGACCAGCCGACGTCGGATCCCTCGACGTGGTCGGGGCGGCTGTTCAACCGCATCCCGCCGGGAGGGCCCTTCGGAGCCCCCGTCGTGCATCCCGACGCCACCGCGTTGCGACCGGGAGACCACCTCCCCTTCGCCGGCGGCATCGAGGTGATCGCGACCCCGGGTCACACCCCCGGGCACCTGGCCTTCCACCTCACCGCGCACGGACTGGTGATCGGCGGTGACGTGCTGTTCAACCTGTTCTCGCTGCGCCCGAGCCCCGCGTTCCTGTGCTGGCGGATCGCGCCGAACCACACCTCGATCACCCGGATCGCGGACCTCGCCCCCCGGACGCTCGCATTGGCTCACGGACGAGCCGTGACCGACGACGTGGCCGGCCGCCTCCGCCAGGTCGCCGCCGACATCGCCTGACGCCACGCGCGCACGCGGCGTGACCCGGCCAGCGGGACCGGCCAGCGCGACCGGCCAGCGCGACCGGCCAGCGGGTCGCGTGGGCACCACCGCCGACCCCCCGGCGCAACCGCCCACAGCCCCCGGCCAACGAGGCCAACCAGCGGGTCGCGTGGGCACAGCCGCCGGCTCCCCGGCGAAACCGCCCACGGCCCCCGCCCGGCCCCGGTACGGCCCCCGACCACCGGCGGGACCGACCAGCGCGACCGGGCAGCGGGTCGCGTGGGCACCACCACCGGCCCCCCGTCGGAACCGCCCACAGCACCCGGCCCGCGCGACCGGGCAGCGGGTCGCGTGGGCATGACCGCCGACTCCCCGGCGCAACCGCCCACGGCCCCCGCCCGGCCCACGGCCCCCGCCCGGCCCACGGCCCCGCCCGGCCCACAGCACCCGGCCCCGGCCCCGGCCCCGCCCGGCCCGGGCCCCGGTCCCAACCCACCGGCGGCAGCGCCCATCCGGTCCTGCCGTGGTGCTCAGGCCGCACGCCGACCCCGTCCAAAGGCCTCCTCAGCTTCGCACATCAGATGAAGTCAGGAGCCTTCATGTCATCCACCTCGACCGAGACCGACCGGTCCTCGCCGTTCAGCAAACGCCAGAAGCGGCGGGTCATCGCCAAGCTGTTCTTCCTGGTCGCCGGCACGCTGTCGTTCTTCCTGTCCGTCGGACTGTGGTTCGTCACCGAGGACATCCAGACCGCCATCTATGTCGGTCTCTGGGTCCCGTCGCTGTTCTCCCTTGGCGCCCTGGTGCTGGCGCACGAGGGTGACCGATGACCCCGGCGACGCTGTTCGCGATCGGCGCGGTCGTGTTCTTCATGGGGGGTCTGGGTCTGGTGCTCGTGGGCATCGACTACGCCGACCGATGGCGCATCCGTGAGAAGCAGGATGACGAGGACACCTACCTCGACGAGGAGACCATGGGTCAGGCGATCACCGACCCTCGTCATCAGCGCCACTGACCAGGTCCGTGTCCCCGGGATCCGGCGTGTCCTCGTCGAGGCCGGCACGTAGCCACGAGACCACCGCCTTGACGGCGGTGTAGGCCTCCAGGCGCGCCTGGTCGGTGCCGGTCGACTCGGCGTCGGCGACGATGCGCACGAGATGATCGACGCCCGAGACCCCCATCTCCAACACGGCCTCGTTGCCACCACTCGCCCAGCGGGCGAGCACGTAGCGGACCAACGCCCCGACCGGGATTCCGGATGCCTCGCTCAGCCCACGTAGGGTCGACATGGCCTCGAGGTGGCCGTAGCCGGCAACATCCGCTTTGAGTCCCGCGAACGGGTCGTCCGCGGGCCAGTCGCCGTCCCAACGTTCGAGACGCACGACCGGCTCACCGGACGCCGGCTCACCGGACGCCGGCTCGTCTGGCGCCGGCCCCTGGGCGGGTTCCCCGACCCGTGCCACGGGCCGACCGCCGCGGGCGACTACTTCAGGCGCTCGATGACCATCGCCATGCCCTGACCGCCGCCGACACACATCGTCTCCAGCCCGAAGGTGCCGTCACGGTGGGTGAGGCCGTTGAGCAGCGTGCCGGTGATCCGTGCCCCGGTCATGCCGAACGGGTGGCCGACCGCGATCGCGCCGCCGTGGGGGTTGAGCTTGTCGTAGTCGATACCGAGGTCATCGGCGGAGGGGATCACCTGGGCGGCGAACGCCTCGTTGATCTCCACGATGTCCATGTCGTCGATGGTCATCCCGGCACGTGCCAGCGCCTGCTGGGACGCGCCGACCGGCCCGTAACCCATGATCTCCGGATCCAGCGCGGAGACGCCGGTCGACACGATGCGTGCCAGCGGCTCGATACCGAGCTCGCGCGCCTTGGTGTCGCTCATCACGACCACGGCCGCAGCGCCGTCGTTGAGCGGGCAGGCGTTGCCGGCGGTGATGCGCCCGTCGGGGCGGAACACCGGCTTGAGCTCGGCCATCTTGTCGCGGTCGGCGGGCCGGGGAGACTCGTCGGCGTCCATGGTGGTGCCGTCGGGAAGCCCGATCGGGGTGATCTCGTTGGCCCAGAAGCCCTCGGTCTGCGCCTTCGCGTACCGGTTCTGCGACTCGTAGGCGAAGTCGTCCATCGCCTCGCGCGACACACCCTTGAGCCGGGCGAGGTTCTCCGCGGTCTGACCCATCGGGATGTAGACGTCCGGCAGGTCCGACGGCTCCCAGGAGTCGGCGCCCTGCTCGGCCATCTGCTTGGTGCGGGCCTGCGCCTCGTCGAAACGTGGGTTCTGGGTCGCGGGCAGCGAATCCGAGTTGCCCATCACGAACCGCGAGACCATCTCGACCCCGGCGGAGATGAACACATCCCCCTCGCCGGCCTTGATCGCGTGCATGGCCATCCGGGTGGTCTGCAGCGACGACGAGCAGTAGCGGGTCAGGGTCGTGCCGGGTACGCCCTCCCAGCCGAGCAGCGTGGTGACCACCCGTGCGAGGTTGAAGCCCTGTTCCCCGCCGGGCAGGCCACAGCCGAGCATCAGGTCCTCGATGTCGCTCGGCTTCAGCTGCGGCACCTGGGCCATCGCGGCCTCGATGATGGTCGCGGTGAGGTCGTCGGAACGCAGCTCGGTCATCCGGCCCTTGAAGGCCCGTCCGATCGGGGTGCGTGCGGTCGCGACGATGACGGCTTCAGGCATGGCGATCCTCCCAGAACGCTCGAACGTGCTCGTGGGGCGATGTTAGTGCTCGTTCACGAACACGTCGCCATCGATCACGGCCGATCCGCCGAGATCACAGGCGGGGGCCAGCACCCGCACCGCCAGCGACGCGTGTGCAGGCCTCGTGACCAGCCCTCGACCCACCCGGCGGACGGTCTCGGCCGTCGTTGCCGACGGTGAACGGGGCCAGCCAGTTCTGCACCCCGACCCGTTCGGCGGCATCGAGCTGCGTCTCGAAGTAGTCGCGGTGCTGCTCCTGCTCACGGACCGCTTCCGTGAGCAGGTCGCCCGTACCGCGATCACCGACGGAGTGGCACGGCGCGATGTCCTCACCGACAGCGCGATGTCCTCACCGACAGCGCGATGTCCTCACCTACAGCGCGAGTCCGAGGGCGCGCCGCGCTCCCCGGTCGTATGACCCGCCTCCCAGCCGGCCCGCCCCGGTCCGGCCACTACCATGAAGCAGCACTGCACACGAGCCCATCGCCCTCGCCCCCACGGACGCTCCATGCCCCCGCCGTCAGGTCCCGCGGCCATGACCCGCGAGCGCGGCGCCGTCGCGAACCTCGGTGCGCAACTGCGCCGGGTCCGGCTCGACGCGAAGCTCTCCGCCCGCGAGGTCGCGCGACAGCTGGAGGTGTCGCCCTCCTTCATCTCCCAGATCGAGACCGGCAAGTCCCAGCCGTCGGTCGCCACCCTGTACGCGCTCGCCCAGCTGTTCGCGATCTCGATCGACGAGCTGTTCGAGGCCGAGCACACCGACCCGGACCGCCGGGACCGCCCGGCAGCGCCCTCGACACCCCGGCACGACCGACCCGGGGTCTCCTCCGACCACCAGGACGCCGAGGTGGCAGCCGGGAGGGCGGGAGCGCCCGAAGCGACCGATGCCGACACCGAGGCGAGCGTCGCGTCACGCCGGTCCGGGATCTCGGTGGTGCGTTCGGACGCCCGCGCGACGTTGCGTCTGCAGTCCGGCGTGCTCTGGCAACGCCTGGCCGCCACCTCGGAGCCGGGCATCGCGTTCATGGAGGTCGCCTACCCCGTCGGCAGCGCATCGACCGACGACGGGACCATGTTGCGCCACGAGGGCTACGAGTACCACTACGTGCAAAGCGGCCGGCTCGAGGTGACCGTGAACTTCGACACGCACGTGCTGCACCCCGGGGACGCGATGGGCTTCGACTCCTCGCTGCCGCACCTGCTGCGCAACCCCGGCGAGGTCGACACCCACTGCATCGTCACGACCCACCGATGCTCGACCGCACAGTCACAGTGAACGCACTAGGCTCGAGCTCGTTCACCGTTGGAGATCACCCGTCCCGGCCGGACCGGACTCGGCGGGCGTCATCGGACGCCGCCGGCCCGCTGCGCTTCGCCCGGGGACCCGTGGTCGCGAGAAGGATCGCCCTGCCATGACCACGTCGCTGTTGCCACCGTCCGCGCCGACCGGGCTGTTGATCGGGGGCGAGTGGTCACCCGGCCGGGCCCGGCTTCCGGTCGTCGATCCGGCCACGCTCGAGGTCCTGGCCGAGGTGGCCGACGCCGAGGTCGGCGACGGGCTGGACGCGGTGACCGCCGCCCACGACGCGTTCGAACCGTGGGCCGCGACGCGCGCCCGGGCGCGGGCCGAGATCCTGCGCAACGCCTTCGAGATCATGACCGCGGAGATCGAGGATTGCGCCCGGCTGATCGTGCTGGAGAACGGCAAGGCCTGGAACGACGCGATGGGCGAGGCGACCTACGCCGCGGAGTTCTTCCGCTGGTTCTCCGAGGAGGCCGTGCGGGTCGCGGGCGGCTTCCGTGAGTCGCCGGGGGGCGACAAGACCATCATCACCGACCACGTCGCGGCCGGGGTCGCCTACCTGATCACGCCGTGGAACTTCCCGGCCGCCATGGCGACGCGCAAGCTCGCGCCGGCGCTCGCCGCGGGTTGCACCACCGTGCTCAAGCCGGCCGAGCAGACGCCTCTGACCGCGTTGTGGGTGGGCGAGGTCCTGCGGCGTGCGGGCGCCCCCGCCGGCACGGTCAACATCGTCACCACCTCACAGCCCGGCCCGGTCTCCGAGGCCATCCTCGCCGACCCGCGGGTCGCGACGCTGTCGTTCACCGGCTCCACGCCGGTCGGCAAGCTGCTGCTCGCCCAGACCGCACAGCGGGTACTGACCTCCTCGATGGAACTCGGCGGCAACGCCCCGTTCCTGGTGCTCGAGGGCGCCGACGTCGACGAGGCGGTGGCGGGCGCGATGGTCGCCAAGATGCGCAACGGCGGTGCCGCCTGCACCGCGGCGAACCGCTTCTACGTCCACGAGTCGCTCGCCGAGGCGTTCACCAGCCGGTTCCGTGCGCAACTCGCGGCGATGGCGGTCGGGCCCGGCATCGACCGTGCGAACGATCTCGGCGCCATGGTCAGCCTCGACGAACGCGACAAGATCGTCGGGCTGTTGGAACAGGCCGAGCAGGAGGGTGGCCGCCTGGACGCCGTCGGGGAGGTCCCGGAGCACGGGGCCTTCATCGCTCCGCACCTGGTCCACGACGTCGCGCACGGCTCGACGCTCACCCGCCAGGAGGTCTTCGGTCCGGTCATCCCGGTGGTCACCTTCGACGACCAGGACACCGCGGTCGAGATGGCCAACGACACCGAGTACGGCCTCATCTCCTACGTCTACGGCCGTGACAAGGGCGTCGGCATCCAGGTCGGTCGTCGTCTCCGCGCCGGGATGGTCGCGATCGACCGGGGCGTGCTGTCGGACGCGGCCGCACCGTTCGGTGGGATGAAGGAATCGGGCCTCGGCCGCGAAGGCGGCTTCCACGGCATCCACGAGTTCCTCGAGACCCGCTACCTCGGCGTCACCTGGTAGCCGCGCCCCGGTCCGGGCAGGGGCCGGTCTCGGGCAAGCCCGGGCGGGCCGTTCGCCCGGGCGCGCCGTTCGCCCGGGCGCGCGGGGGCTCAGGCGCGCAGGGCGTCGACCTCCGGGCCCCACGCGTCGGTGTCGAGCGCGAACTTCAGCGCCACGAGGAACCGTGCCGCGTCGGCTCCGTCGACCAGTCGGTGGTCGTAGGTCAGACACAGGTAGGTGCGTTCGCGGATCGCGACGTGGTCGCCGTAGGCGTCCGAGATCACCACCGGGCGGCGTTCGATCTGCGGGGTCGCGAGGATCGCCACCTGCGGGGGGTCGAGGATCGGGGTGTCGAACAGCGATCCGGCCGAACCGGTGTTGGTGATCGTGAAGGTGCCGCCGGTCAGGTCGTCGGGGCGCAGCCGGCGGTCGCGCGCACGGCCCGCCACCTCGCCGATGCGCGCGGCGAGCTCCACCGGATCCGAGCTCTGCGCGTCGCGCAGCACCGGGACCACCAGCCCACCCGGGGTGTCGACGGCGATGCCGAGGTTGACGTAGTCGTGGAACGTGCAGGTCCCGGCGTCGACGTCGATCGAGGCGTTGAGCAGCGGATGCGACGCCAGGGTCCGGGCGGTGGCATGGGCGATGAACGCCAGGGGCGAGATCGAGCTGCCGATCCGGGCGCGCGCGGCGTCGCGGACCTCGGAGCGCAGACGCATGATCCGGGTGACGTCCGCCTCGACCGCCGAGGTCAGCTGGGCGGTGGTGGCCAGGCTCTGCTGCATACGCCGGGCGATCGTGCGACGTGTGCGGGTCAGGGGCTCGGTCCGACGGCGGGCGGTGCCGTCGCCGGGCGAGGTCCCCGTGGCCGGTGCCGCGCCCCGGGAGCTCCCGTTCGCCTCGGCGTCCACCGCGGCCGCCCGCACGTCGTCGGGGGTGATGCGACCGTCGCGC
>Ga0207421_10005805_pt1 | contig 13676 bp, 13 predicted proteins | sample SodLakKL_010_SED_4_FD_187542 | JGI IMG/M metagenome (GOLD analysis project Ga0207421, IMG submission 187542) | Alkaline sediment microbial communities from Lake Tanatar, Kulunda Steppe, Russia - 8KL_010_SED (SPAdes) (version 2) | ecosystem: Environmental > Aquatic > Non-marine Saline and...
TGCTTTCATATGTTTTATTGAGTGCTCGGTCCGAGGTATATCTGGCAATAATCAGATCCTCCAGGATCTATTGCCAGCTATAAATCCGTCAAACACCTTTGAGTAGCCCAAGTTAAGTCTATAGATATTTAAAATGTGGCACTAATCAATTGCTCTCTAAGATAATAAACAGGCTTTCAACAGAGCCAATTTTCCTGTTCAAGAGAAAAAATTCTTATAGAAAAAATCCTTCAAAAAATTTGGACAAATAGAGCATAAAAAAGACCGCTGATCAAAGCCGGAAAGAGGGGTGTCGCTACCCAGCCGACGGCAATATCTCGAACTTTGGAGAAAGATACGGCGCGGGCTCCTCTTGTTAGTCCGACGCCGGCGACAGCGCCCACCACTGCCTGCGAGGTGGAGACGGGGACGCCCATGCGACCAAAGAAATTAATGGTTATCGACATTGCCATGACAGCACTAAAGGCTGAAAAAGGGTCGAGCGTGGTTATCTTGGTGCCAACACTATAAATTACTTTTTTGGCATAAGTCAGCCCGCCGAGCGCGATAGCAGCGCCGCCAAAAGCAGCCGCCCAGGCACGCGGTCCAACACCAAACCACTCCGGAAGTACATGGAAAGCACCGGCGCGAAAGAATGGTGCCACGGCTATTCCGGCGTGGGTAGCACCTAGCTGATAAGAACCGTAGACACCGGAAGATACAAGTAAGATTATAATGACCTGATTAAAACGACGCTCATTGGTGACAAGGCGGCTAAAAAGTTTACTACCCCACTTCTGGATCAAAAAACTAATTGTTCCGGAGAGAAAAGGACTGATTATCCAGCTTAAAACCATGGGCCCAAAAACAGCCCATTGGGGGACAGACAAAAAACCTCCCCAGCCCTTTTCCAGCAGACCAATTGCCACTGACAGGCCCACGAAAGCACCTATAGAGCCCTGAGAAGTTGAGGTGGGAATTCCTAAAAAAGTGGCAACGTTAACCGCGACGCCGGCAGCCACAGTTACAAGTACGGCGATATTAATAAAACGCCAGTGAACCATTTCTTCAAAAACTTCGTCCGCCGGAAGAACCTCGCCAACGTCATCAACCATTTGCTGACCGCCAAGAGCACCGCCGAGGAAAGTAAATATTACCAGAATTGCAATACAGAAACGGTAACTGAGAAGACCGGAGCCCACATGGGGACCAATTACGTTAGCGGCATCGTTAGCTCCAATATTCCAGCCGAGGTAACCACCGAAAAAGGTCTTGAGTATGTTGAACATAACTAAAGGATCTCTTTCGTCAGCAGAATCAGGACACGATCAGAAACATCTTCTACAGAGTCGGCGATTGAACCAATTTCAACTATTAGATGACGAAGGTGCATTTTTTGAGCGAGTGATACATCATCAAGTTTGTAGAGATCGGCAATTAGATGCCATTCAGCACGATCAGAACGCTGTTCTCCCGCCTCTATCAGATCTATATATTCAGTAACACGGGAGTGGTCACTTTTATTTTCTAACCGGATCAACTTAGCGAAGGGGCTGAAAGTTATTACAACCTCCCGGATGAGATCTCGAAAGTCATCTCTCAATTCAGGAGGAACATACGGCTTTTCCTGCACTATAATATCGGCACAACGCTGCGCCTGGTCAGCGATTTTATCGGTAAGTTCAGCTACAATTATGTAATCTTCGCGCACAACAGGAAGAAAAGAGCCGCGGTAAATGCAACGCTCAACTTCTCGTCTTATTTCATCGGCTCGATGTTCCGAATCATGTACTTCATGAATTAACTCGCGGTAATCATCGTCACCTTTAATATAAGCAAAAGCAAGCTTACGGAAGAGATCCAGGGTTTTCTTTATTTCACCCACATGATCCTTCATAAGCTCGGAAGTTTTCTGTTCGTCTCGACTAAAAAATCTCAATTTTTTGCCTCCTATCCGAAAGTAAGGGGTGAGTGCAGTCTGAAAAGCCTTTTTGAATAAATTTTAGCCCTCAGAAGGTTCTAAAACCCCGTTTTCACCCCCATCTAAATCTTCGGACTTGTCCCCTCCATGGGACTTCGGACTTCGTCTTCCCCGCTACGCGGGAAATCGAATTTTGCTGTCCTGCAAAATTCCGCCCGTCAAGGGGGAAGAGTTTTTAGACCGGACTCAGGGCTAAAAGAATAAAAATTTTTTCTGAATTTTGCAATGAAAACCTGTTAGTTGCGGGGTAAAAGTTAAGATCGTGAAACCTTTAAGTTCGTTTTTAGTTTCCAGTTTCCAGTTTAAAGTTAAAACAATAAACCTTGTTGCGGGTTAAAATCTATAACTAAAAACTGGTAACTGGTAACTCCCCCCCTTTCTTTTTCCCCCCTTGAAGGGGGGAAAGACAAAGGGGGGTGTCCTCTCCCGAAGAGTAGAAAGCTCGAAGAGGCGAACTTGCGAGCAGGCGAAGGACGTAAAACATCCCAAGGAGGCGCAAGACCGAAAATCAAGGTCAAGTTCAAGATGGATTCCGGCTCGGGGGTCGGGATGACGTCAAATTCAAAATAATTCTTACAGGTGGTATTTTACAGCAGCGATTAAAATGGCTGATATAAGGCCAGCGGCAAGATCGTCGGCAACTATACCGAAAGCGCCGGGAAGTCGTTGTGTCTGCTTAATCGGAGGGGGTTTGAGGACATCAAAAAAGCGAAAAAGAGCAAAACCTGCAGTATAATCGATAAGGCTAAGACCATCAAATATTAAAAGGATAGGCAGAAGAACAAACCAGAGTCCAATCAGCTCATCAATAACTACCGCACCGGGGTCCGGGTCGTCTAAATATTGGGCACCAAAAGCAGAAAGCGGAAAAGAAATAAAAAGAAATAAAACAAAAAGAATAATCAAAACGAAATGAGCAAAAAAATGCTCGAATAGAAAAAAGAGAGCAAGGGCACCAAGACTGCCCCAGGTCCCGGGGGCGACCGGTAAAAAGCCCAGGCCAAAAAGGGTAGCCAAACAGAGTTTTAGATACCTAAAAGCGACCGGTAAGGAAAAATTCATCTGTCGCTACTCATACACTGGGAGAAAATTTCCCAGTTGTTGTAGTAGTATTCAAAACCACTGTAGACGGTAAGAATAAGAATAAGAAACATGACTGTCCAGGAGACACCGTTAAGCCAGTAAGTTGTTACAAGGTTGAGTCGGTAAAATATCAGGCCAAGCAGGATAAGAAAAATCCCGGCTATCTGAACGGCTGTCTTGTATTTACCGGTAGAGGCGGCAGCCAGAATTTTCTCTTTTACCGCGGCAAGAGTGCGCAGCGTATTAACGGAAAGCTCGCGAGCAATAAGAATTACAACCAGCCAGGGAGGCCAGGCAAGCTCAGGAATACTAATAAAATAGACAAAAGCAACCAGTGTAATTATTTTGTCGGCCAGCGGATCCATAAGCCGACCGAAGTCAGTTTCAAGATTATAACGGCGAGCAATTATACCGTCGTAGAGATCAGTCAAACCGCCCCCAACAAAAAGAAGCAGGGCAACAATTAACCACTCCACCACCTGATAGTTGTGCAATGCGCAGAGAAAAGCGGCAGCGATAAGAAAACGTAAAACAGTGAGCCTATTAGGTAGATTCAAGGTAGTTCCGGCCTCCCTCTGACGTCTCGAACCACAAGCTCCCCGTCGTCCAAAGTAACCACCTTGTTTACCACCTCGGCCGACTCACCAAGGGGCGGCAGTTGAACACCGTCGTGATAAAGACGTATACCGCCGGCATTACCCACATACATTCGAATTGATTCCTCGGCATCCCAGTTAATCATTTCACCGGGTTGGAGTAATAATTCTCGACTTCGCAGACCGTCAAAAGTGACAAATATCCAGGTTTCGTCCACAGCCAGCACTTCAAGTTCCAGTTGTTCAGGTTCTACTTGTTCTTCAGTAGTATCCGCCTCTTGAGGCTCAGTTTCTACGATCTCCAGGGCCTCTTCAACGGGTTCCGTAGTTTCTTCGGGTTCCGAATCCGCAAGTCTTGCCTGCTGTATTTGCAGCCTGAAGCCCAGCGAAACAAGGGATAAAGTAACCAGGAGCACAATCCCCGCCCAGAGAACCGTAGGAATGTTCGGATTAAAGCCCTCCCCGTCCTCATCGGTCTTTTTAAACTTTCTCTTGTATTGCTTGACAAGCGCTTCATCGTCAAGACCAAGCAGGCGAGCATAATTTCTTATGAATCCAACAGTGTATACCTCGGCAGGCATAACGTCGAATTCTTCCTCTTCAAGCGCAAGGAGATATTTTTTCCTGAGGTTAAGTTTTTCCGCCGCCTCAGAAATACTGATGTCGGCCTCTTCTCTTTTTTTGCGAAAAGACTCACCAAAAGAAGAGCTCACAGCTCTTCCCCTACCAGCAGCCGGAGATCAAATTCGGCCAGGGCCTGCTCGATTGGACGTGGGAAACGTAAGTCTTCTTCGTAACTAATTATCTCCAGTCGATAATCACCGCTGTCATCCGACGCACGGGAGATCAGTTCAATCGGTCGAAGCTCTCTACGATCAAGAACAATTTCTGTTTTCTCAAATTCAAGCCGTGGATCGACGTGATTTATTTGAACAAGGAGAGTGTCTCCAAAATCAGTTGTTGTGACATTTTCCTCCAGATGTTCTTCTGAGACGGCGGCGCCTGCCAAGCCGACGAGCGGGAAAAAATCTGCAATCAACCGCCGCTGCTCCGCTTCTGTCATTTCTCCTTCTTCGTAACTGTCAAGATGAGGGTAATAGAGGGCGTATTTGTTGTTGGAAAGCAGAACATACTGTTCGCGCTGTTGTCGACCGCGAAGTGTCTGTAGAAATTGTTCCGGATAGCGGTAAGCGACGGTCATTTCAGTTGTGTCAGCGGGATTTTCAATCGGATGACCAAGAGCACGAATATAGACGCTTCCCACGCGGCGAAATTTAACTTCCAGACGGCTGGAGAGTTCTTCCGGAGTATAGGCGCGAGCCGCCGGTGAAATGATTATTAAAATTGTAATCATAAAACAGAGACAAACCGCTGGCCGTTTGATATTACTCAGCCTCCTCAGCCTCGTCATCTGAGAAATATTCTTGAGGATCAACCAGAACTCGCCGGGCCTTACTTCCCCGGTGTGGTCCTACTATACCCTCTTCCGCCATCATGTCAACCATTCGAGCAGCACGATTATATCCGACTCGAAAGCGGCGCTGTATCATAGAAGCAGAAGCTTTGCCGGATTTTACGACAAGTTCCTTGGCGTCATCATAATATTCATCGTCGAAATCCTCATCCAGCTCACCAAGGGTATCAGAACCAAAAATTTCCTCCTCGTCAATATAGCTGGGCTTGAGCTGTTCCTTGACAAAACGGATAATATCTTTAGTTTCATCATCAGAAAGAAAGGCCCCCTGGGCACGCTGAGGATTCGGCGCTGCCGCCGACAGGTAAAGAAGGTCGCCATCACCAAGCAAAGTTTCAGCTCCATTTTGATCGATGACAACACGACTGTCGGTCCCGCTGGAAACACGAAAAGCCAGACGAGCGGGCATATTGGCTTTAATCAATCCGGTGATTACATCGGTTGAAGGACGCTGGGTAGCCAGAATTAAATGTATTCCTACTGCCCTTGCTTTCTGAGCGATCCGGGTTATAGATTGCTCACATTCCTTTTGATTGACCAGCATAAGATCGGCTAATTCGTCGACGATAATAACCAGGTAGGGTATCTTGTCCTCATCTTCCACGGTTTCGTTATAACTGTCAAGGCTTCGACATCCGACCTCCGAGAGAGCAGAATACCGCCTTTCCATCTCCTCTACTGCCCATTGAAGGGCCTGGTTGGCGTCATCAGGATCGTCTATAACTTCAGTCGTAAGATGAGGAAGATCGTCATAGAGTTTTAACTCAACCCGTTTAGGATCAATCAGAATCATTTTCAATTCATCAGGATTAAGCTTGTAGAGTAAGCTACAGATAAGGGAATTAATGCAGACGCTCTTACCGCTACCGGTCGCACCAGCGATTAACAGATGCGGCAGATCGCCGAGATCAACAACAAGAGGCGAACCAAATACATCGAGACCGAATGCAAGCGGGAGAGTTTTAGAACCATTTTGAAATTCAGAAGCTTCAATAACGTCGCGCAGCTTCACCAGGGCACGACGGGGGTTGGGAACTTCAATGCCAACCGCTGATTTTCCAGGAATAGGCGAGACAATACGAACAGACTGGACAGCCAGGCTGAGTTTAATATCATCAGCCCGACTCTGGAATTTATTAACAGAGACACCGGGACCAGGCTCGACTTCATACATGGTCAAAACCGGACCGGGATTGGCTCCAACAACCTCAGCTTCAAAGCCAAATTCGGTGAAGGTCGCTTCGAGTTTGGCGGCCACTTCCTGTTGAGTCTCCTCGTCTGGAATAGCCTCTTCGACATTCCCCGACGACAACAAATCGAGCGGCGGAAACCGGTAATTGCTCATATCAGCAGCGTCGACCCGGGGCCGCTCACTTTTGACTTCTACAGCCTGAGAACCGTTAGCCGCCGCCGGCTTATCCTCTACTGTTTCTCCAGAAGAAGTGGGCTTTTTGCGATCGGCTATGGAGACTACTTTCGTTTTATCCGACTGCGATTCATCAGAAGAAGTGTCTTCTTGACGAGACGGTTCCGATTCTTCTTGAGCTTCGCTCTTTTCCTGCTGCGGAGCCTCAGTAGTCGTTGAGGTAGAACCACTTTCCAGCCGAGGAGTTCTATCAAAGGGCAACAGGGCAAGGACATTTTCTTTAACCTCCCCCTGCAGACGGCCTAACCAGTTGATACCAAGGCCAAAACCTGAAAATAGAAAGTTCCATCCTTTGACAAACAAGCGTCCAATTCCGGCTAACAGCCTCCAGAAACCGGTAAAAGTAGCGCGGATAGAACTTGCAGTCTGAACTGAAGCACCGACAATAAAAAGGAAAGAATAGAAAAGTAGAGACCCGACGTCACCGAGGAGAGGTCTGGAATAGCTAGTAAGGTAAAGACCGATAACACCCCCATGAAGATCCTCGGGAGTACCTGCCAGACTAAGCCCGCCGGTTAAGCTGGTTAGCAGTAAAATCCAGCCCAAAACAACGCTAACCGTAAGATTGGCGGGCTGCTGGCGAATGAACTGCATGGAACCGAGAGCAAGGATGGGAACCAGAAACCAGGAGGCCCAGCCTAAACCCGCGTAGAGGTAAAAAGCCAGATATGCCCCCAGCAGTCCGCCCCAGTTGTTAACGTTCTCGATTGCAGTAGCCGGCGGATCAAAATGGGTAAAAGTGGCCAGAGCTATTAACAAAAAGAGAGCAGCGAAAAGTACAAAGAAGCCCAACAGCTCCAGCCAGCGGTTGTTCTCAGCCATAAAAAATCACCGACAGACGGTAAAGTGTAAAGTTAAAACCTCTCCCAAAAGCCCCCCCTGCAAGGGGGAGAACGCTTTTCGGGAAGGGTTAAATTACCCCGTCTCAGTTTTGAAGTTCTTTATCAGCTTCTATTTTACTGAGTTCGATACCTTTCTCGGTGATGTCGGTACACTTAACCTTGATAACATCGCCAACCTCAACCACGTCAGTAGTCTTTTTAACGTGATAGTCAGCAAGCTCCGAGATGTGAACCAGACCGTCCTGACCGGGAAGAACCTCTACAAAGGCTCCAAAGTCGGTCGTTGAGACGACTTCGCCCTCGTAAATTTTTCCGGGCTGAACCTCTTCGGTACAATTCTCGACCATACGCCTGGCAGCGTCACCAGACTCACCATCTTCGGCGCCAATGTAAACGGTGCCGTCGTCCTCAACGTCGATGGTAGCGCCTGTTTCGTCGATAATCCGACGAATATTTTTGCCACCCGGGCCGATAAGATCACGGATTTTGTCTTTGGGGATATCCATGGTGTAGAGTCGTGGAGCGTGTTTGGAAATATTCGAACGTGGCTCGGGCAGGGTGTTTTTCATGATATCGAGAATCTGCAGTCGAGCACGATTACCACGATCCAGAGCTTCCTCCAGAAGATCACGATCAATTCCCTCGATTTTAATATCCATCTGCAGAGAAGTGATCCCTTTTTCAGTCCCGGCAATCTTAAAGTCCATATCACCAAGATGATCTTCGTCGCCAAGAATGTCGGTAAGAATCTCATAGTTGTCTCCTTCTTTAACCAGCCCCATGGCAATACCGGAAACGTGCCGTTTAATCGGCACCGCAGCGTCCATAAGAGCAAGCGAGGCGGAACAAACCGAGGCCATTGAGCTTGAGCCGTTGGACTCTAAAATTTCAGAGACCACACGAGTTGAATACGGCCACTCTTCTTTTTCAGGAAAGAGCGGTCGTATAGCGCTTTCCGCCATAAGTCCGTGTCCAATTTCACGGCGCCCTGGACCGGTTATGCGGCGGACCTCACCCACTGAAAATGGTGGGAAATTGTAGTGAAGTATAAAACGCTTTTCCCACTCTTCAAACAGGGTATCCACCTGTTGTGTTTCGCGGGGTGTGCCAAGGGTAACAGCGGCGAGGCTCTGAGTTTCCCCACGTGTGAAAAGGCTTGAACCGTGAGGACGGGGAAGATTGTCAACCTCAATGTCAATTGGTCTGATTTCATCAACAGCTCGCCCGTCAATGCGGCGGCCTTCTTCCAGGATAGCAGAGCGAACAACTTCAGCCTCAAGCTCGTTGACAGCACGAGAAAAAGACCGTTCAAGCAGGTCAACTTCTTCTTCGTCGTCTAACTCGTCAAGATCAGCCAAAAATTCTTCTTCAAGCTCCTCTTCGACAGCTTTGAGAGCTTTTTTGCGTTCCTGTTTTGCAGGAGTGAAGACTGCTTCTTCCATCTGAGAACGACCTGCACTCTTAATCCTGTTAATCAGATCTTCATCATATTCTGGAGCATCAAAACCGCTCTGAGGCTTCTGGCACTGACTGACCAGAGCACGCTCAACTTCTATAATCTCCTTAATTTCCTCGTGTGCACGATCGAGGGCGTCCAGTATGACCTGTTCGGAAACCTCGGATGCACTGGCTTCAACCATTGTAATGGCCTCTTCAGTTCCAGCCACAACAAGATCGAGACTAGACTCCCCGAGAGTCTCTTTAGAAGGATTAACTATGAGCTCCCCATCTTGATAACCCATACGAACGGCTCCGAGGGGATTATCAAACGGCGTATCAGCCATCATCAACGTAATAGAAGCACCTATTATTGAGAGCACATTCGGGATGTTCTGCTGTTCGGCACTTAGAACAGTAGTTACGATCTGCACTTCATTTTTATACTCGTCCGGGAACATGGGACGTATGGCTCGATCAGTCAATCGAGCCGAAACAGTTTCATGGTTACTGGGTCTTCCCTCCCGCTTAAAAAAACCACCAGGTATTTTACCGGCGGCGTAAGTCATTTCACGATATTCTACGGTAAGCGGGAAAAAGGGTAAATCCTTTGGGTCGTCAATCCCGGCAGTAGTGAGTAAAACAGTGTCACCGTATTGTATTTCCACAGATCCCTGGGCCTGACGGGCCATTTTACCGCTGCGCAAACAAAGATCTCTTCCACCTACTTCAATTGATGCAGAAAATTCCATTATTTATACTAACCTCCTAAAAATTACCTAACCTTACTAAAATTAATTACAGTCAACGAAACTTACAGATCCAATTCTTTTACAATTTTCTCGTAACGTTCGGGCGCGTTGTTGCGAAGATACTTAAGGTTCTTTTTCCGCTTCTCAACCAGATCGATAAGGCCACGCCGCGCAGCGTAGTCTTTCGGTTGACTCTTCATGTGCTCGGTTAGCTGTTCAATTCGTTCGGTCATCCGAATGATTTGAACTTCGGGAGACCCGGTGTCTTTATTACTAAGCCGAAACTCCTCAATGAGATCTTCGCGTTCAGTTTTAAGACTACTCATTTTCCTACCTCCTTCACTTATGGTGAAAACTCTACTATTGCTTAGTCACAATTGAATTTTCGGGTTGTCCCCTGCCGTCATTGCCCATAGACCATCGTGTCTGGACTTGAGCCGGCGCCGGGGATCAACCGAGCAATTCAGAACCTAAGATCGTCATTGCCCAACTTGATTGGGCAATCCAGTGACTTTGACCTTCGACCGTTAGAAATTCAACGCCACTGGATTCCCGCTTACGCGGGAATGACAACCGAAAAACGGATAAAAATACAGTCACATCTTCGACTGTGACTAAGCTCTAACATTTATTTGCTGGTTGCTTCTCAAAATATTTTTTTGCCTGCTGGACATCTTTATCTATTGCCTTTACAAGTTCCTCGCGACTTTCAAAATCTGTTTCAGGCCGCAGAAATTTTTCAAAGTATACGTGTGTTTGATCGCCAACCATCAAATCTGGTTTGCCGGTAAGTTGATGTACTTCCAGTAGCGGCTCTTCTATACTCTTAAGAGTAGGAGCAACACCAAAATTAGCTACTGCCGGCTGGCGTTCGTTAGTTCCCAGACGGACAATATATATCCCAAAGCGGGGGTGAATTGTATTTAGCAGTCTGAAGTTAACGGTTGGAAAACCAATCCGGTTTCCTATCTTCTTGCCGCTCTGAACCGTTTCAAAAACCGTGTAGGGACGCGTTAAGAGTTCTCGCGCCTTTTCCACCCGCCCCGCCTCGATCAAACTTCTAATCCAGGAACTGCTAATTGTTCTCCCCTCGTGCTTGATCGGGCTGCAGGTGCGAAAATCAAGACCGGCAGACGACGCCAGTTCCTGCAAGCGTGTCGTATCGCCTTGTCTTTTCCGGCCAAACTGGTAATCAAAACCAACTACCAGTCCCTGGGCGTTCAAGCGTTCCAATAAAATATTATGAAAAAACGCCTCAGGAGACATGTCTGCCAATTCCTGATCAAAACGAAGAAAATAGCATTCATCAAATCCCAAACGATTAATGATACGTATTTTATCGCGTTTAGTCAATAAACGCCTTTGCGCGGGGGCAACATTGCAAAAAAATGTCTCCGGTTCAGGATCAAAAGTAAGTACAGCCGGTATAACCTGAAGTTCATCGGCAGTCTTAAGAGCAAGTCTGAGCAGGGTCTGATGGCCGCGGTGTAGACCGTCAAATGTTCCAAGGGCAACTACACGGTCCAGATCATTGGCGGGCTGACTATTTATAAATTGCATTGTTCCGGTGCTAACACCCGCTCAGGCTGCCAGACAGACTCGCCGTTACGGAGATCAGCCAGCATAACGGCAACAAGTTGTTTTTTGTCGTTAAGAACGAGGGCATAATTTTGATCGGGAGAAGATTTTCGCACTATTTGCCCACCGTGACTTACACGACGCAACTGTTCAGAAGTCACTTTTAGGACCGGAAAATGATCAACTGCAGACGCGGGCAAACAAACAGAACTATTCCAGCTCTCTTTATTTTCAAGCCGTACACAATCTTCACGGTTATAAGATCCATATTTGACTCGAATTAATTCGGCCACCACGCCACCTTCAGTCCCCAGCTCGTGTCCCAGGTCACGAGCCAGAGCACGGACATAGAAACCCTGCTTACAGGTCAACTCAAGACTGACAGAAGGAAAACTAAAATCAGTCAGTCTGAGGTCGCAAACTTCAACTTCCCGGGAATTAAGTTCGACCTTTTCGCCGGCGCGCGCAAGATCAGAAGCACGCCGACCACCTATTTTCAGCGCCGAGTAACGGGGCGGACGCTGGCTAATTTTCCCGCTAAATTTATAAAGGATTTCTTGAAACTCATCTTTTGTAGTTAAACCGGTATCAACTGCACGTGTATTACCGTCCAGGTCAAGTGTCTCCGAAACGAGATCAAACCTGATTTTAACCCGGTAGGTTTTAGGTCGTTTTTGAAAATAGTTGATTAACGGCGTTGCACGTCCAAGAAACACCGGTAAGACCCCGGTTGCCAGACGATCCAGCGTTCCACCGTGGCCGGCTTTTAAGCCACCGTAGTAATCCCTGACCTGGTCCACAACCTCCCGGCTGGTAATACCGGCCGGTTTATCAACAGGCAACACAGCGGCTTCAAATTTTTTACTCACTTTTCTTCAGTTCTTCTATAACGGCCTCAAGAACCGTTTCACGTACTTCTGAAATATTACCGTGAAGGGTGGCACCGGCGGCACCGGAGTGGCCTCCACCCCCAAAACTGCTGACAACAGGTAATAGATCAAGCTCAGTTTTTGAACGAAAACTAACCTTGATTTCACCACCCTTACGTTCACAAAATAGAAGGGCCACTTTACTGTCTTCGACCTGGCGGAGATAATTTATAACCTCTTTCAAATCCTCCTCGGATGTCCCTGTGGCATCAAAAAGCGCGTGAGGAACTTCGCTGTAGACAACCCCATCACGACGCTTCAGGTTAGTAAGGACCTCTCCCAGCAACAAGACTGACTCAAGACGCTCTCTCTCATAGATCTGACTGTAGATACGGTATGGCTGAAGCCCCCCGGTTTCAATCAGATCCGCAACAACACGATGAGTTCCAGCAGTGGTATTAGCATGTCGAAAACAACCGGTATCCGTAAGCATACTGGCATACAGGGCCTCGGCAACATCAGCCGAAAGAGGGCAAGAAAAGCTTTCATAGAGATAATATACCAGTTCACCAACGCTGGAAACTTCAGTAGTAACAAGGCGCAAATCAGCCTCGATAGAATTATGGCGGTGGTGATCCATAACAACCAGGCGATCTGCGGACTGCAGATAACCGGACAGAGAACCTGTCCTTTCGAGGTTGCCGCAGTCAATTATGAGCGCGAGATCCGGTGAATGTTGAGGGGGAGAAGTTCTAAAATCAAGCTTTTCGGTTAAAAAGTCAAAAACGCCAGGGGGCGGGTCGGGGTTAACTATTGCAACCTCTTTGCCCAGTTCGGTCAGCAGGCGGTGAAGTGCAAATTGAGAACCCACACAGTCCCCATCGGGACGTTCATGACCGGTAATGACAATTGATTCGCTTGTGTTTATAGTTTTTTTAAAAGATTCAAGTTTCTGAGTCAGTTTGTCTTGCATCGCGTTCGGCCTTCAATTCACTCATTATTTTATTGATTTTCTGTGCTTCTTTTATCGATGTGTCCTCACGAAATCGCAGCTTTGGTATATATTTAAGGGGCAGTGCTTTGGTAATTCCTGCGCGAATTTCCTTCTCATACCGGCGAAGTAGCTTTAAGCTTCCCTCCCGCAGTTTCTCATCTTTTTTGATGTGACTGACATAAACCGTGGCCTGACGCATGTCGGGGGTGATGTCAACCCTGGTAACAGAAAGCAGCTCCAGCTGATGGTCATCAGGAAGCTCGCTTCTAATAAGTCTGCTTATTACTTCTATCAAATCCGACTCAATCTTCCGTTTTTGACGATGACCCACGATTATACCTCCTGCTAAAGTTTTGCGGTTTCACCGTTCTGAGAACCGATATATTTCTGACATCATTCTCGTGGCCCTCCAGGCCACTTCCGAGGTATAAAGACCTCAAAACAACCCCATCCTGGGGTTTGAGGTCATTATAAATCCGTCAGAAACACATCGGTCCTCAGAACTACTGTTTTTTTAACAAAGTAGGACCCAATCCCTACTTGATCAAAAATAAACGCATAGAGAAAGATAGGTCATGTCTTATTTTCGGATTTATGTATTCTTCAAGGCCCTGGAGGGGCCTGTTTTGAAGAATACATACCTCGGAGTCCCGCTGGAGGCGGGA